>Ga0335076_10003585_pt1 | contig 15613 bp, 10 predicted proteins | sample Lox_Sample_25_FD_206717 | JGI IMG/M metagenome (GOLD analysis project Ga0335076, IMG submission 206717) | Soil microbial communities from Loxahatchee National Wildlife Refuge, Florida, United States - Lox_Sample_2.5 | ecosystem: Environmental > Terrestrial > Soil > Wetlands | place: USA...
ATCGAAGCAGACGCGATCGTAGAGCAGGAAGAAATCAGTGAAGGTCAATGAACGGAATTCACCTGGTGGATAACGATCAGCTCCTCCAGGCGCCGGGCGGAGGTGGCCCCTGACATCGCCAGCACGGCAGAAAGATACTGAACGATCGAAAGCGGAAGCAGATCAGCAACGACATCAGGAGGCCTGGTAACCACGCGATGCGTCCCACCGCGGTCCACACGATCAGGGACGAGACCACTCCAACGACTGCCAGCGTGAACGACCTGCTGTGCCAGGCGCCGAGTCCGCCGGCAATGACGGCGATACTCTGGAGCGCCAGCCACACCAGACGAATGTGCGCAGCAGGCCATTGCTTCCAGAGAAGGCTTAAAATCCAATCGCTCGAACCTGTCAGCGCAACCAGCAATCCCGCAATTCCCGCAACCATCATAACGAGGCACGAGAATGCTTCGATTTTCAGAAAACCAAAACGCGGAACCGCCATGGATGACTCAAATGATATTTCATTGCCACGGTTAAGATTTTTTTCGCTCCGTGCACTGCGCCGCGTACTGGAACGCGCGTCAGTCATCAAGCGAGAACGTTTGGCAGGGCCGTACTATTCGTGCCCGCTGGACGAAACGCATTTGTGCAAAGCTCTCCGGTTTGTGGAAATGAACCCGGTGCGCGCGCATAAAACATGGGGACAGACGGTGGAGTGCACCCCCAAAACTGAGACAGAGATATTAATGCAGGGCATTATTCATGATTCCCCTTTCTTGATCCAAAGTTTTCAGGAGAGTGGCGAGGATGTTGATCAATTGTGAGGTTCTCTGATCTGCGTTTTTGAATGCCACCTCCGTCGAGTCACGGTTGTCTTCTATCTCCGCGAGCAACAGGAACTCCAGGGTAGATCTGGCTACTGCCTCTCCCGGGCTGCTGTGCCGAAATCGACCGGCAAGTTTTCGTGAAACAGCACGTTCGAGCTCAAATTTCCACAAGACGGGGCTCGATAATGAGGCGAGGTGCATCGCCTCATGCGTGATCCAGAACCGGGTCGAAGCGGACGCTTGGTCTAGCAACCGTCTTTGCAAGGCTCTTACCTGAAAAAGAAATCCCGGCGCGAGGGTCGACATAAAACCTCCTTGCGGATGTTTTCCCACGGCTGCAGTCAGCTCGTCTGCCTGCCAGCTTGGAGAGGGGTGATTCAGTTTCGGATTTCCGATTGCATCCCATTACTCGTCGCGACGTAGCTTGTCAATGACTGCAATCACAACTTCTCCGGGAGCCGCGCTCAGCGGGGCGAAAGCCGGGATGCGGGTGCGAAGAATCTCCTGATGCAAGCAGCCGTGGTGCCCAGCCTTCGAACTTCACGAAGGCTGGGGCAGCCGATTTCGGAATGATTCACAGGAGAGACATAAAGTTGGGCCAGCCGCCAACCGATTCCGGAATGATTCAACTACAGAACCAAAGGCGGGTCAGCCTTTCTAAAGACAACGGCGCATGCGTCTGTGGTTCCCACTCTAAAGTCGCCAAAGGACGGCGACTTTAGAATGGGGCACCCGCTGTTTTTTGGGCGCTTACTTATTCCACTTTCGTGGGCGTGTTTAATGCGGTTCCTGGTTGTGCAAATCCTTAGTCTTTTTCTGTATCTCCTCATGAGAAATCCCGCTATAGTGAAAAGGCTCAAGCGATTCCTCACGACAACTGTCCTGAACTGATGGCGCGGAAAGCGAGTCCCACCATCCTGCAGGAGGAGTTGTACCCGTCCAGCGCCGAAAGTATGCGCGAGGAACAGTCGCGCGCCGAACTCGACGACGCCCGCCTGGTCGATCTGGACGTGGATGAGGAATCCCCATTTCTTCGCGCGCAGAAGCGCGTTTCCGCCCGTCGTAGTTCCATCCCGAAAAAAGCCGCAAACCGCCTGCTTTGGGCCGGTGTTGCCGTGGTCGTGCTCGGCGCTGGAGCGCTTCTTGCCGCCGGTCTTTATGAGTATGGCGAGCACTCATGGCGGTTCCGCATTGAGTCGAGCGACAACATTGAAGTGAGCGGCATGCAGAACGTGAGCAAGGCGCAAATCATGGAAGTGATGGGCGGCGATATCGGCCGCAACATTTTCTTTGTGCCGCTCAGCCTGCAGAAAACGCAACTGGAGCAGATTCCCTGGGTGGAATCGGCGAGTGTGATGCGTTTCGTTCCCAACCGCCTGCGGGTTGAGATTCACGAGCGTACGCCGGTAGCGTTCGCGCGGCTTGGCCCGCGAATCGAGTTGATCGATGCCGGCGGCACGCTGATGGAGTTACCGCCGAAGCATAAGTATTCATTTCCCGTCATCCTGGGGATGAATCCTGGCGAACCGCTCTCCACGCGAGCGCCGCGCATGAAGGCTTACAACGAACTGGTGGAGGATCTCGACTCCAGCGGAGCGCGCTATTCGCAGGATCTGAGTGAAGTTGATCTTTCCGATCTGGACGATATCAAGGTCCGGGTGAACGATCCCGCTGGAGATGTCGTGGTGCACCTGGGCTCGTCTGATTACCTGAGGCGCTACAAGATTTATGTCAGCCACGTGCAGGAGTGGCGGCAGCAGTTCCAGAAACTCGAGTCGGTGAACTTGCGCTACGACAACCAGGTGATTGTGAATCCGGAGATGGAGGCGGGGGCGAAGCAGTCGGCGCTTGCTCCGACCATGGTGAAAGCTGCGGCCGCCGCGGGGGTGAAGCCGGCAGCTTTGATCACGAAGGTGGGTCCGCATGACCGTGCTGTTCCGAAGCCTGTGTTTGAGCTGACAGAGAAGAAGATTGATCCAAAGGCGGCAAAGACCCCACTTCTGGCAAAGGCGGCCAGAAGTGGGGCACCCCCTGCGCCGAAGGCCAAGGTCAGGAAGGCGGTCGTGAAGGCGGGAGCGACAAAAAAGGCAGTGAAGCCTGCGCATCCGGTCGCGAAGGCAGAGAATCATCCGGCGGTGGCGAATCATCCAGCGGCGAAGAAGCCAGCGCCGGTGAATAGCGGCATCCCGAAGCCGAGTCCGGCGATTGCAAAGCAGCAAACCAAAACGGAGGCGAGTAACTAATTCATGAGGGTGCGGAACGCATAGGCATGGGCAATCAGCAGCAAAATTTTCTTACGGCGATTGATGTCGGAAGCGCGAAGACCTGCGCGCTCATGGCGGAGTTGACGGACAACGGCATCCGGTATCGCGGTCACGGAGTGGCGGAGTCAAGGGGTTCGCGCAAGGGCGTGATTGTCGAACTCGACAAGGCCGTGGCGGCGATCCAGGCGGCGGTTGAGTCGGCGGAGGATGTTGCTGGCGCGCCGGTGGAGCACGCCATCATCGGCATTGGCGGATCGCACGTGCGCGGCGTCAATAGTCATGGCGGCATCAGTTTGGGGACGCGTCCGCGCGAGATTGGACGCGATGAGATCAAGCAGGCTGTGGAGCGGGCGCGCGCCATTCCTTTGCCCGCCGATCGCGAAATACTGCACCTGCTGCCGCAGGAATTCATCCTCGACGATCAGCCGGGTGTGCATGATCCGCTGGGGATGATGGCGGCGCGCCTTGAAGTTCGAGTGCACATGGTGACGGCCGCAACCAGCGCCACGCAGAATGTGATTACGGCCGTGAACAGAGCTGGCGTTCATGTGGACGACACAGTGTTTGAGCCGCTTGCGGCCGCGGATTCCGTGCTGCGCGCCGACGAGCGCGAGCTTGGAGTCTGTCTCGCCGACATCGGGGCGGGATCGACCGAGCTGATTGTTTTTCAGCAGGGCGCGGTCGCTTACACCGGAGTGATTCCGGTCGGAGGCGATCACTTCACCAGCGATCTGTCTGTCGGCTTGTGTACGCCGCTGGCCGAGGCGGAGAAGATCAAGAAAGTCTATGGCAATGCCATTGTCACGCTGATTCCCGAGGGCAATGAGGTTGAGGTGCCGTCGGTGGGAGATCGTCCGTCGCGGCTGATGCCGCAGCGGTTGGTGGCGGAAATTCTTGAGCCGCGGGCGCGCGAGTTGTTCGAGATGATGCGCGATGCATTGCGGCAAAGCGGGATGTTCGATCTTTGCCTGGCGGGAATTGTGTTGAGCGGCGGGGCGTCGCGCCTGCCGGGAATTTTTGACGTTGCCGAATCGGTGCTGCGGCGGTCGGTGCGGTTGTCATGGCCTGCTCCGCTGGCGAAGATGCCATCGACTCTGTCCGAGCCCGAGTTTGCGACCGTGCTGGGGATGGTCAACTACGGCCAGCGGGCGCGCATCGCGCGCGGCCTGCAGGAAAGCGGTCTGGGATCGCGATTGAAGGCGATGTTGGTGGGGAAGGGAGCTTGAAAGGAAGTTTCAAGGTTTCAAGGTTGCAAGGTTTCAAAGTCACGAAACACCCAAATTTTGGCTGTCTTTGAAAGTTTGAAACGTTGAAACTTTGCAACTTTGAAACCTTGAAACTTTGAAACGTCAGGAGTTGACATATGAGCAACGAAATTCGCATCAGCTTTAACGAAGAGGCCCGCAACGACGCCAAGATCAAAGTCATCGGCGTAGGCGGAGGTGGCGGCAATGCTGTGAACCGCATGATCGATGCCGGAGTGGAGGGCATCGAGTTTATTGTCGCCAACACCGATCTGCAGGCGCTGCGCATGTCGCATGCGCCGGTGAAGCTGCAACTGGGCGTGAAGTTGACCAATGGCTTGGGGGCAGGTGCGAATCCGGAAGTTGGGCGTAAGGCCGCGCTCGAGGATTCCGACAAGATCATTGAAGCGCTTGAGGGCGCGGACATGGTGTTTGTTACGACCGGTCTGGGCGGTGGCACGGGCACTGGCGCGGCGCCGATCATTGCCTCGCTCGCCAGCGAAATGGGTGCGCTCACGGTTGCGGTCGTGACCAAGCCCTTCTCATTCGAAGGCAAGCGGCGCATGCAGCAGGCCGAGCGCGGCATCTCGGAGTTGATGGAATCGGTGGACACCACCATCGTGATCCCGAACGAGAAGTTGCTGGCGGTTGCGGAAGACGCGGGCTTTTTTGAGTCTTTCCGGATTGCCGATGACATTCTTCGCCAGGGCGTGCAGGGAATCTCGGACATCATCACGATCCCGGGCATCATCAATCGCGACTTCGCCGACGTGAAGACGATCATGGCGCGCATGGGATATGCGGTGATGGGCACGGCATCGGCTTGCGGCGCGAAACGCACCATCGAGGCAGCGCAGAAGGCGATTGCCTCCCCACTGCTCGAAGCGGGAGCCATTGACGGGGCGCGCGGCATCCTGATCAATATCACGGGATCTTCATCGCTGAAACTGGCGGAGGTGCAGCAGGCGTGCACGATTATTCAGAGCGCCGCGCACGAGGATGCGAACATTATTTTTGGCGCGGTCATGGATGAGAAGATGAAAGATGCGGTGAAGATAACCGTCATCGCCACCGGCTTCCGCGAGATTCCGGCGGGCCGGCATCCTCGGCAGGAAACCCGGACATCGTTTTCGACTGCGCATGCGGCGGCGCTGGAAGAGCCGATGGATTTTCCGGATAGCGCCGACTCGCGCGATCCGCTGCCCGAACCGCCGAAGCACATCATGTCGGAGCCGGAGTCGCAATCGTGCGGGGGCGATAGCCGCGTTTACGAGGATGAAGCAGCGACCATGCCGGTGGCGCAGGCGCACGTTGCCCCGGATGTGATTTCGCTCGACACCATGCGCCATGCGATCGTGTCGAATTTCGAGCAGGACGATCTCGATGTTCCGGCGTTTTTGCGCAAGCGCAACGAAGTGAACTAGCTTCGAGCTGTGAGCTTCGAGCTTCGAGCTCCGAGCTAAAGAAGCGACATGTCATCATCCGTGGCTTTTAGCTTTTGGCTCTTAGCTCGCAGCGCTTAGCTCATAGCTCAGTTAGCTCGAATCAGTGAAAATTGCTGCATGGGTGGGAAGTATCTTTTCAGTAACCACGTAACGCATTACCAAAAGCACTAGAACCGAGGTAACATCCGCAGATCTCTTTGCTTGGGAATGGCTTACGTCGAGATTAATGTTTTCTTCGATGTAAACTTTGTTATTGCCAGTAAAAGCTAAGTCTCGTAATATCGCAAAGTTAGGTGATAATCGGTATGGTTACCGCCCGCTGGCACGCGTCGTGCATCTAGGTACGTAGAACCGGGGAGTGAAATCGAGTCAGATGTTAAGGTCACAGAGCTTTCTTCGTCTCTTTCTGGGTTTTCTGGCGTGCTTGCCGCTGGCAGGCGCGAGTTTTGGCGCGCACATCAACACGCACACTCCCACAAAATCGAAATCGCAGAAGATCAGCGAGACGGCGCATACACGTCACCGCTTGCATCACCTGGCACGCAGCCGCAGCGCGCACGTGACGACGGTGAGCGCGACTTCGCGGGCGCATCGGTGGCACGAGCGCTTCACGATGAGTTCGTTTGTCGCGGAAGGTATCGCCAGCGGCGATCTCACGGGCGGCGAAGATCCGGTGGTGCGGCAGGCGGCGATTGACGCGCTGGGCAATATGAATGGCACGGTGGTCGCGATCGAGCCTACCAGCGGACGCGTGCTGGCGATGGTAAACCAGAAGCTGGCGTTATCGAGCGGCGCGCAGCCATGCTCGACCATAAAGCTCTCGGTCGCGCTGGCCGCGCTGAGCGAAGGGCTGGTTTCAAAAGATACAGAAGTAGGAATCGGCGGACGGGCGCACATGAACATGACGATGGCGCTGGCCCGCTCCAACAATGCTTACTTCGAGGCTCTTGGCCGCAAGCTCGGATTCGAGAAAGTTGCGTACTACGCACACGAATACGGGCTCGGCGAACTCGCGGGCTATGACATTCCGGGCGAAGAATTGGGCGCGTATCCGGACGCAGTAATTCCGGAAAAGCTTGGCGGCGTAGGCAAGATGTGCTCGTTTGGCGAAGGCGTGTCGATGACGCCGCTGCAACTGGGCGGCCTGGTTTCCGCGATCGCGAACGGCGGCACGCTCTATTACATGCAACATCCGACGACTCCGGAAGAAGTTGCCAACTTCCAGCCACGCGTGAAGCGGCAGCTCGAGATCGCTCCGCTCATTCCCGAAATTTCCGACGGCATGGCTGGAGCCGTACAGTTTGGCACCGCGCGCAGCGTGCGCCTCAACTTCAACGAAGAAGAAATTCTGGGCAAGACGGGAACCTGCTCGCACGCGGGGACCCGGTTCGGCTGGTTCGCTTCCTACGCCAACAGCAGCGTGGGGCGGATCGTGGTGGTTGTGTTCCTACAAGGCGGGCGTCCGACCTTCGGCCCGAAAGCCGCCGAAATTGCCGGCCGCATGTACCGCAACATGTACGATCACAACTTCTTCGTGGCTGGTCCTGGCCATGTCGATCAGGCGGACATGAAGACGTTGGGCACGACGCCGCAGTAGATTCTGATTTCTTTCACTCAAGAGCGCAGCCCAGGCTGCGCTCTTGTTGTTTCAGATCGCCGCCATCTGATTCTTGCTTCCTGATCCCTGGCCCTGATCCCTGATCCCCGAACCATAAACAAACTTCCACTTCTGCCGATATGCACTGCAGCGGCTTTCTGCAAAGCCGGTTTCTGGACGTGCGGCCGCTGGGAGGCTTCTACGTACGGTTCGATCATCCTGCACGGCGCTTACGACTACCGTCTCGTAGCACTCTCCATTGTGCTGTCGATGTTTGCTGCCTTTGCGGCGCTTGATCTGGCTGGACGGGTCACGGCGGCACGGGGCTGGGCGCGGGCCTTCTGGCTGGCGGGCGGATCTACATCGATGGGGCTCGGAATCTGGTCGATGCATTACGTCGGGATGCTCGCTTTCAGTCTGCCGGTACCGATTCTCTATCACTACCCGACGGTAATTCTTTCCTTGCTGGCTTCGATTGGAGCCTCGGCCGTGGCTCTGCTTACCGTGAGCCAGAAGGAAATGCGCAGGTGTACGTGTCTTGGGGGAAGCATTGTGATGGGAGGCGGCATCGGGGCGATGCACTTCCTCGGCATGGAAGCCATGCGCTTGCCCGCAATGATGCACTACAGCTGGGATCTGGCGGTGATCGCGATCGTCCTTGCGATTGGGACTTCGCTCAGCGCCCTGAAACTTTCATTTCGCAGCCGGCAGGAAGCGAAAGCGAGTGTGCGCAAAGTCCTGAGTGGCCTGGCCCTGGGCAGCGCGATCCCTCTGACACACTACACGGGGATGTGGGCAGTGAATTTTCATCGTTCGGACGTGCCGTTCAGCACGGAACACGCGGTCCGAATCACGACTCTCAGCGGGATCGTTATCAGCGTGACCAGTCTTCTGATCTTGTCGCTGGTCATTGTGGGCGCCTTTTTCGACCGCATCATCGCGATGCAGAAAGCGCTGGCGAAAGCGGCGCGCGATGGTGAAGCGCGGTTCCGCATGCTGGCTGAAGAAATCCCGCAAATTGTCTGGACAGCTACACCCTCAGGCGGCGTGGACTATTCCAACCGGCGTTTTACCGAGCTGACTGGCATGTCGATGCAAAAAGCGCTGGGCACAGGCTGGGGCGACGCACTGCATCCTGACGATCTGCCGGTCGCCTTGCGGAATTGGGAGATGGCGCTCCAGAGCGGACAATCGTACGAGACGGAATTTCGTTTGCGCGCCAAGGACGGAAAGTATCGCTGGCACCTGGTGCGGGCGACTCCCATGAGCGATTCGGCGGGAACGGTCGTGCAATGGTTTGGCGCCTGCACCGACATTGAATGCCAAATGCAGAACCAGCAGGAACTCGAAGAAGAGATCAAGAAGCATACGGCCGCGTTGCTCGAGGCCAACAACCACCTGGAATCAGAAATGCGCGAGCGGGCCCTGGCGCAGCAGGAACTCAACGAGCAGAACGAACGCATGCTGCGAGAGCTGACCCGGCGCTCCCGGCGGTCAACCACTCTGGCGCGGATGGCCGAACTGCTGCAATGCTGCGCCCACCTGAAAGACGTCTATTCCGTGGTTGCGGGAATGGCTCCGCAAATCTTTTCCGAATTCCGCGGCGCAGTCCTGTTGTTCAACTCCTCAAAGCAGTCGCTCGAGACCGCTGTCTCCTGGTCCGACTGCGAACTTCCGGCCGAGGTCTTTGAGCCCGAGGATTGCTGGGCTCTGCGCACGGGTCACCTCCATTTCGTCCGCCGCGGTGATAAGACGGCCGAATGCGCGCATGCCACTTCGGAAAAACATTCCTACATGTGCCTGCCGCTGCTTTCGCAGGGGGAGGCGATTGGAATCCTGCATTTTCAGATGAAGGACGCATCGGAACCGGTGGAATCGGAGAAGTTGCTGGCCACCACGTTCGCCGAGCAAATCGGACTATCCGTCGCCAACCTCCGCTTGCGGGAGGCGTTGCGCAACCAGTCGATCCGCGATCCGCTCACCGCGCTGTTTAACCGGCGCTACATGGAAGAGATGATGGAGCGGGAGACCCGGCGCGCCGTGCGTGCGGTGCACGGACTGGGTGTGCTCATGCTCGACCTGGACCACTTCAAGAACTTCAACGATACCTACGGCCACGAGGCGGGCGACACGGTGTTGCGCGAGGTCGCAGCCTTTCTGACGAAGAGCGTGCGGGCGGAAGACTTCGTTTGCCGTTACGGGGGAGAGGAATTCGTTGTCGTCCTGCCGATGGCCGATCTGAAGGCTTCGCTGGCGCGGGCTGAGCGGATTCGTTCGCGTTTACGAGAGTGGACTGTCTTGCACCAGGGCCAGTCGCTCGGAGTTGTTACGGTTTCGGTGGGTGTTGCGGCTCTGCCCGAGCACGGTATTTCCGCCAAAGATCTGCTGGCGTCGGCCGATGCAGCGCTCTATCGGGCAAAAAGAGACGGGCGGGACCGCGTCTGTGTGGCGGAATCAAACCTTGCCGCGGACCCGCCAAAACCGCTTGCGATGGAAGCGGCGCAAGGTTCCTGACGTCATTCCGAGCAAAATGAAAACGCCCAGCTGCCTGGCCGGGCGTTCCGCCTGATATTCAGAAAACTTAGTGAGCTGGGCGACGCCCCCGGCTTTCGTCGCTGGCAATGACACCGTCCTTGATGTGAATCACGCGATGAGCGTATTCCGCGATGTCGCCTTCGTGCGTCACCAGAATGATGGTATTGCCTTCGGCGTGCAGCCGGTCGAACAACGCCATGATCTCGACACCGGTCTGCGAGTCGAGGTTACCGGTCGGTTCGTCAGCCAGAATGATCGAGGGCTTATTTACCAGGGCGCGAGCGATGGCAACACGCTGTCGCTGCCCGCCGGAAAGCTCGTTGGGCTTGTGATGCATACGCGATTCCATGCCGACAGCCTGGAGAGAGCCTTTGGCGCGCTCCATTCGTTCTTCGGTGGGGATGCCGGCATAGATCAGCGGGAGTTCCACGTTGTGCAGCGCGGTTGCTCTTGCCAACAGGTTGAAGGTCTGGAAGACGAAGCCAATCTCTTTGTTGCGGATGTGGGCGAGTTCATCGTCATCGAGTTCGCTGACCAGTTGAGCGTTGAGCCAATAGTTGCCTTTGGTCGGAGTGTCGAGGCAGCCGATCAGGTTCATCAGGGTTGACTTGCCCGAACCGGAAGGGCCCATGATGGCCACGTATTCGTTGCGTTGGATGCGCAGGTTCACGCCGCGCAGGGCATGAACCTGCTGCTCCGAACCCATGTCATAGGTCTTCCACAGGTCCTCGGCGGCAATCATGCACGATTCTGGTGGCGCAACGTTCATGGTGGTGGGCATGCTGATCACTTCTGCGGTCGCCATGTTTTTCTCCTGCTCCGATGCCACTGACCCTCTCCCCGTTTTTAAGGTTCAGCAATTCTCTCGGACTTCTAAATTCCTGATCTGACTGCGAGACCCTCGTGGTGCAAAGACCGGCTTGCCCATTGGACGCGCCAGCCGTTCGAACGTTATGACTCTTCGTCTTGTTTCTTCGGCACAGAGTTATCGATCTTTACGCTGCTTCCCGGACGCAGGGTACGCAGGACTTTATAACTTCCCGTAATGACCTCATCCCCTTCTTTGACACCGCCGAGAGCCTCGATGTCGGTCGTCCCGGTAATTCCCGTCGTGACAGGGATGAAAACTGCCTTCTTGCTGCGAATGACGAATACGCCTTGCTGCTCATCCTCTTTTTTCGACTTGGATGCAGTTTCCGCGGCTTGTGGCGCCGCAGCATGCACCGATCCCGGCGGATTATTTTGCGCTTCAATCTGGTCCTTGGTGCGCATCGTCAGGGCCTGAATCGGCAGCGACAAAACGTTGGTGCGCTTGGCCGTGGTGATCTTGGCAGTCGTGGAAAGACCGGGACGCAAATCCTCGGGCGGATCGGTCAAGGTGACGACGACCTTGAAATCCTTTGCTTCTTCGCTGGCGGTCGCTTGTTGGGAAGTGGAAACGCCACTGGAGCGAACGATGGCATTGTCGCCGATCTCCGATACCGTCCCGTGAAACGTCTTCCTGGGAATGGCGTCGATTGTTACCTCGGCGGGCTGTCCGAGGCGCACGTTGACGATGTCGGTCTCGTCGACCTTCACCTCAGCGGTGATGACCGACATATCGGCGATCGTCATCAGCGTGCTGCCCAGCGCGTTCTGAATGCCAACGACTACTGATTCCCCTTCACGCACGGGAAGATTGGTGACGACGCCGTCATAAGGGGCCGCATAGGTCGTCTTTTGCAAAACATCGTTTACTCGAATCAGGTTTGCCTGAGATTGCGAGACATGCTTGCGGGCAGAATCCTGTTGCGCTTTGGCCTGAGCCACCCGAGCCTGGGCCTGAACCAGGCCGGCATCGGCGGTCTCCCAGGCATTCTTGCGGCTGTCGAAATCTGACTTGGCAATCAATCCGTCTTTGAAGAGATTCTGCGCGCGCTCCCAATCCTGCTTGTTGCGGTCGTAGTCGGCTTGTGCACGGAGCAGGTCGGCTTCGGAAGTCTTCACGGCGGCGTCAGCAGCAGCAGCATCGGTCTCGGCGGCCTGCAGCGCTGCCTGGTTCGCGTTCATGTCGGCCGTGGATTGCACGTTATCGATCTGAGCGACCAATTGACCCTTCTTGACCCGTTCCCCTTCTTTTACGTAGAGGTGGGTGATCTTTCCGTATGCGTTGGCGCCGATATTCACGTAAGTCTTCGGCTTGATTTCACCCGAAGCGCTGACCACGGTCGCCAGGTCCTGCTTTTGGACTTTTGCGGTCTGCACCGTGACAACGTTCTTGCTGCTCTGATGAACGGTGAAGGCGACGATAATTGCCAGCAAAAGGACAATCCCGGCGCCGATTGCGATTTTTTTCCAAGCCTTCATGATTTCCGCCACCCCGGTTCCGGGACCAGCCCAGTGCCAAGTCTTGCTGGGACCTAGATTTACAAGCTAAATCCTCTGCGCCCGACAAGGCGACGGACACACACTCACTGTTACGACGCTTCAGCCGAGAAAGTTCCCGATCAGATATTGCGAATGGCCGAGGCCCGTTACGGCGGAGAGGTTACAGCTACTGCCCCCGGAACCGGCTATTATAGCCCTCCTGGATGGTGGGATGAACCTGAACTTTCAATGTGGTGGCCGGGCAACTCGCAAAAAAGTGTCAGCTTCTAAAATAAAGGCTTGTATTGTCTCAGTTCATTCTCGGGGCGCGACTTAACCTTGCTTTCAACAACTTAACGGCCTAGAATAAGAAGACGACGGTTGTCTGGCAGGAGTCCCTCACATGTTCCGGGTAGGTTCTTATCAAACCCTGTTGCGAATTTTGCTGGTTACTGCGGGAGTAACGGCGATCAGCGCCGTCGCCCAGGATCAGCCCACGCAAGATCAGGCCGCTCAGAGCCAAGCTCAGCCCGCCCAAAGTAATCAGGATCAGGTGACTCCCGATAAATCGGGCAGCCAGAAACCCGCGAAAGATGCGGGCAAGCCGCAGTCAAATCCCTCTGATGCTGTTGACCCGCTGGCGCGTCCGATCGACGCTAAAAAGAAGAAGCAGCAGCTCAAGGATTACTCCAAAGAAATCAAGGGGCCATACAAGAAGTGGCTCGAGGAAGACGTCGTCTACATCATCACCGATCAGGAGCGTGCGGCGTTCAAGCAGCTCTCGAACGATGAGGAGCGCGACAACTTCATTGAGGCATTCTGGCAACGTCGCGATCCCACGCCAGACACGGAAGAGAACGAATATAAAGAAGAGCACTACCAGCGCATCGCCTACGCCAATGAGCACTTTGCCGCAGGTGTTCCGGGATGGAAAACGGATCGCGGGCGGATGTACATCATGTACGGCAAGCCGGACGAAATCGATTCGCATCCTTCGGGCGGAACGTATGAGCGCCCCATGGAAGAAGGCGGCGGCGAGACTTCGACTTATCCGTTTGAAGATTGGCGCTACCGGTACATCGAAGGAATCGGCCAGGAAGTCATTATCGAATTCGTGGACACATGCATGTGCGGCGAGTTTCACATGACTCTCGACCGTTCCGAAAAAGACGCACTGCTCTACACTCCCAACGCCGGTCTAACGTTCTGGGAGCAGATGGGGATGTCGAACAAAGCCAGCCGCTTCACCGGTAATGGCCTGGAGAGGTTGGGAGCGGGTCCTGAGAGCAGCATGCTGCAAACCAAGCAGTTTGACCGGCTCGAGCAGTTCGCCAAGTTGCAAGCCGCTCCCCAAGTCAAGTTCACCGATCTGCTGGAAGAGGTCAATCAGAAGGTCATCCTCAATCCGATGCCTTTTGATGTGCATGTGGATTACGTGAAGGTCACGACCGACACGGTGCTGGTGCCGATCACCATCCAGATGAAGTACCGCGACATTACGTTCGTGAACAAGGATGGTGTGCAACGCGGAACAGCGAACGTGCTAGGACGGCTGTCGACGCTCACCGGCAAGATCGTGCAGACATTTGAAGAGACGGTGCAGACGGATGTTCCGGCGGAACTGTTGCCGCGCTCGGCGGAGAATTCTGCTGTGTATTACAAGGCGCTGCCGTTGCGTCCCGGCCGCTACAAGCTCTACGTCGCGGTGAAGGATGTAAATGGGGATCGCAAAGGAGTCTGGAGCCGCAGCATCATCGTTCCGGAATATTCCGACGACAAGCTCGCGACCTCGAGCCTGATCGTTGCCGATCAGATGGAACCGGTTGCCACCAAGTCAATCGGCACCGGCAACTTCGTGATTGGGACGATGAAGGTTCGGCCGCGCGTGGCTCCATCCGATGGCAAGCCGGCGCTGTTCAAGCGCGACCGCGATCAGAAGCTCAATTTCTGGATGCAGGTCTATAATCTCGGAGTGGATGAGAAGACGCACAAGCCTTCCGCCACCATCGAGTACAACATCGTCAACATGGCGACCAACAAACCCATCGTGCAGAAGGTTGAGTCGACCGAGACGATGGGAAATCTGGGCGACCAGGTGACGCTGCAAAAGTCGATTGCCGCGACGAATCTGCAGCCCGGCATCTATAAGATCCAGATCAAGGTGAACGACAACATTTCGAAGCAGACGGTTGATCCGTCCGCTGTGTTTGCAGTAGAGTAACTCCCTGCGTTTCCCCTCCAGGGGGTGGGGCCGCGTGAGACTGCATATCGGAACATGGGCAGTCCTGATTGGGTTATCGCTTCCTGTGCTCGCCGCAGAGCGACCCGGAGCGATCTCAGGACACGTGCGCAATGCGAGCGGCGATCCGCAGATGGGCGCCGTCGTGCAGATTCTTGGCGCCGCGAACCGCACCCTCACTGTCTTTACTGATGGCGCCGGATATTACGTCGCCACGGGATTGCTGCCCGGCCTTTACAGCATCAAGGTGACCGCGCCTTCGTTTCTGCCGACGTTGAAGGAGAAGGTAGGACTGCGTCCGGGCGCCAGCCTCAACATTAATGTCACGTTGAACACGCTTCTCGGCGCGATGCAGCTTGGACCCGTGCGCTCGGTGCCCGACGACGACGACTGGAAGTGGACTCTACGCTCGGCAGCCAACCGCCCGATCCTTCGCATATTCAGCGATCCGAATTCTCGTGCAGAGAAACAGAATCACGAATTGCGCGGCAGGCTTTCTTTCGTCGGTGGATCGGCGAACGACGGCTACGGCGCCAGCGGTGACATGAGCACCGGCTTTTCGCTGGAGAAGTCAGTCTTTTCGGATAGCCTTGTGGCCTTCAGCGGGAATGTAGGCTACGGTGAGGGGCTTCCGGCCGCCGTTCTCCGCGCCGGATACACGCATCACATGGCGAATGGCTCAAATCCTTCCGTCGACCTGACGGTTCGGCGTTTCGCAGCTTCAGATCCCAATCTCGGCAACGCGGCTTTACAGGCACTCGCGCTCTCGACGGGCGACGACCTCACCGTCGGCGACGTCCTGGAATTGAAATTCGGTAGCGAGCTGCAGACCATCCAGTTTCTGGGACGCGTGACCGCCTTCCGTCCCTACGGCTCGGCCGATCTTCATCTCTCACCCGATACGGTCGTTGAGTACGCGTACACAACTTCGCGTCCTGACACGCGCATTGAAAAAGGATTCGATTCCGCCCCCGCAGACCTGAGCGAATCGAATCCGCGCCTCAGCCTGTTGAACTATGCGCCGAAAGTCGAGCACGCGCATCATCAGGAGCTGAGCGTTTCTCACCGCATCGGCAGCAACAGCGTGCAACTCGCCTACTTCACCGACCGCGTGACCGATCCTGCGCTGACCGG
>Ga0335076_10003586_pt1 | contig 15612 bp, 15 predicted proteins | sample Lox_Sample_25_FD_206717 | JGI IMG/M metagenome (GOLD analysis project Ga0335076, IMG submission 206717) | Soil microbial communities from Loxahatchee National Wildlife Refuge, Florida, United States - Lox_Sample_2.5 | ecosystem: Environmental > Terrestrial > Soil > Wetlands | place: USA...
AGTTCGAAGCCATCATCGAGCCACATCTGCAGCGACTTAATGCGCTCGTCGACCTCCCCAGGCTTGAAAAGCTTCTTCTCATTCACAAAACCGACGACAGGAATTTTCTGATCGCGCAATGTCCCGAGCAACTTGGTAGTCATGGCCGTGATCTGTGCGACAGGCAGACGATCGGCCATGCCGGCAGGGAGATCGTCGATCGTGACCGCGACCTGGCGGTCCGGTTTCTGCGCAGTTTGTGAGACGGAAATCAGGGAGAAACAACAGGAGAAAAGAAAAGTCAGGACCAGGAACAATTTTTTCATAACAGGATCGTCCTTAAATTAGGCAGGACACGGTATTAGAGCACAAGCGCTGAGCAAGCTGTATGAGGATGTGCCTGATTCCCATGGTGTGAGACGGAAAAATCTGGCGACCTTGACGACAGGTGTATAATCTAACTAACTGGTTAATTAATACATATGCCTCGTCTCTTCCATCGACGTCATCCCTGGCATGGCCGCATGGGATCCCGCGGCCAGCCTGAGGAAAGCCGCGCCGCAATTCTGCAGGCGGCAGCCCACGAATTTGCCGAGCACGGCATCGCCGGAGCCCGCACCGACGCCATCGCCCGTGAGGCCCACGTGAACAAGGCCCTGCTCTATTACTACTTCAAAGACAAGGAGACGCTGTATGGCGCGGTGATGGATCAAGCGTTCTCTGGCCTGAAAGAGACGGTTTTTCAGGTCCTCGATAGCACGCTCCCGCCACGCGAAAAAATGCTGGCGTACGTCGGAGCGTATTTCGATTTCATCGCTTCCAACCAGATGTATCCGCGGCTGATGCAGCGGGAGATGATGCGGGCGCGCGAGGGGCAATCTTCGCAAATCGAAAAAATGATCAAGAATTACATCCGGCCGATTTTCGAACGGGTGAGCGCAGTGATTCAGAAAGGCATCGCCGACGGAGAATTCCGCCCTGTAAACCCCGTGCACTTCGTTCCCTCGATGGTGGCGATGATCGTCTTCTACTTCAGCAACGCGCCCATGATGCACAAGATCGTCGGTTTCAATCCGCTGACACCGGAACGGATCGCGGAGCGCCGGGCTGCCGTTCTGGACTTTATTTCGGCCGCGCTGTTTCAATCCAAGAATAATGCGACGCAAGGAGCACGCTCATGAGCGCGCGCAACCGTTTTTTCATTTTGCTCGGGATCATTTTTGTGATCGCCGCCAGTTACTACTTCTTCTCTACCGACCATTCGCGCGACCTTGTCTTGATTGGCACGGTCGATTCGAATCAAGTGATCGTGAGTGCCCAGGTTGAGGGACGCATCCAGAAACTGCTGGTGGACGAAGGAACGCCGGTGAAGGCAGGCGACTTGATCGCGGTGCTCGATCCATCGGAATTGCAGGCGCAGGAGGCTGCCGCCACCGCGACTATCACCAGCCTGCAACACAAGGTTGCCGAGATGCAGCACACGGAGGAGTCCACCTCGGGATCGACCTCAAGCGATGTCGCGAACGCTCAAGCCAAGCTCTCGTCGGCGAAAGCTCAACTTCTGCAGGCGCAAGCTGCCCTCGATCGCACCCTAAGCGACAGCCGGCGCACCATCGAACTGGCAAAAGCAGGGGTCGCCTCGGAACAGGAGCGCGTTCAGGCCGAGACCAACCTGCAGGCCGCGCAAGCGACCGTGCAAGCGCAGCAGGACCTGGTGAAGGCGGCAGAAGCCGACCTGCATTCCGCGATCGCCCGTACTCATCAGGCGAACGCTGCGAAAAGTACGGTGGAAGCAACACAGGCGGATCTGAAAAACGCCATTGCGCAAAAGAATCAGGCCGCTGTCCGCCTGGGATACACCAACGTCTATGCTCCCGTCACGGGGACGGTTTCGGTACGCGCCGCGCGACAAGGAGAAGTAGTGAATATCGGCGCTCCCATCGTCACCATCGTCGACCTTGGCGATACCTGGGCGCGGGTCGCGATTCCGGAAACATATGCGGACCACATCGGATATGGCGACGTCCTCCGCGTCCGCCTGCCCGGGGGGACGATCACCAGTGGGAAAGTTTTCTTTAAGGGAGTGGAAGGCGATTTCGCAACCCAGCGAGACGTGAGCCGGCGCAAGCGTGACATCAAAACGATCGTGCTCAAAGTTCGTCTCGACAATCCCAAAGGTGCGTACGTTCCCGGCATGACGGCGGAAGTACTGGTCTCGCCTGAACAGCTGAAGGGTCAAGGGACAGGGAGCGTCCAGGCTTCGGAGCGTCATCAGTGACTGAACAGAAGTCAAAGACGAATGGCGGAGAGCCTCGGGACATTTCTGCGGCTGAAATTGAAAAGCCGGTTTACGATCCTGCCGCGCCGTCGGCCATTGCGGTCGAGCACATCATAAAAAAGTATGGCGACTTCACCGCCGTCAATGATGTGTCGTTCGACGTTAAGGAAGGCGAGATCTTCGGTCTCCTGGGCCCGAACGGAGCAGGGAAATCGACGCTGATTCGCATGATGACGACGCTGATTCCGATTACTTCGGGAAGGGCGCTGATTTCGGGCCACGATGTTGCCAGGGAACCGAATGCGGCGCGGCGCATGATTGGAGTGATCCCGCAGGCTCTGACCAGCGACCTCGACCTGACGGTCGCAGAGAACATGAACATCTACGCGAAGCTTTATGACGTTCCCGCGAAGGAACGGAAAGTCTCGATCGATGAACTTCTCGAGTTGGTCGACCTGACCAAGTGGCGCGACGCGCAGACCAAGACACTCTCCGGTGGCATGCGGCGGAGATTGGAGATCGCCCGCGGCCTGGTGCATCATCCCAAGATTTTCTTTCTGGATGAGCCTACGACGGGACTCGATCCTGTCTCGCGCGTCGCGGTGTGGGAGATGCTGGGCAACATCAAGGCGCACCGAAAGCTGACCATCCTGATCACGACTCACTACATGGATGAAGCGGACCGGCTCTGTGACCGGATCGCGATTGTGGATCACGGGAAGCTGGTGGCGCTCGATACTCCAACAGCTTTGAAGGCCAGCGTGCCGGGATCGAACGTGATTGAGGCGCAGTTTGAGAAGCTTCCGGCGGATTGGGAACAGCGGCTGCAGTCGCTCGGCAATGTTACGTCGGTCCAGCATGAAGGTGCCGGCATGTATCGGCTGCTCACAAGCAACGGCTCGCAAACGACGACAGAAATGGTCGAGATGGCGGTGAATTCCGGCGTAGCGGTCAAATCGCTTTCAGTGCAGAACACAACTCTGGACGACGTGTTCGTGCACTACACCGGACGGCAACTGCGCGACGAACTGCAGAAGGCATATGCCTTCGTGATGCCGCAACGTCCGGGATTGCAACCGTAATAGTCCCGAGTCCTGAGCCGCTAGTCGCGAGGAATTTCGGCACAACTGGTCGGAACAGTATGAGTCAGAACAGTTATAAAGATTTGATCGCATGGCAGAAAGGAATGGATTTGGTGACAACGGTCTATGACGCGACGGAGGGATTTCCCTCGCACGAACAGTTCGGACTGGTCAGCCAGCTTCGGCGTGCGGCCGTATCCGTCCCCAGCAATATTGCCGAGGGAAAGGCTCACTATTCAAATCGCGATTTCGTTAGGTTCCTTCGCCACGCACGTGGCTCTCTCGCAGAGATTGAAACGCAGATCCTGATTGCGCAACAACGCAAATACCTTTCCGATACCACAGTCACAAAATTAGGTCGCCAGCTCGACGAATTAGGCCGCATCTTGAGCGGCTTGATTGACTCGTTAACGGAACGCGAGCGTCCTCAAGACTCAGGAATAGGGGCTCAGGATAAAGCATGAAGCATCCTCACGACTCGGGACTCGGGACTCAGGACTAACTCATGAACCGCATGATGGCTATTGTCGAGCGCGAAATGCGCAAATTCTTCCGTTCGCCGGCGTTGATGCTGGCTTCCATGATCTTTCCGCTGGTGCAGTTGATTATCCTGGGGAATGCGTTTGGCGGGAAGATTCGAGATGCGCGCGTCGCGATTGTGGATCAGGACGGCGGAACGCAGGCATTGCGGATACGCGAGGCGTTCGACTCCGTACGCTCCAACATTCGCACATTCGTTCCGATCTACTACGACAGCGACAAGCAGGCGATGGAAGACGTACGTAACGGCAAGCTGGAGGGGGCGGTAATAATTCCGCCGCAATATTCGCGGCGGGTGTATGAAGAAAATCATCCACGCATCGCGTTGATCGTCGATAACAGCGACAATTTCATGAGCTCGGCGATCGAGAACGAACTTACCTCGCTAACCGACGCGCTGAACCAGCCGACGGTCTCGCCGCGGATTCTGCAGCAGACGGCGTTGGATATTGTCGAACTCTATCCCTACATCGAATATATGAAGTTCTTGCTGCCGGGATCGCTGGTGCTGGCGATGTTCGTCTCAGTGATGATCGGCGGCGGAATGCTTTACATCGATGACAAGGCGCGAGGCGTGCACGAAGGTTACCTGGTCACTCCCATTACGAAGCTGGAACTGGTCTTAGGGCTCAATCTTGCCGGTGCAATCAAGGCCGTGATGACGGGAGCGATCATCGTGGGCATCGGGTCCATGCTGGCTGGCGTGGGTACGATCTTCAATCCAACTACGGTGATTGGCCTCGTGGTCATGATTGTGCTGACCTCGCTGGCGCTCAATACGATGATGTTCCTGCTGATGGTTCGCATTGAGGATCCGCTGGTGCCGCGCGCAATGTTTGGCATCCTCAACACTCTGCTGTTTTTCCCCAGCGGCTCGGTGTACCCGATTCAAGCTTTTCCCGGATGGCTGCGAGTCATCGCGAGAGCCGACCCGTTCACCTATGCCGTCGACGGATTCAAGTGCCTGCTCCTGAAAGAGACCGCGCTGTCGGCAGTCTGGGGAGACATGTTATTTCTCAGCATCTTCGCGGCCGTCACGCTCGGAATCGCGATTCCGTTGTTCAAGCGTACCCTTTAGCGACTGCTACCTCCGAGCTCGCCGAGAGCGCAGAGAAAAGAACGAAAACTGAAGGTCTGATTTCCCGGCGGCCTCTGTGCTCGGCGGCTCACAGAAATACAGCGGGAACTTTTGCCTAGCCCCGGTTGTCCGTTATGCTAGAGATGTATGACGCTGCTCGACGCGAAGGAATACAACCCGGAGAAAGAAAAGAAACACAAGGCGCGGATCATCTCGTTCATCGCACTAATCATTGTGCTGCTTTGCCTGGTCTGGTGGTTCCGTTTCTGGCCGGAAGAACGGATCGTCGGACACTTCTTCGACGCGCTGCAAAGCAAGGATTACAACACAGCGTATGCGATCTGGATGCACGACCCGCAGTGGCAGCAACACCCGGCGCAATATGTGAAGTATCCCTTCAATGATTTTTACCGCGACTGGGGGCCCGGCGGAGAATGGGGCCTGATCAAGACACAGAAAGTCTATGGCGCCAGCAATTGCCCGGGTGGAGGCAGCGGGGTCGTGGTTGATGTCATCGTCAACGATCGCGCTGAGCACGCCCAGGTCTGGGTGGAGAAATCAGACCACACGCTGAGCTATCCGCCCTGTGAATTGATTTTTCGGTGAGCTTGGCTCTAGCCTCGAATCCTAGCCATGGCTTAACGAGCCGAGCGTCTTCGTCAGGCTTGCTTCATCGCTGACGTTCAACGCCGTTTTCGAGCGGTCGATATGCCGCATCAGTCCCCAGAGAACTTTTCCCGGTCCAACCTCAACAAAAGTCTGAACCCCTTTTTCGATCAACAATCGAACGCACTGGTCCCACTTGACCGAGCCCGTGACCTGGCGCACCAAAGTATCGCGAGCGCGCAATTCGTCGGTGACCAGCTCTGCGTCCACGTTGCAAGCGACAGGATATCCCGGCTTGCCCATCTTGAGCTCATTGAGGTCGGCTTCCAGGCGATCTTGCGCGGGCTTCATCAGCGGGCAATGGAAGGGAGCGCTGACAGCGAGCAGCTTGGCCTTTTTCGCGCCTCGCTCCTCGGCAAGCTTGACCGCGCGCTCGACCGCGGCTGTATTGCCGGAAATTACGATCTGCTCCGGAGAGTTGATGTTGGCTGGTTCGCAGACTTCACCTTGTGCGGCGTCATGGCAAGCGGTAGCGACCTTGTCGGGTTCCATACCGAGAATGGCGGCCATCGCTCCCACGCCAACGGGCACGGCTTCCTGCATGTACTTGCCGCGGTTGCGCACGGTGCGAACGGCATCGGCGAAGGCGATCGTTCCGGCGACGACATGAGCGGAATATTCTCCGAGGCTGTGTCCGGCGAGATATGTCGGCTTGGGCATCTGCATTTCCAGGACTCGGAGCATGGCGACCGACGTCGTCAGGATTGCAGGCTGCGTGATCTCGGTGAGGCGCAGTTGATCTTCAGGGCCCTCGAAGCAGACTTGTGAGAGCTTGTAACCGAGGGCCTCGTCCGCTTCTTCGAAGGTCTGGCGCGCGATGGGAAACTTATCGGAAAAGTCTTTGCCCATGCCGACGGCCTGGGAGCCCTGGCCAGGGAAGAGAAGAGCTATCACGTTTGTGGGATTCGTCATGCGTTCTTGAAGGCGCGAGAGCTAGCTCGGCTGTGGCACTTCGGACTCGACCTGTGGTCGTAACGCCGCCAGTCCACGCTCGATGGAATCATTGATACCACGCTGCGAAAATTCGGCTGCGACCCGCACGGCGTTTTTCATGGCATTCGTGTTTGACGACCCGTGCGTGATAATGCAGACACCTTTTACACCCAGCAGGGGCGCGCCGCCGTACTCGGTGTGGTCGAGGCGCTTTTTAAAATCGGTGAATGCACTCCGCGAGAGCAGTGCTCCCACCTGCCGCGTGATCGTCGCCTTCAGTGATTCTTTCAACGCCGTGCGGACCAGGTTGGCGACACCTTCGGAGATCTTCAGCGCGACGTTGCCGACAAAGCCGTCGGCGACGATGACATCAACTTCGCCGTTGTACAGGTCGCGGCCTTCGACATTCCCCACAAAATTGAGCGGCAGATTCTTCAGCAACTGAAACGCCTCGCGGGTCAGGTCGTTGCCCTTGGTTTCTTCCTCGCCGATCGAAAGCAGGCCAACGCGCGGGCCGGGCGTTCCCGCTCCCTTTCCAAACATGGCGCGGAAATAGACGTCGCCCATCACCGCGAACTGCTCAAGGTTCTTGGCGGTGCAATCGACATTGGCGCCAACATCGAGCAGCATGGCGGCCGTTCTGGGAGCGGTGGGAAAAACAGCTGCGAGCGCCGGACGGTCCACACCCGCCATCCCGCCGAGAACGATCTTGGCCGTCGCCATGGCTGCGCCAGTATTTCCGGCGGTGACGAAGCCATTGGCCTGACCTTCGCGTACCAGGCGGAGCCCGACACGCATGGAGTTATCGCGCTTGGCGCGGATCGCCTCCACCTTGTCTTCCATGGTGATGTATTCGCTGGCGTGGACGATTTCGATGGGCAGCCGGGAAGCCGAAAGATGACGGTTCAACTCGGCCTTGATGACCGGTTCAGGGCCGACCAGCAAGACGCGCACGCCGTATTGGCGCGCGGCCTGTAACGCGCCCTCGACTTCCGGCTTGGGCGCGCGATCCGAACCCATCGCATCCAGCGCGATCACGCTAGGCATGGCGAACAAGAGTTAGCTGGCTTCTTCGACGTCGAGAACTTCGCGTCCCTTATAGTACCCGCACTTTGGGCAGGCACGGTGTGGCATTTTGCGTTCGTGGCAGTTGGGGCATTCAGAGAGTGAATGGCCTTTGAGCGCGTCATGTGCGCGCCGGGTCGAGGTGCGCTTCTGGGAGTGTCTCCGTTTCGGATTCGGCATAGTAGTAATTCCTCTCGCGGGGCTCAGGCCAGCCGCAGAAACTTAGTTGAACGTCAGTGTTCCAGGCGGCTGCGAACTTCTTTCAGCGCCGCCCATCGCGGATCTTCTACTTCGGTCGAGCAGGAGCATTGTTCCTGGTTCAGGTTCTTCCCGCATTGCGGGCAAAGCCCCTTGCAATCCTCTCGGCAAATAGCCTTCAGGGGCAATGCCAGCAGTACCTGTTCCCGAAGCACATCCTCGAGCAGAACGCCTTCGCCCTGATAGTAGCCGATCTCGGCTTCCGCATCGGTAACGGAAAGCTCGTCCCGTCCGGCATCGGCGCCAAGCGGCCGATACAGCAATTCAAATTCGCGATCGACTGGTTGCGGCACCGGGTCCAGGCAGCGCGCGCACTGCAATTCCAGCTTGGTGTGGATCCGGCCGCGCAGCCGTATGTCCTTGATTACCTGATGCTTACCGTGATGCTCCTCAACCAGTTCCGCCCGGCCCGAGGTTTCCAAGGGTGCGCGCTGGCGAACCTCGCTGCCCAAATCGATCACGCCAGGCTGAATCTTCTCCTCGAAATCGAGCGGCTGACGTTCTAATTCTGTGATGTCGAGGAACATTGCGAAACCTCCGCGGCAATGCGCCGATCCAGCCCGCGGAGCACGCCAAGAAGGCGTAAGTACCGCAAGGAGCAAGAGTTAGGATAAAGGCCGAGGCGGTAGGGTGTCAAGAAAAGCGAGGGCGTTGTGGAGTTTGCGCATCTTCGCCTGCTGGCTTACTCGCTGAGTCGCAACGCCTCCACCGTGCGTGTAGCCGACTCCTCGAAGATCAGCTTTTTTTCCAGATCGATCGTGCCGTTGTTGAGATATCGCGGGATGTACCACGCGATAGCCGCGACTGGCAGGAGGCTGAGCATGTGCACCGGTTGCAGGAGCGCCGACGATTCGAATTCCGCAGTCGAGCCGGCGTAAATGAGAAATCCAAAAGAGAACGCAATCAGAATCACGATCGAATGCTGTTTGAAGACTGGAAGCGTGCACGTGAAGGGGAGCTTACGGAATCGAATCAGAACAACATTGGTCAGCAATACAGCCCACACCACAACCACCAGCGAGTGAAGAACGGCGATTAAGAATCCTGTCAGGTAGAGGTAAGCCGCGAACGTGGGAGCGACGACCCAGGGCAAGACCGACAAAAGAATGATCCGTCGGGCCAGAGGCTCACATTCCTGCCGATCGGGATCAAGCGTAAGTTGGAAAATCCAGTTGGCTCGCAGTTCGACAGGGATCTCAAAGACAATGCGCAAAGCGATGATGACGAGAAACGTGAAGATAAACGGGATCGAGAGGGCATCGGCGGAAAGCGCAGCTTCGCGCAGCGATTTTGCGTCCTCAAACGCTTTCATCAAGGCCTGAGACCCCAGCACAAGAGCGAGTCCTCCCGCTCCCGTCAGGATCAGGCGGTGGGTCTGACAACGCAGCAACGTCTTCCACACAAAACGATAGCCGCCTCTTTGAAATGGAGTTCGCAACAGAACCCGTTCCAGAAAATCGAATCGCCATTTGCGCGCCGTGGGAATTGCCGCGGGGCCTTCAGTGAGTTCCGCGATGCGGACGAAATGGCGCTGGTATCCAATGGCGTAAGTGCACAACGCGACCACTGCGAAGACTGAGATTCCCGGAAGGCAGAGTCTCGCCAACTCCATCATGGCGGAATTGGCGCGATCGCGGATGCCTTGGCACAGGCTCACAAACCAGCAGGAAGGCAGGAAGAAGGTCCACCATGGAGCAGGTGCTTGCGCTCGCCGCAACAAGTCCGGGATGGCGAAACTGGTGCACAGCAGAGCAACCAAATAGACAACCACGATGCCGCGAACATAGCCGGAAACCCTCTTGAAGGCACGCGCAGGTAGGAGAGCCATGAGGAGACCGAGTGCCGAGAATACGGCGCAGAAGGTGAAGACGCTGGCCAGCACAACGCCAACGGCATGCACAGCCGCGAACTGCAGGAAAAATATCAATTTGCTTTGTGCCGCCGTCACTACCATGGGAAAGAGCACGCACGATGCGGCATTGACATCAAGCGAAACCAGTCCTACGAGGAACAGCACGGCGGTCAAGTTCGCGGAAAAAATGGTCCGGCTCGAAACCGGCAGATGAGCCAGATTCATATAGTCGCGGCGGTCGGGAAAAATTGTGTCCCACCGCCACACCGCGACTGCTCCGGTCACGGTCATGGCAAGCACGATGAAAAAATATTCGTCGGGAAAAGCGATGAGCAGCGGGTCAACGTGGGTCTGTCCGCGCAGCCATTGCAGAAGCGATCCGTACTTGTCGAACAGCAGGATCGACACGAATCCGCCAGGAATGGCAAGCAGGGTAAGCACGAGACCGATGCCCAGATCGAGGCCTTCGGTATCGGAGTCTCCGCCACCGCGGAAGATGCGCTCCACAAACAGCTCGACGAGTCGCCAGAACGGGTGGCGCCGATACTTCTCCCATCGTGTTTGCGATAGCTGCGTGCTCACGCTGCTCTCATCACGTCAACGATATCGCCGGCGACACGCATGGTGTCGACATCGTCAACCAGGTGCAGGAACGTGTTTTCGAGCGACTGACCCAGAATCTTTCCTATGTTCGCAACAGAATCGTGCGCGATGACGACTCCTTTGCGCAGGATCAACACGTCGGTACAGACCTTTTCGACGACCTCGAGTACGTGCGAGCAGTAGAAGACGAGTTTTCCTGCGCGTCCGAGGGCCTGCACCAGGTTTTTGAAGATCAAGGCAGAAGTCACGTCGAGCCCCGAGAGTGGCTCGTCGAAAATGAAGATTTCCGGATCGTGCATGATAGCCGCGATCAGCAAAATCCTCTGCCGCATTCCCTTCGAGTAGGTCCCGATGCTGGCGTGCCGGTGCGGGTGCAATGAGAACAATGCGAGAAGCGAGTCAACTTTCTTTTCGATTTCGTTTCGCGGCATTCCACGTAGAGTGCCGATTAATTCCAGATATTCCCAGCCGGTTAAATACGGATACAGGAGCGCCTCCTCGGGAACATAGCCAAGGTGCCTGCGATAGGCGGCGAGATCTTCATGAATGTCGCGGCCGTCAAACAGAACTTTGCCGCGAGTGGGGTCGAGCAACCCAGTCAGCATCTTGACCGTCGTGCTCTTGCCTGAGCCGTTGGGGCCGAGACAGCCCAATACTTGTCCCGGCTGCAAGGTGAAAGAGACATCCTGGACGGCTGGAATGGAGGCATAGCGCTTGATCAGGCCGATAGCTTCGAGCATGGGTTCCCCCAGTAGACTCAGACGAGACGAAATGGGGCGCGAGAACCGCTGCTGGTTAGACACCACCGAACACGATCAGGGTCCAGGAACTTCCCTGGGATGGGCTGGGGTTAAGAATTCAGAATGGGCAGCGCGCGAATTCTCTTTTTCGTCGCCGCGTAGATGGCGTTACACAACGCCGGGGCTAGCGGCGGCACTGACGGCTCGCCAATTCCTGTCGGAGATTCCTGGCTCGAAACGGCATGCACCTCGACTGCCGGAGTTTCATCCATGCGTAGCGGCGCATAGTCGTCAAAGTTTCCCTGCACGACGCGGCCTTTCTCGATCGTGATCTTGGCGCGGAGAGCGTTGGCCAGCCCGTAAACGATTCCGCCCTGAATCTGCTGCTCGAGAATGCTCGGATTCACCACTTGCCCGCAATCAACGGCAGCCACAACTTTATGCACGCGCGGCTGATCATTCTCCATTGTGATCTCGACCACCTCGGCCATATACGAAGCGAAGCAGCCGAAGCAGGCCACGCCGCGATATTGGCCCGCTGGCAGCGGCTTGTCCCACCCAGATTGCTCGGCGACCAGTTGCAGCACGCCACGCATTCGGGCCGTGTGCCACGTGGTCGTGAAGTACGGCAAGTCCTGATCTTTTCCCAGCAAGTGAAGGCGGAATTTCAGCGGATCCTTTCCCGCCGACACCGCCAGCTCATCGATGAAACTCTCGAGCGCGAATCCTGCCTGCAGAGCGTAGACGGAGCGCATCCAGCCAAGTGGGACTGGCGTTTCTGTCATCACGTATTCGATCGTGTAGTTGGGGATGCCATAGACCGGGCCAGCCTCATCAGGCAGATCGGGGTCGACACCGTTGGGAACCGGCTGCCCTTTTTGACCGCTGATGGAGGGCGCGATGATGCGATGCGTGAGCCCCACCGGATATCCCTCACCGTCGACGATGGCGCTCAGTTGATGCAGGCTCGCCGGACGATAGGTCGAGAAGCGCATGTCATCTTCGCGCGTCCATATTACTTTCACGGGAGCATTGATCGCCTTTGAGACCTGCGCCGCTTCCACAGCGTAATCATGTTCGAGGCGACGGCCAAAGCCCCCACCCATCAGGGTGACGTTGACTTTCACTTGATCGGGATCGAGCCCAATCGCCTGTGCCACGGAATCGCGGCAGTCCTGCGGAACCTGCGTGGGAGCCCAGAGTTCGCACTTCGATCCCTGATAATGCGCAGTGCAGTTGCCCGGCTCCATCGGCGCATGCGCCATGAAGGGCAACTCGTATTCGGCTGCGATGTGCCGCCCGCCGACTTTGGCCACATCCCCTGCGACGTAAAGGTTGGCCCCCTTCTTTGACGCCCCTTGCTTCAATGACGCCCTGACTGCGGCGGTGTTCAGGTCTTTATTCGGCCCCTCGTCCCAATTGACATTCAACACGCGGCGCCCTTCCATTGCGCCCCACACGCTATCGGCAACGACTGCGACAGCTGAATCGTTGATCTTGCCCACATAGCTCACGCCTGAAATTTTCTTCGAGTCTTTGTCATCGAAGCTGGCGACCCTGCCGCCGATAACCGGACACCGCGACAGCACCGCGTACTTCATTTCGGGCAGGCGGAAATCGATCCCGAATACCGCTTCTCCTCTCACCTTGGCCGGTGAGTCAACTCGCGGCAGCCGCTGTCCCACGATCTTGTAGTCCTTGCTCTGTTTGAGCGTTACCTCGGTCGGGATGGGCAACGTCGCTGCCTTGCTCACCAACTCACCGTAGCTCAGGCTCCGGTTTGAAGACGCGTGTTTGATGCGCCCGTTCTCGGCAGCGCACGACGATCGCGGAACTCCCCAGGTCAGTGCCGCTGCGGAAATCAGCATCTCACGCGCCGAGGCTCCGGCCTTCCGCATGGGATCCCACGTCGTGCGAATGCTGGCGCTTCCACCCGTAGTCTGATCGCCGAACAGCGTGCTGGCGCCAGCCTGCTCGATCTCGATCTGCTTCCAATCCGCTTCCAATTCCTCCGCGAGGATCATCGGCAACGCCGTGCGGACCCCTTGTCCCATCTCCGAGCGTGCAACCACAATCGTGACTTTGTTATCGGGGGTGATGCGCAGATACGCGTTCGGTGAGAACGATTCCTTTCCGGCGTGATCGCCGTGCGGAAGATAGAAGCCGATGACGAGGCCAGCCCCGGCGGCAACCGTACCGGCAACAAACTCGCGGCGGGAGATCGGCGTCATCGCACACCTCCATTTCCGGCAGCCCGGTGAATTGCCTTGCGAATCCGCTCGTACGTACCGCAGCGGCAGAGATTTCCGTTCATGGCCTGCGTGATCTGATCGTCAGTCGGATTGGAATTCTTTGCCAGCAGCGCCGCCGCACTCATGATCTGGCCTGTCTGGCAGTAGCCGCACTGTGGAACTTCTTCGGCAATCCACGCGGCCTGCAAAATATGCATGCCGTTGGCGGAGAGGCCTTCAATGGTGGTGATCGCCTTTCCCGTCGCCTGCGACACCGGAGTCGAGCACGAGCGCACGGGACTGCCATCCACATGCACGGTGCAGGCGCCGCACAATCCGGCGCCACAACCGAACTTGGTTCCGGTCAGCGCGAGCGTGTCGCGCAGAACCCAGAGCAGCGGAGTTTCAGGAGCAACGCTGACTTTCTTTTCACTTCCGTTCACGCGAAGTGTGAGATCGGCCATGGGGATCCAGGTTGTGAGATTTGGAAAACAGCAGGATATCGTATCAGGGTCAGAGGTCAGGGGTCAGGCGCAGACAAAATTGGAGAGCTGCTACCGGATAAGCGCGGATGAGGGCGACTGCTGTGCCGGTGCTTGCTGACCCTGCCCTACTTCAACTGTGCGAGCTTCTGGGTGGCCAACTGTCCGGCTTCGTTGCCTGGATTATCCTTCTTCACCTGTTCGTAAATCCGCTTGGCTTCGAGCGGCTGGTTCGAGTTCTGGTAGAGGTCGGCGAGCTGCAATTGGGCGGAAACCTTGCTGACGGAGATCGTCGGCTTGTTAATCAATTCCTGGTACAGGCCGATGGCGTCTTTCGTGCGGTTGGTCTCGCCGTACAGTCCGGCCAGGGCGAACTTGGCCACCGACGACACTTCGCGGTTGCCCGATGAAATGACGTCTTTGAAATTGCGTTCTGCGGCAGCATTGTCCGACAGGTTGACCGCGGTCACTCCGAGAAAATAATGCGCCATCTGTGACGAGTGGGTGTGCGGATAATTATTCACGATCTGCTGGAACTGCTTTTGCGCCGCCTCACTCCGCTCTTTCACGGATGTGTAAGTCTGCAGGTCGGGCTGAGCCGGCGCACCCGCCGGACGCAACGGGGCATTCATCGCGCGCACCGCTTGCGACAACTCGACGCTGGCCTTCTGGTCCTGCGTGTTCAGGTAGTACCAGCCGCCGAGGACGGCGGCGGCTACAACAACCGCGGCCACGATAGAAATGATGACGGTATTACGGTGCTCGATGGTCCAGTCGGCGGTTCTTTCGGCGGTGGCAATCGTCGCTCGGCTAAACGCATCTTGCTTAAGTTGATGGCGGGTTTCTGCGCGCACAAACTTCCCTTCAGTGGTGAGGATGGCTGGACAAACTAGCAGTTTATCAGGGGTTAAACGGGCAGGTCAAAAGGCGTGTGCCCCGATGAGTCACGAGGAATTCGAACTCGTGTCGGTTCAAGAGGGCCACGTCAGTGCGCGTTCAAGTGGCCGTTCACGTCAGCCCCGCCGCGCTGCCTCAATCTTCGCGATGTCGATCTTCTTCATCGTCATCATCGCCTCGAAGGCGCGTTTGGCCTCACCACCGCCAGCCGCAAACGCATCGGTCAGGGCGCGCGGAATGATCTGCCAGGAAAGGCCGCAGCGGTCCTTGCACCAGCCGCATTGGCTTTCCACCCCGCCATTGCCGATGATGGCATTCCAATAGCGATCCGTCTCTTCCTGATTTTCCGTCGCGATCTGGAAAGAAAAAGCCTCGCTGTGCTTGAATGCGGGGCCGCCGTTGAGACCGAGACACGGGATGCCAACCACCGTGAACTGCACCGTCAGCACATCGCCCTTCTGGCCGCTCGGATAGTCCCCGGGCGCGCTGTGAACAGCACCTACTTTGCTATCCGGGAACGTGGCTTCGTAGAAGCGCGCCGCATCAAGAGCGTCTTTGTCGTACCAGAGGCAAATCGAGTTCTTTTGCTTCATGTTTTTGTACTCGTTTCAGTCCTGATTAATTTTCACGATGATCTGATCTAGCCGCGTCATTCTAGCTGATGAGTTGGCGACATATCCCGACGGCCTTTATCCGAGTTCGTCACGAGTGTGCCAGTGCCGTCAGCGTCGGTTGCGCCGGTGACTGCAGTGTCGCGGACCGCCGGGCTCAGAGCTTCAGGTACACACTCACCCAGTAACCCGCCCGCGGAGGCACTGTCGCAAAATGGTCTTTGACCAATGATTCCCGAGCGCACAAACCTAGCTTTGTCTCAGGGTACAACAGCATCTCCCGGACGCTCCCGTCTTTGTCGAGATTAAACAGCATC
>Ga0335076_10003587_pt1 | contig 15611 bp, 12 predicted proteins | sample Lox_Sample_25_FD_206717 | JGI IMG/M metagenome (GOLD analysis project Ga0335076, IMG submission 206717) | Soil microbial communities from Loxahatchee National Wildlife Refuge, Florida, United States - Lox_Sample_2.5 | ecosystem: Environmental > Terrestrial > Soil > Wetlands | place: USA...
CACGCGCAACCGCGCGGTGCCGCCCGGCATGGTGCCAAGTCCGCTTGCGGTCGACTATTACGCTCAGCGCGCGTCCGCCGGGCTTCTGATCACCGAAGCCAGTCAAGTTTCGCAGCAGGGCCAGGGGTATCAGGACACGCCCGGCATCTATTCCAGGGATCAGGTCGCGGGCTGGCGCAAGGTGACCGATCGCGTGCATGAGCGCGGCGGACGAATCTTCATCCAGATCTGGCATGTCGGCCGCGTTTCTCATACCTCGCTGCAACCGGGCGGTGGCAAGCCGGTCGCGCCATCGGCGATCCGCGCCAAGGGCAAGACCTTTGTCGGCGGCCAGTTCACCGACATCTCCGAGCCGCGCGCACTCGAATTGTCCGAAATCCCTGACATCATCGAGGATTTCAAGCGCGGCGCCGCCAATGCGGTCGAGGCCGGTTTTGACGGCGTCGAGATTCATGGCGCCAACGGCTATCTGCTTGACCAGTTTGCCAAGGACGGCACCAACAAGCGCACCGATATTTATGGCGGATCGATCGAGAACCGCGCGCGACTCATGCTCGAGGTGGCAAAAATCGTGGCCGCTGTAGCCGGCCCCGAGCGCACCGGTATCCGCATTTCGCCGGTGACGCCCGCCAACGACGTGTCGGATTCCGACCCGCAACCGCTGTTCGATCACATTGTCGGCGGGCTCGACGCACTGAAGCTGGCCTACATCCATGTGATCGAAGGCGCAACCGGCGGTCCGCGCGACAACGCGCCGTTTGACTATGCCCGGCTCCGCAAGATATTCCGCGGCGCCTATATGGCCAACAACGGCTACGATTTTGCCCTCGCGACCAAAGTGCTCGAAGCGGGCGCTGCCGATTTGATCGCGTTCGGCAAGCCGTTCATCTCCAACCCCGATCTGGTTGAGCGGCTGAAGCGCGGCGCGCCACTCAATGAATGGGACAAGGCGACCTTCTACGGCGGCGGCGCCAAGGGCTATACGGACTATCCGACGCTGAGCGAAGCCGCGGAGGCCGCGCAGTAGTCAGCCCGCGCGCTCTCCACGCCGTCATTGCGAGCCACTCGGTCCGCGCGAAGCGCGGCCCGTTGGCTCCTCGCAATGACAAAGGAAAAAAGGCCGGGATCGCTCCCGGCCTTTGTTTTCGATGGATGGCCTGATCAAGTCAGATCAAGTCCGGCCATGACAAGCTTCGCTCGTCACTTCGCCTCCGCCCGCTTCGGCGGGCTCGCCGGCCAAGACTTGATCAGCGTGTCGTAGTCGACGGTCTCGCCCTTCGGCTTCTCGTTGGCGAGCTTGCGCTGTGGCGCTATGGTGCCGTCCTTCTCGGCCTTGGCGAACCAGTACTCGGCCGACTGCTTCTTGTTCAGCTTCGGGCCGCATGCACCCTGCGCGCCTGACTTCTCGAGCCGCTCCATCACCGAGTCCTGTGCCGCGGCAAGCGCGTCCATTGCGGCTTGCGGCGTCTTCGAACCCGACGACGCGTCGCCGATGTTCTGCCACCAGAGCTGCGCGAGCTTTGGATAGTCAGGCACGTTGTTGCCGGTCGGGGTCCACTGCACACGCGCCGGCGAACGATAGAACTCGATCAGGCCGCCGAGCTTCGGCGCACGCTCGGTGAACGACTTGTCCCAGATGTCGGACTCGCGGATGAAGGTGAGACCGACATGGCTCTTCTTCAGGCTCACCGACTTGGAGACGATGAACTGCAGGTAGAGCCAGGCCGCCTTGCGGCGATCGGCCGGCGTCGACTTCAGAAGCGTGAGCGAACCCGCATCCTGATAGCCGAGCTTCATGCCTTCGCGCCAATAGGCGCCATGCGGCGACGGCGCCATGCGCCATTTCGGCGTGCCGTCGGCATTCATGACGGCGATGCCCGGCTTCACCATGTCGGCCGTGAATGCCGTGTACCAGAAGATCTGCTGGGCGATGTTGCCTTGCGCAGGCACCGGACCCGATTCGGAGAAGGTCATGCCTTGCGCCTGCGGCGGGGCATACTTCTTCATCCAGTCGAGATATTTGGTGATGGCGTAGACCGCCGCGGGACCGTTGACGTCGCCGCCGCGCTCCACCGAAGAGCCGACCGGACGGCACCCTTCCATGCGGATGCCCCATTCGTCGACCGGCAGGCCGTTCGGGATGCCCTTGTCGCCGTTGCCGGCCATCGACAGCCAGGCGTCGGTGAAACGCCAGCCGAGCGAGGGATCCTTCTTGCCGTAGTCCATGTGGCCATAGATCTTGACGCCGTTGATTTCCTTGATGTCGTTGGTGAAGAACTCGGCGATGTCCTCATAGGCCGACCAGTTCACGGGCACGCCGAGATCGTAGCCATATTTGGCCTTGAACTTTGCCTTGTACTCGGGATTGGTGAACCAGTCGTAGCGGAACCAGTAGAGGTTCGCGAATTGCTGGTCGGGAAGCTGGTACAGCTTGCCATCCGGTGCCGTGCCGAACGACTTGCCGATGAAGTCGTTGACGTCGAGCATGGGATCGGTGACGTCCTTGCCCTCGCCCGCCATGTAGTCGGACAGCACGATGGTCTGGTTGTAGCGGAAGTGCGTGCCGATCAGGTCCGAGTCGTTGATCCAGCCGTCGTAGACGTTCTTGCCGGACTGCATCTGGGTCTGCAGCTTCTCGACGACGTCACCTTCCTGGATGATATCGTGCTTGACCTTGATGCCGGTGATTTCGGTGAAAGCCTTCGCCAGCTTCTCGGATTCATACTGATGCGTGGTGATGGTCTCGGAGACGATGTTGATGTCCATGCCCTTGAAGGGCTCAGCGGCCTTGGCGAACCACTGCAGCTCTTTTTTCTGGTCCTCCTTGGACAGAGTCGAGGGCTGGAACTCGCTGTCGATCCATTTCTGGATCGTTGCATCGTCGGCGTGCGCCGGCAACGCGATTGTCATCGAAGCCGCGATCAGCGCCGTGGCGCTGGCCATGGTCATCAAGCTCCTTCTGGTCGACCGACCAGTCTCTCTCAGGGCATGTCGCATTTTGTTCCTCCGTTGCAGCGACAGACATCTTCAGGCCCGGGTTGACCCCGGATCTGCTCCTTTTCGCTTGGATCAGACCGTGCGAAAGAACAGCACGGCAACTCCAAGCGAAATCGCGGTTGCGAGCCAGAGGCTCGAAATCTCAAATCCCTCTTCGCCGATCGGCAGGGCTGCGATCGCATCGGTGCCGACGAGCCCGATCCACAACAAATGGATCACGGCGGCCGCGATCAGAGAGACGAACAGGCGGTCGCCCCGCGTCGTCGGGATGCGAAGAATGCCGACGCGTTCGGCCTCCGGATAGACAGCGGCGAGCCAGGTCATCACGGCCAGCGTCACCGCGAGCAGCACAAAGAAGATCGCGGTCGGCAACGTCCAGGCCATCCATGCGATGCTTTCCATCGATGCCTCCTCAAACGCGACCGAGCGCGAAACCGCGCGCGATATAGTTGCGGACAAACCAGATCACGAGCGCACCCGGGATGATGGTGAGCACGCCGGCTGCGGCAAGCAGTCCCCAATCCATGCCGGCGGCGGAAACGGTGCGCGTCATCACGGCCGAGATCGGCTTGGCGTTGACCGAGGTCAGCGTGCGCGCAAGCAACAGCTCGACCCAGGAGAACATGAAGCAGAAGAAGGCGGCGACCCCGATGCCGCTCGCGATCAAGGGCACGAGAATCTTGATGAAGAAACGCGGAAACGAATAGCCGTCGAGGAACGCGGTCTCGTCGATCTCGCGCGGCACGCCGGACACAAAGCCCTCGAGGATCCAGACCGCGAGCGGCACGTTGAAGATGCAGTGCGCGAGCGCGACCGCCCAGGGCGTATCGAACAGGCCGATCGCCGAATACAGGTTGAAGAACGGCAGCGCATAGACCGCGGCCGGCGCCATGCGGTTCGAGAGCAGCCAGAAGAACAGATGCTTGTCGCCGAGGAAACGGTAGCGCGAGAACGCGTAGGCCGCCGGCAGCGCCACCGAGATCGAGATGACAGTATTGATGACGACGTATTCCAGCGAATTGATGTAGCCGGAATACCAGCTCTCGTCGGTGAAGATGCGCCGGTAATGCTGCAGCGTCGGCTCGTGCGGCCACAGCGTCATGGTCGAGACGATCTCGCTGTTGGTCTTGAAGCTCATGTTGACGAGCCAGTAGATCGGTAACAGCAGGAAGACCAGGAACAGGCCCAGAATGACGCGGCGGCCGGGGATCGAGTAGTTCATGCGATCCCCTCCTTCCGCGCGGCGCCGGCATTGGTCATGACGGTGTAGAACACCCAGCATACGATCAGGATGATGAGATTGTAGACCAGCGAAAGCGCCGCGGCCTTGCCGAGGTCGAACTGGCCGAGCGCAATTTTCACCAGCTCGATCGAGATGAAGGTGGTCGAATTGCCCGGACCGCCGCCGGTGACGACGAACGGCTCGGTGTAGATCATGAACGAATCCATGAAGCGAAGCAGCACCGCAATCAGCAGCACGCGGTTCATCTTCGGCAGCTGGATCGCGGTGAACACCGCCCAGCGCGAGGCACCGTCGATCTGGGCGGCCTGGTAGTAGGCGTCGGGAATCGACTTCAATCCGGCGTAGCACAACAGCGCAACGAGGCTTGTCCAGTGCCAGACGTCCATCACGATGACAGTGACCCAGGCGTCGATGTCGTTGGAGACGTAGTTGTAGTTGATGCCGATATGGTTCAGCACGTAGCCGAGCAGCCCGATGTCGCCACGGCCAAAGATCTGCCAGATGGTGCCGACCACGTTCCACGGGATCAGAAGCGGCAGCGCCAGGATCACGAGGCAGGCGGCGACCTGCCAGCCCTCGCGCGGCATCGACAGCGCGATCACGATGCCGAGCGGCACCTGGATTGCGAGGATCATGAGGGAGAAGAACAGATTGCGCCAGAGCGAGGCGAAGAAGCGGCTGCCGAGATCGGACGTGGGATCGAGCAATTCCTTGAACCAGCCGACGCCGTTCCAGAAAAACTGGTTGTTGCCGAAGGTATCCTGCACCGAATAGTTCACGACCGTCATGAGCGGCAGGATCGCGGAGAACGCGACCACTGCGACCACCGGCAGCACCAGGAACCAGGCTTTCTGGTCGACGGTCTTGTCCATCACGCCGTCCCCTCGACCAGCAGGCTGTCGGCGTAGACATGGACATGCGCCGGATCGAATTTGAGGCCGGCGGTCTCTCCCGGCGGCGCAAAGCCCTTCGGCACGCGCGCGGCAAGCTTGGCATCGCCGACCCGCACGCGGGCAAAGCGCATCCGGCCGAGATCGTCGATGCGTTCGATCCTGGCCGACAAGAGCCCCGGCGCAGGCGCGGCGATATCGACGAACTCCGGCCGCACACCGATCTCGATCCTTGCGCCGTTCAGCCCGCCATAGCTGCGGTTCAGCGCAATGACATGGCCGTCAATCCGCGCCTCGCGCCCTTTCACCTCCGCCTTCACGATGTTCATGCCCGGCGACCCGATGAAATAGCCGACAAAGGTGTGCGCCGGCTTTTCAAAGAGCTCGGCCGGCGTGCCGCTCTGCACGACGCGCCCCTCATGCATCACAACGACGGTGTCGGCAAAGGTCAGCGCCTCCGTCTGGTCGTGGGTCACATAAATCATCGTGAGATCGAACTCGCGATGCAGCGCCTTCAGCTTCGAGCGCAACTGCCATTTCAATTCGGGATCGATCACCGTAAGCGGCTCGTCGAACAGCACGGCGGCGACATCGGCGCGCACCAGGCCGCGGCCGAGCGAGATCTTCTGCTTGGCGTCGGCCGTGAGCCGCGTCGCCTTGCGATTGAGGTCGGGCGAAAGATCGAGGAGCTTTGCGATCACGGCGACGCGCTTGTCGATCTCCACCTTCGCCACGCCGCGGTTCTTCAGGGGAAACGCAAGATTTTGGCCGACCGTCATGGTGTCGTAGATGACGGGAAACTGGAACACCTGCGCGATGTTTCGTTTCTGCGTCGACAGCGGCGTGACGTCCTTGCCATCGAACAGGATTTTTCCGCGCGAGGGCATGATAATGCCGGAGATGAGGTTCAACAGCGTGGTCTTGCCGCAACCGGAGGGACCGAGCAGCGCATAGGCGCCCCCCTGCCGCCAGGTCATGGTGACCGGTTTCAGCGCAAACGTCTCGGGCGCGGCGCTGTCGCCGCTATAGGAATGCGCGAGGTCGACAAGATCGATGCGGGCCATGCTGCCTCTCCTTCACGCCGAGCCGGGAGAGGCGACGAGGCGGCCGCCTGCGTCGAACACAAAGACATTATCGGGATCGAGCACGGCCTCGAGCTTCTGCCCGGGCTCGAACTCGTGCACCCCATGCAGCACCGCAACCCAGTTCGCAGAGTCGCGCGCCAGATGCACAAAACTCTCCGAGCCCGTGATCTCCGTCACCGTCACGGTCGCCGGAAAGGCGTGGCGGCCGGCTTTGCCATTGGCGATTTCAAGCTGATGGGCTCGGAAGCCGACCCGATAGTCGCCGTCGCCGAGCTTTGCGTATAGCCCGGAGGCCTTTGCCTTCACGCCGCCCGCATATTCGACCGAGCCATTCCGCTTCTCGATACTGATGACATTGAGCGGGGGATCGGAAAATACCTGGGCAACGCGCAGCGTCTCGGGATGACGATAGACCGACGGCGTCTCGCCTGCCTGCAAGACCTCGCCTTGCCACATCGCGATGGTGCGGCCGCCAAGCAGCAGCGCTTCCGAAGGCTCGGTCGTGGCATAGACGAAGATCGCGCCCGACGCCTCGAAGATAGGCGGCAGTTCCGCCCGCAATTCCTCGCGCAGCTTGTAGTCGAGATTGGCCAGGGGCTCGTCGAGCAGCACGAGATCGGCACCCTTCACCAGCGCACGCGCAATCGCGGTGCGCTGTTGCTGGCCGCCGGAGAGCTGCAGCGGCGTGCGCGCAAGAAACGGCTCGAGCCGCAACAGCCGGGCCGCTTCCGCGACGCGCCTGTCGATCTCGGCCCTGGGCTTGCCCTGCACGCGCAAGGGCGAGGCGATGTTTTCATAGACCGTGAGCGAGGGATAATTGATAAACTGCTGATAGACCATCGCGACCGAGCGCTGGCGCACGTCGATGCCGGTAACGTCGTCAGCGTCCACCAGCACTTTTCCTGTGGTCGGCTTGTCGAGGCCGGCGAGCAACCGCATGATCGAAGTCTTGCCCGACAGCGTCGGCCCCAGCAGCACATTGAGCGTGCCGTTCTCGAGCTTCAACGACACGTCGCGAATGGTCGGGACACCGTCGACAACGCGCGTGACGTGATCGAGCGCGACGCTCATGACCGCACTCCCGCTTCGCGCAACGGACTCGCCTGCCGCGCGCGGTTGGCAGCGATCCACTCGTCGATAGCGGCAATCTCGGCAGATGACAGCCGCAAGCCGAGCTTGGAGCGTCGCCAGACGATGTCCTCCGCGGTCTGTGCCCATTCCGCCGTCATGAGGTATCTCACTTCCGCCGCCGTCAGTGTCGCGCCGAAGGATTGGCCGAGATCGGCGGGTTGCCTTGCGTTGCCAAGCAATCTTGATGCGTGCGTGCCATAGGCATGGGCAAGGCGGCTCGCATGCTCCTGCGTGAGAAACGGATAGTTGCGGCGCAGTTCCGCGGTCAGCGCCGGCAGCGCCGAGACATCCATGTCGCCGCCGGGCAGCGGCGATTTCGCAGTCCACCCTTCCCGCGCCTTGGCGCTGCGCAAATAAGGCTCGAGCCGCTCGAGCGCTTCCTCCGCGAGCCGCCGATAAGTCGTGATCTTGCCGCCATAGATCGAGAGCAACGGCGCGCCGCCGGGCGTATCGAGCTCGAACACATAGTCGCGGGTCGCAGCCTTGGCTTCGCTCGCACCATCATCATAGAGCGGACGCACGCCGGCATAGTTCCACACCACATCTTCGGGCTTGACTGGTCTTGCCAGATATTCGCTGACGGAGTCGCTGAGATATTTGATCTCCTCGGCTGTTGCTTTCACCTTCGCGGGATCTCCGTGATAGTCGCGGTCGGTGGTGCCGATCAGCGTAAAATCGTCCTGATAGGGAATGACAAAGACGATGCGACCATCGGCATTCTGGAACATGTAGGCGCGGTCGTGCTCGTAGAGCTTTTTCACCACGATGTGCGAACCCTGGACCAGCCGCACTTTTGCCCGCGCGTTCACGCCGGATCCTGACGCCAGCACGTTCTCGACCCAGGGGCCGCCGGCATTGATCAGCACGCGGGCGCGGATCGTCGCGCGCTCGAAAGTCGTGGTGTTTTCGGTCGTGACCTGCCAGATGCCGTCCGTCTGCCCGATCTCGGCAGCGCGGGTACGGGTGCGGATTTCAGCGCCGCGATCGGCAGCATCGCGCGCGTTCAGCACCACGAGCCGCGCGTCGTCGACAAAGCAATCGGAGTATTCGAAGCCGCGCGTATAGCGATTGGGAATGAGCGGCCGGCCGACGGCGTCATGGGCGAGATCGACCGAGCGCGTCGGCGGCAACAGCTTGCGCCCGCCGATATGGTCGTAGAGGAAGAGTCCGAGCCGCAAGAGCCAGGCCGGCCGCAGGCCAGCATGATGCGGCAGCACGAATCGGAGCGGGCGGATGATGTGGGGCGCGATCTGCCAGAGGATTTCGCGCTCGATCAACGCCTCGCGTACCAGGCGAAACTCGTAATATTCGAGGTAGCGCAGGCCACCGTGCACCAGCTTGGTCGACCAGGACGAGGTCCCGCTCGCCAAATCATTCATTTCACAGAGGAAAACGGAATTGCCGCGGCCCGCCGCATCGCGCGCGATGCCGCAGCCGTTGACGCCGCCCCCAATGATTGCGAGGTCGAAAACCCGATCCAACGGACGCTTCCCGGCCACTTCGCCTTCGATATTGGCGATTTTTCTTTCGTTTTCGACTAAATCACAAACAAAAGCGAAAGCAAGCCGAAAGTGGGAGCTGAGGTGATTTTGCAACGTCCGAGAGTATCGCCGTGTCTTCTCCCTCGCTCGGACTCGCAGGGTGGATTTGAGCGACAGCGAAACCGATCGATTTTGCCGAGTCGCAGGGATGGTAGTTTCGCTGTCGCTCAACCCGCCCGACGGATCACTACCTGAGCCTCACCACCGGCGCGGGCGCTTCGCTTGCCTCCCCCTCGTCGATATCGCTCGCCGCCTTCGGCATCGCCTCGATCACCTGGATGCCTCTGGAGTGGCAGATGTTGGCGAGTCCCGCCGGCAAGGCGGCGTCGGTTACGAATGTCTGGATCTGGCTGATATGGGCGATGCGCACCGGGGCGCTGCGGGTGAATTTCGTCGAGTCGGCAACGAGGATGACGCTGCGCGCGTTGGCAATGATCGCCTGCGCCACCTGCACCTCGCGATAGTCGAAATCGAGCAGCGCGCCCTCTTCATCGATCGCGGATGCGCCGATGATGGCGTAGTCGACCTTGAACTGACCGATCAGTTGCGTCGCGGTCGAGCCGACCACGGCGCCATCGGCGCGGCGCACCGCGCCGCCCGCAACCACCACCTCGATGCGCGGAAGGCGATAGAGCAGCATCGCGACATTGAGGTTGTTGGTGATGACGAGCAGGTCCTCATGCGAGGTGAGCGCGCTTGCGACCTCTTCGGTCGTGGTGCCGATATTGATGAACAGCGAGCAGCCGTTCGGGATCAGGGCCGCCGCGGCCGCCCCGATCGCCTTCTTCTCCTCGGCGGCCACGAAGCGCCGCGCTTCATAGGCGAGGTTTTCGACGCCGGAGGCGATGATCGCGCCGCCATGGATACGGGTCAGCGATCGCTGCTCGCAGAGGTCGTTCAGGTCCTTGCGGATGGTCTGCGCCGAAACCTCGAAGCGGCGCGCGAGATCCTCAACCATCACCCGGCCCGAGGCGCGGGCAATGTTTAGGATTTCGGTCTGGCGGTGGGTCAATCCGGCCATGAAGGGAAAGTAGCGGCGGTCTTGGGGCGCGGTCAACGCACGAGATTGGTTAACCCGCTATCTCGGATAGTCGTCATGGCCTGGCTTGTCCCGACCATCCACGCCTTGGCGACAAAGGGGAGACCGTGGATGCCCGGCACCGGGCCGGGCATGACGATCTTCATTGAGGGGGCCGTCGTGGGATTGGCTACGCCGTCAGTGACGCGCCGTCGCGCTGGACCGGCTGCGGCCTGCCGTGGTCGTCGATCGAGACATAGGTAAAATGGCCGTCGGTGACGAGAATCAATTGCGATTCCTTGCGCCGGGTCACCCAGGCTTCGAGGCGAACCGTGATCGAGGTGCGGCCGACACGCGCCAGCGTCGCATAAACCGATACGAGATCGCCGACATAGACCGGCTTCCTGAAATTCATCGCCTCGATTGCAACCGTCACGGTGCGCGATTTCGTGACATTGGCGGCAAACACGCCGCCGGCGACGTCCATCTGGCTGAGCAGCCAGCCGCCAAAAATATCGCCGTTCTGGTTGGTGTCGGCCGGCATCGCAAGCGTCCGGATGCAGAGATCGCCTTGAGGTTCGGTCTCCGTGTTCAGCGGCGCGTGGATGTGGGTGTCGGCCATTATTTGAACGTCTCCCAGCCGGCGTCGGGCTCAAAGCGCCCGCCGAAACGTTCTGCGAGAGAGCGCAAGGTCGAGACGACATTGTCGACGCCGCGCGTGCGCGCATAGTTGAGCGGGCCGCCGCGGAACGGCGCGTAGCCGGTTGCGAAGATCATCGCGCCGTCGACGACATCGGCATTATCGACGATGCCTTCGCGCAGGCACGCGATGCAGACGTTCGACATCGGCAGGATCAGGCGGTCGATCATCTCGTCCGTCGGCCGCGGGCCGGTCTCCGGCAGCGGCTGCTTGTCGGCCTTGCCGTCCTTCCACACGTAGAACCCCTTTCCGGTCTTGCGGCCAAGCTCGCCCTTGGCGACCTTTTCGCGCAGCCACGCGGGCGTCGGCGGCAGCAGCTCGCCGAATTTCGAGCGCAGCATGTCGCCGACATCGAGGCAGATGTCGAGCCCGACCTGGTCGGCAAGCTCGATCGGCCCCATCGGCATGCCGAACTGTTCGGCGGCGGCATCGATCAGGCGCTGGTCGGTCCTCTCGTCCAGCATCACCATCGCCTCCAGCATATAGGGCGTAAGTGCGCGGTTGACCAAGAAGCCCGGCGAGCTCTTCACCGGCAGCGGCAGGCGGTCGATGGCGCCGACAAAGGCCAGCGCTTCTTTCAGGAGCGCAGGATCGTTGCCGTCATGGCTCACGACCTCGACGAGCTGCAGCCGCGACACCGGATTGAAGAAGTGCAGGCCGAGCAGCCGCTCCGGCCGCGCCAGGTTGGTACGCAGATCCTGCAACGGAATGCTCGAGGTGTTGGTGGCAAGGATGGCCGAGCCCTTCATCTTCTGCTCGAGCGAGGCATAGACCTTCTGCTTCAGCTCGAGCTTTTCCGGCACCGCCTCGATGATGAGGTCGGCGTTGCGCACGCCATCGCCCTCCATGTCCGGCACCAGGCGATCGAGCGCGTCGCGGACGTCGATCGGCTTGCGGATGATCTTGCCGAACAGATCGGCGGCGCGCTTCATCGCGCCCGCAATCGGGTCCGCCTTCATGTCGGCGAGCGTGACGTGCATGCCTTCGTTCGCGCACCAGGCCGCGATGTCGCCGCCCATCGCGCCGGCGCCGATGACATGCACATGACCGATCTTGTTGCCGCCGCCGGCGAGCTTCTTCATCGCCTCGCGCAGGAAAAAGACCCGGATCAGGTTTTGCGCGGTCGGCGTCACCATCAGGCGCGCAAACGAGCTGCGCTCGGCCGCCAGCATCTTGTCCTTGTCGCCGCCATCCGTTTCCCAGAGATCGATCAGGCCGTAGGGCGCGGGATAATGTGCTTTGGGCGCGGTCTTTTCGGCTTCGCGGCGCATGCGCGAAGCAAGCAACCCGCGCGCAGGACCGGAATTGAGGATCGTGTTCATCAGCCCCGGCCGGGCGTGTTTCAAGCGGCCGAAGACCGCGTCCTTCACCGCGTTGTTGACATGCCGCTCCTGACACACCGCATCGACCAGCCCGAGCGATTTGGCGCGGCGCGCATCGATCGTCTTGCCGGTCAGCATCAGGCTCATCGCCTGCACGGGATTGACGAGGCGGGTGAAGCGCACGGTGCCGCCGAGGCCCGGATGCAGGCCCAGCATCACCTCCGGGAAACCGAAGCGCGCGTTATCGATTGCGATGCGCGACCGGCAGGCGAGCGCGACCTCGAGGCCGCCGCCAAGGCAAAAGCCGTGGATCACGGCAACACTCGGCAGGCGCAGCGCCTCCAGGCGGTCGATCACCGCATGGGCTCGGCCGATCGCGGCCTCGACGATGGCGGGATCGCCGGCGCCGCGGAATTCATTGACGTCGGCGCCCGCGATGAAACCGGACGGTTTCGCCGAACGGATGACGAGGCCCGCCGGCCGCTGGTTGTCCAGCTCCGACAGCACGCGATCGAATTCTTCCATCACGTCGGCGGAAAGCGTGTTGGCGCTTGCGCCCTCGCGATCGAACAAAAGCCACGCGATGCCGTCGGCATCGCGGGTCAATTTGAAATTCCGGTACGGGCCGGCTGCCTCCACCTTCGGCCCGAGCGCGAGCACGCGGTCGGCGAGAACGTCCATGATCCGAGAGTCCATGGTCACACCGTCTCGATCAGCATGGCGCCGCCGAGCCCGCCGCCGATGCATTCGGTGGCAATCCCGCGCCGCGTGCCCAGACGCTTCATCGCGTTGATGAGATGCAGCACGATGCGATTGCCGCTCGTGCCTACGGGATGGCCGAGCGAGATCGCGCCGCCATCGACATTCAGCTTTGTCCGATCGAGCTCGCCGGCCGCGCCGTCAAGGCCCAGAATCTCGCGGCAGAATTTGTCGTCATTCCAGGCCGCAAGGCAGCCCAGCACCTGCGTCGCAAAGGCTTCATTCAACTCCCAGGTCTCGACATCCCCAAGCGTGAGCTCGTTGCGCTTCAACAGCGCGGTCGCCGACAGCACCGGGCCCAGGCCCATGATCGAGGGATCGAGTGCTGCCCATTCGCTGTCGACGATCACTGCCCTGGGCTGCAGCCCGTGTTTTGCGACGGCATCTTCGGACGCGAGGATCACCCAGGATGCCCCGTCGGTGATCTGCGAGGAATTGCCGGCCGTCACCTGGCCCCATGGCCGCTCGAACACGGGCTTGAGCTTTGCGAGACTTTCCGGCGTGGAGTCCGGCCGCACGCCGTCGTCATGATCATAGAATTTGCCGTCGCGAGAGAACGCAGTTTCGATCTCGCCCTTGAGCCAGCCTTGCGACTGCGCATTCGCCAGCCGCTTGTGGCTCTCGACCGCGTAGGCATCCGATTGTTCGCGCGTGATGCCGAACAGATGGCCGACGACTTCGGCAGTCTGGCCCATGTTCAATTCGGTGATCGGATCGGTAAGCCCGCGCTCGAGCCCGATGATCGGCTTGAAATATTTGGGGCGCGCCTTCAACAGCGCCAAGATCTTTGCGCCGATGCCCTTGGCGGTGGCGAGACCCGCAAACCAGCGCACGCCGCCGTTCGGCCAGACCAGCGGAGCGTAACTCAACGCCTCCGTGCCGCCGGCAAGAATCAGATTGGCAACGCCTTCGCGGATATAGCGATAGGCGGTGTCGATCGATTGCATGCCGGAGCCGCAATTGATCTGCACCGTATGAGCGACCATGGATTCGCCCATGCCGAGCCTGAGCGCCGCGACGCGTCCCGGGTTCATCTCGTCGGCGATGACATTGACGCAGCCGAGGATCACCTGATCGAAGGCGTTGGGCGGAAACGGTTGTCGCGCGAGCAGCGGCCGGCCGCATTGCACCGCAAGATCGACCGGCGTGAACGGTCCCGGGCCGGACCGCGCTTTCAGGAACGGCGTTCGGCTTCCGTCGACGATAAAGACCGGTCGCGCCATCAGCTCGCCGCCCTCTGCTCACCCAATTCCTGAAAGAATTGATGCACCTCGGCCGGCTTCCTGTAAATCGGCGATAGCGCCTCGGGCGCGAAATCGTCGACCTCGATCACCTTCCTGACCGCTTCATGCGCGGCTGAAAGCCTGTCGGCCTCGGACTGGATGATGACGCCCTTCTTCACGGCCTCCGCAACGTCATGCAGGCGCGCGGCATGCATGCGCCTGGCGATCTCCTCGGTCGCGGTAACCAGCAAGAAGGCCTTTTCCAGCCGCGCCTTGCCGCCATCATCCTCGACATGAGCAAGATCGGCGGTCAGCCGATCGCGCGCAGCCGATGGCTCCAGCACGAGCTGCGCGCATTGGTGCACGACGCGATCGCTCGGTCCAAGCACACGCGCACCGAATGGCTGCAGGAGAAACTTCAGCAGGACACCGACAAAACGGTTTGGCAGATTGGCGCAGATTTCGGCGAGGCGGTTTTCGATCGTCCTGAAACCGCTCGCCATGCACCATTCCAGCGCCGCAAAATCTTCCTTCTGGCTCCCTTCATCCTGCCAGCGTTTCAGCGCGGCAGAGAGCAGATAAAGCTCGGACAGGATGTCGCCGAACCGCGCCGACAGCATCTCCTTGCGCTTCAAGGCTCCGCCGAGCGTCAATAGCGCCATGTCGGCGGCGAGCGCAAAGGCGGAAGAATAGCGCGAGAGCTGGCGATAGAACCTCCTCGCCTCGCCCGCGTCCGGCGCCGGAGCGAACCACCCAAACGTCCAGCTACGGCCCCAGGCGCGAAAGAGATTGGTGAAGGTGTGGCCGACATGCTTCCAGAACGCGCGGTCGAAGGTTTCAAGCCCGCGCGCGCGGTCGTCGTCGCGCAGCGCATTCATCTCTTCGAGGAGATAGGGATGCGCGCGGATCGCGCCCTGCCCGAACACGATGAGATTGCGGGTCAGGATGTTGGCGCCCTCGACCGTGATGCCGACGGGAACTGCGCGATAGAGATTGCCGATATAGTTCTGCGGGCCGTCGATGATCGCCTTGCCGCCATGGATGTCCATGGCGTCATCGATCGCAAAGCGCATCCGTTCGGTCGCCTGCAGCTTCATGATGCCGGAGATCACCGCGGGATGATGTCCCTCGTTCAGCGCTGCACAAGTGAGCCGCCGCGCGGCGTCGAGACAATAGGCCGTGCCCGCGATGCGGGCGAGCGGCTCCTCGATGCCCTCGAATTTGGAAATCGAAATGCCGAACTGCTCGCGGATGCGGGCATAGGCGCCGGTGGTGCGCGCGGCATAGGCCGCGCCCGCGGCCGACAGCGATGGAAGAGAGATGCCGCGGCCGGCCGCAAGCGCCGTCATCAGCATCTTCCAGCCCTGGCCGAGTCGCTCCTGGCCGCCAATGATGTAGTCGAGCGGGATGAAAACATCGCGACCCCAGTTCGGGCCGTTCTGGAACACCTGCATCGCCGGCAGATGGCGGTGGCCGATCGACACGCCCGGCAAATGCGACGGGATCAGCGCCACGGTAATGCCGAGTTCCTCTTCATGGCCCACAAGATGATTCGGGTCGTAGGCCTTGAAAGCGAGGCCCAAAAGCGTCGCGACAGGGCCGAGCGTGATATAGCGCTTGTGCCAGTTGAGTTTCAGGCCCAGCACCTCGCGGCCCTCGAAGGTGCCCTTGCAGATGATGCCGGTGTCGATCATTGACGCCG
>Ga0335076_10003588_pt1 | contig 15610 bp, 15 predicted proteins | sample Lox_Sample_25_FD_206717 | JGI IMG/M metagenome (GOLD analysis project Ga0335076, IMG submission 206717) | Soil microbial communities from Loxahatchee National Wildlife Refuge, Florida, United States - Lox_Sample_2.5 | ecosystem: Environmental > Terrestrial > Soil > Wetlands | place: USA...
GACGTCGGTCTGCGGGCGGTCGTCGCCCCGTTCCTCTTCCTCATGCCATCGGCCCGAACTGTCTTCATATTCGATCGGGCCGCTCGCGCCTGGAGCGCGCTGCTCGCGAGCCGCGCGCGCGGCGGCGGCGTGGGCGGCCTCTCGGGTGGCGAAAGTCTCCGAATAGACATCGCCGACTTTGTAGGCCCAGCCGCCGTCGTGCTCGACGACGGCGTAGGTGACATGGCTCATGATCGAAGATCTCCCAATTGACGGGCGCTGACGCTTCCATAGGCGGTTTCGCCGGCCGCTTTCAATGGCGGCCGCCTCCAGATTCGCCGCGGCGAGGCGGTTTTTGCCTCGGCATCCCCTCTCGCTGCATAATCCCGGCCAATCAGGCGACTTGGCTGCTTGATCGGTCAGCCGTTCGTCGTTGATTCGGCTGGGAGGACGACATGTTGAACGACCTCGGCGACTGGCTGTTCAATCCTTCCGGCCTGACCGCGCATGGCTTCTGCCTGCTTTGGCAGCCCGGCCTCATCTGGACCTGTGCCCTTTCGGACGCGGGGATTGCGCTCGCCTATTTTTCTATTCCCGTCGCGCTCGGAATCATCGCCCGCCGGAGACGCGATTTGGTGTTTCGGCCGCTGCTGTCCCTTTTCGCGGCGTTCATCCTTCTCTGTGGCGCGACCCATTGGATGGATGTGCTCACGCTCTGGGTCCCCGTCTACGGCCTGGCGGCGCTGGTCAAGGTGGCGACCGCGTTCACTTCTCTCTTCACCGCGATCGTCTTATGGAGATTCATTCCTGCCGCCTTGGCTCTGCCCTCGCCGTCGCAATTCCGCGAGGCCAACGCGGCCCTGAGGGCGACCGAGGAGCGGCTTTATCAATCGCAAAAGATGGAGGTCGTCGGCCAACTGACCGGGGGCATCGCCCACGACTTCAACAACATGATTCAAGCGGTCTCCGGCGGCCTCACTCTGCTCGAGCGCCGGATTGCGGCCGGGCGACTCGACGAGGTCGGACGCTTCGTCGACGAAATGCGACGGGCGCTCAATAGCGCGGCGGGGCAGACGAACCGGCTGCTCGCGTTTTCGCGTCGTCAGGCCCTGCAGCCGGAGCGCGTGCAGCCCGATCAGTTCATTAGCGGCATGCGCGAGTTCCTTCAACGAACGATCGGTCCCGAGATCCGATTGAAGCTTCAGCTCGGCGACGGCAAATCCGACGTCATCTGCGACGCTCACCAGTTGGAAGGCGCGCTCATGAATCTGGCGATCAACGCCCGCGACGCGATGCCGGACGGCGGCGAACTGACGATCTCGGTGACCGACCGCAAGGTGACGGCCCGCGACTTTGCCGATCCGGAGGAGGCCAAGCCCGGCGACTATGTCGAAGTCTCTGTCTCAGATACCGGAGTCGGCATGACGCCTGAAATCCTCGCTCGCGCGATCGAGCCTTTCTACACCACGAAGCCAACCGGCCAGGGAACCGGTCTCGGATTGTCGCAAGTCTATGGATTTGTCCGCCAGTCCGGCGGTTTTCTCAGGATCGAGAGCGAGCCCGGCCGCGGAACCCGGGTCCTCATCTCCTTGCCGGGAGCGCCCCGATCACACGACGCAAGGAAGGACTGGTCGAAACCTGTCGGCGCCGCGACCGCGCCGTCTTCGGCGCGCGGCGCCGTTCTTGTCGTTGAAGACCAGGTCGATGTGCGTGCGCAGATCGTCGAAGTCCTCGCCAACATGGGATGCGCGGTCAGCGAAGCCGCGGACGGGCCTGAAGGGTTGCGCCTCATCGAACAGCGGCGCGATTTGGATCTTCTTGTCACCGACGTGGGGCTTCCTGGCTCGAGCGGGCGCCAGCTTGCGGACGCAGCCCGGACGGCGATGCCGGGCTTGCCGGTTCTGTTCATCACCGGCTATGCGGGGACAGCGCTCGACGACGCCCGGCTCACCGACGGCATGGAGATCTTGCGAAAGCCGTTCACCCTCGATGAATTCGCCGCCCGGGTCGCGGCGATCTTGTCCCGACCAGCGGCCGAGGTCCGCGACATTCCGGCATCCAACGATAGGAGCGTGGGACCATGATGCTCGCCGCCCTGGGCCGCGTTCGATTGCCAAAAGGCTTGCGGCCGCGCTGCGCCGTTTCAATTGGAATTGGCCGATCTTCATCTGCGCGTTAGGATGGCGGGACAGAGTTCGCGCCTCGCTGGGGATCGAGGCTCATCTCGGGGGATGTCGCATGAGGGTTGCAACGTTTGCTGCGCTCGCGGGACTGATCGCCTTCGCCGAGCCGGCGCTCGCGCTCGACAAGGTGAGGTTCGGCACCAACTGGCTCGCGGACCCCGAGGCGGGCGGCTTCTTTCAGGCGCTGGCCGACGGAACTTATGAAAAATACGGCCTCGACGTCACCATCATCCCCGGAGGCCCGCAGTCTAACGGAGGATTGCTGCTGCTGTTCGGCAAGCTCGATTTCTTCATGGGCGGCGACATGATCGGCAATCTGCTTTCGGCGGAGAGCAAACTGCCGCTGATCGCGGTCGCCGCTGACTTCCAGAAGTCGCCGCAAATCCTGATGTCGCATCCTGACGTTGGCCTCGACAAGTGGGCGGAGTTGCCGAAGGCGGATCCCGTCTATGTGGGCGCGGGCGCGATCAATACCTTCTACGCCTGGCTCCGGATCGCCTATGGCTTCAAGGACGAGTCCATCAGGCCCTATAATTTCAACTCCGCCCCGTTCATCAAGAACACGAAGTCGATCCAGCAGGGCTATCTGACCGCCGAGCCTTACGAGATCCAAAGGCAGGGCGGCTTCAAGCCGAATGTATTTCTGCTCTCGGATTACGGCTACGATACCTACTCGACCCTGATCGTGACCCGCAATGAAGTCGTCGACAAGACGCCGGATCTCGTCCAGCGTTTCGTCGACGCCTCCGCGATCGGCTGGTACCATTACCTTTACGGTGACAATTCCAAGGCCAACGAACTCATCAAGACCGAAAACCCCGACATCTCCAACGACCAGATCGCCTTCTCGATCGCCGAGATGAAAGACCACGGCGTCGTCGACTCCGGTGACACGCTCACGCGCGGGATCGGCGCGATGACCGACGCGCGCTGGAAGGACTTCTTCGACAAGATGGTCGAGACCGGAATGATCGACAAACGCGCCGACTATAAGCGCGCCTATACTCTGCAGTTCGTCAACAAGGGCGTCGGCCTCGACCTGAGGCCGAAGTGACTGTTGCGGCGCTCTGCGCTGGCGCAGAAGGGGATGACTTTTTCTCTCACAACCGAGGGGATCCGCGCAATGACGGGAATGAAGTACGACCTTCATGAATCCGAGCAAGGCCCCCGGTCTGCCGACGCCACGTCGAGCCTTTATCGCAGGGGCCTGCCAGAGATCACGTCGCAAGCAATTGGGCCGCTCCTGACCGCGGCGCGTGTGTCTGCTGGCGGACGGGTGCTCGACGTCGCGTGCGGCGCAGGCGAGGCCGCCGCTGCGGCCGCCGGTCGGGGCGCTTTGGCGGTGGGCGTCGACTATTCCCCGTTGCAGGCGGCCCTTGCAGCGAAGCTGCACCCGGCCATTGTCTTTCGCCAAGGCGACGCGAGCGAACTCCCCTTCGGAACCGAAGAGTTCGACGCGGTCATCAGCAACTTCGGCATGCCCCACTTTGAGGATCCGGAAGGCTTTCTGCGCGAGGCGTTCCGCGTTCTCCGTCCGGGCGGGAGGCTCGCCTTTACGGCTTGGATGAGCCCTGACACCCAGCCGGCCACCGCCGTCGCCGCTTCCGAAGCCGCGCGATCTCGAGACGCGTCTACATACGGCGACAGATTCTTCCATTTCGGCGACGCGGCACATTGTGAGCGCGCGCTCGCTGAGGCCGGATTTTGCGGAACGGTCGTCGAACCCGCGCCGGTATCCTGGCGCATGGCCTCGTCAGAGAGCCTGCTTGAGGCGGTGACAAAGGCGATTGGCCGGGTGCTTGGGGCCGAGAGTTCCGACGCGGCGGCCATTGGCGAGGCGATGCGCAACGGGATCGAAGCTCAGACCGACGGCGCCGCTTTCGACCTTCTGTTGCGTGCCGTAGTCGCCTCGGCCGAGAAGCCCTTTTAGAGAGATGACCTCGACCGAGGCGCGAAAGCCTCCGGCCCGCAAGCGACGAACGATGTTGACAGTAGGCCGACGAATTCAATAGCTTGGAGTTAAGGGATATTGCGTCCAAAACGCGTGGCAATTCGGAGGAGATGACCCTTTGAGTCGCATCACCGTTGTCGTGCCGCCCTCGCTACGCCAATTCGTCGGTGGAAGGATGCGGATCGCCCTGGAGGCGGCGACGGTGCGCCAGGCGCTTGAGGCAGTCTCGGCCGAGTCCAAAACCCTTCACGGTCATCTGTTCGATCAAAATAACGGCCTTCGCAGGTTCGTTCGCGTATTTGTCGACGGCCGGCAAGCGGCTGTTCAGCCTGGGCAAGAGGAGCCCGTTGCTGAGGGCGCGGAGATGACCATCCTCGTTGCATTGGCCGGCGGTTGACATGACCTTGAGCCAAGACCGCCTCGCCCAGCTGCGCAGCGAGGTCGTGGAGCTCGATCCGGACGAAGCGATGGCGCGGCGTGCGCGAGGGGCGCTTCTCATCGACGTGCGGGAGCCCCACGAAGTGGCCGAGGGCAGCCCGGCCGGCGCGATCCGGTTGAGCCGAGCCTTTTTGGAGTTCGGGATCGAAAGACTGGCGCCGGACCCGGGCGCGGAGCTGATCCTGCTCTGCGCCAGCGGAGGACGCTCGCTGTTTGTGGCGGACGGACTGAAGCGGATGGGTTACCAATCCGTTGCGTCCTTGGCAGGCGGATTTCGCGCCTGGCAGGAGCGCGGACTGCCCGTCGAAGCGCCGAAAAAAGCTCTGAGCGATACGCAGCGGGAGCGATACCGGCGTCATATCATGATCGGGGAGGTCGGCGAAGCCGGGCAATTGCGCCTGCTCGACTCGCGCGTCGCGCTCATCGGCGCGGGCGGTCTCGGCTCACCGATCGCCTACTACCTCGCGGCGGCGGGCGTCGGCACGATAGGGTTGATCGACGACGATCGGGTCGAGCGCAGCAATCTGCAGCGGCAGATCCTTCACGCCGAGCCGAGGATCGGCCAAGCCAAGGTCCGGTCCGCCGCTGAAACGCTGACCGCGCTCAATCCGGACATCCGTGTCGCCCAGCATGAATTGCGACTCGACCCGTCGAATGTCGAATCGCTTCTCAAGGATTACGAACTCGTCATCGACGGGACCGACAACCTCGCCACCCGTTACGTGGTCAACGACGCTTGCGTTCGGTTGAAAATCCCCATGGTTTACGGCGCGATCTTCGGCTTCGAGGGTCAGGTCTCGGTGTTCTGGCCGGCGGGGCCTCGGCAGGGCCCATGTTACCGTTGCTTGTTCCCCGAGCCCCCGCCGCGCGAACTCGCGCCCAATTGCGCGGAAGCCGGCGTGCTTGGCGTGCTTCCGGGGATTGTTGGCACAGTGATGGCCGCCGAGGCGCTGAAGCTGCTGCTCGGAATCGGCGAGCCGATGATCGGACGTCTCATGACCTTCGACGCGCTCGCCGGCATGTTCGGCGAACTTACGATTGAGCGAGACCCGACGTGCCGATGCTGCGCACAGCCCTCAGAACAGCTCAGCACGCCCGAATACGACCTTCTCTGCGCAGCGGCCAGCCCGAGCGCGGCTTAAACCAGAGACTGCATTGCGCGGCATGCTGCCGGCCCGATCGAACGCTCAAGCTCCGTTCAGCGGCTCGGCTATCCCGATCGCCTCGAGTTGATGGGCGATGCGAGCTCTCACGTCATTCGCGATCACTGACCGCCGCAGGGCCTCGACGAGATCCGAAACAGTTTCAAACCCAGCCCCGTCCGCCCAGACGCCCGCATCGCCCTCGATCCGAACTTTGGTGTTTGCGGCATGGCGCACGGCCAGCAGCCGCGGATCTTCCTCCTCAATGTCCCGATATTCGGGTCGGTCGCGATAGGCTTCGAGGATCGACGCCTGTTCCGCAGCGGCGGCAGCCCATTTCGAGAACGTTCCCCGCATGCGCAATTCGTCAATCAATGACTTCGTGCCGCGGTCGAAACTCAGGCTCGACCTGACCCAGGCGCGCAGACGCCGACAGCTCGCCTCGAGAGCCAAGTACTCCTCGAGGTCTCTCTCGCTGAACACATTCTGTCGGAGCCAGAGAGCCAGATCCTCAGGCGACTCGATTCGGCGTTCTTTCATGAAGGCCGCGCGCTCGGCCTCAAGTTCTTCCTTCGCGACCTTGAGGCCGATGATGCGGGCGAAGAAGGCGACAACGGATCGGTCCAGCGAAGCGCGCCTGTACACGTCGAATTCGGCGCTGTTGACCGCAAAATATTCCGCCACCTCCTGGAGCGTGACCTCATTCGCTCCAGAGCAGACCTTCTGGTCGAGATTGTAGAGATTCTCAAATACCGACGAACGCGCAAAGGCGAATGGAACGGCTTTGGGGAGTGGGTCCAGTCCATCGACAACTCTGCGGACGGCGAGAAGCAACTCGCGGGCGTCCGCCTTCTTCAGGTCGATATAGTCGTGGGTAAGAATACGGATCGCCGCCTCCAGCTCGGCGCCCGAAAGACCGGCTTCGCGACAGCGCCGCAAGAGCGTCTCCACATCGCGATCCGGATAGTAGACCGTCTTCGCGATCCCGATGAGACGCTCTGCCTCGGCGGGACTCATCGCGTTCTTCGACAGGGCGGCGCGAACTGAAGCCCGAATGTTGACGAGCGGGAGAGACAGCGATGAATATCCTGAGGACTCGTCTCCGTGGAGCAGAGCAACCTCGTCGTCGCCGGTGATGACGCCGTCCTTGTACCACCGGTATATCTCGCCGACGCCGACCATTCCGAAGCCGTCTGTCTCCGCCGCTCTCAGCGCCCCCATGCTGCTAGCGCCAAAAATGACGACGCCTCGATTGAGGAGGTGACAGACCTCGTTGTGCCAGACTGACAGGTTCTGGTGAAAAGTCCCGTCGATCAGGCCGATGACATTCGCGCCGTGCTGATTGACGCTCGCGAGCAGATCGCCCTGCTGGGCAGGCGGTCGAAACCGGGCTTGCGGCAAAAGCTGGCGCGCCTCGGCCGCCGCCATTGTCGGGCCGAGGAAGACGTCGACGATCAAGACAGCGCCTTCCCGGCGAAGGCTGAGGCGCGAGGCCCTGGCCGGTATCCGTGGTGCATATACCCCTCCATCCCGGGAACGACGACGCGGATGACGTGCACGGGAAAGCCATCCGGCGTGAGATCGAATACGACGACGTGCTCCAAGCCGGCGTTGCGAATGTTCGCGAGGAGACAGTGGACGTCTTCTTCGAAGGTCACGGCCGCGCCCGATTCCCCGAATCTCGCTTGCGGCGAGTCGACGTCGAACGCGCTTTCCAGCTTCTCTCGCATCGGGCGCCAATTTGCGCGGGCTCGGGAGAAAGCGGATCTGAAAATGTCGTCGCGGGACCCGGCGATGAAGTTGAGCCGCGCCTGCAGCGCTTCGGTGATGGCTCGAAGCGCGGCGATCTCCGGATCGAGATGAGCGCCCGACCCCTTCATGAGGCCGACCCCGTGATCGGTGCGATCGTATGCGATCGCTACATAGGTCGGGACGTTGGTGTCGGCGGTCGAATCGTAGGCGACGACGCGAACGTCCGCCCGATCGCAGAGATCGAGCACATGCGCGACCAGCGGTCGCGATTTCAGCTCGGCTTCGGAGAAAAGCGGGAAGATATGGCCATTGTGCAATGTGGCGTGTTGCTGACAAGCGATCGCGTCGCGCTCGATCACCTCATAGAGACCGGCGGCCAGGGCCTCGAGAAATGAATTGCCAGCGCCCAGGCCGTTGGAGCTGACCTGGAAGGCGCCGAGATTGACGACGCTCGCCTGACTCCTGGACATCCCGACCGTCGCGTACGGAACTGCGACCTCGCGCTGCGAAAGGAGATCCCACCCGAGGCACCAGTTGAACGGCCAGTCCGGGGTGAATAGGCTCTCTCTGCTGAGGGGCAAATTGGCGATCACCGGCGCGGGGTGGGCAGCGGCGAGCTCTTTGTATGTCGCCCGAAACGACGACAGCTCCGTCGTCTCGGCCGCATGGAGCTCGAACGCTTCCATCGCCCCAGACACATAAGCCTGGTCGAGGGTTACCCCTTTTCCTGACGAGCACGCCATGGTGAGCGCGTTCGGACGGATCGCGAGCGTGGTCGGAACGCCGATGTGATCGAGGCCCGTCACGTCGGCGATTCTGGTGACCCCGGCGCGCGCGAGGTACGGGCGAATGGCGGCAAAAGTCTCGTCGGGCGAACGCGCCCGATGGGTCCCAGCGCTGAAGGTCTTCGCGCTCCGCAGGGACGCTCCCCGGAACCCGACGGCTGGGGGAAACGCCTGACGGTCGCGCGCCAGCAACACGTCCCCGGCCAAGAGGTCGTCGGTCGATTGACTTTTAACCGTCACTTACGAGGGCCGTGTTCCTAAGCCCAGACCTACTCGGTGCTGCGAGCCAGCTGAGCAGCAGCCGCGGCCCAGGTGGCCGCCGCCGCAGCAACCACCGCGGCGGGGCAAGCCACGGTTTCGTCCTGCGTCCAGCCGAAGGATTTAAGTTCCTCCGCCGTCGGCGCGACACGAGCCAATCCCCGCCCATGCTCGCCCAAAAGGCGCTCGAATTCGGCGAGAAGCTTAGGGTCTTTCATGAATTCGTCCTTCAGCCGGTTTGCAAGTTCGCGCCGGTTGCCGGTTTGAAATTCAGACGACATGAATCTGTTGAGCAATTCAAGACGGATTTGGGGTGCAGGGCGCTCAGCCATAGAATCCCTCCCGCATGTAATTGCGCTGACCCGATCGGCCGTGCGGATCAACGTTAACACGCGCTGACGTTTGGTCAATGGTGACAATCCACCATGACGATCGTCATCACACGCCAAATCGGGACTTGACCCTAAGGACGTTACCCGTTGACGGGGCCGTGCGAGGCACACATGTCCCGCATGTCCATCATCGTCGGTCTCGCCATTGTAGCGGTCGACGTCCGCTGGCCGTGGGTCATGAAGCTCGGGGTCGGCTAGCCCGTCAAGCCGCTTTCCGACCCCGCCTCGGCGCGGGCCGCGCGGGCTCCCGCGGCTCCGCGTTCTCGTCGAAGAGTTCGGCCAGTTTCTCGGTCATCGCTCCGCCCAATTCTTCCGCGTCGACGATCGTCACTGCCCGCTTATAGTAGCGGGTTACGTCGTGGCCAATGCCGATGGCGATGAGCTCGACCGGCGAGCGGGTCTCGATCTCCTCGATGACATAGCGCAGGTGGCGTTCGAGATAGTTGCCGGGATTGACCGAAAGCGTCGAATCGTCGACCGGCGCGCCGTCGGAAATCATCATCAGGATCTTGCGCTGCTCGGCTCGCCCGAGCAGCCGCTGGTGCGCCCAGTCGAGCGCTTCGCCGTCGATGTTCTCTTTGAGCAGCCCCTCGCGCATCATGAGCCCGAGGTTCTTGCGCGCGCGCCGCCAGGGCGCGTCGGCGGCTTTGTAGATGAGATGGCGCAGGTCGTTGAGCCGGCCCGGATTGGCCGGCTTCCCCGCCTGCAGCCAGGCCTCGCGTGACTGCCCGCCCTTCCAGGCGCGCGTCGTGAAGCCGAGGATCTCGACCTTGACGCCGCACCGCTCGAGCGTGCGGGCGAGGATGTCGGCGCAGGTCGCAGCGACCGTGATCGGGCGGCCGCGCATCGAGCCCGAATTGTCGATGAGCAGCGTCACTGTCGTATCGCGAAAGGCCATGTCCTTCTCCTGCTTGAAGGACAGCGGCTGTTGCGGGTCGATGACCACGCGCGGCAGGCGCGCGGTGTCAAGCACGCCCTCCTCGAGATCGAATTCCCACGAGCGGCTCTGCTGCGCCATCAGGCGCCGCTGCAGCCGGTTGGCGAGGCGGGCGACAACCGAGTGGAGGTTCTGCAACTGCTTGTCGAGATATTCGCGCAAGCGCTGCAATTCGTCGGGATCGCACAATTCGTCGGCCTCGACGATCTCGTCGAACCGCGAGGTGAAGCTCTTGTAATCGGGACCGCGCTTCTCCGGCGCGGACGGCTGCGGGGGACGGCTTTCCGCTGCCTCTTCCGCTTCCCCCGCCTCGCCTTCGTCCTCGAGCTCCGACGAGGGCGCCTCGACCGTGTCCATCGCGCCCTCTTCGGCATCGTCGGCCGTGTCGTCGGCCGCCTCGCGCTGCATCGAATCCTGCGCCTGCTGGTCTTCGCCCTCGCCTTCAGACTCGTCGGCGTCCTCGGGCGGCGTCTTGTCGTCCGCCTCGTCCTCCGATTCCTCCGCCTCGGCGTCGGATTCGTTGGCGATGCCGAGCGAAGAGAGGAGCTTGCGCACCAGCCTCCCGTAGGCGCGCTGATCGAGCAGAGCCTCGCTCAGCCGGTCGAGATCAGCGCCGGCCTTCTCCTCGATGAAGGGCCGCCAAAGCTCGACGAGACGCGTGGCGCCGCGCGGCGGGTCGAGCCCGGTCAGGCGCTGGCGGGCCAGCATCGCGACTGCGTCCTCGAGCGGCGCCTCGTCGCGGGTGCGGGCCTCCGCGAACGGGCTGCGGTGGTAGCGATCGTCGAGCATCGCGGCGATGTTCGAGGCCACGCCCTGCATGCGGCGCGACCCGATGGCTTCCACCCGCGCCTGCTCGACCGCGTCGAACAACGCGCGCGCGGGCGGGCTCTGCGGCGCGAGGCGGCGATGAATCGCGTCGCTGTGGCAGGCGAGGCGCAGGGCGAACGAATCGCCGAGGCCGCGGATGATGGCGGCCTCGCGCGGATTGGGTTTGCGCGGCGGCTCGGGCAGCCGCGCCTTGGCCCCTTCCGGCGAAGTCGTCAGCGACGGCTTGTCGGCCGAATAGGCGACCTCGAGCTCAGGGTGACGCGCCAGCGCTCGCACGCAGGACGCAAGCGCCCGCTTGAACGGCTCATTGGGCGCTTCGGCCTTGCCGGCAGGCTTGCGATTGGTCGGCTTGACGTCGACGGTGGACATGCTGAAGTTTCAACAGAGGGGTGAGCGCAGCCGCAGGAAATCGAGCGGCGAAGGGAGCCTATCTATAGGCCGCGCCCTCGGCCCGCCGCAAGGCGGCGGCCGGCCGCCGGATCGAGACGGAGCTCAAGCGATTGGCTGTCGCCGCGAGCGGCTCAGGCCGCGCGGCTGCGCCAGCCATCCAGTGACCATGCGCCGGCCCCTAAGATCGCCAGCGTCAGGAAGCCGCCGGCCATCGCGATGTTTTTGTTGAATTGTATCGCCTGGTCCGCGCCCATGTGAAAGAAGAGCGCGGTCAGCAGGCAGTAGCCAAACAGCGCGACCGCCGCCCAACGCGTCCACAGGCCGAAGAGCACGAGCAGGCCGCCGCCCAGCTCCGTGAGGATGACCAGCGGCAGGAGGCGTCCGTCGACCCCGTTGGCCTGCATATATTCGACAACGCCGCCGTAGCTGGGGATCTTCGCAGCGCCCTCAAGGATGAAAATGTAAGCCAGCATCGCCCGCGCCAACAGCCCGAGCGGACCGGCCCACCGCGCCAAGAAAACGAGGTCCGAGTCAAAGACCCGGCCGCGCCCGGGGGTGGCGGTACCTTCGCGCGATTGGGCCTCTGACACTTCAGTCGTTCCTTCCATCGCGAGCGGCGCGCGCCAAAACCCCTCGGCGCGCGGCTCGTCGAGCGACTATAGCGCGTGCGCCTGGTTCAGCGCACCGGCCAGATCCTCGTAGTACTCACAATCCGTCCCGCAAAGCTTTCCGATCGTCGCCAGCTGATCCTTGGCGAGATCGAACTTGCCCTCGATGATATAGGCCTCGCCGAGATATTCGCGCACTTGCGGATAGGCGGGATCGAGCGCGACCGATTGCAGATAGTAGCCTATTCCCTCGTCGGTGCGTCCGAGCTTGCGGGTCGCATAACCACGGTAGTTGAGCGCGCGCGGCGTGTTTGGGTTATCGAGCAGATCGAGCACGTCGATCGCTTCCTGATATCGGTCGGCCTTGGCCAACGCGTAAGCGTACTCGGTCATGTCAGGGTCGGAAAGCACGCCGCTGTGCCTGATCAGGCACTTCTTGTGCTTCGTATCCCAGACCAAGCCTGGAGAACAAGTAGTCAAGTCCGACGGGACCTGCGCCCGGGGCGCATTCTGGACAGGGTGAAAGAATCCCCCGCCGCCGCCCGCTCCAGCTCCGCCGCCCCCTGCTCCAGCTCCCCCGCCTCCGGCGCCCGCGCCGGCCCCGCCGCCCCCTGCTCCCGCTCCGCCGCCAGCTCCGGCTCCGCCGCCGCCACCAGCGCCAGTTCCCCCGCCGCCACCCGCTCCGGCTCCACCCCCGCCGCCGCCCCCTGCGCCACCGCCTCCGCCGCCCCCTGCGCCGCCCCCGGCGGCGGAGGCGGGCGTGGCCAGCACGAGGCCGGCGACGATCAACCCGCAACAGAGAGCGGAGACAAAACCGGCGCCCATGTCGTGACGAGAATTGAGAAAGCTGCGCATCGCCTAGTCCTTCCGATCAGGATACGGAGCCGAGGAAACACGTCAGCCCGCCAATTATTCGCGTCGAGGGAATTCGGCGAACTCGATAAAAAAGTATGGCCGCCCGCTTCGCTTCTGGCGCAATCATGATCTAATAGGGCAATGAGCGAAGCGAGCCGACGCGAAGTGCGGGCTGGGCTTGAGCCCTCCCTGGCGCGCCTTTGGCGATACGCGCTCGTCTTATCCGGGGCGCGCGACGTGGCCGATGACCTCGTCCAGGCGACTTGCGTGCGCGCGATCGAGCGCGCGGATCAATTCGTTCCCGGAACGCGGGTGGATCGTTGGCTGTTCGCAATCTTGAGGTCGATCTGGCTCAACGAAATCCGGTCGCGGCGGATCCGTGAGGGTCGCGGCTTCGTCGACCCGGAGGAGGTCTTGACGACCGACGGGGCGCGTGAAATCGAGGCGAATATTACGGCGTCTGCGGTGTTAAGGGCGATCGGCCAACTTCCTGAGGCTCAGCGCGAAACGGTGTTGCTCGTCTACGGCGACGGTTACACTTACGCTGAAGCGGCGGCAGCTCTCGCAGTCCCGATCGGCACTGTGATGAGCAGGCTGGCGGCTGCACGCGCGACGCTGGCGAAATTGAAATAGGAGCGCTGACCAGTAGGACAATGGCTGACGAAGACGCGGAACTTGTCGCTCTGATCGACAACGAACTCGAGGAAAGTCGCCGAAACGCTCTGTTGGCGCGTTTGGCGGCGGATGAGGGATTGCGCCGCCGTTACAACGAATTGCGGGAGGCGGGCGCGCCGATTGCTCACTCCTTGCGGCAACTCCTTGAGCAGGCGCCGCTAGAACGCCTCCGGGCCGCGATTCCGGCGGACGGACCCGCTCGCAAGCCGCAAGGCTGGTTCGCCCGCAACGGACTGTGGCAGCTTGCCGCTGGGATCGCGATCGGGCTTCTGGCGGCAGGCGCAGCCGCATGGGTTGCGGCGGGGTTCGGACTGCTCAGGGAGCGCGAGGACTGGCGCTCGGCCGTCGTCCAATACACGAACCTCTATACAAACGAGACGTTCAGTCCTTTGCATCCGGACGCCCCGCTGCAGGCGATCGAACTGAGCGCGCTCGGCGCCAAGGTCGGCGCGAACCTGACGCCGGAAAACATCGCGCTGCCAGGCCTCAGATTCACCGTCGCGTTCATGCTCGCCTATGAAGGTTCGCCATTGGGCGTGATCGCTTATGTCGATCCCTCGGGCGCGCCGGTACTGCTCTGCATCTTCGCCAATCAGGCGGCGGACGCCCCGCTGCAGTCCGAGCGGCGGGACGATCTCTCGCTCGCCTGGTGGTCAAGTGGCGGACGCAGCCATCTGGTGATTGGCCGGATCCCGCAGGAGCGGGCCGTCGCCCTGGCGCAGACGATAGAAAAGCAAATCTGAATTTAGGGCATCCGGGGTCAGACGCCGGACTATGACACGATTAGCCAGTAACGGGTATGTGAAGTCAGACAAAGGAAACGAATAAAGCGTCCTCCTCGAATGTTGGTTCAGACAAGAATAGTGAGGAGCACATGGCTACACGCGAAAATATTATCCAGCGCGCTCGCATCGTCTGCGCCATCTTGGCGCTCGGCCTCCTTGCTCAGACCCGCATGCCTGCCGCCGCGTCCGCTAACTGGCGGATCGATCCGGCCCGAACACATATCGCCTTCGCCATCGACGCGGTCGGCTATCCGCGCACGCACGGTCAATTCCGACAGTTCGTGGGACGCATTTCCATCGACCTCGACCATCCGGACAAGAGCAGCGTGGCCTTCCATGTCCAGTCCCAGTCGGTCGACGTCGGCTCGACGTCATTCGACGATTACATGCGGTCCACAGCGTTCCTCGACGCAGCGCATTTTCCCTCGATCGACTTCGTTTCGAAATCGGTCGAGAAGGTCGGCGAGCACACGGTTCGGGTGACCGGCGACCTCACGCTTCTCGGGGTGACGCGGCCGCTCAGCGTCGACGTCGAGGTGCAGCGCGAAGCGGGCGGTGGCGCGGGGCGGCTCGACTTTCTGGCTAAAACGAGCATCGACCGGCTCGCTTTCGGCATGAACTCGGGCTTTCCCCTGGTCTCGCGGGAGGTCGAGCTCGTGATCTCGAGCGAGGCGATCGAGCTTTGATTACCGACGCCAGGCGGACGCGGTGGAGCCGGTTGATCATTTCTCTCCACTGGATCGGCGCCGCAATCATTCTTGCGCTTCTCGCGATCGGGTGGGCGATGGTTTACGGCGGCCTCGACGCCGCATCGACCTTCGATCTCTATCAGTGGCACAAGTCGCTCGGCTTTGCCGCGCTGTTGCTGACCGCGGCTCGGCTGGCGGCGCGGTTCGCCGGGTCATCCCCTTCAGCGCCCCTTTCCCCAACCTGGGAGCGCCTCCTTGCCACCATGGCCCAAGGCGCGCTCTACCTCTTGACGATCGCCGCGATCGTCGCCGGCTGGCTTGACGTATCCTCTTCTCCGCTGCCCGTGCCGACTCGCTTTTTCAATCTTTTCGTCATTCCGAACATCGCCGACCCCGGCCCGACGCTTTATGCAGCGTCCGCTTTCGCTCACAAAGCCGCCGCCTGGTCGATCGCGGCGTTGGTCGCGCTCCATGTCACGGGCGCGTTCAAGCACCATTTCGTCAACCGCGACGATGTTCTGAGGCGGATGCTGCCCCGATGAGGCGACGTTGATCTTGCCGCCATGCGGCATGCACTTGACAGGACGAAGGCCAACGCTCGCGGCTGGCCTGGGCTCGACGCGGACTACCTTAGGAGGCTGGATGCGTTGTTAACCAGTATGCGGCGCCGGCCACTAAAACAGGTTGCGTTCTGGTCGAACAACAAAAACTTGCCAACACCAGAAGCAGGGATTATGATTTCTCTTTATCGGAAATCATGCGAGGCCGCCTGAACGAGCAGAGACGATGGAATCCACGCCAGTTCACTCCGCCCGGCGCAGGCTGTGCTCGCTCCCGACCGGCTTCACCGAAGCTGGCCCACGGGGTCGCGCGCGACGCATCGTCAGGACCCGGAGCGGCGCAAAACGCGTTTTCTGGCGCCTTTCCCGCGTAAGCCATTGATAAGGCTTAAATCCAGGTCAG
>Ga0335076_10003589_pt1 | contig 15608 bp, 13 predicted proteins | sample Lox_Sample_25_FD_206717 | JGI IMG/M metagenome (GOLD analysis project Ga0335076, IMG submission 206717) | Soil microbial communities from Loxahatchee National Wildlife Refuge, Florida, United States - Lox_Sample_2.5 | ecosystem: Environmental > Terrestrial > Soil > Wetlands | place: USA...
GCGCTGGCGGCCTGAGGAACCCACCACGCTTTGCGGATCAAGGAGTAGCGGCTGCGCATCATGCGATGGCCGAGATAGTCCATCACGAGAGGAGTGATTTGCGTGGTGGCGTAGATCGCTCCAGAATTGGCAAAGGGTCGCTGCAAAGGATTCGCTTCGACACCGTAACCCGCACCGACGGCGCGACGCGTGGTCCAAGCATCGAAGGCCGCCGCACTGTGACCGGCGATCATAAGCCCGTACCAGATTTTGCGCTGACGGGGAGTTTCGTAGGATTCGGGAGTGGCAGGCTTCACGGGTGATTTGAGGGGTTCGATCGAGGGGATTCCGGGGTCGGCTGCGGAGACGGCGTCGAAATCGTTGCGAACCTCAGACGCTACTTCGAGCTTGGGCCTCGGCGCATCGGGTATGGTTTCCGTCGCAAGGGACGGAGGCGCCGCGGCGTGTTCAACCTTCACAGGAGCGTTGGAAGCGGGAGCCGGGGGAAGGTCGCCAGTGATCGTGCAGCAAAAAAAGACCAGCGCGGTAAGAACCAAGGACCACCTCAGGTGATTGCAGGCCGGGGAGGGGTCCGGGTCAGCTGCAACTGACGGAACTTTACTGTACCACGGGACAGGCGTCACTGGCCTATTGGTCCTGTTGGCCGTAGTACCGGAACGTAGAAAATGGACCACGGGAGTTTTAGTTCCTTGGTACCAATCCACAGGGCAGATTTCTGGCCGAAACGTTTAGCGGCAGAACTGTTATAATCCGGCGCGACGGACAGAAGCGGCTAAATCCTTTCGGCAGCAGAGGAAACATGCCCGGCTCCGATTCTTCGGCAAAACGCGCGCGGCAACCCCAGCCCGGTTCCAAGCCTCCCCAATTCATCGTGATCGAAGGCCCGCTGCGGGTGGGTAAAACCACACTGGCGCGAATCCTGGCGGAACGCCTGCATGCACGGCGAATTTACGACAGCGAAGACAATCCCTTTCTGGCCGATTTTTATGGCGAGAAAGCCGGGGCGGCGTTTCACGCGCAGCTGTATTTCCTGATGGAGCGGCAAAAGAGGATACGGGAAGCGCTGGCGGGGGAGAATCACGGACCGGTAATTTCGGATTATTTGATGGAGAAAGACCGGATTTTCGCGAACCTGAACCTGAACGACGAAGAATTGAAGTTGTACGAACGATATTACGAAGCGCTGACTACCGGACTGCCACAACCGGACCTGGTGATTTACCTGCAGGCAAAGCCGGAGGTGTTGCGAGCGAGAATTGCAAAGAAGAAGGCGCGGGAGGAGCGGCAAATTTCTCCGGATTATGTGGAGGAAGTGTCGCGGGCATACGAACATTTTTTCTTCCGCTATGAAGGCGCGGACCTGCTGGTTATCGATACGTCGGAGATTGATTTTGTGGAGCGCAGCGAAGACTTGCAGCAACTGTTGCGGCGATTGCAGGAACCGGTGAAGGGCACGCAATATTTCCTGCCGTTGGGCGGAAGCGACTGAGCGGTTGCCGAGTATCGCCCGGGAAGCATTTCCTTTGTTCGACAATCTGAATTAAAGTGCCACACGGCGCGTTTACGTGTTATTTCGGGGGAGAGTTATGACAGAGCATTGGACTCGAAGGAGATTTTTTGCGACTACGCTGGTTGGAAGCGCACTGGCGGGCACCACGAATGTGGTTGGGAAAACGCTCTCGGGGTTGGGCGTCGCAACGGCAAATCCGACAGCGAAACGCCCGGTGATTATTTCTTCGGCAAATGGGCTGCACGCGCTGAGCAAGGGCATGGATGTCATGAAAGCGGGCGGGGACACGCTGGACGCAGCGATCGCCGCCGTCACAGTGGTGGAAGATGATCCGAAAGACGACTCCGTGGGCTACGGAGGATTGCCAAACGAAGAAGGAGTGGTGGAGCTGGACGCCAGTGTGATGCATGGACCGACGCGGCGGGCGGGCAGCGTGGGTTCGGTGCAACGCATCAAGAATGTGGCGCGACTGGCGAAAACCGTGATGGAAAAAACGAACCACGTGATGCTGGTGGGCGACGGCGCGCGGCGATTTGCGGTGGATGAAGGGTTCGAAGAGATGAACCTTCTGACCGACAACTCGCGGAAAATCTGGCTGGCGTGGAAAGCGCGGACGAGTTTCAACTGGCGGCCGGGGACGGACAGTCCAGAATGGAAAGCAGCGGTATCGGAGATTTGCGGGCACGATCCGGAACTGGTGGCCCACGCGATACAGGTGATTCAGCATCCGCCAACCGGAACAATCAATTGTTTGGCGGTGAATGAAAAGGGAGAAGTGAGCGGCACGACGACGACGTCCGGGCTATCGTGGAAAATACCCGGACGCGTGGGAGATTCGCCGATCATTGGAGCGGGACTATTCGTGGATGGAGATGTTGGCGGCGCGGGATCAACGGGCAAGGGCGAGGAAAACATTAAGATCGCCGGCGGCCATACGGTCGTGGAAATGATGCGCAAAGGAATGAAGCCGGCTGACGCGTGCCTGGAAGCCATGGGCCGAGTGGTGAGGAATTACAACGGCGACAAACAGAAACTGGGAACATTTCATTTGTACTTCTACGCAGTGAATAAGGACGGCGAGTACGGAAGTGCGTCGCTGTGGAAGAACGGTTACGAGCCTTCGAAGAGCGCACAGTTTGCGGTGCATGACGGGACGGAGGCGAAGCTAGAATACTGCAAGACGTATTTCGACACGCCGGGCCACGAAGAAGACTGAACCACGAGAATCTCTGCGGTATCCTGTTGTTTATGGACCGGGTCGACGTTCTGATTATTGGCGGAGGCGTGGTGGGCTGCGCTGTGGCCGAGGCGCTTTCGCATCGCTGGCAAGATATTTTTCTCGTTGAGCAGTTTCCAAAATTGGGAATGTCGACAAGCACGCGAAACAGCGGCGTGATCCATTCAGGCATCTACTATCCGACAAATTCGTGGAAAGCGCGGCACTGCGTGGAAGGTAGCCACCTGACGAAAGAGTTCTGCGCGAAGAATCACGTGGCGCACCGGTTGACGGGCAAGCTGGTGGTGGCGAAGTCAAAGGAAGAAGAGCCGCAACTGTTAGCGTTGCTGAAGAAAGGGCAGGAAAACGGGGTCGAAGGGCTGGAAGTTATTGACACGGCCGCGATTCGGACCCAGGAGCCGCATGTGCGCGGCTATTCCGCGCTGCATGTGCCATCGACGGGGATCTGTTCGGCGGAAGAATTGGTGCACGCATATGCACGGCTGGCCGAGCAGAATGGTGCGAATTTGCTGCGGCATACAAAGGTTGAAGCGCTGGAGCCTTCAGACGATGGCGTGAAGGTTCGGTTGCGCGTAGGAGACATAGAGCAGTCCGAGATAGAAACGATTGAAGCAAAGTGCGTGGTGAACGCGGGCGGGCTGTATGCGGACGAGATTGCCAGGATGCTCGGGCCACGGCCCTGGACGATATACCCCGTGCGAGGGGAGTATTGCGAAGTGCGCGGCGCAAGGGCCGAGTTGGTTCGGAATTTGGTGTATCCGTTGCCGCATGCGGACGGACTCAGTTTGGGATTGCATTTCACCAAGACGGTGTGGGGCACATTGCTGGTAGGACCGACGGCAACGTACGTGGACAGCAAAGAGAATTACGAAAAAAACCGCATTGGCACGGCGGAGTTTGCGGCCGATGTGAAAGAGATGCTGCCCGAACTGGAAGAAGCGGATTTGCAGTTGGCCTATACGGGACTGCGGCCGAAGTTGGTGCCACCGACGGGCAAAGGGATTGTGGATTTTGTGATCGAGCCGGATCGGGAAGTCCCGCAGGTGATTCAGCTAGTGGGGATCGAATCGCCGGGATTGACGGCGGCGCCGGCGATTGCGAAGCACGTGGCGGAGTTAGTAGCGGAAGTTTTGAATTGATGGACGAAACGGCTTGCCCTACAACTACTCGACGACAACGCGCACGAATTTCTTTTTACCGGCGCGCAGGAGAAATTGAGCTGGATGGCTTAGATCGATTTCCTTCCGTGGGTCTTCTACACAAACTGCGTCGATTTCCACGCCACGCTGTTTGATCAGGCGCTCCGCTTCACTTTTTGAAGGAGCGAGCTTCAATTCCACGAGCAATGCCGTAAGCTTCTTGGCGGGTCCAATCGTGATTTTTTCGATGGGTGCTTCCGCTGGAGCCTGACGATCGCGGAAGACGCGCTGGAAATTATCGGCGGCTTTGCGGGCGGCATCGGCACCGTGAAAGTCAGCCACGACTCCTTCCGCTAGGCGCATCTTGGCATCCATCGGATGCAACTTGCCGGCCTGCACTTCGTTCTTTAGTTCAGTAATTTCCTGTGGGGTGCGGTCGGTGAGCAGCTCGTAGTAGGTCCACATCAAATCGTCTGGGATGGACATGAGCTTGCCGAACATTTCGGCGGGCGGCTCATTGATACCGACGTAGTTGCCGAGGCTCTTGGACATTTTGCGCTCGCCATCGAGTCCGACAAGGATGGGCATGGTGAAGACGACCTGGGGAGGAAGGCCGTATTCACGCTGGATTTCGCGATGAACAAGAATATTAAATTTCTGTTCGGTGGCGCCGAGTTCGATGTCGGATTTCAGCATGACGGCGTCGTAGGCGGTGAGCAACGGGTACAAAAGTTCGTGGACAGAGATGGGTAGATTCTGTTCGAGGCGGGAGCGGAAGTCTTCGCGCTCGAGCATGCGGGCAAGGCGGTAATGGCCGCAGAGGCGAACCACGTCGTAGCTGGACATTTTGCCGAGCCATTCGCTGTTGAAACGTACTTCGGTTTTGTCGCGATCGAGGATTTTGTAGACCTGGTCGAGATAAGTTTTCGCATTGGCATCGACTTCTTCGCGACTGAGGGGCGGGCGAGTTTCGGAGCGACCGGTGGGGTCGCCGATCATCGCGGAAAAGTCGCCGATCAGGAACACCGCGGTATGGCCCATGTCCTGAAAGTGTTTCAGCTTGCGCAGGACGACGGTGTGGCCGAGGTGTATGTCCGGAGCGGTGGGGTCGACGCCGAGGTAAACGCGAAGAGGCTTTCCGGCTTTGATGGAATTCGTAATTCTTTGTTTCAGTTCTTCTTCGGGGATAATTTCGGCAGCGCCTTTTTTGAGATAGGCGAGCTGCTCTTCAACCGGCTTGAATTGGGGCGTGGACATTTCCAGTTACCTGGCGCCAAGCAACACGCGGCGTCCTTCGATGTGATAGTTCCCTTCCAAAATGATTTTGACGGCTTCGGTGTAAATGCGATGTTCTTCGCTGAGGATACGCTCGGAGAGCGAATGCTCGTCGTCGGAGTCGAGGACGGGAACGGCGGCCTGCAAAATGATGGGGCCCGCATCGAGATTCTCGTCGACGAAGTGAACGGTGCAGCCGGCGAATTTTACGCCATGGTCGAGGGCCTGTTTCTGGGATTCAAGCCCGGGAAAAGAAGGCAGCAACGAAGGATGAATGTTCAGGATTTTCTGTGGAAACGCTGAAACGAAGTAGGGCGAGAGCAGCCGCATGTATCCGGCAAGACAGATCAGATCGATTTTGAATTCCTGTAGAAGAGCGACGACCTGGCGATCGTAGGCTTCGCGCTGAAGACCTTTCGAGGGAATGAGTTTCGCGGGGATGCCGCGGGCTTCGGCACGTTTCAGGCCGAGAGCGTCAGGCTGGTTACTGACGACAAGGGCAATTTCTGCACCGGGAAGGCGGCCTGCGTCAACACTTTCCGCGAGGGCCTCAAAATTCGAGCCACGACCACTTAACAGCACGCCGATGCGCTTCCTCATAAATGAAAAACGTTAGCACACCTGAGAGGCGCGGCCAAATGAGAAGGGGGTGGGTGGAAAACATTCCGGTTGGCAAGGCGGCCGGAAGAGGGTAAAGTAACGGCCTTGGCGAATATAAAGCGAACATCGAGGGAGCGGTCCATGACGGAGACACGCGAACTTCGGGATCTGATTTCGGTGGGACCGGCGATCGAGCGTGATTTCCAAATGCTGGGAGTTCGTTCGGTGCGTGAGCTGGCCAAGCAAGAGCCGAAAAAACTGTACGCGCGACTGGAGAGATTGACGGGAAAACGACAGGATCCGTGTGTTCTGGATGTGTTTGAGGCGGCGGTGGCGCAAGCGCGGAATCCACGGCTGCCGGCTGAGAAGTGCCAATGGTGGTATTGGAGCCGGCTACGGAAAGCCAAGCAGGGATAATTGATAATTGATCTATAGATTGAGGGCGCCGGAATAGACCAGCCGGGCCTTACCGGTGTCGCCGCGTTCGATACGACCGATGCGGAAGAACTTTTCGCGGCGACGCTTCAAGTCCGCTTCTGCGTTTTTTACGTGCTCAGCGGGCACAATGACGATCATACCAATACCCATGTTGAAAGACTGAAGGAGTTCGTCGGTTTCAATTTCGCCGAGTTTGGAGAGGTATTTGAAGATGGCGGGAATGGGCCAGGCGTCGAGATCGATGATGGCTTTCACTCCACTGGGGAGGACCCGAGGCAAATTGCCGGGAATTCCGCCGCCGGTAATGTGAGCCATGGCAGAGATCCAGCCTTTTGCGAGGAGATTTTTGACGGCGGGGGCATAGCAAAGGTGTGGCTTGAGAAGCTCCGCGCCAATTTTATTTCCGACTTCCGCAACGTAGGTTTCGGGCTTCAGTTTGGCAACTTCGAAGACCAGTTTGCGAGCGAGAGAGTAGCCGTTGGTGTGTAAGCCTGCAGAGGGCAATCCTAACAACGTATCGCCGGGTTTGACGGCTTTGCCATTGAGGATTTTCTTGCGGTCGACGGCACCGACGATGAAACCCGCGAGATCGTATTCACCCGGAGCATAGAACCCGGGCATTTCGGCAGTCTCTCCACCGATCAGAGCGCAACCAGCGCGACGGCAAGCGCGGCTCATACCGTCGACGAGTTGCTCGACGACACTGGGTTCGAGTTTACCCATGGCCAGGTAATCGAGGAAGAAGAGCGGCTCGGCGCCTTGCACGAGGATATCGTTCACGCAGTGATTGACCAAATCGCCGCCGACGGTGGAATGAACGCCCATGGCCATAGCGATTTTGAGTTTAGTGCCTACCCCATCGGCGCTAGAAACCAGAACGGGCTCGGACCAACGTTTGCCGTCGAGGGCAAAGAGAGCGCCAAATCCGCCGATGCCGCCCAGAACGGCTGGAGAAAAAGTTTTACTGGCGAGGTGCCGGATGCGCTGCTTGGCGTCATCGGCGACAGCTATATTCACTCCTGCGTCGGCGTATTTCATCTTAGCTGCCTCTAAGGTCTGTATTTCGCGCTACAACGAATGTGCTGCGTGCCGCTCGTGCCACGAAAATTGGGCGGCCGTGGAGACGAGCGAACCGTCACAAGTCACGCGGTGTGCGATGGTCTTCTGATTAGCCGCAGCCCCGCCTCTGGGATGTAAGGGCCGCCTACAGCTTAAAACACATGGAACAGTCTGCGCCACCGTACAGTTCCGGGGTGAATGATGGCGTTGAGATAAGCCTCGAAGCGAGCACCGATATCGCCGTTCCATGCGTCGCGAGGAGCATCGAGAGACATGTAGATAATGACCGGAGTCCCCAGAATATCTTTGCGCGGAACACAGCCCCAGTACCGGCTGTCGTAGGAATTGCCGCGGTTATCGCCCATGGCGAAATAACAGTTCGGAGGAACTACGTAGGGGAATTTAGTAACTTCGTAGCCCGGGGGCGCCTGCCCAGCGGGGGCGGGCTCGCTGGAGCCGAGAGCGTAAGGCTCTTTGGTGCGTTGGCCGTCGACCCACACGGCGCCGTCACGAATGTCGATGGTGTCGCCGGGGAGGCCGATGACCCGTTTGACGTAGTCGGGCTGAGTGGGATCGAAGGGTGGCTTGAAAATAATGATCTGCTGGCGTTTGGGATTGCGCCAAAGAGAGACGTGCCAGTTGGTAAAGGGCACTCCGGCATCGTAGCCAACCCGGCTCATGATGAGGTGGTCGCCGATGAGAAGAGTGTTTTCCATCGAGCCCGAAGGAATGACGCGGGCCTGGCCCAGCGTGCCGTTGATGAGCATGAACGCGAGAATCACCCAGAACCAGGCAATGATTTCGCTTTTGACCCGGACACTGAGGGGTACAGCTGCTTCCGATTTGGTTTTGACTCGAACTGCATCAGCTTTCACGAGGCACCTTAGATGGTAAAGCTCGGTTTGCGACCGCTACGATTTCGGGCGGTCAGAACGTTTCGAATAACCTCTTCCAGCGGACCTTGGTCGGGTGGAGCAGGGCGTCGGCGTAGGCCCGGAACCGATCGCCAACGTTGCCGTTCCACGAATCTTCCGGCTCGTCGACGGACATATAGATGGTAACAGGAGTGCCGATGATATCGGCACGGGGCACACAGCCCCAGAAGCGGCTGTCGTACGAATTGCCGCGATTGTCACCCATGACAAAGAATTCATTCTTCGGGATGGTTAAAGGCAATCCGGTGAAACGGGGCAGCATCTCGTCGCGGTCGGGAAGCTCGGTGGGGCCGGTGGTATAGGATTCGCTCAGCTCTTTGCCGTTGATCCAGACTGCGCCGTCGTGAACGTCTATGGTTTCGCCAGGAAGGCCGATGACGCGTTTGATCAAATCTGGTTTGTTCCGCGCATACGGAGGACGGAAGATGACCATTTGTCCACGGCGAGGTGTCTTCCACAAAGAGATGTGCCAGTTGGTAAAGGGAACGCCGGCGTCGTAGCCAATGCGACTCATGATGAGGTGATCGCCGATGAGAAGGGTATTCTCCATGGAGCCGGACGGAATGACGCGCGCTTGGCCGAGAGCTCCATTGATAAGCAGAAATATGAGAACAACCCAGAACCAGGCAAGAGCCTCTTTTTTGGCAAGCGCCCCGAGGGAATGGCCGGCTTCGGAGTGGGGTGCCTGCGCCTTCGGCTTAGCTTTCACGTTCCACCGTGACTTCTTCCTTGAACTTGGCGAAACCATTATCCTCGCGGACTTCCAGTTGGACGAGATCGGTGGGATAAATGCCGGTATAGCAAGAGGTACAGAACTTTCCTTCCCGATCGTCGACGGCTTGGCGGAGCCCGGCGAGCGACAGATATCCAAGGGAGTCAGCGCCCAGATATTTGCAAATTTCTTCGGGAGTGTTCGAAGAGGCGATGAGTTCTTCTTTGGTGGGCGTATCGACGCCGTAGTAGCACGGGGAGATGGTTGGCGGACAACTGATACGCATATGGACTTCTTTCGCTCCGGCTTCGCGGACCAAACGAACCAGCTTACGGCTGGTGGTCCCGCGGACGATAGAGTCGTCTACCAATACGACGCGTTTTCCTGCGACTAAGTTCCGTACGGGATTCAATTTCAGCTTTACACCAAAGCTTCGGATGGCTTGAGAGGGCTCGATGAAAGTGCGGCCGATGTAGTGATTGCGAATCAGTCCCATACGGAAGGGGATTCTGGATTCCAAGGCATAGCCAATGGCTGCGGGAACACCAGAGTCGGGTATGGGCACAACCATGTCGGCCTCGACGGGGTGTTCGCGAGCGAGCAAGCGGCCGAGCATTTCGCGGGACTCATTGACCGAACGACCAAAGACGGTGCTGTCGGGGCGAGAGAAGTAGACATGTTCGAAGATGCAATATTGGTGCGGCTTGGGCGGGCTGAAGCGAATGGACTCTAGCCCGGCGCGGGAGATACGCAGCATTTCCCCGGGTTCAACATCGCGGACGTATTCTGCGTTCATCAAATCGAAGGCGCAGGTTTCCGAAGCCACGACCCAGGCTTCGCTGCCCTCGACCGTTTTTAACCTGCCGAGAGCCAAGGGACGAAAACCGCGCGGATCGCGGACGGCGTACATTTCTTCCGGGGTGATAACCAGGAGGGAGTACGCGCCTTCGACCTGATTGAGCGCATCGCCCAAGGCCACGGAGAAATTTCTGGCTTGCGAACGGGCGATGAGATGCACGATGACTTCGGTGTCGCTATTGGTCTGGAAAATGGAGCCGCGATGCTCGAGGCGGCGGCGATGCTCGAGCGCGTTAGTGAGATTGCCGTTGTGGGCGAGGGCAATTTTGCCTTTGCCGCAATCGACCATGATGGGCTGTGCATTGAGCAGCGCCTTGTCGCCAGCAGTGGAGTAACGGGTGTGGCCGATGGCGCTAGAGCCTTTGAGTTTCGCGAGGACGCTGGGTTGGAAGATTTCCTCGACTTCGCCCATGGCGCGATGCAGATTTAGATCCGCGCCGGTGCTGGCGACGATTCCCGCGGATTCCTGACCGCGATGTTGGAGGGCGTACAAACCGAGATAAGTGAGGTTGGCAGCTTCGGGATGACCGAAGACACCGAATACCCCGCACTCGTCGTGAAAGCGATCGTCCGCGTATGCAAGTTTGCTGATCATTGGATTCCCAAACTGCGCTGGAGCGAATGCGCCCAAACATCCTTCAGCGCGGAGACCGGCGCTGAAACGGATACGTGTCCCTTATATTGGATGCGCAGGGTATTGTCACGCGTCACTTTTCCGATTTCGTGGACCGTGACGCCGTGTTGACGGGCGAGGGCGAGGACGGATAGATGCTGAGCAGAAGAGACGGAGAGAATGGCGCGAGCTCCGCGTTCGCCGAAGAGGGCGTATTCAGCGCTTTGGTCGCCATCAAGTTGAATATTCGCCCCGAAGCCATTCGTCGCGAAGCAGGATTCCGCCACGGCAACAGCCAAGCCGCCGTCGCTAAGATCGTGTGCGGACGGGGCGGCACCGGAGGAGGCAAGAGCCACCAGGCAATCGATGAGACGCTTTTCTGCGAGCAAATCGATGGCGGGGGGTTGACCGGCAACGATGCCCCCGATTGTCTTCGAATATTCGGACGACGAAAATTCCTGGGCGAAATTGGTGTTTTGGTTGGCGTTTAAGGCTAGTCCATCGAGCAAGAGCACCACATCGCCCTCATTGCGGAACGGAATCTTCATGACGTTGGAGGCATCGTCTAAAATACCAAGAATACCGATGACTGGAGTGGGATAGATCGATTTGCCAAGGGTTTCGTTGTAGAAACTGACGTTGCCGCCGGTGATGGGCGTACCAAGAGCGATGCAGGCCTCGCCCAGTCCGTCGATGGCTTGAGAGAATTGCCACATCACTTCGGGTTTTTCCGGGCTGCCAAAATTCAGGCAGTTGGTGGCGGCGATGGGACGCGCGCCGCTGGTGGCGACGTTGCGTGCGGCTTCCGCTACGGCGTGCATCGCTCCGATTTTGGGGTTTAGTTGGCACCAACGGCCGTTACCGTCAGTCGCTAGAGCTAACGCGCGCCTGGTTTCCTTTACGCGCACAACGGCAGCGTCACTGGCTTCGGGTCCGGCAAGCGTATTGGTGCGGACCATGCTGTCATATTGCTCGGTAATCCAACGTTTGGAAGCAATTGTGGGGGCGGCGAGAAGTTTTTTAAAATTCGAGGTGAGGTCCGTGGTGTCAGGCGCGAAGGCGAACCAGTCTTTCGGCGTTTCCTTGCGTGGGACTGGCTCTGCAATCGGACGATTGTAGACGGGACCTTCTTCGGCGAGGGGATGTGCTGGAATTTGCGCGGCGATCTTGCCGTGATCCTTGACCACCAGGAGTCCGCCATCGGTGACTTCGCCGACGACCGTGGCATCCAGTCCCCACTTTTTAAACACGGCGAGGACTTCAGACTCGCGGCCATTTTCGGCAACAAGGAGCATGCGCTCCTGGGATTCACTGAGCATGATCTCGTAGGGAGTCATGCCGGTTTCGCGCTGCGGAACTTTCGCGAGGTCAATTTCGATGCCGGTGGCTCCACGAGAAGCCATTTCGCAGGTGGAGCAAGTAAGGCCGGCTGCGCCCATATCCTGGATGGCGACAACAGCGCCGGTTTTCATGGCTTCGAGGCAGGCCTCGAGCAGCAGCTTTTCCATGAATGGATCGCCGACTTGCACGTTGGGACGCTTCTGCCGCGACTCTTCGGTGAATTCGGCGGAGGCAAGGAGCGAGGCACCGTGGATTCCGTCGCGGCCGGTTTTCGCGCCGACATAGATTACCGGGTTGCCGATACCTTTGGCCTTCGCGAGGAAGATTTCTTCTTTGCGAGCGATTCCGAGCGCCAAGGCGTTGACGAGTGGATTTTGGGAGTAGCAAGGTTCGAAGACGACCTCGCCACCAACGGTGGGCACGCCGAAGCAGTTGCCGTAGCTGCCCACTCCGCGGATGACGCCATCGAGAATGCGACGATTTTTGGCGGCGTCCTCTTCGCTGGTCGTGGCGGAAGCGGTGATCTCCCCGAAGCGCAAGGAATCTAATACGGCGATGGGGCGCGCCCCCATAGTGAAGATGTCGCGAAGAATGCCGCCGACTCCGGTGGTGGCTCCTTGGAAAGGCTCGACGTAACTCGGGTGATTATGGGATTCGATCTTGAAGGCCGCGACGAGACCATCGCCAATATCGACGACACCGGCGTTTTCACCCGGGCCTTGGACGACCAATTTGCCGCGCGTGGGGAGACGTTTGAGGTGAAGCTTGCTGGATTTATAGGAGCAGTGCTCGCTCCACATCACGCTGAAAATGCCGAGTTCGGTGATATTGGGATCGCGCCCGAGGATTTGCTGAATGCGGGCGTATTCGTCCTTTGTGACACCGTGTTCCGCCGCGATTTCCGGCGTTACCCTAATTTCCGTTTGTGCGGTCGCCATTCGAGTTGCGCCTTCGTTATCCTGAGAAAACTACAGGGCACGACAAGGCGTGCCCTATGCAAAGTCTGAAATTTCGGGCCGACCGTTCACGCCGTGGCCTTTGCAGCGCCGACCAGCGCCTCAATCATGGACTTGAAGATGACCAAGCCATCGTTGGAATCCAAAACTTGTTCGACCGCGCGCTCGGGGTGCGGCATTAATCCTGCGACGTTACGTGCACGGTTGCAGATTCCGGCGATGTTCGCAGTGGAGCCATTGGGATTTCCGGCGGAGTCGTCCTTTCCGCCAGGGGTGGTGTAGCGGAAGAGAATCTGATGGCGCTTTTCGAGATCTTTGAGAGTCGCATCGTCGCAGGTGTAATTGCCGTCGCTATGGGCGATGGGGATGGTGAGGATTTGGCCGGATTGCGCGGCACAGGTAAAGGGAGTGTTGGTTTCTTCGACACGGATGTGCACGTGCTTGCAGATAAAACGAAGACCGGAGTTGCGCATCATGGCTCCGGGCAACAATCCGGCTTCGAGCAGAATCTGGAAGCCATTGCAAATACCTAGAACCAGACCGCCAGCGTTGGCAAACTTCTCGACGGATTTCATAACCGGAGAGAAGCGCGCGATAGCGCCGGTGCGCAGGTAATCGCCATAGGAGAAGCCACCGGGCAAAATGATGGCGTCACACTGATGCAAATCTTCGGACTGATGCCAGATAAACTCGACAGGTTTTTGCAGGACGTGACCGATGGCGTGGAACGCGTCGTGATCGCAATTGGACCCAGGGAAGACTACGACTCCAAATTTCATCGACTTGTTACTCCGGTCAGCATTCGGGGAATCTTCATTTTAGCACACCCAAAGCTGGGCAGGAGCACCGGAATGCGCTGAGAAAAGGAACTTCAGCGGCGACGTTTGAAGGTACGTTTTGCTTTGCGAGGAGCTCCCATTTGTTTGCGGCGTTTGCTGGCCCAGCCTTTTTTGTTGACTTGGCGGCCGCGGGCGATAGCTAGCGCGTCGGGAGGAACATTTTCAGTAATGATGGAACCCGCGGCGACGTAGGCGCCATCTCCGATCCTGACCGGAGCAACGAGGGCGGAATCACTGCCGATGAAAACCTTGTTACCGATGATGGTGGGATTTTTCTCGTAGCCATCGTAATTGCAGGTGATGGTGCCGGCTCCGATGTTGGATTTCGTGCCGACCTTTGTGTCGCCTACGTAAGAAAGATGGGGCACCTTGCTGGATTCGCCGATGGTACTTCTCTTGAGTTCGACGAAATTTCCGATTTTGGCGCCGCGTTTCACGTGAGAATCGGGGCGCATTCGAGCAAAGGGGCCGGCAATGACGTCGCTGTCGATGCGACTGTGGGTGATGACGCAGTGAGGCTCGAGGACAACGTCGTCACCGAGTACGGAGTCGTGCAGGACGGTTCCAGTCTTCACGGTGCAGCGCATGCCAATTTTCGTGTTGCCCAGCAACTGCACGCAGGGTTCGACGATGGTGTCCTCGCCTACAACGACGTCGGGGTCAACGAGTACGGTTTCCGGAAGCTGGATGGTGACGCCGTCGCGCATCAAGGCTTCGCGCTTCCAGTCGCGGAAGGTGTGGTCGACTCCGGCAAGATCGGCGCGGGTGTTGCAACCAAGAGTTTCCCGGGAATCGGCAGCAACTTCGGCGAGTACGGTTCCCCCTTCCGCGTTCAGCACGCTAATGGCATCGGTTAGGTAGATCTCGCGATGCTTATTGTTCGGTTTTACGCGGGTCAAAGCCGGCCAGAGCTTGGCGGTGGTGAAGCAATACATGCTGGAATTAATTTCGTTTAAGTCCTTTTGTTCGGGAGAGAGCTGAGACTCTTCGACAATGGCGGCAACGGTGTCGCCGCCTTTGCGCAGGATTCTTCCGTATCCTGAAGGATCGGCCAGGACGGCGGTTAGAATGGTGGCGGCGGCCTGACCCTTCTTGTGTTTCTGGATTAAAGCGCGCAGAGTTTCGGAGCGAACCAACGGGGCATCGCCGGGCAAAACGAGAAGATATTTGGAGTTGCCGACGGCACGCCTGGAGACCAGAAGAGCATGGCCGGTGCCATTCTGTGGTTGCTGCAAAACGGTTTGCGCGCCAAGAGGTTCGACCACCGCTTGGACTTGCTCCGCCTGATGACCAACGACGACGATGATTTTCTTGGGCGCCAGTAAAGAGCAGGTGCGAACCACATGCTCGATCAGGGAACGACCGCCGGCGCAGTGCAGGACTTTCGCCAGGCTGGACTTGAGGCGAGTGCCTTTGCCGGCGGCGAGGATGAGGATTGCGACATCGGAGTGTTTCGCCATGACGAGAGCATTGTCCCGTGGATTAGGGCGCTTTGACAATGTGGGGGTGGAACGTGTTTTTGAGCAGACACTAGACGAACGACCGGCCATAGGTTAGATTGGCCGCAATATTTGTTTGTCGCTCCCTTTCGCGTCCAAGGAGTACCGCCACTCCCATGAACTGTCCTTACTGTGCGCAAATCATTCCTGACGATGTTCGCTTCTGCCCTAGATGTGGAACGGAAATGGGATCGCCCCTGCCGGAGTCACCCTCTTACAGGGCGCCGGTGCCAACGGGATTTCACGCGCCGACGAGTGGAAAGGCAATCGGGAGCCTAATCTGCGGGATCTTCTTCTTTTTCTTTCCCGCATCGATTGTGGCGATCGTCCTGGGGCACCTGTCGCTCTCGGAAATCCGCAAGAGCGCAGGCCGGCTAAAAGGACAAGGACTTGCGACGGTTGGTTTGATTTTGGGATATATGGGTGTGGTGGCAATACCACTGATTCTGATCATAGCAGCGATCGCGATACCGAATCTCCTTCGTGCCAGAATGGCGGCAAATGAAGCGTCGGCGATTGGCGCGCTGAGGTCTTACAGCTATGCGCTTGGAACGTATTCGACGGAGTGCCCAAAAATCGGGTTTCCAGCATCGTTGG
>Ga0335076_10003590_pt1 | contig 15607 bp, 19 predicted proteins | sample Lox_Sample_25_FD_206717 | JGI IMG/M metagenome (GOLD analysis project Ga0335076, IMG submission 206717) | Soil microbial communities from Loxahatchee National Wildlife Refuge, Florida, United States - Lox_Sample_2.5 | ecosystem: Environmental > Terrestrial > Soil > Wetlands | place: USA...
GGAGGCCAGCGCCGTGACCGGGGGCGGCGGGATGGCCGAGCTCGAGGCCAGCGCGGTGACCGGGGCTGGCGGGATGGCCGAGCAGGAGGCCAGCGCCGTGACCGGGGGCGGCGGGATGGCCGAGCTCGAGGCCAGCGCGGTGACCGGGGCTGGCGGGATGGCCGAGCAGGAGGCCAGCGCCGTAGCCGGCGGCGGCGGGATTATTGATCCCGAACGGGCGGGCCGATCAGCCCCGGCTACCCTTCCACCACTCGCACCGGACTCCATATCGTCATGGTGCGCCATCGATCCGTGCGCGTCTACCCCGCGCCGCGCCGGGCGGGCCCTCAGGTGTCTTTGGCCAGCTCCGATATCCAGACCACGACCCGGGTGTGGTCGTCGCGGAAAAGGTCTCGCGCGAACTCGAGCGGCTCGCCGGAGCGGGCGTAGGCGATCCGCTCGACCTGCACGCGGCCAGGTCCTGCTCGGTCGGCAGCCGGTCGCCGGGCGCCAGCGCGCCGGTGGCGATCTGACCCGCCAGCCAGTCCTCGATCTGCCCGTGCACCGTGGTGCCCGGCTCGCGCACGATCCGCGGCGGCTTCCTTGAGCCGGTCCGCAGTGTCATGGGGACGGGGAGGTCATGCGGGCGGCGCGGGTAGTGGCTGGACACCTCGGCGAAGTTCAGCGCCACGATGAACTGGCCCAGCGCCACCACCGGCCAGGTCCAGATGAACACCCCGCCGATGGTGGTCAGGCAAGGCCGCCACCGCTAACTGTCGAGACCCTTTATGTCCAGCTGGCATACCGTGACGCCTACGGTCTAGACCTTAGCGATGGAGAAGCGATGTCCGCCGAACTCGACGCCCTGTTCGACCAGACCAGCTTCAAAGGCTGTTACCAGAGCGTCACGAGGGCACCGGTTAGTGCATGTTCACGGTGCCTTGCACCCTGGCCGCAATGGCCAGGCCGACGACGATGGCGATGACCCCCAGGATTACCGTCGCCCAGCCGAGTATCAGCCCGGCCAGCGCCAGGCCGGCGCCCTGCTCTCCGGTGCGCTTGATCTGGGACCGGGCCAGGTGGCCGAATACGATCGCCGGAATGGTCGCCACCGGCCCGAACACGAACTGCGCCAGCCCGCAGGCGAGGCTCGCGATCGCGAGCCCGTTGGTCCTGGCCACCGGGGCCGCCGGCCCCGCCGGGGCGACCCGCGGGGCGGGCAGGTCGGTCACGAGCTCGTCCAGGTCGGCGTAGGTACGCGCGGAGAAGGCGCTCTCCAGGCGGGCGTCGAACTCCTCCCTGGACAGCCGGCCTTCGCTGTAGGCCGTGTTGAGGAACCCCGCCACGCGATCGCGATCGGCGTCGGCGGCGCGCATCCGCTCCCGCTGGCCGTCGGCCGCCGGATGGCCGTTCCCAGCCGCCATCGGCGCCTCCAACCCCCGGAGTTCCTCAATGTTACTGTCTAGTATAACCCCCGGCCGGGCGGTCCCGGGCCGGTATAACCCCGGCCGGGCGGTCCCGGGCCGGCGCCAGTCCCCGGCCGGGCGGTCCCGGGCCGGCGCTTGGCCCGGTTGATCGCGTCGCCGCTTAGGCTGGATGTAGCGAACGCGCGGCCGTCATCGCAGGAGGTGACGATGCGCCCACGCCGCCTGCGTCTCCCGCTGGCCATCGCCGCCGCGGCGGTGCTCACCGCCTGCTCGGGCCCGGCCGCGCCGCACCCGCCGCAGCATGCGCCCGCGAAGGCACCCCAGGTCCCTGCCACCTACTACCTCGCCCTGGGTGACTCACTGTCCCGGGGTGTCCAGCCCGACGCGGCCGGCGTCAGCGTGGAGACCGGCGACGGCTATCCCGATCAGGTCTATGCCGTGCTGCGCCGGACCCGTCCCGGCCTCCAGCTGGTCAAGCTGGGCTGCCCCGGCGAGACCACCAGCACGATGATCAACGGCGGGATATGCCATTACCCGGCCGGTTCGCAGCTGGCCGCGGCGGAGGCATTCCTGCGCGCCCACCGCGGCCGGGTGCTCCTGGTCACCCTGGACATCGGCGCCAACGACCCGGAGGCCTGCGGCAGCCAGCCGGGCCTCAGCCAGCTGGCGAAGTGCGCCGTCACCGGCATCCCGGAGGCGGTCAACCGGCTCGGCATGATCATGGCCGGGCTGACCGCCGCCGGGCCTGGCGTGCGCATCGTCGGGATGAACTACTACCTGCCCGCGCTGGCCGAATGGCACAACGGCCTGATGGGGCACCTGGTCGCCCGGACCGCCGAGCGGCTGGCCGCCACCTACAACGCGATCCTGGATCGCGTCTACACGAACTCCGGTGCCCGGGTCGCGAATGTGTTCGGCGCCTTCGAGACCTCCGACTTCACCAGCCAGGACGGAGGCGAACCGCGCAACGTCACGCTGTTGTGCCAGTGGACCTGGGCCTGCACCGCCCCGCCCCGCGGCCCCAACCAGCACGCCAACCAGGCTGGCTACCAGGTCATCGCGCGCACCTTCCTGCAGGCCTCCGGCCTCAGCTGACAATTGAGCCGAACGGGGCGGGGTTTACGCCCTGGTGCCCGCGCGTGCCGATGACCAACCCGCCCGACGTGATCTTGACACTGGTACTCGTGCGACGGAGGCTGGCAATTGTTTACCTGACCGTCAACTGGCCGCGGAGGTCGCCCTGTGGCCGCAGGCACCACTGTCAGCATCCTCCCGTGCGGGGCGATGACCGCCGACCTCACCTGGCTCCTGCTCGCGCCCAACCGGGCGATACGGAACCGGCATAACAAGAACCTGCCGGCCGAATGGGTCGACGTGCCCACCCACGCCGTGCTCGTTGACACCCCCGAGGGCAAGCTGCTGTGGGATACCAGCTGCCCCAGGGACTGGGAGCAGCGCTGGGCCCCCACCGGGTGGCAGGACTTCTTCCCGTACGACAAGGTGTCCGACGAGGAGTACCTGGACTCGCGGCTGAAGCAGCTCGGCCTGGTCCCCGGCGACATCGACTACCTCGTCCTGTCCCACCTGCACTTCGACCACGCCGGCAACCTCCAGCTGTTCAAGGCGACGAACGCGCGCCTGGTCTGCAGCGCCAAGGAGAAGGAGTGGGCCTTCGGCTTCGAGGGCCCGTTCAACGGCGCCCACCTCAAGGCCGACTACGAGGGGCTGGACTTCGAGACGGTCGACGGGGACGCGGAGTTCCTCCCCGGGGTCAGCTTCATCCAGACCCCCGGGCACACGCCCGGCAGCATGTCGATGCGGGTCGACCTGCCCGAGACCGGCACGATGATCTTCACCGCGGACGCGGTCTTCATGGGCGCCAGCTACGGCCCGCCCGTGGTGCCGGCCGCGATCGTGAACAACCTGGAGCAGTTCTACGCCTCGGTGGAAAAGCTGCGCGGCATCGCCACCAAGGCCGACGCGACCGTGGTGTTCGGGCATGACCCGGACCAGATCAAGCAGCTGCGCACCGCCCCGAACGGGAGCTACCGCTGATGACCCAGCCGGACCTTGCCGAAGAGACCATCTTCACCTGGGGCGCGCCGCCGCTGAAGTTCGGCGCCGGGGCCGGTTTCGTCGCGGTGGGCGGCGGCTCGTCCATCGACACGGCCAAGGCGGTGAACCTGCCGACCACCGGCGGGGCTCGCTGATGGACTACATCAACAAGCCCATCGGCGCGGGCCAGGCCCCGAAACAGCAGCTCAAGCCGCTGATCGCGGTCCCGACCACGGCCGGGACCGGCTCGGAGAGCACCGCGATGTGCGTGCTCGACATCCTGTCGATGCGGGTCAAGACCGGCATCAGCCACTGGCGTGCTCGCCCCGGACAAGGACAAGCTCAACGACGCCAGCGAGCAGCTCCCCGGAGCCGTCATCGACCTGATGCGCGACATCGAGATCCCGAACGGCATCGGCGCCGTCGGCTACACCGAGGCCGACATCCCCGACCTGGTGCCCGGCACGATGAAGCAGCAGCGCCTGCTGGCCACCTGCCCGCGCCCGGTGGCCGAGGACGACATCGCGGGGATCTTCACCAGGTCGATAGAGAACTGGTGAGCTTTGGAGGGGTTTGGAGGGCCGATGCCGCTGTACGACTACTGCTGCCCGCGGGGGCACGTGTTCGAGCAGATGGCCGCGATCGCCGACCGGGCCAGGCAGCCCTGCCCGGCGTGCGGCGAAACCGGCGAGAAGATCCCGTCGCGGATAACGCTGGGCGGCCGGGCCCATCCCGGCCCGTCGATGGAGCAGATGCCGCAGACCTGGCGGGGTACCTACCAGGGCAACCCCGAGTACCTCGGCCGGCTGCGCACGCAGTGGCGTGCCCGGCAGGAACTCGAGGACAAATACCCCGAGCTGCGCGGCGACCGGCGGCCGGTGCTGGCCCACGAAGGCAAGTACCACGCCAAGCCGCTGCGGGCCGGCGACCCGCCCGCCGGCCCGTAGCGGACGCCATGTCGATTTATGCCGAGAAGCCCTGGCTGAGCCTGTACCGCGACGTGGCCGCCGCCACTGGTGCCGTCACTGGCGGGAACACCGACGTCACGGCGGTGGTCACCGCGTCGGAGCCGGACTACCGGCGCGGCGGCGCCGGTCGACGACGCCTCCGGCGCCCCGTCCGTCGGCGTGCCCGTCTACAACACCGTGGTGCGCATCACCGGCGACGACGGTCAGGACCTGCTGGCCGGCCAGATCGGTGAGATCGTCACCAGCGGGCCGATGGTGGTGCCGCGTAGGCCGTGGTACAGCGTGGTACGCCTTGCTATCCTGATGTCATGACTTCCGCTGAGGGCCAGCCGACCGATGTCAGCGTCCGGCAGTTCGTAGCCGACTCCGGATCAGTCACTCGCGGCCTGCGGCAAGGCCGCACTTACACGCTCACCCTCAACGGCGAGCCACTGGCCAGGATGATCCCGATCGTGCGCCGCCAGGCGGTCCCCAAACAGGAGGCGCTGGCGATCTTCGCGACCGCCCCGGCGATCGACGCCGCCGAACTGCGCGCCGACCTCGATACTGCGGTAGCCCAGGACCTGCGCGACCCTTACCAGGGGACCTGCCAGTGACCACGCATGAGGCAGGCGTGCTGGACACCAGCATCATCGCGGCCCTGAGGCTGTACGACCCCGCGGAACTGCCCGACACCTTCCTGATCACGGCGGTCACGCTGGGAGAGCTGTCCTATGGGCCGCACGCCACCGACGATCCGCTCAAACGAGCCGCCCGGGTGGCCGTGCTCCAGCACGCCGAAGCCACATTCGACCCGCTTCCCTATGATCACGCCGCGGCCAGGCTCTACGGGCAGATATGCGCGGCGGTCCGCGTCGCGGGACGCCAGCCCCGCACCCGCGCCTCGGACCTGATGATTGCCGCCACGGCCGCCAGCAACGCCGTGCCGCTGTACACCGCCAACCCCGGTGACTTCCGCGGCGCGGAGACATTCGTCGAACTCGTTGCGGTGCAAGGCCGACCGAACGACCCCTGATCAGACAGCGCGGCGCGGCTCTGGCTGCGGTTCCGTAGTGCTCATCGGCCGACTGTAGTCCGGATAATCACCCGGCCTGGGTGAGGCGGCGGGAAGTGGCGTACCGCCAAATGGAACGATGAATGAACCGATGGTGAACGGTGCATGATGGCGGATGAGCGGGCTGAGCTGCTGGCCGAATTCATCGGGCCGCTGCGGGTGCGGCCGGGGTCGAAGGTCAGGCTGGCGAAGGATTTCGATCCGGGTTACAAGGCGGGCTTCCTGAAGAAGAAGGACGGGGCCGTGGTGCTCCAGGCCGGGGTAGAGGTGCTCGCGGAGTATCAGGCCCGGCTCGTCGCCCAGGACAGCTGGGGCGTGCTGGTGTGCCTGCAAGCGCTGGACGCCGGCGGTAAGGACGGCACGATCCGGCACGTGATGAGCGGGGTCAACCCGCAGGGCGTGCGGGTGAGCAGCTTCAAGGTGCCCTCGGCCGAGGAACTGGATCACGACTACCTGTGGCGGTATGCGCAACGGCTGCCCGGCCGCGGTGAGATCGGCATCTTCAACCGGTCGCACTACGAGGAGGTCCTGGTAGTGCGGGTCCATCCCGGGTTGCTTGACCGGCAGAAGCTCCCCGCGGCGTGCAAGGGCAAGGGGGTGTGGGCCCGCAGGTACGCCGAGATAAACGACTGGGAGCGGTTCTTGTCCGATAACGGCTTCAAGGTCGTCAAGCTGTTCCTGAACCTGTCCAAGGAGGAGCAGCGGATCCGGTTCCTGCGCCGGCTGGACGCGCCGGAGAAGAACTGGAAGTTCTCCGCGGCCGATGTCAGGGAGCGCAAGTACTGGGACGACTACCAGGCCGCGTTCTCCGAGATGCTGTCGAACACCAGCACCGAGTGGGCGCCGTGGTACGTGATCCCGGCCGATCACAAGTGGTTCGCCCGGGTCTGCGTATCGGCGGTGCTGGCGCATACCCTGGTTGACATCGACCCGAAGTACCCGCGGGTGGACAAGGCCCGGCAGGAGGACCTGGCCGAGACCAGGACGCTGCTGGAGGCCGAGGCGCCAGAAGGCGCCGCGGCGGACCCGGCCAAGACCGAGCTCGCGGCGCAGGCGAAGGAGGACCAGGCCGCCGAGGAGAGCAAGCAGGCCCGCAAGCAGCGCGAGCGGATGAAGCGGATCAGGAAGAAGCTGGTCGAGGCGGAGCGGTAAGACATGGCCATCAGTGACCAGGTCCGGACACCCGGGGGCGGCCCGGCCGGCCAGGCGGTTACCGCGTGGTACGCGCTGCCGGCCGATGAGGTCGCCGCCAGGCTGGGCGTCGACCCCACGGTCGGCCTGACCGCGGCGCGCGCTGCCGAACTGCTCGCCGCGAACGGGCCGAACGCTCTGCCGGTGGAGCAGCCGCCGTCGGCCATCCGCCGCTTCCTGGCCGAGTACACGAGCTACATGCAGATCATCCTGGTCGGGGCGGCGACCGTCTCGCTGGTGATCCGGCAGTGGGGCACGGCGATCGCGTTGATCGTGATCACGCTCTTCAACGCCCTGGTCGGGCTGCGCCAGGCGGGCAAGGCGGAGAGCGCGATGAACGCGCTCCAGTCGATGATGAAGGCCACCGCGCGGGTGCGGCGCGACGGCACGGAGGCCGAGATCCCGGCCGAGCAGGTCGTGGTCGGCGACGTGCTGCTGATCGCGGCCGGTGACGAGATGCCGGCCGACGGGCGGATCGTGACCTCGAGCGCGCTGCAGATCGACGAGTCGGCGCTGACCGGTGAGAGCGTCCCGGCGGCGAAGGGCGCCGAGACGCTGACGGGCGGCGACATCGAACCCGGTGAGCAGTCCGACATGGCGTTCATGCACACCCCGGTCACCCACGGGAGCGCGGTGGTGGTCGTCACCGGCACCGGGAGCGACACCGAGGTCGGCAGGATCGCGGGCATGCTCTCGGCGACGGCGAAGGAGGAGACGCCGCTCACCAGGCAGATGAACGCGCTGACGCTGTGGATCGTCGGCGCGGCCGGCGTCACGATGGTCGTGATGTTCGCCCTCGGCCTGGCCCGCGGGCAATCGTGGAAGGTGCTGTTCGACACCGCGGTGGCGCTCGCGATCGCGGCGATCCCGCTGGCCCTGCCGATGGTCGTCCAGGTCGTCCTGTCCCTGGGCAGCGTCGAGCTGGCCAAGCAGAAGGCGATCGTCAAGGACCTGCCGTCGGTCGAAACGCTCGGGTTCACCTCGGCGGTCAACTCGGACAAGACCGGGACGCTGACGATGAACCAGATGACGGTCGTCGAGGTCGTCGATCCGACCGACCGCTACGCCATCACCGGCACCGGCTACAGCCTGGAGGGGAAAGTCGTCCACCCGGCGGGCCAGACCGACACCCTGGACGACGCGATCCTGCCGTACGTCGTCGCCAGCGACGCCAAGCTGGTCGACGGCAAGGTGGTCGGCGATCCCACCGAGGGGGCGCTGCTCGTGCTGGCGCACAAGGCGGGCGTGTTCATCGACGCGACGCGCGGGCAGCTGCCCCGCCTGGCGACGCTGCCGTTCGACCCGGGCTACAAGCTGATGGCCACCTTCAACCAGGCCAAAGACGCCTCGGGGCAGGATGTGGTGCGCTGTTTCGTCAAGGGAGCGGCGCCGGCCGTGATGGCCCGGGCGGCGACCGCCCTGGCCGACGGCACCAGCATCCCCTGGGACGACGGCCTCAGGCAGCGTGCCGAGCAGCACGTCAGGCGGATGGGGGAGCAGGGCCTGCGGGTCATGGCCGCCGCCTTCCGCGATCTCGACGCGGCCAGCTTCGACCCGGGCGGTGACCTGCTGGCGCTGGTCCAGGACCTGGAGATGACCAGCCTGGTCGGGATGGTCGACCCGCCTCGCGAGGAGTCGAAGGCCGCGGTCGCCGATGCGCAGACGGCGCACATCCGGGTACGGATGGTGACCGGCGACGACGTCGTCACCGGCGCCGCGATCGCCGGGCAGCTCGGCATCCCGGGCGAGGCGGTCCTCGGCGCCGACTTCGCGGCGCTCTCCGAAGCCGAACGGCTCGAGCGGATCGACGACATCGGCGTCGTCGGCCGCGTCGCACCCGAGCACAAGGTGCTGCTCGCCGAGACGCTCAAGAAAAAGGGCCACGTCGTCGCGATGACCGGCGACGGCGTCAACGACGCGCCCGCCATCAAGGCCGCCGACATCGGCGTGGCCATGGGGAGCGGTACCGAGGTCGCCAAGAACGCCGGCCGGATGATCCTGTCCGACGACAACTTCGCGACGATCGTCTACGCAGTCGAGCAGGGCCGCAAGCTGTACGACAACCTCAGCAAGTACATCCGCTTCGTCCTGCTCGAGCTGGTCGCGTTCGTGCTGACCTTCCTCGGCGCGACCCTGTTCAACCTCGCGGCGGGCCAGCCCTTCACGCCGGCCCAGATCCTGTGGATCAACTTCCTGGTCAACGCCCCGTTCGGCGTCGCGCTTGGCTTCGACAAGCAGACGCCCGGCTTGATGGAACGCCGTCCCCGGCCACGCGGGGAATCGATCCTGACCCGCGGGGTAATGATCACCTGCGGCCTGGCGGGGCTGTTCATCGCCGTCGCCAACCTGGCACTGATCGCCACCGGGAAGAACCACTACGGCAGCGTCAAGATCGGCCAGTCGATGGGCCTGGTCGCCTTCTCCCTGATGCTGGTGGTCGCCGCCTTCGAGGCCCGCAGCGAGACCGCGACCGCCTTCGACGCCGACATCTTCAACAGCTCCCGGATGAACGTGATCGCGGCGGCCGAGATCGCCGCGGCGTTCCTCATCACCCAGGCGAACTTCATGAACCGGCTGCTCGGCACCACCCAGCTGACCGCCGCGCAATGGGGGTTCGCGGCTCTCGCCGCCGTCGTCCTGCTCCTGAGCTGGGAGGCGGGCAAGCTGATCGCGCGCCGGTCATCGCGCTGAGCCCTGCTCGCTCGGGGAGAAGTCCACCCAACGACACTAGGCGCCACCGCACCCCGCCCGGCACGGCCGAACGTCCCGGCGTTTCCTGGCCGCGATGAGGGTGAACACCCCGGCGGCCAGCACCAGCGCCGCCGCGACGAACAGCGCGGCGTGCAGCCCGCAGTAGAACGCGCTGTAGGCGGCGTGGATGACTTCTTGCACGATCCGGCCCTGGCCAGCGGCGCCGCCCGGCCAGCAGCGAGGCGCGGTCATCAGCGCCGTCATCGGCACGAAGGCCAGCGCGATCTGGTAGCCGCTGTAGCCGGCCACTTCGGCCAGGTACAGCGCGGTGAAGAAGAACGAGGACGTCAGCGCCGCGGCCAGGTACATCGGCGAGCAGATCGCCGCCGTCGTGGCGGCCGCCGGGACCTCCGCCGACCCCGAGGGCTACGGCCAGGCGGTGGCCGCGGACCTGTTCCCCGACGTGCTGCCCTACGTGGTGGGCACCCCAGCGGTCTACGGCTTCGCCGCCCGCAACGGCCGGACCCTGGCCGACAACGCCCCCGAGGCGATGCTGTCCCTGGTCACCAACATGGCCGTGCCCTCCGGGCTCACCCCCGCCGCCGCCCGGGCCCAGCGGGCCAGCACCTTCCCCTACGTCGTGCCCGCGTAACCCAACGGGTCACCGGCGGGCTCGGGGCGCCGATCACAGCTCCACGACCCGGGTGGCGTCCCACGGCCGCTCCCACCCGGCGAGCGCGAGCAGCCGGTCCACGAGCGCGGCGGTCATCCCCCAGATCAGCATTCCCCTGACCTGGAACGCGGGCAAGACGATCCCGCCGGGCCGGTGTACCATCAGCCGGGCGGCCGGATCGGCCAGCTCGCCGACGCTGATCCGTTTCACCGCGGCCACCTCACCGGGATCAACCGGCGCCACCGCGCACGGCCGCCGCCACCAGGCGAGCACCGGAACGACCTCGAATCCGGTCGGCGGGATGAACAGCTCGGGCAGGGTGCCGAGGACCTCGACGCCGTCCGGGTCGACGCCCGCTTCCTCGGCCGCCTCGCGCAGCGCCGCCGCGGCCGGGTCGGCGTCCGCGGCGTCGATGACCCCGCCAGGGAAGCCCGGCTGGCCCGCGTGCAGCCGCAGGCCCGCACTGCGCTGGATGAACAGCAGGTCCGGGTCATCGGGTCCGTTCGGGCCCGCGGCGAACAGGACGAGCACGGCTGACCGCCTGCCGCCGCCGGCGGGGGGCCGGAGCCGGGGCGGGACCTCCATCGTCCTGGCCGCGTCAGCGAGCCGCCGCAGCCAGGCCGGGACCGGCTCGCCTCCTGTCATCGGGCTAAAGGATCCTGGCCAGCAGCCAGAACGTGACGCCGGCCGACGCGAACTCCCACGTGAGCGGGCTGTCCTGACAGCCCTTGCGGCGATACCTCACGTACTGGACCGCATCCATGCAGGCCGTGCCCGCGACGCCGGCCAGGAGACCTCCCGCGACTGCGGCGAGCGGTGTCATCGGGCAGGTTCTGGTTCGCATTGCGGCTCCAATCGTCATGTGGTTGCCATCATGCCCGCCCAGCGGCGGCCGGTCGCACCCGGGGCAACGCCCCGGTCGTACGCTGGTGCTGGGTCGCGCCGGGCGAAGACGCCGCGCGGTGCCCGGCCGGTCGCACCCGGGGCAAGGCCCCGGTCGTACGCTGGTGGGTCGTGGCCGGGCGAAGACGCCGCAGTGCCCGGCCGGCGGAGTAACCGGGCCGTAATTCGCCCCGGTTATCGCTGATCGCCCCGCCGAACCGGCGTTTCCTGAGCGCGGGCAGCCGACTGGCGTATTTGATGATTCATCAATTAGAGATCGGCGGGCATGGCTATGGCGGCAGCCCACGCATCACCGGCGGTCCCGAATGGCACAGTCCCTCCGTGTTCACCGCCTGGATCGAAGAGAACATCAGTCCCACGCCGGAGCATCGATACCCCAACGCTGCCCGGCCAGCGCCCGACAGTGTCGATAACAATAAGAAACAGGCAATTTACCAATTGCGCTTCCGCAGGTCAGGAGCGGGTTCGGGCCACTCAGGAGAGCCTGCGGCCGAATCCGGCCTTGCCTTCGGCCGTCCCGTGCGTAGGCTAGGGGCTGCGGATAATTCCATGGCGCGACCCTGGGCCCGGCAAAGTCACTGGTCAGTGACTTCTTCTTGATCAAAACAATGTATTTCCCGAGCCCGAGCCGGGCTTCTTACCGCAGCCCGCCCGAGGAATTTCTCCTGGCCTGACCGGCCAGCCGCATTTAACTGGCAAACCGCTCATTAGGGGAGACGAGCTATGATGTCACAGCCTTACGTCGACGGCATCTCGGACACGGTGACCCACAATATCGCGAGCAGCCTGACCGCCGACCAGATCGCGGACTGCCACGATACCCTGACCGTCTCGGTGGTCTGTCCCGACCGCTGGTTCTTCGGCGACTTCGCGGTGGTCATCGGCCGTGACGGCAGCGCGTTCGTCGGCGAGGTAGCGGACATGGACGTGTGCACCGGCGAGGTCACCATCAGGGGCACAGGTAACGGGGCGCCCTAAGCCACCTTCAGCCGATCCGCCGCCATCTCGAATGCCGGTAGCTCGCCGCGCGCAGGTTATCCTGGCTGGAGCGCGGCGGAGGGGCTCGCCGCGCTGACGTCCGTACTGCGGGGCGGGCGATTTCGATGCGGCGCTGCCGCCAACGGTCCCTACCAGGCGTATTACCTGCGCGGGTAGGAGGGATGGCGGCGATGCCAGACGGTGGGAGCGCCCTGGTCGGCGCGCTGGACGAGCTGGCCGCGCTGGGCACGGAGCCAGACCGCGAGCAGCTGACCGCGCTGCTGGACCGGCTGGACGCGAAGCGGCTCCGGGTCCTGGTGGCCGGCGAGGCCAAGCGGGGCAAGAGCACGCTGGTCAACGCCCTGCTCGGCCGTGACGTGCTGCCGTCCGGCGTCACCCCGCTGACCGCGGTCACGACCACCGTGCGATACGGCGACGACGAGCGAGCCGAGGTGAGGTTCCTCGACGGGCACGACGAGAAGCATCCGCTGGCCGACCTCGACGACCTGGTTACCGAGCGCGGGAATCCCGGCAACCGCCGCGGCATCGCGACAGTGACCGCGTACCTGGCCGCGCCGGTGCTGGCGGGCGGGGTGGAGCTGGCCGACACGCCGGGCACCGGGTCGGTGTTCGAGCGGGACACCGACGCCGCCCGCGACGCGCTGCGTTCCATGGACGCGGCGGTGTTCGTGCTGACCGCCGACCCGCCGGTATCGGCGAGCGAGCGGGACCTGCTGGCCGCGGTGGCTGAGCTGTCAATGACGACCTTCGCGGTGCTGAACAAGGCCGACCATCTCGACCAGGCCGGGCTGGCCGAGGCGGTGGAGTTCACCCGCCGGGTGCTCGGCGGGGCCGGCCATTCGGGCCCGCTGTACCCGATGTCCGCCCGGGCCGCCTTGTGCGGCGGCGACGCCGGCTTTTCCGCGTTCGCGGCCGACTTCACGGCCTACCTGTCGGCCAGGCGGCGGGCCGACCTGCGGGCGTCGGCGGTTGCCCAGGCCCGCCGGATCGCCGGGGCCCTGCTGGACGAGGTGCGGCTGACCCGCCGGGCAGCCGAGATGCGCGCCGGTGACGCGGCCAGCCGGGTGCAGCAGTTCAGTGCCCGGCTCGCCGAGGTGACGGTGCACAGCCGCGACGCGACGGCCATCGTCGACGGCGAGTCGGCGCGTCTGCTGTTCGCCCTCAACGACGCCGCCGACCGGGACGGGCCTGGGCTGGGCCGCGAGATCGCCGGGCAGCTGGAGCAGCTGTTCGAGGGTGAGCTGCACGACGTGGCGGCGGCCGAGATCGAGCAGCGGGGCCGGGAGAAACTCGACACGCTGGCCGTCGCGGCCGCCGAGGCCTGGCGCCAGCGGCACAGGGAAGCCATCGAGCAGGGGCTGGCCGCTGCCGACATCCGGCTCGCCGCGGAGCTGAAGGCCGCACTCGACGTGCTCCGCGACTCCGCCGCCGAACTGCTCGGCCTGGATCTCGCCGTCCCGGAGCCGGACGGCCGGCTGGCCGAGAGCCGGCGGTTCTTCTATACCGCCGGCCAGGACGTGGGCCAGACCGAGCTGCTGGCCGGGGCCGTGCGCCGCCGGCTGCCCGGCGAGTTCGGCCGGCGGACGGCGCGGGAGCATCTGCGCCGCGCGGTCCCGGATCTGGTGGACAGTCAGATCGGCCGGGCCCGCGGTGACCTGCAGTACCGGCTCGCGGAGGCGACCCGGGCGCTGCGGCGGGCGGTCGAGCAGCGGTACTCCGACGGCACCGACCGGATCCGGTCGGCGCTGCGGGCCGCGGCCGAACTCCGTGACGCGTCCGGCGCTGAGGCGGCGGAGAAGGAAAGAGCCCTGTCCGCCCGGGAGGCCCGGTTGCGGCACGTCATCGACAGACTCGAGCGCGCCGCGGCGGCGGACGGCTAGCAGGCCGGCCGCCACCCCGGTGCCGCGGGGCCCGACGGTGCTCAGGTGTTCCGTGTTCGGCGGCTGCACGCCGCACGAAACGCACCTACCGCGTGGTCACGGAGGGTAATCTTGGGCCTCTGCCTCCAGTGCCCGCCGGGCGATGTCCCGCAGCTGGACCGGAGCGGACCGGCTCAGCCCATCCAGCCAGGGACGCAGCGGCCCGGCTCCCTCGATCGTGATCAGGCTGCGTAGGGCCGCGGCCCGGAGGTACACGTCTTTCCCCGCCGTCACCGTCTCGCGCAGCGCGGGGACACTCCCGCGCGCCCGCAACCTGCCGAGAGTCCTCGCGGCCAGTACCGCCCGGTCCCCGTCGGGGTGACGCAGGGCCCAGGTCAGGCTGTCCGTCCAGGATAGGCCGGCGGGCGCCTCGACCGGTTCGCCGCAGACGTCGCACGGTCCATCCGGGTGATCGTTGACGGCGTAGCAATGAAAGCACCAGAACACAGAACCCTGCTTAACTTAACGTGACCTGCCGATGCGGCCAGGTCGCGCGGAGTCACGAAGCGGGTCAGCCGTGCCGTCTCCGGGCCCAGCTGATCCCAGTTCCCGGTGACCTCGAAAACCGCGACGGCGGCGGTGGGGAACTTGGCCCGCATCCGGCCGAGCCAGGCAGGCGGGGCTGCTCCCGCCCGACGTAGGGGGCGTACCCGTGCGAACCGGGGTCCAGGAGACGATGCAAGTGCCCGGCGAGCGAAGGGTGAAGGTCCAGTCTGGTCAGCTGACCGGGGAGAACGAAACGCGGTTCCAGGCCAGGTTCCCTGGAACGTTCCCTGCCGAGTACCGGCTCGGCGGCGAGAAACACGATATCCAGCATCCGGTGGCTGGATCCCGGCCGCACCGAGTCCACCAGGAGTGCGACCCCGGATGTCTCCGCCGATATCCCTGTTTCCTCCAGGAGTTCACGGCGGGCGCACCCGGTCAGGCTCTCCCCGTCGCGTGGCGTACCGCCGGGCAGCACCCAGTCGTCAAGGCCGTCGCGGGTGCGATGCACGAGCAGCACCGCGTGCTGGTGGATCACGATGACCGAACAGCGGATGTCATGGCCGCTGGTCACGACATACCTCCGGGCTACCAGGACACCGCACCCGACGGTCCGCGCGGGGACATTCAGGGGCCCGCCACCGGCCTGGGTGCCGAGGTCGCGCCCGGGCAGGGCGTTGCCCACGGTCCCGCGCAGGTGACTTGGCTGCCGTCACGGCTGACGCGTTCCGGCTCATCTCATCCCTCCATTGCCGTGCCATGGCCTCGGAGCGGTCGCAGCATCATGGAGAGCACGCGATGACGGATGTGCCCATCGGCGCGTCAGCCCAGGGATCGCCTGACTCAAGCGCGGCCTCCGCCTGAGTGCCTGGCATCTCTATGACGCCGCAGGTAGAGGCCATCAGCCCGGAACACAGGTACTCCGGGCGCTACGCGAGCCTCATCGCGTGACACGCCCAGCATACACCGGCCTCGGGCGGGCCCCGCGCGGCCGCACCCGGGCGGATAATGGTCCGGTACCGTGCGCCCTGCTGTCAGCTCCCGGGCATGCCGTAGCGCAGATCGGGGGTGGTGGCGGCGATCTCCATCAGCCGGTTGTACTTGGCCACGCGTTCGCCGCGGGCCGGGGCGCCGGTCTTGAGGTGGCCGCAGCCGGTGCCGACGGCCAGGTCGGCGATGAAGTGGTCCTCGGTTTCGCCGGACCGGTGGGAGACGAACTGCCGGTAGCCGGCCTGCCGGCAGATCGCCATGGCCTGCAGCGTCTC
>Ga0335076_10003591_pt1 | contig 15603 bp, 11 predicted proteins | sample Lox_Sample_25_FD_206717 | JGI IMG/M metagenome (GOLD analysis project Ga0335076, IMG submission 206717) | Soil microbial communities from Loxahatchee National Wildlife Refuge, Florida, United States - Lox_Sample_2.5 | ecosystem: Environmental > Terrestrial > Soil > Wetlands | place: USA...
CTTGAAGGCGCCCGGCGGCACGGCGGAATTGAAGAGCAGGGTGAGGAAGCCGAGCACGACGAGCGTGGCGATGCCCCAGATCAATCCCTTCGGCATGTCCCGCTTCGGATCGTGGCTTTCTTCCGCGGCCAGCGGCAGCTGCTCGATGGCGAGCAGGAACCAGATGGCGAAGGGCAGCGACTTCAGGACGCCGTCCCAGCCGAACGGATTGAACGGCCCGCCGCCATCAGGCAGCTCGACCGCGGCGCCGTCGGCGCCGATGCCGATATTAAGAGCGAGCCTGTTGAAGTCGAACGCCGAGAGAGCGGCGAGAAAGAAGAAGATCAGGATCGCCATGGCGATGAAGGTGATGACCACGGTGAAGCGGAAGGAGAGCTCGACTCCCCAGACGTTCAGGCCGACGAAGACGACGAAGACGATGACCCACCATACCCATTGCCATTCCGCCGGCGTGCCGAAGATCGTCTGCAGATAGGCGCCGACCGAAATGATGATGACGCCCGGCGTGATCACGTACTCCATGTTCTCGCCGAGGCCGGTGAGGAACCCGCCCCACGGACCCATGGCCGTGCGCGCGAAGGAGTAGGCGCCGCCGGTGTGCGGCAGCGCCGGCGACATCTCGGCGAGGCAGTAGCACAGGCCGATATACATCACGCTGACGATGACGGCGGCGATGCAGAGGCCGCCGAATCCGCCGGTCGCCAAGCCATAGTTCCAGCCGAAGAAATCGCCGGAGATGACGGCGCCGACCCCGAGCGCCCACAGCGACCAGGCGCGCGCATGGCGGCGCATCTGCCGCTTCTCGAAATATTCGGCGCCGACCCGTTCGTAGCTGACGCCTTGAACGCCCTGTTCCTCAGCCATGATGCAGCCTCCCCTCGTCTGCTGGCGTGCCTGCGGATGCTTTCGTTGGTTCCTCTGCGCTTCACGCCGACCGCGGCGCCGGATTCAGGCGACGGCCGGCACGATGTCGTGAAAGACGACCGGCTCCGGCCGCCCGCCGCGGTGGCGGCGATCGGATCGGCCCCGGTTCCGGTGAACGACGACGACCGGGCAATTCGCCTTGGCGACCACTTCGCGCGACACCGACCCGCTGAGCAGCTTCAGCACCGCCGGGCGGGCGCTGGTCCCGATGACGATGTAGTCCATCTCGTGCTCGTCGGCGTAGTCGACGATGGCGCCGGCAATGCTGTTCGCGCGCTGGCTGGCGCACCTGACGTCGGCGACCCCCGACCATCTTCCCCGGCGCCCAATCTCGGCGAGAATCTTGCGGACGTGTTCGTCGGACCACAGATAAAAGCGGGCGCCGCGCCCCGGCAGGGCCGGGTTCACCATGTAGAACGTGAGCTGCGCGCCCAGCCACTTCGCGAGATCCATTGCCGCCGCAGCGGCCGCCGCCGAAGGCGCGTAGCCGTCGATGCCGCACAAGACCTTCATGGCCCTTTCTCCCTCCCGCGTCGAAACCGCGCGGCCGGCCGGTCGGAACACCGCCGTCGCCCGGACGTCGATCGGAAATCTAGCGAACGACGGCAGCGACCGGCATGCGTAGGTCCCCCTAGGGAAGCCGACGCATTGCAGCGAGCGGAGTCGCTTGCGTAAGCTCACGCTTCGAGTACGACGCCTGTCACTGCAGCCCCTCGGCGCCCCTCGCCGAGGGGCTTTCTCTCTTGCCGGTTGACGACGGCGACGGCCGATCTTCCCGGCCCGTGGGTCCGCCAATTCCGGGTGCCAGCGTCGCGCGGCTGCGGCTATGATGATGCCGCGTGTCCGGCGGGCCGAACGGCAATGCCGCAACGGCCCGGTTCGGGACAGGCGAGGGAACTGGCTTCATGACGTCCGCCGTGCGGTTCCAATCCCCGTCGTCGACCGTTCCGGCCGAATGGACGGACTTTGCCGTCGTCGGCGCGCTCTATCTCATGGCCTATCTGGGCGTCGATTTCTTCAGCTACATCCGCTGGTTCGGCGACTCCGGCTTGGCGCCCTGGAATCCGGCAATCGGCTTGAGTGTCGCGCTTCTGATCCGGCGCGGCTGGATCTACGGCATCTGGCTGTTTCCGGCGGTGATCCTGAGCGAGGCCCTCGTCCGCCACGAGATCGACGGGTGGACGGCACGTATGGCCGTGGCAGGCGCCATCGCCGCCGTCTACATCGCCGCTGTCCTGTTCCTCCAGCGCTTTCTGCGCGTGGACCCGCGGCTGGAGCGGCTGCGCGACCTGCTGTCGCTGCTCATGACGGCGCTGGCAGCGACGGCGGCGGCGAGCTTCTCGATTGCCGGCTTACTCCTCGCGTTCCACTTGCTCGCGCCCGACGCGTTGTGGCCCAGCATCTTCCGCATCTGGGTCGGAGACATGATGGGCATCGCCGTCATGACGCCGCTGATCCTGCGACTGCTGAACTTGCGCGGCGCCGACCACGACCCGCAGCGCGAGGTCATCCCGGCCGAGGGGACGTTCATCGGCATCGCCATCCTGATCGGTGCCTGCACCTGGATCGTGTTCGGGCTCGACAGCACCGACGAATTCAAGTGGTTCTACATCTTCTTTCTGCCGGTCGTCGCCGCCGCCCTGCGCTACGGCCTGACGGGTGCCTGCCTGGCGCTGGCGATCACGCAGCTGCTGGTCATCCTGATCATGCAATGGAAGAACTACCCGGCGACGTCGCTGGCGGAATTCCAGCTGCTCATGCTCATCCTGACGACGACCGGTCTGCTCGCCGGCGTCGTGGTCAGCGAGCGCTTCAAGGCGGAGGCGGCGTTCCGCAGCAGCGAGATGCAGCTGCGCGAGAAGCAGGCCGAGCTCGTACACGTATCGCGGCTGAAGCTGCTCGGCGAAATGGGGGCCGCAGTGGCGCACGAGCTGGGGCAGCCGATCACGGCCGCCCGGGCCTATGTGCGCGCCGGCGAGCGCCTGGCGGCGACCGGCGGCGCAGCCGTCCTGCCGGCGACAGATGCGCTGCGCCAAGCCATCACGCAGCTGGATCTCGCCGGCAGTATCCTCGGTCGCATCCGCGGCATGCTCAGCAAGGGCACGCAGCACAACGAACTGATGGACCTGCGGGCACCCATTGAGGAGGCGCTGGCGCTGGCGCAGTTCGAGGCGACGCGCGCGGGCGTGAAGATCGTCGCCGATTGCGGCCCCGAGCCAACCTTCGTGACGGCCGATCTGATCCAGGTCGAACAGGTGCTGCTGAACCTGTTTCGCAACAGCTTCGACGCGCTCGCGGGCGTCGGCCGCAGTCGCCGGACGATTCGCGTCGCCATCGAAGCCGCCGCCGGCGAGGTCCAGATCAGCGTGCGCGACAATGGTGCGGGCATCGCGCCCGATGTGGGCGAATCTCTCTTCAAACCGTTCAGCGGCACGAAACCGGAAGGACTCGGCCTCGGACTCACGATCAGCCGGTCGCTGGCGGAGTCCTGGGGCGGCCGCCTGTGGCTCGCGGAAAGCGGGCCGGCGGGCACCGAGTTCCGCATCAGCTGGCCGATCCATGCAGCCGCCGAAACCCGCTCTGCGTGACGGGCCCGTCTTCATCGTTGACGACGAGCCGGCCGTGCTCGACGGGTTGCGGCTGATGCTCTCGACGTTCGGTTATGCCTGCCGCACCTATGCATCGGCCGAGCAGTTCCTGGCGGTGGTCGCGCCGGAGTCCCTCGGCTGCGTGATCGCCGACATCAGGCTGCCGGGCATGAGCGGACTCGATCTGCAGCGGGAACTGGCGCGCCGCGGCTACTCGCTCCCGCTCATCTTCATCACCGCCCATGGCGACATCCGGATGGCGGTGTCCGCCGTGAAGGCCGGCGCCGTCGATTTTCTCGAGAAGCCGATCGACGACGCGCTGCTGGTGGAGAGCCTGCGCCAGGCGCTCCGTCGCGAAGGCCTCGGACGGCTGGAGCGCGGCCGGGCGCAGGAGCTGGCCGCGCGACTGCAACGGCTCACTGTGCGCGAAAGGGAGGTCATGGCGCTGGTGGTCGAGGGGTTCTCCAACACCGTGATCGGCGAGCGCCTGTCGATCAGCCCGCGTACGGTCGAGCACTACCGCGCCAGCCTCATGGAGAAGATGCAGGCGCGCAACCTGTCGGAACTGGTGCGCATGAGCATGCTTCTCGAAGGAGACACCGGCGCGATCCCTCATCAGGCGGGATCCGGCCCCCGCCCCTGAGAGCGCGCGGGCTTTTTCCGCACCCGACAAACGGTTGTATATGGATTCCTCAACCGTTAGAATCGTTGCGGGAATATGCTGCAGTGCAGCATGGCGCCGGGAATCTTCGATCACCGGGGGATGATGACGGATCGGCTGGAATCCCTGCTGACGTTCCATCCGTTCACCCGCTTGAACGGCCTGTTGCAGGGCATTAAGGCGGGTGGCGCCGGCGCGCCGTTGCTGTTCTCGGTCGGCGAGCCGCAGATGGCGCCGCCGCCGCTGCTCAGCGAGCTGCTCGTGCGCCATGCCGACCAGTGGTCCAAGTACCCCCTGCCGCAGGGGACGCCGGAGTTCCGCGCCGCCGTCAAGGACTGGCTCGACCGCCGCTACGACCTGCCGGCGGGAATGCTCGATGCCGACGTCAATGTGCAGCCGGTCGCCGGCTCGCGCGAGCCGCTGTTCATGATCGCCCTCTCCGCGGTGCCCGAACGGTCGGGCACGAGCCGGCCGGCGGTGCTGATCCCGAACCCGTTCTATCACGTCTATGCCGGCGCCGCGGCGGTCGCCGGCGCCGAGCCGGTGTTCCTGCCGACGTCGCGGGAGACCGGGTTCCTGCCGGACATCGATCGCATCGCGCCGGCGGTGCTGGAGCGCACCGCGCTCGCCTATGTCTGCTCGCCGGCGAACCCGCAGGGCGCGGTCGCCTCGCTCGACTATCTCAAGCGCTGGATCGCGCTGGCACGCCGCCACAACTTCGTCCTCGCGGTCGACGAATGCTACACCGAGATCTATGACCGGATGCCGCCCGCGGGCGCGCTCGCGGCCTGCGCCGCGCTCGGCGGCGACCTCGACAACGTCGTCGTGTTTCATTCGCTCTCGAAGCGGTCGGGCGTGCCGGGACTGCGCTCCGGCTTCATCGCCGGCGACGCCCGCCTCATCCGCCGCAACGCGCAGCTGATCAACTATGGCGGGGTCGCGGTGCCGTATCCGATCCTGGCGGCGTCGACGGCGCTCTGGCGCGACGAGGCGCACGTCGAGGCCGGCCGGGAACGCTATCGCGCCAATTTCGAAGCGGCGGCCGCGATCCTCGGCGGCGAGCTCGGCTCCTTCCGGCCGGCCGGCGGCTTCTTCCTCTGGCTCGACGTCGGCGACGGCGAGACGGCGGCAAAGCGGTTGTGGGCCGAGGCCGGCATCCGCGTCCTGCCCGGCGCCTACATGGCGCGGCCCGACGAGAGCGGCGTCAACCCCGCGCGGCGCTATATCCGCGTCGCCCTCGTCTACGAGCCGGCGGCGACGGCAGCCGGCCTGCGCCGGCTGGCGCAGGTGCTGACCGGCGAGAAGGCCTTGGCATGAGCGATTTTTCGGCCCATTTCGGGCGCATGACCTTCCTGCCGCCCGGCGCGCGCGACTTCCTCTATCGGCGGCTGATCGTGGCCGCCGGCGCCGCGCTCGGCGCGCTCGGCCTCGCCTACGTCGTCGCCCTCCTGAGCTTCCACCGCACCGACCCGTCGCTCAACAACGCGACCGATGCGGCGGTGCTGAACCTGCTGGGCCGCCCCGGGGCCATCGTCGCGGATCTCGCGCTCCAGAGCCTCGGCTTGGCCGGATTCCTGCCGGGCATCGTGATCATGGTGTGGGGCTGGCGCGTCCTGCGCCATCGGCCGCAAGGCGGATGGTGGGTGCGCCTGGTCCTGCTGCCGCTCGCGATCATCATGACGGCCATCATGCTCGCCGCCCTGCCGCTGCCGGCCGACTGGCCGCTGGTGGGAAGCCTCGGCGGCGCCACCGGCGCGATGATCCTCGACACCCTCGCGCGCATCAGCGGAGCCGCGCCCGCCGCGATCGGCGGCGCCGGCGTCGCGGTCTCGCTCACGCTGCTGTTCTTCGTCCTGGGCGTGCCCCTGATGTCCTATCTGCGCATCGGCCGCCGCGCCCATGCCGGCATCGAGCGCGTGTCGGCGCTGCTCCAGGGCTTCTATGCCCGGTTGTGGGGCCAGAGTAGCGACGAGGCCGGCGCGCGGCGCGCCGAGCGCTCGCGCCAGGAGCGCGCCCAGCGCCGGGAGCCGCGCCTCGGCGACGCCGACGAGGACGAGGACGTCGCCATCGCGCCGCCGCCGCTCGAGCGCGCGGTGGAGAAGCGCGCGGGCGCCACGCCCGTCGCCAAGCCGGCCAAGGCCAAGCCGGGCAAGAAGGCGAGCGGGCAGGCGACGCTCGACCTCGTGCCCGACCAGCGCTATGCGCTGCCGCCGCTCGATCTGCTGGCGAAGCCGCCGGCCAACGCGGCGGTGCAGAAGATCAACGACGAGTCGCTGCAGAAGAACGCGCGGCTGCTCGAATCCGTGCTCGACGACTTCGGCGTCAAGGGCGAGATCGTGCAGGTGCGGCCGGGACCGGTGGTGACGCTCTACGAGCTGGAGCCGGCGCCGGGCACGAAGACGAGCCGCGTGGTCGGGCTCGCCGACGACGTCGCGCGCTCCATGAGCGCCGTTTCCGTGCGCATCGCCGTGGTGCCAGGGCGCAGCGTGATCGGCATCGAACTGCCGAACCGGCTGCGCGAGACGGTCTACCTGCGCGAGCTGCTCACCACCGAGACGTTCGAGCGCACGGCGGCGAAGCTGGCGCTCGTCCTCGGCAAGGACATCGGCGGCACGCCGGTCATCGTCGACTTGGCGCGCATGCCGCACCTGCTGATCGCCGGCACCACCGGCTCGGGCAAGTCGGTCGCCATCAACACGATGATCCTGTCGCTCATCTACCGGCTACCGCCGGACGCCTGCAAGTTCATCATGATCGACCCGAAGATGCTGGAGCTGTCGGTCTATGACGGCATCCCGCACCTGCTGGCGCCGGTCGTGACCGATCCGCGCAAGGCGATCGTGGCACTCAAATGGACCGTGCGGGAGATGGAGCAGCGCTACCGCGCCATGTCGAAGCTCGGGGTGCGCAACATCGACGGCTACAATTTGCGCGTGGCGCAGGCGCGCGAGAACGGCGAGACGCTGACGCGCAAGGTGCAGACCGGCTTCGATCCGGAGACCGGCGGCCCGATCTACGAGGAAGAGCCGATCCCGCTCGACCCGCTGCCGCTCATCGTCGTCGTCGTCGACGAGATGGCCGACCTCATGCTGGTCGCCGGCAAGGACATCGAGGCGGCGATCCAGCGCCTGGCGCAGATGGCGCGCGCCGCCGGCATCCACATCATCATGGCGACGCAGCGCCCCTCGGTCGACGTCATCACCGGCACGATCAAGGCCAACTTCCCGACCCGCGTCTCCTTCCACGTCACCTCGAAGATCGACAGCCGCACCATCCTGGGCGAGACCGGCGCCGAGCAGCTGCTGGGACAGGGCGACATGCTCTACATGGCGAACGGCGGCCGCATCGCCCGCGTGCACGGGCCGCTGGTGACGGACAAGGAGGTCGAATCGGTCGTCCAGTTCCTGAAGGATCAGGGCGAGCCGACCTATGTCGAGGACATCACGCGTGAAGACGACGAGCCCGGGCCCGACCTCGACGCCGAGGAAGGCGGCGGGAGCGGCGACGCGCTCTACGACGAGGCGGTGGCCATCGTCTGCCGCGAGGGCAAGGCCTCGACCAGCTTCATCCAGCGCCACCTGCAGATCGGCTACAACCGCGCCGCCCGCATCATCGAGCGCATGGAGAAGGAAGGCGTCGTCAGCACCGCCAACCGCGTCGGCAAGCGCGAAGTCCTGGCACGGAACATCGACGCGGATTGAGCGTGGCAGCCTGCGACTCTGACCCTTCCTCGGAAAGAGCCGCCGGGTCCTCAGTATCGGTCGTACCAAGCGTTCTTTGATTCCCCCGCGAAAGCGGGGGAATCAGGAAAATGTGGCATGAACAAGGTTTGCGGAGATATCCCCTTGACCGGCCTGAAACGGCTATGCTTCCTGCAGCCCGCCGAAGCTGGCGGGATGCAGTCGGGCCCGCGCGTTACTATATCACGCACATGGACGACCGGCCGGAATGGGCTTGTCCCACAACATCGATGAGGATCGACGCATCGTGACCAATCGCGACCGGGTGGCAGCGGGACTGCCGCGCCGTGCCCTGCTGAAAGGCGCGGCCTTGCTGGCACCTCTGTTGGCTTTCCCGGCGGCACTGCTGGGGCGTGCGCACCCGGCTTTCGCCGACCTGTCCGAGCAGGACATGGCCGACATCGTCCGTGTCGAGCAGTACATGGACGGAATCATCACCCTGCAGGCGAAATTCCAGCAGGTGAATCCCGACGGCAAGATCGAGCGCGGCAAGATCTACCTGCGCAAGCCGGGGCGACTGCGCGTCGAATACGACCCGCCGGCCACGATCCTGGTCGTCGCCGACGGCGGGCTGCTCAGCTACTACGACACCGAGCTGGACCAGCTCAACCAGGTGCCGCTGCGGCAATCGCCGGCCTGGTTCCTGGTGCGCCACCCGATGGACCTGACCAAGGGCGTCACCGTATCGCGGGTCGACCGCAGCCAGGGCGGCCTGCAGGTGCATGTGTTCCAGTCGGACGAGCCCGACCAGGGGTCGGTCGCGCTGATCTTCCTCGACAACCCGCTGCAGCTGACGCACTGGACCGTCACGGACGCGAACAACCAGCAGGTGAGCACCGGCCTCTACGACGTGCAGACCGGCGTCGACCTTCCGGCCGACCTGTTCCGGACCCCGACGACGAAGCGCCTGCGGGAGGGCGGCAAGCACGGCTGAGGCAGCGGGAGCGCGGCCGATCACCAAGATTTGACCGCAACCGCCGGTTACGAAAAGTAGCGGCCGGGCACCCCAGAACACCCGCTTGGACACCTACTTGCGGGTGCGCAGGAGGGGTGCCACATTGCCTGCGACCCCGCGACAAGCTCGAGGATCCATGTCCGCAAAGTCCGCGCCGCCGCTGATCGGCATTCCGGTCGACGTCCGGCGGATCGACGACCAGCCGTTTCATGCCGTCGGCGAGAAATACATCACCGCCGTGGCCGACGCCGCCGACTGCGTTCCCCTCCTGATCCCCGCCCTCGACAACCTGGACCTGGCCGACCTGACGCAGCGCCTGGATGGCCTGCTGCTGACCGGCAGCCCGTCCAATGTTGCGGTGCACCATTATGGCGGCGCGCCCGACCGGCCCGACAGCCCGCAGGACCCGGCGCGCGACGCGCTGACGCTGCCGCTGATCCGGACGGCCCTCCGGTCGGGCCTGCCGATCTTCTGTATTTGCCGCGGATTTCAAGAGCTTAACGTGGCACTCGGCGGCACGTTGCACACCCAGGTGCACGATCAGCCGGGCCGCGACGACCACCGCGCTCCCAAGGGCAGCTTCGACGAGAAGTATGGGCCCCGCCATCCCCTCAGGCTCGCCCCCGGGGGGGCGTTCGCCAGCATCCTCGGGACCACCGAGATCCAGGTGAATTCCCTGCACTGGCAGGGCATCGACCGGCTCGCCGACGACCTCGTCGCCGAGGGCTGGGCGCCGGACGGCACGATCGAGGCGGTCCGCGTCAAGAGCGCGCGGGCGTTCGCGCTCGGCGTTCAGTGGCACCCCGAGTACCGCGCCCTCGAGAATCCGGTCTCCACGGCCCTCTTCCGGGCCTTCGGCGAGGCCGCCCGCAGCCAGAACCGCACCAGGCAGCCGCATCCGCCGGGGCGGGCGGCCTGAGCCAGCCCCTGGCTTTTTGCATGCCGGGTGCGCGCGACATGCGGTCGCCGCATTGCTGAATTCTCAGAGGGGGAATTGAAAATTCCAGGCGGGAGTGCCATTGTAAGTCTACACAGTGGTCGTGACCGCAACGGCCACGATCGCCTGGAGTGGCCTCCCCTACCACCACCAGGCTCCGAGAGGAACTGAAGAACGCCCGGTCCCCCCCTGACCGGGCGTTCGCCTTTCCGGGATCCGCACAGATTTGTCGGGCGCAGGCGCAGCCTCTATGTTGCGGCGCGATGCCGCTGCGTGTGGTCACCTGGAACGTCAACTCCGTCCGCCTGCGCGTCGCCGCGCTGGAGCGCCTGGTCGGCGCATTCAACCCGGACGTGCTGTGCCTGCAGGAAACGAAGGTGGTCGACGCGGACTTCCCGCTCGCACCGCTGCGCTCGCTCGGCTACCGCCACACGCTCGTGCACGGCATGAAGTCGTACAACGGAGTCGCCATCGTCTCGCGCGTGCCGTTCGAGCGCGCGACGACGATGTCGTGGTGCAGGCGCGAGGACTGCCGGCACGCCCTCGCGTTGCTGCCCGGCAATATCGAGCTCCACAACTTCTACGTGCCCGCCGGCGGCGACATCCCCGACCCCAACGTCAACATCAAGTTCAGGCACAAGCTGCAGTTCGTCGATTCGATCGCGCGCTGGTTCAAGGCCGGTGAACGGGACCGCAAGGCGATTCTCGTCGGCGATCTCAACATCGCGCCGCTCGAGACGGACGTCTGGTCGCACAAGCAGCTGCTCGACGTCGTCAGCCATACGCCGGTCGAGGTGAAGCGCCTGGGCAAGCTGCAGTCATCGCTCGGCTGGGTCGACGCCGTGCGCCATTTCGTCCCGCCGACGGAACGGCTCTACAGCTGGTGGAGCTATCGCGCCCGGGACTGGGCGGCGTCGGACCGCGGCCGCCGGCTCGACCACGTGTGGGTGACGCCGGCGCTGGCGCCGGCCCTTGCGGCAGCGCAGGTGCTGCGCGAGGTGCGCGGCTGGGCCATGCCGTCGGACCACGTGCCGGTCATCGTCGACCTCGCCTGACGAAGCCCGCTCACGGCGCGCGGTACAGGTGATAGCGGCCGGGCGAGACGCCGGCGGGCAGGTCCGCCGGCTGCAGACGCGACACTATTAGCGCCTGATCGCTCAACACGACCCCGCCGGGGGCGACGAGGCGTTCGACCTGCGGGCTGATGAAGGCGGCGAGACGCGCGTTCGCGGCCGCGTCGCCCGAGCCTATATCGATGTGGACCAGGGCTGCCGTCGCGCCGATGCGCGCATACATCGCCGGCAGCGTGTCGCCGATCTCGCCGAGCAGCAGATGGCCCGGTGGTGGAATGCTAGCGGGATGCGCGGCGAGCTGCCGGTCGAAGGCGAAGATCGTGCGCTCCGGCAGGCGCTGGCACAGGTGATCATAGGTGCGGCCGTTGCCGAGGCCGAGCTCGAGGACGGGACCGGGCAGGTCGCGGATCAGCTCCGCCGCATGGTCGAGGCAGGCGCGCTGGGCCTGCATCCGGCGGATGAAGCTGTCCAGCCGGCTCACGTCGGGGCCACCAGACCGGCGGACTGCCTACGCGCCGAGACGCGCCTTGGCATCGCGCAGCTCGGCCGTGGTCTTCTCCAGGCGGTAGGCTAGTTCGCGCATGACCTCGATGCCCATGGAGGGGAAATCCGTGACCATGCGGAAGAAGAGATCCTTGCTGATCTTGAGCGTCGTCACGGGGGTGACGGCCTTGACGGTCGCCGTGCGCGGCATGTCGCAGAGAATAGCCATGTCGCCGACGAGGCTGTTGGTCCCGAGCCTGGCGACGGCCACCGGACCTTGCGGCGAATCGAGAAGAACTTCGGTCGACCCTTCGACGATGATGTAGGCGGCGTCGCCGGAATCGCCCTGGTGAAACAGTTCCTGGCCGGCCTCGAAGGTCACCCGCTCGCTGGTGAAGGCGAGTAGCTTCAGTTTCGGCGGATCGATCTTCGCGAACATGGGTATCCGGCGAAGCAGGTCGACATCGTCCATGATACTCACGATCGTTCTCCTCCTTGCCGTTGCCGCGCCTCTACTGGGCGGCGGCGGCCCTTTGCTCGCTGATTCGGCCGCCGCGCATGTATATCACTCGATCGAACTTCGACGCCGGTCCGAGCTGATCCAACATCCATATCACAGCGCGGCCGCGCCGCGCCGCGAAGACGTTGTCCATCACTTTCGCCTGCGTCGCCGCGTCCAGCAACGCCGTCGCCTCGTTCAGGATCAGGATGTCGGGCCGCTTCAGAAGGGCGCGGGCGAGGTCGACCTTCTGGCGCTGCGCCGAGGTCAACCGCTTGCCGGCGATGCCGACCTGGAAGTCGAGGCCGACCTCGAGGACGGCGCGCCGCAGGCCGAGGCTGGACAGCAGCTCGGCGATGACCTTGCCGATCCGCTCGATGGCCTGGGCCTGGCCGTAGACGAGACGCCCGAACAGGATATTGTCCTGCAGGGTCGACGCCGCGTTGTAGCGCTCCGCGTCGTAGAGCTCGACGGCGCCGGTCAGCGCGGCCGGCAGGTTCTGCATGAAGGCGCGCCGCGCCTCCAGCAGCCGCTGCTCCATCGCTTCGTCGACGAGGCCGAGGCGGTGGCGCGCCTCGACATAGGGAAGCGACAGGGCGACCAGCTTGTCGCGGTCCTTCTCGGCGATGCCGGCGACTCCGCTCTTCTCGGTGCGCGCCAGCAGCGCGCGGAATTCCGGCAGGTCGTCCGCGCTGATGAAGCTGAACTGCTCGAAGAACGGATGCCCGGCCGGCAGGTCGGCAAACAACTCCACCATCGTCTCGGCGATGCGTCGGCCGAGCGCCAGCAGCGCATCGGTCAAGCCGGTCCGCGTCAGGGCTTCCTGGATATAGGCGTTGTAGTTCTTCCGCGTGGCCTCGTTGCGGAACGCCTCGCTGACGCGCGTGCCGAAGACCAGGTTCTCTTCCAGCGACATGTTGCGGTTGTAGCGCGTGACATCGAGCGGCTCGACGAGCGCCGCCAGCGCCGGCTCCGCCAGCCGCTGCCGCAGCGCGCGCCGCACCTTGAGGATGTCGGACGCCAGGTCCGGCCGCTGCTTGGGATCGATCGTGCCGCGCAGGCCGAACTGGTAGACATCGCCGTCGAGTTCCACCATGGCCAGGATCTCGAGGACGCGGTCAGTGAGGTCCTGCGCGCCCGTCGCCCCCGCCTCGTCGTAGTCGATCCAGTCGCCGTGCGGATCGAGACTGGGATTGCCGGCGCGCTGCGCCTCGAGCATCGCCCAGTCCCGTTTGCGCTGCTCCTCCTCGTTCATCGGCGGTTCCGATAGCGGCCGATGCTTCAGGCCGTAGAGCAGGTTGTCGCGCACGCTCACGGGAAACAGATATCCATCGGACCCGACATAGGAGATGCGGCGGCCGGTCACGGCCTCGGGCAGCGTCGCGAGATCGTGCCCGCCGATGCTGATGGAGCCGGCCGTCGGCTTGATGATGCCGGCGAGCGCCAGCGCCAGGAACTCGCGCCCCTCGCCGACGATGGCCACGTGCTGCTTCGCCTGCAGCGTGAAGGTGATGCCGTCGAGCACCTTGCGGTCGCCGTCCTCGGTCAGCACGAGATTGTTGACGGCAATGTCGCCGGCGAGCGAGAGCGAGGCATCCGCCGCGGGATCCTGGACGCTGGGCGCCAGCATGCCCTCCGGCTGGAACTGCTCCGCCACCTGCTCGTACTTGATCTGCACGTCCTGCAGCTGCTGATACCAGTCGAGCAGTTCCTTGATCGGCCCCGGCAGGTCCTTGTAGGCGCCGATGACGGCGACCAAGCCGCCGACGTCGATATGCCCCTCGATCGCCAGCAGACCGCCGACCAGATAGAAGACGAACGGCGTCAGCTGTGCCAGCAGGTTGTTGAGGAACTTCACGACGAACTTCAGCTGATAGAGGCGGAAGCGGATGCTGAAGATCAGGCCGAGCCGATCGACGATGTCGGCACGCTCGAAGTTCGAGGTGTCGTGGACGTGGATCACGGCGGCGCCGTCGACGACTTCGGCGATGCGGCCCGCGAGCTGGCGCGCCGTCAGCTGGCGTTCGCGGCCGAGCCGCAGCACCGGCTTGCGCAGCGGCGGGATCACGGCGAGCTGCAGCCCGAGGATCACGACCGTGGCGACGCCCAGATACATACTCTGCGTCAGGATGAAGGCCAGGGCCGTCAAGGCCTGGCCGCCGAGGAACGCCGGCTGGACGAAGGCGTCGCCGATGAAGCCGCCGAGCGGCTCCACCTCGTCCTTGATCATGGTGGCGATTTCCGCCTGCTTCACCTTGCGGAAATGCGAGAGCGGAAAGCGCAGCACGCGATCGAACAGCTCATAGCGCAGGCGGCGCAGCATGCGCTCGCCCATGCGTCCTTTCATCGTATTGATGCGCAGCTTGAACCAGCCATTTATCAGCACCAGCACGAGGAAGGTCAGGCTGAGCGCGACCAGATACGGGATGCGCGTCATCTCGAAGCCATCGAAGACGTGGAGGACGCCCTTGTGCCCGAGGAAGCCGAGGAAACCCGGGAGCGGAATATCGACGGCGAGATAGCGGGCGGTGGCGTCGGCCGACGCGAACCCCTTGCCCTGAATCGGGCTGTTCACAATCGTCTTGGGGAGATCGAGGGAAAGGAAGTACGGCACCTGCGACAGCAGGACGACCGCCACGATCAGCAACTGCTCGCGCCAACTGTGGCGGAGGATGTATTTGAAAAGATTGAATTCCATGACAATTCTCGACGGCGGACCCAGCCCCCACGGGGCCCTCCGACGCGACACAGCCGCCACGATACCCCAGATTCGACAGCTTGGTAAGCGGGCGGGGCGGGCGATTTCCTGTTAATACTTCGTTACTTCAGGTAATTGAAACTTCGCTTTTCGCCCCTCGCGGCCATATGGCATAGTCGGGGCAGGGGAATTCACATCGCTGGGCCATAGGGGGCGCCTGAATGCCGGAGCGCCGGATGGGCACACGCAATCACGCGCGCGTCCTGATCTACAGCCACGACACGTTCGGCCTCGGCCACCTGCGCCGCTGCCGCGCGATCGCCCACTCCCTCGTCGAGCAGAACAAGGACCTGTCGGTCCTGATCCTGACGGGATCGTCGATCATCGGCAGCTTCGATTTCCGCGCCCGCGTCGATTTCGTGCGCATCCCCGGCGTCATCAAGCTGCGCAATGGCGATTACACGTCGCTCAGCCTCTTGATCGACATCGAAGAGACGCTGGCGATGCGCGAGTCGATCATCCACCACACGGCGGACATCTTCGATCCCGACATCCTGATCGTCGACAAGGAGCCGCTCGGCCTGCGCGGCGAAGTTAAGAACACGCTGAAGATGCTGAAGGATCGCAGGGTGCCGCTGATCCTGGGCTTGCGCGACGTGATGGACGAGCCGAGCCTGCTGGCGCCCGAGTGGGAGCGCAAGAACGTGGTGCCGGCGCTGCGCGACCTCTATGACGACATCTGGGTCTATGGCCTGCCGCAGATCTGCGAGCCGCTGGCCGGCATCGACCTGCCGCGCTCGGTGCGGCAGAAGATGAGCTACACCGGTTATCTCCCGCGCAGCCTGCCGACGCGGCCGTCGACGCCGACGCCTCTGTTGAAGATCGCCGAGCCCTTCATCCTCGTGACGACCGGCGGCGGCGGCGACGGCGAGGCGATCATCGACTGGGTGCTGCGCGCCTATGAATCCGACGCGGCGATGCCCTATCCGGCACTGCTGGTGCTCGGCCCCTTCATGCATTCGGACCGGCAGGCCGAGTTCCTTTC
>Ga0335076_10003592_pt1 | contig 15601 bp, 12 predicted proteins | sample Lox_Sample_25_FD_206717 | JGI IMG/M metagenome (GOLD analysis project Ga0335076, IMG submission 206717) | Soil microbial communities from Loxahatchee National Wildlife Refuge, Florida, United States - Lox_Sample_2.5 | ecosystem: Environmental > Terrestrial > Soil > Wetlands | place: USA...
CCGCGAAGCTCCTCCAAGGATTGGAACGCGGGGACCCGGAATTCTTGCGCCAGCTTGGCGGCCCGCTCGCGGTTGTCATCCAGCACGCCCGCCAGTTCAACATTGGGCATGTCGTGATACACACGGGCGTGATTGCGGCCGAACTCGCCGCAACCGACTACGGCCAGACGCACCTTTCCACCTGGATCCACACCCCGACCCGTGCTCATTCTTTGTTCATTCCCGAGAATTCCGTCTTCGGTTCCTGTGCCGCGACAGCAACAGCTTGTATCGCAATTCCCGCGGCGTCCGCAACTTCCAGCAATCTTGCCCGGTCAAAGAGCAGCGTGCGTTCCGCGTCGATGCTAAGGGCTGTTGCTCCCGCCTGCTTCATAGCTTCGACGGTAGGCACGCCGACGACAGGTACGTCGAAGCGCATGTCCTGTTGCGGTTTGCTGACCTTGATGACTACCAGCGGCTTGCCCTGGCAGACACGAGCGGCCCGCGCGATGGTTTCATCGGTGCCTTCCATGGCTTCCACCGCGACACAAGCGCGGTCGGAGACCACGACTGTCTGCCCAATATCCATGGCTGCGATATGCCGCGCTACTCTCAGTCCATACTCGATGTCGCCGGATTCCCGCGCATCAGGGGCGCGCCGCGTCAACATTCCCGCATGGGGAATCAACGGCTTCAGAAACATCGTCGAATCGACCAGCTGAATTCCTTCCTCTTCCAACACCTTTGCCACTGCGCCAATCAGCGAATCCGTATTTTTGCGCGGCAACGAAAACAACAGCTTGGCGAGTTTCCAGTCCGGCCGGATCGCGCTGAAAATCTTGTTGTGCTTTACCTGGCCAGCCATCACTGCGCGGCTCACGCCTTCCTGGTGCATCAGCGAAATTGCTTTGCTCAATTCCCCCAGGCTCACCCAATGCAGCCGCTTGGCTTCTTTTTCCAACTCCGGTGAAGCTTCTTCTTTGAGAGCAATCACGGCCATTTCGATGCCCTGGCTTCGCGCGCCCTCGAGCACGAGAAATGGAAATCTTCCATTCCCTGCGATTAAACCCCAGCCCGTGCTGTTCTGCGTTTCAGGCATGCCTCGAGGTTATTTCACGATTCCGCGTTCAGCATGTTCGACGAAATCAATCATTTCCGCCACATCCACGGAATGCGCCAGCACTGTCCGCATCTCTGCAAGAGCCTGCGTGGTGTTCTTCCTTGAGCGGGTCAGCAGCTTGAACGCTCTCTGCAGGTCGTGGATCCGCTCGCGAGTGAATCCTTTGCGTTCCAGTCCGATGACGTTCGGTCCGAAACACTTGGTTTCGCGCTCCGTGACGATCAGTGAAAACGGGAGCACATCCTGAGTAATCACCGTACACGCGCCGATATACGCATAGCGCCCCAAGCGGCAGAACTGGTGCACTGGCGAAAACGACCCGAGGGTGACAAAGTCTTGCACCACAACGTGTCCCGCGAGCGTCGCCCCGTTCACAAACAGGGTGTGACTGCCGATCTGGCAATCGTGTCCGACGTGCGAGTAGGAAAGGAAGAAGTTGTCATTGCCTATGCGGGTGATCCCGCCACCCTTGGTGGTGCCGCGGCTGATGGTGACATGCTCACGAAAAATGTTTCCGTCTCCCACCTGCAACTCGACGTGCTCGCCACGAAACGTGTAATCCTGCGGGTCTCCGCCGACCACGCAGAAGGGGTGGAAGACGTTTCTGGCGCCAAACTTGGACGGCCCGAACAGCACCGCATGCGGCTGCAGGACGCAACCGTCGCCTAACTCCACATCCGCGCCTACTATAGCGAATGCACCGACTTCCACTTCCTTCCCGATTTTCGCGTCCGGCGAGATTACCGCCTTCGGGTGTATTTTTTCTGTGATCATTTCCCTGCGTTGTTGCCGGCTTTGTCGCGGTCGACCATCACGCACATGAGCGTCGCTTCCGTGGCCAAATTCTCGCCGACGAAAGCCTTGGCCTGAATCTTGCACAGGTCGCCCTTCCACGCCAGGATGTCCACTTCCACACGAAGCTGATCGCCTGGCACGACCGGGCGGCGGAACTTCACGTCGTTCATCGACGCCAGATACAGAAGCTTCTGATCGCGGTCTGGAATCTCCTGCAACAGCAGCAAGCCGCCGGCCTGTGCCATGGATTCCAGAATCAACACGCCCGGCATGATCGGTTTACCGGGAAAATGCCCTGCAAAAAATCCTTCGTTGATGGTGACGTTCTTGATCGCGACGATCCGCTTGTACCGCTCCATCTCAATGACTTTATCGATCAACAGAAACGGGTAGCGGTGCGGTAGAAATTTCTGAATTTCGTTGACGTCCAATTGCATGCCCGCTCCTAGACTCTAGCCGGTCCCGGCGACCCTTCTTCCGTATATCGCAAACCTGCTATTATAAGCAATTCCCGGCTTGTCCGCTGCTGAATTCCGACGACCTTCTCCTGTGACCGATGCCATTGCCGGGCGTGACTGCGGTTGCTAACATCGCCTCCGCCATGACCCAAAACGCCCTACCTCGAACATTTCTGCGCTTCCTCAAGCCACGTCTTCCGCAGATGCTGGACCTTTTGCGAGAGATTACCCTGCTCGAGTCCCCTAGCCTTGAAAAGGCGCCCGCGGACCGTTGCTGCGGTTTCCTCGCCGACCAGTGGCTGCTGCGCGGTACGCTGGTCCATATCCTGAAGCAACAGACGCGCGGCAATCATCTGCGCGTCGTTTGGCCGCCTCCGGGGGTACATCCAAAGAACCAGCTGCTGGTGCTCGGACACTACGACACCGTGTATCCCACGGGCTCGCTTCCCAACATGCCGTTTCGCATTTCGGGTGGCAAAACCTATGGGCCCGGAACATTTGACATGAAGGCTGGTATTGTTCAGGCGCTATTTGCTCTTGAAGCCTTGCAGGAATTGAAGATTCCGGTGCAAAAGAACATCGTGTTCCTGTGGACTTCCGACGAGGAAATTGGCAGCGGCAGTTCCCGCGAGGTCATCCAGGCGGAGGCGCAACGCAGTGACGCGGTGTTCGTTCTGGAACCGTCGCTTGGTCCTCGTGGACTATTGAAGACTTCGCGCAAAGGCGTTGGCGAAGCCGAACTGATCGTCCATGGGCGCGCGTCTCACGCGGGCCTGGCGCCCGAAGAAGGCATCAATGCCATCCACGAGCTGGCCGCCCAAATCACGCGCATTGAAAAATGGAATCAGCCGCGCCGCGGCGTCACGATTAACGCCGACATCGTCGAAGGCGGCTCGCGCACCAACGTCATCGCCGATCGCGCAAAGGCTACACTGGACCTGCGCGCGTGGCGGTTTGCCGACATGAAGGCGCTCGAGAAGCGCATCCACTCTCTTAAGCCGATCCACAAGGGCGCCAAACTCGAAATTCTTGGAGGCTTCGATCGTCCGCCGCTCGAACGCAAGCATAGCGCCGGGCTGTATGACCGGGCACGAGCACTTGCGCGGCAGATGGGAATGCCTCTTGGAGAAGCTGCGGCGGGAGGCGGGTCGGACGGGAACCTCACCGGAGCGCTGGGCGTGCCCACGTTGGACGGCATGGGAGCCGTCGGCGACGGCGCGCACTCCGATCACGAACACGTGATTACGAAAACGATGCCCCAGCGCGCCGCACTTCTGGCCGCTCTGCTGGCCACCTGCTGATTATTTTCCGTAGTTTTTCTTCAAGTAGTCGGCACATGAGCGCATCAAGTCGCTGTAATCGTCGTGCAGCACTTCCCGGAGAGCTTGCTCGGTAGGGGAACCAGCGGCGAGCCGGTCGAGAATGCGTTCGATATCGCCCATGCCGCCGGTTTCTACAATGTATTCGGTGTTCGCCAAAGCCCACGCGTATGCATAGTGCGCGACGTCTCCCGGCAGTCCCATCCACGAACCCTCCAAGCTGCCGAGCGGGGCGGCCTGCCCTTGGTCATAAACCTGAACCAGCACAGCTGCATTTTCGTCGCTGCGCTTCCCTTCCATCCACTGTGCGACGCCTTCTTGAATCCACGTGGGCGCCCGCCCGTGCGTTTTCTGTTGAATGAAGCTGTGGGTCAGTTCGTGTTTCAAGACGCGCGAAAGCTCGGAATCGACGCTGGTCAGACCCTGCACCGGCACGCGAATCCGGCCGTCATTCAGCGCGCCAACCCAACCCGGCGCCTGGGTGATATCCGCGAATCCTTGCTGCGTGTATAAAATCACCCCGATCGGTTCCGGCGGCGAATAATTCAATTCCGAGGCAATTCGTTCAAAGTGCCCTTCGAGGGTGTGCAGAACTTCACGCGCTAGTTGCGGAGCCGCAGCACCGTTGTATTTCAGCTGGAAGTGCGCGCTCTCGTTCTCCTTGTAATTTTCTTCTTCCGCATTGTCGCGTTGTGCTTTGTCGAGTGCCGCTTGGGTGTCCGAGTCGGGCCGCAACGCCATGGCTTTCTTCCATTCAGCCACAGCTTGGTCCGGCCGGTTCATGCCGTAGTAGGCCCAGCCTTCCAGCTTGTAGATGTCAGCATTGTCGCTAGCGAGCCGTTTCGCGCGCTCCAAGTAATCGATCGCTTGCTTGAACTCGCTTCTCTTGAGATAGAGATATGCCACGTTCATCAGCAAGGCGGGCTGGTCCGGCGCAAGAGTGATCGCCGCCCGTTCATCGGTCAACGCATGTTCCAGGTCGCCGTGTGCTAGTTCAAATTGTGCCGCGGCATGGTGGGCCAAGGCCGCTTTTTCGTTGGCCCTGGAGTTTCCGCTGTGCGCGTCGCCTTCCATTCTCGCGATGTACTCGCGGTCGATCGCGCCGTCGTGGACCGCTGCACTGTCGATCGCCGCTGCGTCTTCCGTCGTCTCCACGGGCGGAGCGGTAATCGGCAAGCTGGCCGCTTCAGCCGCTGGAGAATTCGTGACCGGCGCGAGCCCCTTTTCGATATGGTCGACAATGCTTTTCGGAATGGACAGTTGCCCCGCAGACGTCTCGTAGTAGACCTTGTTCGCGTCTTCGGTCACGTTTGCGGCCACGATCTTGCGGCCATTCTTTAACACAATCTTGTCGGCAAGCACGGACGGGACAAACAGATATAGCAACGCAAGTGCAGACACAACGCCGATAAGGTAGCGCTTCGACCGCATTTTCTTATTCTAAAACGCCGCGAGCAGGCTGTGCTGGCCGCCTTGTCGCTTCATGCCGAATGTGACTACACTCGAACTATGCGCGTCCGCCTCGCTGTGCTGGCACTGTGTCTCGTTCCATACCTGATCGCCCAGGCTGCGGAGTCCAGTCCGCGCGATACGCTCGCCGCGCTCAATGCGCTTCGTCTCGATCCGGACCACGTTTACACGGTGACTCCCGCCGACCGCATTGAACTCCGCCACGGTGATATCGTGTTGGCCTTTGAGGAAGGCAAGATCGCCTTCTATCAGCCCTTCGAAGGGCGGGTGACCGGTTTCGTGTTTTCCGGGCTCGGGCACGCGTTGGCGCTTCCCCGTGATCCCGCCGAAAAGCAACAAATGGCCCGTTTCGTCGGAACACCTGTCTTGGACCAAAGGTTTGTTTCTGTGTACGCCCGCTTCACCGATGCCGCGGCAAAAGACTTGATCGACCAGTTGACCCACGCAACCGTGAAGAACGAGAGCGACGCCGCGTTCACCGCGGTCTGGCTGCCGCAAGTCGAACGGCTCAATCCAACCCACTCGCTTCGCATGCTGACCGAGCGTTACATGGCGGCGCCGCGCCACTTTTTTCATGCCGGCGTTGACGGCATACTCACCGGCCCGTTCGACATTTTGATGGACGATGCCCGGCGCGAGAATTTCACACTCGGGCAGCCTCGGGCCGTCAATAAGCTCGCGTACTATGACGTTTGGACTTCATATACTCTGCCGGATTCCAAACCGCCAGTCCCCCACTTTGACGCGGCTCATTATCAAGTCAACACCACGATCCGCCCTGATAATTCGCTCGAAGGGGAAGCCTCCGTCGATTTCCGCGCCGTAACTGGCGGCGACCGCATTCTCTTCATTCAGCTTGCGCGCTCTTTGAAAGTCGATTCTCTTTCGTCGAGCACTGGCGAGACGCTGAGCTTTTTCCAGAATGAAGGACTGACGGAACAGGAACTGCGCACTCGCGGCGACGATACACTTTGCATTTTCTTATCGCGCGCTCCCCAGACGGCGGACACTTTCACGCTGCGCCTGCATTATCGCGGTAATGTCATCGAGAACTACGGCAACTCCGTGCTCTTTGTCGGCAATCGCGAGAGTTGGTACCCGCACTTCGGGGATACGTCGGCGTTTGCTCGCTACGATCTGACCTTTCGGTGGCCCAAGCAGCTTCGACTGGTTGCCACCGGTGATAAAGGGGAGGAAACCGAGGAGGGCGAATTCCGGGTGGCGCACTGGAAATCGGCTCAACCGGTTCCACAGGCTGGGTTCAACCTTGGCGAGTACGCAGTCGCTTCGGTTACGTCGAGCAATCACACCGTGGAAGTGTACGCAAACAAACAGCTCGAAGAGGCGATTTTGTCGCGGCTCACGCCGCAGGTGCCCGAATCGTTCAGCCGGCCAATCGGGCCTTTGCCTGAGCGGCCTGCTGCAACGCTCGGCTTTCCCGCTTCGGCGGCGCCCAGTCCCACGGACGCGCTGAAGTCACTCGCCCGCGAGGTCGATTCGTCTATTAATTTCTACGAAAAATACAGCGGGCCATTTCCCTTTCAACATCTCGCGGTTTCGCAAATTCCCGGCACGTTTGGCCAGGGTTGGCCCGGCCTGCTTTATCTCTCCACCTACTCGTACTTGCCTCCCGAGACGCAAGAGCGCGTCGGATTGAGTTCGACCTCGCAGGAGACGTTTACGGAAATCATCCCCGTCCACGAAGTGGCGCACCAGTGGTGGGGCAACGTGGTGGGTTTCTCCAGTTATCGCGACCAGTGGATCGATGAGGGGCTCGCGGTGTATCTCGCCCTGCTGTTCGCCGACACGCAGAAGAACCCTGACCACACGCTGCCGATGTGGCTGATGCGCTACCGGAAACGGCTCATCACCAAGCCACCGGAATCTGATGTCGCCCCTATCGACCATGGACCTGTAGTCATGGGCATGCGGCTCAATTCTTCAAAATCTCCGGACGCCTACGAGGTAGTGGCCTATTCGAAGGGCGCGTGGATCTTTCACATGCTGCGCGAAATGCTACGCGAGCCAGGCAGCAAAGACACCGATGCCCGGTTCATCAAGCTTCTTCGAACCCTGATGACGAAATACGCGCAGAAGCCGCTTTCGACCGAACAGCTGCAAAAAGAAGTAGAGACGGTGATGACGCCCCGCATGGCGCTGGAGGGCGGCCATTCCATGGAATGGTTTTTCCAGGAATACGTGAAGGGCACGGGCGTTCCGCGCTATAAGGTCGAATTCACTTCTCGCCGCACGGAAAAGGGCTACCAAGTCCACGGCAAGCTTCACCAATATGGAGTGCCACCCTCGTTTGTCGCGCCCGTTCCACTTTACGTGGCAGGCGCGGGCAATCGCAATACGCATCTTGGCACGGTGGTCGCGTCTGGCGAAGAAACCAGTTTTACCTTCACGTCGCAGACTGAACCCCATAAATTGCTGATCGATCCGAAGTTAACTCTTCTCTGTGTGCCCGAATGACAGCGCGTTACCGTCTGTCGAGTTTTTTTTCTTTCTCGACGAGCGGGCTGTCTGCGTTCAGTTTCGCCCGTCCACTCTCGTCCAGAACGTAGGGATATCCGTCGGCGTCTCGTGGCACGCCGCGAATCAGCCCGGCTTCGATAAGTTCCGCCATGCGCGTCGGCCGGTGCCCGGTTCGCTGCTCATACTGGTCGGCCAATTGATTGATGGCTTTGAGATCGAGCTGCGCCCGCATCAGGATCAGATGCTCCTCGGCATTTTTCTTGATCTGCGGATCTTTGGTGGTGTCATAAATCTGCTGCCACAGAAAGAACGAGGTTTCTGGCGATTCGCCTTCCGCCGCGATCTTCGCAGCCATCGTCTTCATCCAGATATAGGCGCTCGGGTTCTTGCTTCCTTCCTCAAACGCGGCCGAAGCTTTCGCATAGTCGTGAAGATCGAAGTAGTACAGATTCCCCAGATCCTGATAAAGATGCCACTCCTCCGGATTCGCTTGAATCCCGCGCTGAAGCAACTGAACCGCGAGGTCTGCCTGCCCTGCGCCGCCTGGAGGCTTTTGCCCGAGAAAAATGGAGCCGAATCGGTACGCGGGGATAATCTGAGGGTCCAACGTGGTGGCGATGTCGAGCAGCGGCCACAACAGTTCCAGATTCGTCTGGTGCAGGCGGTGCTTCTCGCCGTAATACTGAACAGCGCGCGTCCAGTAGAGCGCTGCCATCAGCGGGGCATACTCCAGGCTCATTTTCCTTAGTGTGCCAGGCGAGCGGAGGGTCAATTGATCCTGTTCGACGCGCACGGACGCCTGCGTGACATCGATCTGTTTTTGCAAGTGCCACACACCGGCAAGGCCTGCGAGAATCAGCAGGCCCGCGACCATGCGGAGAATGGCCTTCACCGTCACTTCAGATTCCGTCTCGAGAAGACGAGCGCCGCGCCCGTAAGGACGATCGCACCGTAGAGAATCGCGTAAATGGTGCATTGGCCAACGAGGCTGGCGGAAACGGCGCGGCCATGCGTAACCGTGGCCATCACATTGAAATTCTCAAAATTCGGCAGGATGTACGATACCGCGCGAAACATGCTCATGGTCGCCGGGGTCAGGTTGACGGCCTGCAACCTCCGCAGGTCCATGGCGAACAAGCCGGCAATATAAATTCCGACGGTAAACAAAATGGCAAGGAATGGCGAAGTGAAACACGAGAACAGCATCGCCAGCGCGACGATCAGCGTCAGTTTCAGAAGAATCAGATAGGTCGCTGTCAGCAGGTACACGTCGCTACTGGCTAATGTGTGCTTCACAGTCCACAGCGCCAAGTAGAGGCCGGCCGTCATCGCCGCGGTATTCACTGTGAGGGTCATTGCCAAGCCGGCGAATTTGCCGATCAGAAATTGCCAACGTTCGATCGGCTTTGCCAGCAGTGCATACAGCGTTCGCTTGTCCATTTCCTTGGACACCAGACCTACGCCGATAAAAACCGCGATAAAGATCCCAATGATCGAAATGGCGCTCAGGCCCAGGCTGATGATCACGCTCTCCTCAATGCCGATGGAGATCTGTCCGACCAGGATGGCCGCACCCATCATCAGCAGCGCAAAAAACACCAGGTTATACAGGACCCTGTCACGCACGGCTTCGCGAAACGTGTTCGTCGCCACCACCCACACATTCCTCATTTTCCGCTCACCTCAACCGCGTTCGCCTGCGCCCGGTCAGCGTCCACCAGGTTCATGAAGAAATCCTCGAGAGTAGCCTTGATCTGCGACACAGAAATGATGCGCGCGCCTGCGGCTTTCAGTTCGTCCACCCCCGCATACAATTCAGCTTCCGGGAGTTGTACACGGTAGACTGCACCGGTCTTCGTCGCCTTTTCGAGGAGCGAAAATCTCTTCGCAACCTCGGTCAATTCAAACGCAATCTCCATTCCTTGCGACTGGATGCCGACCATTTCGCCGGGCGTTCCCACACCGCGCAGCTTCCCGCCGACAATCACGCCTACGCGATCGCAGAGCATTTCCGCGTCCGACAAAATGTGCGTAGAAAACAACACCGTGCGCCCCTGCGCCTTGAGCTCCAGGATGATGTCGCGCACTTCCCGGCGTCCCAGAGGATCCAGCCCGGACATCGGCTCGTCTAGCACCACCACTTCCGGATCGTGCAAGATCGCCTGTGCCAGGCCTACTCGCTGCAACATTCCTTTCGAGTATTTGCGGAGTTGAATCTTCTTCGCAGTCTCCAGCCCCACTTTCTGCAGCATCCGCTGCACGCGCTCGCTCCGGTCCGTAGCCGTCAGATTGTGGAAGCGCGCGAAATAGTCGAGCAATTCCGTCGCGGTGAGGTAATCGTAAAAATACGGCTGCTCCGGCAGATAGCCGATCTTCTGGTGCATGGGCACATCGTTGATGGATCTTCCAAGAATTCGCGCCGTGCCCGAGGTAGGAAAAATCAGCCGCATCAGCAGCTTGATGGTCGTGGATTTTCCCGCGCCATTGGGCCCGAGAAAGCCGAAAATTTCGCCGCTTTCCACCTGCATGGTCAGGTTTTCCAGCGACGTCTTTTTCTTCAGGCTCAAGAAACCGTAGGGATATTCCTTTGATAAGCCTTCAATCTCAATTGCAGGGATGGGCATACACTCATTTTTCGAAATGCCGTGCGCGGAGTCAATCGTGCCGCAGCCAAACTGTTCGCGGAAGGCAACGGTTAATGATTATGAACAGGTGAACGCGGACAGCCTCTAGCCGCCCTGTTTTGCGATCTGCACGAGCTCGTTTTTCGGGACTTCCACCGGCTGCAGGGTCTGCGGCGCGCGCCAGTTATCCAACATGCCCACCTGCTGCACGCAACTCACCGTACACCTCGGCGCGCAACCCTTGTGGGTGATGAATTCGCGTTGGCGCATCTCCGGCGTGTAATTCTCCAGCGGAATCCCGGGATACCCGCGCTGCTGCGAGCACCAGTGCACCAGCCCGTCTTCGCAGATGTACAGGTAGCGCGAACCGGCGCGGCATTTCCAGTCGTGCTCGCGTCCTTTCGCCACGTTGTGCTGAAACTCGTTGAAACGCGAAAATGAACGCTTCCCCAGCGTCATGATCTCTTCAAAGATTTCCTGGTCGCGCAGAACCAGCGGCTTCAGCTGTCCATCGTGGTCGTGAATGATGCCGACCGTGCTGGTGAAGCCCAATTCCAGCGCGCGATGGGCAATCGTCAGCGCGTCTTCGGAGTTTTTCACGCCGCTACCGAGCACGGAATTGATGTTCACTTGGAACACCGCCCATTCCGATAGCATTTCCAGGCGTCCGTCGAGCGACTTCAGGCTCTTCTTTGACACTTCGTCCGGCGTAACGTTGTCGATGCTGATCTGCAGGTGCTCGAGCCCCGCTTCGTTCAACCGCTCGATGCGCTCTTTGTTCAGGAAAAATCCGTTGGTGATGAGGCCGGCAATCATGCCCCGCTTCCGGATGTGCCGGATCACTTCGTCAAGGTCGGGGTGCATCAGCGGCTCGCCGCCGCTAATGGTGATAATAGACGTGCCCATATCGGCCAACAGGTCCAGCCGGCGCGTCATCTCTTCCAGCGGTACAGGCTTGGAATTGTCGTCGAACTCGTTGCAATAAGTGCAGGCCAGATTGCAGCGCCGCATCGGGATGATGTGCGCCAGAAAGGGATGGTCTGTGGAGGCCAGCGCCTTGCCGATTCTGGTCAGTTCGCGCAGTCTTGTACGCCAAAAGCGCAGCCGCCTGCGCCGGAACGTCTCCCGGGACGCTTTTCCCTTCGATTTTGCGGGCATCTTGAAGCCAAATCCCCCAGCCATTAATTATACCGTAAGCCTACCAAGGCAATGGCTATGACCGGGAGATGCTGCGCAAGGGATACCCGCCCGAGTGGATTGGCGCAAAAACAAAACCGGGGATTCCGTTAAGAATCCCCGGCTGGTTGGATCTGATTTCGTTGGTTGCCGATTAGTACGGGAATGGCAGGTACGTCCACATTTCGCCCAAGTACCCGTTCACTCCCTTTCCATCCCAGCCTTGTCCGCCGAACAACCACACATTCTCCGAGCCGTCCTGCTGCCAGAGAGCTGTGCCACGGCGGCCGCCTGCCTGGTTCTGCACGAACGGCACACCATATTGTTCAGGAAGATACGTCGGATAATTTCCAAGCTCGTTGACGTTGCTGGATCCCTTCCACCATGTCCAATTCCCAGCATCGGGACCTGCGGTGTGGTATTCCCAGACGTCGTCCAGGAATCCGGTGCTTTGCGCGAGCGACGAGGCATAGCCCCACCCGCCGAAGAACCAGATGTTCCCGTTGCTGTCGTTCCATCCGGAGGCGCCCCAGCGCGAACCCGGGAAGACGCCGGGTGCTGGAACTTGTTGGGTGCCGTACATACCGATCTGCTGCGCAAGGCCGGTAAGGCCTCCGCCAGACATCCAAGTCCATTCCTGCGTAGCGATGTCATATTCCCAGAGGTCGTTCAAAAGCGCGCCTTCGGGAATACCGCCTGCCGGCAAGCCATCGATAGCCCCGGGATTCTGAGTTCCGACGGAATCGAGTCCGAGGCCTCCGAACAGCCACAGATGGCCGTTATTGTCAGCCCACAAGACCCCAGTCTGGCGGCCACCGGGGAAATTGCCGGGAGCAGCCTGGCCAAGCGTGCCATAGACGCCGTTCTTCTGGCCCACGTCTGAGCCGGTTGGCCCGACGAACGTCCAAGCACCTGCGGTGTACTTCCACAGGTCGTTTAGCAGCGCGACCGAACCCGTGGAGTCATATCCTTGTCCGCCGAACATCCAGAGCGTGCCGCTGGCGTCGGTGCAGTAAGAGGCGCCCCAACGGCCTCCGGGAAACGGCGTGCCCGTATATACGCCTTTCACATTGGAGGTCGCGTAGCCACTCAGGTTGGTCCACGTCCCAAGAACTGTGTAGGAACCTTGGTAGTTAGGGCCGGAGACGTCATAAATGCCCGGCACGAACTTCCAGAGATCATTGAGCAGGCCGCTGTGCCCAGATGCAGCGTTGCCTTGGCCGCCAAACAGATACATGTTTCCAGAGGTATCGCTCCACGTGACGCCACCCCACCGCGCCCCGGGACCACCCGGATAGAAATCGGTGATGACATTTCCGCTGGCCAAGTCGGTGAATGTGGTGCTCGTCGTCGTTGTGCTAAACAGGCCCGGCGTCTCCAAACGATTGGTGTAGGGAGTGACGGTCACAACGCCCGTGGTTTGCACCACTTTTCTGTACGGCTGATCCCCCGGAACCCAAGTCCAGCCCGCCCCAAAGCCCATGTTGACTCCGGGTATGAATACCCACATGTCGCTCAAAATGAAAGGCTGGTATGGCGGATTCACACCCGATGTGATGGGCAAACCCCATCCGCCAAACATCCATTTGTTGCCATTCAAATCCGTCCAGGTGCCCGCGAAGTCTCTGCCACCGGGCGTGTTCAGGTCCTGCAGCGGCGGAGGCGACACGAAAGTTCCATATGGGCCCAAGGTGCCGTTTGAATTGGGACCGCTCATCCAGGCAAAGTCATTGTGCTGGCAATCGACGATGACGTTCGAAACGTTTGCGGTAGCCACGCCCTTGTAGTTGAAAGCCGTGCACGGCTGTTGCTGGCTGCTTGGCTGCAAGAACACGGTCACATCGTAATTTCCATTGTTGGTGACACCGGTTGGGAACGTGAATCCCTGGTTGTTGTCGGTGACGATTGTGTTGTCGCCGCCATTGTTCAGCAGTTCTGTGAACGCTCCGCTGAGCGGCGGATAGCCAGTCGCATACGTATGGTCAACCAAGCCCACCTGCGTGCCGCCGATGCTCCACGCCGGCTCTGGGCATACCACCTGGACAGTATTCACCGCACCGACCACCGTGCCGGACCCGTTGATCACGGAGCAAGTCTGATTCGGATTTGTCGGTTGCGTAACCACGCTGACCGCGTAAGTCGAGTTGATCGGCGCCGGTATCGTAAACGTGAACGGAACGGTGCCGCTTCCACTAATGGAGAGTTGATCGAGCACGGTCCCCAAGGTGTCTTCCAGGACCAACCCGCCTCCCACCAGTCCGGTGACGTTTCCGCCAATCGTATACACCGCGCCACATGTAACGATAACGTTCGTTACCAACGCGGTGGCAGTGCCGGAGCCTTGAGTAACAATGCAATTCTGAGTGGGATTGGAAGGCTGCGTTTTGACGGTAACCGCGTATGCGCCGGTGACGAGCGTAGCGAACGTAAACTTCACGCTACCCGTTCCGGTAACTGTCAGATTGTCACCGCCGTTGTCTTGCAACACCAAGCCCGAGCCCGTCAAACCGGTCACCGTGCCGCCAATCGTGAATCCGGTGCTGCAAGTGATGGTTACGTTCGTGACGTTCGCCGTCGCCGTTCCGGAGCCGTTGCTTACGAGGCAGGTCTGGACGGGATTGCTGGGCTGCGTCAATACCGTCACGTTGTATGCGCCGGGCACCAGCGTCGGAAAGGTAAACGTTCCGGAGCTCGACACCGTGAGGTTATCCAAACCGCTGTTCTGCAACACCAATCCGGAACCTGTCAAACCCGTTACCGTGCCTCCAATGGAGAATTTCGTCGAACAGGTGATGGTGACATTCGTGACATTCGCCGTGGCGTTGCCCGAGCCATTCGTTACGGCGCAGGTCTGCGTGGGGTTGGAAGGCTGCGTCAGTACAGTGACGCTGTAGGGATTGTTTGCTGCAATGCCCGTGGCAAAAACGAAGGGGACGGTACCTGTGCCGGTTACGGTGAGATTGTCGCCGCCATTATCCTGCAGCACCAATCCTGATCCCGCCAACCCACTTATAGTTCCGCCGATGGTGAATGTTGCCGCCGCGCAGGTCACCTGTACACTGTTGACATTCGCTGTTGCCGTTCCCGAACCGTTGGTTACCGTGCAGGTTTGCGAAGGGTTGCTGGGCTGCGTCTGCACCGTGACGGCATACGCCCCACTCACTTTCGTTGCAAACGTAAACGGCACGGTTCCGCTGCCCGTTACTGTGAGAGCATCTCCGCCGTTGTTCACCAACACCAATCCTGTTCCAGTGAGCCCGTTGACTGTGCCTCCGACGCTGAAGGACCCTGAACCTCCACCGCCGTTATTGCCGCCACCACCGCCCGAGAATCCGCCTACCACGCCGCTGCACGCAGCCATCATCAATGCTGCTCCGGTTGCAAGGAGAGCTAAAATCGCTTTTCGACTGGGGATCATGGTCATCCTCTTCATTCCACGCTCGGGACGCGCGATCGCTTGGATCCTCCGTCCTGGCAGGCGCTCTCCTTCTGACCATTCGTTCCCAGGGACCGGCGCGGTTCTCCGTGTTGATGGGCGAGCTCCGTTGACCTGGGTCGAGATCCAGCCAGGACACCCGCCCGGCCGGACATAGAAGTACTGGAACCTGCAAGGTTAGCTTGCCCCCTGTTCACTCAGTCGGCAACATTCCCGCGCAAGGGCTGTGCTGAACTTAGTAATAACGGACCGTTTTCACGAAAAGCGCGAAGTAAAGAGGTAAAGAAGTAAGGAGTAAAGCAAACGTTTGTGGTGATTTCGGCTCCTCGTCCTCGCGTCTTTACCGGGTCACTTCGTTGCCTCGTTCTTTTATTCCTTCCTGCTAAACTAGCGTAGATCTTGTAGCGCCGAGCTTTAGCTCGGCATGCCGCCCTGCAGGGCGGCGCTACGTCGCTCCTCTGGAGACCGTCATGAGTGAAGCCACGCAGTTTGCGAAGTCCGTTCCCACCCGCACCGAATCCGACAGCATGGGCAAAGTCGAAGTCCCGATGGACCGCTACTACGGCGCGCAGACGGCCCGCTCGCTCGTCCACTTCGCCATCGGCAAAGACACCATGCCGCCGGAACTCATTCGCTCCTTCGGCATCCTGAAAAAGGCAGCGGCGCTGGTGAATCGCGATCTCGGCAAGCTCCCCGAAGAAAAGTGTAATCTCATCGTGCAAGCCGCCGACGAAGTCATTTCCGGC
>Ga0335076_10003593_pt1 | contig 15597 bp, 14 predicted proteins | sample Lox_Sample_25_FD_206717 | JGI IMG/M metagenome (GOLD analysis project Ga0335076, IMG submission 206717) | Soil microbial communities from Loxahatchee National Wildlife Refuge, Florida, United States - Lox_Sample_2.5 | ecosystem: Environmental > Terrestrial > Soil > Wetlands | place: USA...
TTGTAGCCGCGCGTCGTCACTGCGCCCGGCGAGCGGGGCCGACGCGAGCAGCGATCACATTTACAAGAACAACTGACGAGTCCAGAAGACGTCCGGAAGGACGCCCATATTTCAACGGGCAGTCGCGTCTACGAAGGTGCCGCCGCTCGCTCAGAACTTGAACACCGAGTCTGCCGCGGCGCGGGTCGCCTGACGCGCCTCGATCGCCCTCTCCAGCCGCTCGATCTCGGCCCGCAAAAGGCCGATGCGTTCGCTCAGCTCAGGGGCCGACAGATTGTCGAGGTTCTGTCCGATCTCGTGCGCGAGCGGTGCCTTGGGCTTCTGGCCGAACACGGATTCCTCGTCGAACACGGCCATCGCGCCCTTCCTCCCGCACGTTCAGCCCGCGGCGATAAAACCGCCTCCGAGCACCCGCGCGTCCGGATCGTTGGAGTCATAAAATACGCAAGCCTGGCCCGGCGACACGCCGCTCTCGGGGTGCGCGAACTCGACCTCGCCGGCTGGCGTGAGGAGGGCGGGCGCCGGGGGACGGGTCGACCGCACCCGGGCGGCGATCGGCAGCCCGGCCTCGGGCAAGTCGGCGATCTCGCCCTCCCCGATCCAGTTGATGTCGCGCAGCTTGATCCGCGTCACGGCGAGCGACGAACGGGGCCCGACGACGACGCGCGCGTTGGCCGCGTCGAGCGCGATCACATAGAGCGCCTCCGCCGCGGCCACGCCGAGCCCGCGCCGCTGGCCGATCGTGTAGTGAACGACGCCGTTGTGTCGCCCGAGCGCTCGGCCGCTGGCGTCGACGATCTCGCCCGGAACGGAGGCTCCGGGCATCAGTCGCTCAATTATGTCGGTGTAGTGCCCCGACGGGACAAAGCAGATGTCCTGGCTATCGGCCTTTTCAGCGATCGCCAGGCCATGCTCGCGCGCCAGTTCGCGAACCCGCGCCTTCGGCATCGACCCCAACGGAAACCGAAGCCGCCGGAGCTGGTCGCGGGTTGTGTTGAACAGGAAATAGCTTTGATCGCGATCCGGATCGGCGGCGCGGTAGAGCGCCCGCTCACCGCGCCTATCGCCGCGGATGACGGCATAGTGGCCGGTCACCAGCAGATCCGCACCAAGATCATTGGCGGCGTCGAACAGGTCGGCGAACTTCATTTGCTGATTGCAGGCCACGCATGGCACTGGGGTCTCGCCTGCGACGTAGGCGCGGGCGAACGGCTCGATCACCTTCTCGCGAAAGCGCTCTTCGTAGTCGAGCACGTAGTGGGGAATGCCGAGCTGGGCGGCGACGTCGCGCGCGTCGTGGATGTCCTGCCCGGCGCAGCACGCCCCCTTGCGATGGGTCGCCTCGCCGTGGTCGTAAAGCTGCATCGTCACGCCGACGACGTCGTAGCCCTCGGCGGCGAGCATCACCGCGGTGACCGACGAATCGACCCCACCCGACATCGCCACGACGACGCGGGTTTCGGCTGGCGCCTTGGGCAGGCCCAGGCTGTTGAGCGCGGCCCATACGGGCGTCGCGACGGACGGTGCAAGCATGACAATCTTAACCGGCCGACGAGCCGGCCCGGCATTTATGTTGGGCGTCCGGCCCGATCGGGCAAGCCATAGCCCAATTCCTCAGCCGCGGCCATACCACGGCCGAAGGGGAGCGGCTATTGTGCGGCCAGCTTGTCGGCGAGCAACGCAATCGTCTTGGCGTAGACCGGAGCCGAGTTCCACTCGAGCAGGGCGGGGAAGTTAGGCTGGCCCTCATCCCAGCCCGCGCCCGGCTGCCAGCCGTGGCCGCGAAGGAAATTTGCGGTCGAGGCCAGCGCGTCGGCGGGGCTCATCAGGTTGCCGCCGCCGCCGCCCTCGACGTTGACGGCGTATTTGAGATAGGCGGACGGCATGAACTGGGTCTGGCCGATCTCGCCCGCCCAGGCGCCGCGCATCTGCCCAGGCTGAAGCAGACCTCTCTGGACCATCATCATCGCATCGATCAGCTCGGCGCGGTAGATTTGCGCCCGGCGGCAGTCGTAGGCGAGCGTCGCCAGGGCGCTGAAGGTCGGATAGGAGCCGAGGTCGCCGCCATAGCCGGTTTCGAGCCCCCAAATCGCCGCCAAGACTGGGGCCGGGACCCCATAGCGCTGCTCGATCTTCTGAAACGGTTCGGCATAGGCGAGCATCATCATCTTGCCCTTCTTGATCAGGGCGGGCGAGGCATGCCGGGCGGAGAAAGCGGCGAAACTCTGCCCGAATCCCTGGCTGCGGTCGTGGGCCGAGACCGCGGGCTGGTAGACCACCCCATTCAGGGCTGCATCCGCGACCTGCGGCGAAATGCCGTCTCGAATCGCGACCTCCTTGAACGAGGCCAGCCATTCATTGAAGCCGTCGGCGCTGTTGCCGCAGTCCGCGGCCCGCGCCGACGCGGCGCCGAACGTCGCCGCTGCGGCAGCCGCCAGCAGCAACGTTCTCAAATCCCTTCGCATTTTGGCGCTCCGCTCCTTGTCGCGATTCGGCGTCCTGCTAGCCCCGAAACACGGCCGAACCTTGGCGGCGCCTCTTTTTTCGCCAGATTGCGCGGGACAGCTCGCCCAGCGGCGCTGACGCAAAACCCTTGCGGCCACAGGCATGTATCACGAACTTGTTCCGCCAGCGTCGCTTAGGTAAATCTTAAATCGCTTCGCCTAGTGTGGGTGAAGATGTGCCATGCGTTCGAGTGAGAGTTCAAGATGAGTGAAACGCTGCGGCCGAGAGTGAAATATGTCATCGGTCCCGACGGCAGTCCACTGACGATCGCCGATCTGCCGCCGCCAACCACCCGCCGCTGGGTCATTCGGCGCAAGGCCGAAGTGGTCGCCGCGGTGCGGGGCGGATTGCTTTCACTCGAAGAGGCCTGCTCGCGCTACACGCTTACGGTTGACGAGTTTCTGAGCTGGCAGGTTTCGATCGACCAATTCGGCTTGGCCGGACTTCGCACCACCCGCATCCAGCAATATCGCCAATAGCCTAGGTGAGCCCCACCAAGGTCGAGATGGCCGCCGGTTCGTTAATTTTTCCGTATATTATTCCATTTTTTTCGAGCTGAAGGCCGCCTCTGCGGTCATCGAACTTAGGGATTTTGACGCGTCCAAGCAGCAATCTGCCAAGCCTTTCTTCTCCTCTGATATGTCGCCCAGCCAACCCAGTTTCTAGGCGGTGTCCGACTGCTCCTTCTCGGCCTAGTGCAGCGATTCTGATCTCCTGATCTGTGGCTCAGCTTGTGCCCACACTTGACCTTAAGCTTGAGTCGAAAGCGGCGGCGGTGCGGCGCATTAAAGTGACCACTGCCGGCGGGCATCGCCTCGGATGATGAAAAACCGCGCTTACAACCGAGAATGGCTTGGACATATCCGGGCGGATCTTGTCTCACGGCATCAACTGCCCGCCGTTCACCTCGATGATCTGCCCGACGACGTAGCCGCTCAGCCCCTCGGAGGCGAGGAAGAGATAGGCGCCGACGCAATCCTCGGCGACGCCGAGCCGAAGAGCGGGAATGGTCTTGCGAATCGCCTCGAGCCCTTCCGCAGTCGAGTAGCGCTCGTGAAACGGCGTCGTGATGACGCCCGGCGACACCGCATTTACCCGGATTTTCTTGCCGATCAGCTCCTTGGCGTGGCCGCGGGTGATCGTCGAGACGAATCCCTTGGCCGCGGCATAGAGCATCGCGCCGCCGGCCCCGCCGTTGCGGGCGGCGATCGAGGTCGTGTTGACGACGAAACCGCCCTGCTTCTCGAGCCAAGGGAGCGCGGCGCGGGTCATCCAGATCACCGAGCGGGAGTTGAGATCGATTACCGCCTCGATATGCTCGTCGCTGGCTTCGAGCGAGTTGACCCGCCCGAGCATCAGGCCGGCGTTGTTGATGAGGCCGTCGAGGCGGCCGAACCGGGCGGTCGTTTCGGCGACGATCCGCTCGCACGCCTTCGGGTCGGCGACGTCGCCCTTGACCGCCAGCGCTTCGCCGCCCGCCGCCTTGATTTCGCCCGCCAGGGCCTGCGCCTCCTTGGCGCTCGAGTGATAGCCGACGGCGACCAGGGCCCCCTGCTCGGCAAAGCCTCGCGCCACGGCGGCGCCTATACCGGTCGAGCCGCCGGTGACGAGCACAGCTTTGCCGGCGAGATCGGGAATGACGAGGCGGGAGGCGGTCATGCGGGGCCTTCTTTGCGCGTGGATTGAAAACGAAAAATGCGCCGGCGGCGGCGCAGGGCGCCGATCCTGGATAGTCGCCGCCCGGCGCCTATATAGACCCAGGAAGCGGCGGAGAGTCGAACCCGATGACCGAGGCGCGCAAGCTTGCGGCAATTCTTGTCACCGACATCGTCGGATTCTCGCGGCTCGCCGGGGCGGACGAGGAGCGCATCCTTGCCCGGCTGCGCGCGCTCAGAAGCGATCTCATCGATCCGACAATTTCCGTCTATCGCGGTCGGGTGGTCAAGCGCACCGGCGACGGAGCAATCGTGGAGTTCCGCAGCGTGGTCGACGCTGTGCGCTGCGGCATCGAGCTGCAGCAGGGTCTGGTCGAACGCAACGCCGGCCTGCCGCCCGAGCGCCGGATCGAGTTCCGGGTCGGAATTCACCTCGGCGACGTGGTCGAGGAGAGCGACGGCGACCTGATGGGGGATGGGGTCAACATCGCCGCCCGCCTCGAAGGCATCGCCAAGCCGGGGGCGATCTGCCTGTCGGAGGACGCCTACCGGCAGGTCAAGGGGCGGCTCGACCTCACGGTCAGCGATCTCGGCCAGACCGAGCTGAAGAACATTGCCGAGCCTATCAAGGTCTATTCGCTCGAGGTCGGCTCGAGCGGGCGCGCCAGCGCCGGATCGGCTCCCGCGCCCGACAAACCCGCGCCGCCGCGGCTCTCGCTGGTCGTGCTGCCGTTCGCCGGCCTCGGCGGCGGCGCCGAGCACGAGCACTTCGTCGACGGCGTTACCGAGAGCCTGACGACCGACCTCGCGCGGATCGCCAATTCCTTCGTCGTCGCGCGCAACACCGCCTTCACCTACAAGGGCAAGCCAGTCGACGCCAAGCAGGTCGGCCGCGAACTCAACGTCCGCTATATCCTCGAGGGCAGCATCCAGCGCGGCGGCAATCGCATGCGCGTCAACGTGCAGCTCATCGACGCCGCGACCGGCAATCATATGTGGGCGGACCGGTTCGACAAGCCGATGGCCGATCCGTTCGACATGCAGGACGAGATCGTTTCCCAGCTCGCCAACCAGCTGCGTCCGGAGCTGCTCGCCGCCGAGGCGCGGCGCGCCGAAGGCCAGGAGAATCCCGATTCGGTCGACCTTTATCTTTTGGGCAACCAGTGGTTCAACAAAGGCGGGATTCCTAACGTCGAACGCGCGCGCGAATATTTCGAGCGCGCCGTCGCGCTCGATCCGACCAATGTCGACGCCCTCGTCGGGGCGGCGAGGGCCGATGTGCTGATCGCCGGAGTTTTCGCCAACGAAGAGCGCGATAACGCCCGGCTCGCCGAGGCCGAGGCCCGCCTGATCAAGGGCATCTCGATCGCGCCGCGCAACTATTGGGCTCATCTGTGGCTTGGTTTCATCCAGATCCTCACCAACCGCGCCGCCCGCGGAATCGCCGAACTGGAGCGGGCCCTCACCCTCAACCGCAACCTCGGCGCGGCGCACGCGTGGATGGGCCTGGCGAAAATCGCGATGGGCCGCGCGGAAGAGACCGAGGCGCATGTCAACGAGGCGTTCCGCATCGCGCCATCCGAAGCGGTCGGCTTCATATGGATGTACATCGCCGGTCTCGCCAATTTGCACCTTGGAAAGAACGAGGAGGCGCTCGCATGGTTCCGCCGGTCGATCGGCGCGAGCCGCAATTACCCGCTGAATCATTTCTATAGCGCCGCAGCGCTCGTCCATCTTGGCCGCCTCGACGAGGCGAAGGCTGAGGTTCAAGCCGGCCTCGCGCTCTTGCCGAAATTCTCGCTCGCGCGGTTTCACCGTCAGGCCGACAGCGACAATCCTACCTATCTCGCCCTCCGGCGCCGCATCGAGGAGGGCATGCGCAAGGCGGGCGTGCCGGAAGAGTGAGGGGTGGTTTCCTCCTATCTCGGGGCAAGCTCGACAATCAGATCGTTGGCGGCTTTCGCCATCCCCAATCCCGCCGCGACGTCGAAGGCGTTGATCGCGTCCATATGCCCGGATTCATCCATCCCGAACACGGCGCCGCCACATTGTTGGACGGTCGCAGCCGTTGTGGTAAAATCAAAAGTTGTCGCCCGGCCAGCGCGATCGTGCGGAGCCGGGTCCGGAAGCGGGCAGAGCCAAGGTCCGCCTGCGCGGAGCAATCCGATCCCGAAATCGTATCTTGAACCGAATCGAAGTCAGGATGGAAACCCATAAGCCCGACCGCCGGCTCGCCGCGATCGTCGCCGCCGACGTGGTCGGCTACAGCCGCCTCATGGAAGTGGACGAAGCGGGAACGCTGGCCCGCCTGAAAAGCATTCGCCTCGAGTTGATCGACCCGGCGATCGCAAACTGCAAGGGACGCATCATCAAGACGACCGGCGACGGCATGCTGGTCGAGTTCCAGAGCGTCATCGAAGCGCTGCGCTGCGCGGTCGACTTTCAGGAGCGCATGGCGCGGCGCAATCGGGATATGTCGGCCTCGCGGTCGCTCCTCTATCGCGTTGGCGTCAATCTCGGCGACGTGATCGTCGAGGACGACGACATATTCGGCGACGGGGTCAACATCGCGGCGCGGCTTGAATCCATCGCCGAGCCCGGCGGCATTTGCATATCGGCGGCGGTGCGCGACCAGGTCGGCGACCGGCTCCATGTCGGTTACGAGGATCTCGGCGAGCGGCAAGTCAAGAACATCAGCCGGCCGATCCGCGTCTACAAGGTTGTCATCGGCGGCCAGAAGCCGGATGCCGGCCATGGCGCTCACGACCTGTCCGGCGCCCCGAAGGCGACGGCGAAGAGGCCGGCAATCGCCATCCTTCCGTTCGTCAACATGAGCGGCGATCCCGAGCAGGAGTTTTTCGCCGACGGACTCACCGAGGACATCATTACCGAACTTTCGCGCTTCCGGCAGCTTGTGGTCATCTCGCGCAACGCGGTGTTCGTCCACAAAGGCAAGCCGGTCAAGGCGCAGCAGATCGCTCGCGAATTCGGCGTCGACTACATCGTCGAGGGAAGCGTCCGCAAGGCGGGCGAGCGAGTCCGCGTCACCGTGCAGCTGATCGACGGCGAGACGGAAGCCCATATCTGGGCCGAACGCTACGACCGGAAGCTCGAGGACATTTTCGAGATCCAGGACGAGGTCACCTCGTCGATCGCCTCGACCCTGTTCGGCCGCGTCGAGGCCGCCCGCGTTGGCCGCGCCCAACGCAAGACCACCGGCAACATGGCGGCGTACGAACATCTGCTCGCCGGCAAGATCCTGCATCACGCCTCGAAGCGCGAAAGCAACGCCGAGGCGCTCAGGAACCTCGAGCGCGCTCTCGAACTCGATCCGAACTATGCTCATGCTCACGCGTGGAAGGCGTGCGTGGTCGGCCAAGCCTATGTGCACAACTGGTGTGAGGACCGTTCCGTGAGTGAGCGGACCATCCTTGCGGAGTTGCAGACTGCGCTCGCGCTGGACGACAACGATGCGGACGTCCACCGGATTCTCGCCGCCGTCAATCTCACCTTCAACGAGTTCGACAAGGCCGCCTATCACCAGGAGCGGGCGCTGAGCCTCAATCCGAACAGCGACCTCATCGTTGTTCAGCAGGGCGAGATTCTGACCTGGCTCGGCCGCCCCGAGGAGGGGATCGAATGGGTTCGGCGAGCGATGCGGCTCAATCCCTATCATCCTGAGCGCTTCTGGGGTCATCTTGGCCGCGGCCAGTACGGCGCGCGAGCCTACGGCGACGCGCTCGGCTCATTCAGCAAGCTGACGGCGCCGGACTTCGGCCACCACGCCTTCATGGCCGCTTCCCTTGGACAACTCGGCAACCGCGTCGCCGCAGGCGCTCATGCCCGCGAAGTGATCGAGCGCGAGCCGGCGTTCAGCGCCAAGACGTTTCTGAATACCCTCCACTATCGCCAGACCGCCGACGCCGAGCATGTGCGCGAGGGGATCCTAAAAGCGGGCCTGCCGGACTAGGCCCGCTCCCGCCGGCCGAGCTCACCTTTTTCTGCGAGGCCGATCTCGACCTCTCTCGCCCGGCTCAGCCGGCGCATCGTCTCGGCGAGGTCGGGCGCGATCGCAAGGCGCCTGGCGTATATGCCGGCGACCGCGGCGCTGAGGCGGCCATCGCGGCCGAGCAGTTCGTCGCCAAATGCGATCATCCGCGAGTTCGGCCACGCCTGCGGCCGGATTTCGGCGAGCCGCTCGACGATCGCGTCCTCGCTCTCACGCGGGTGAGCCTGAGCCAGGATCATCAGCATCGCCGCGGTCGAGCGCGATATGCCGGCGTGGCAGTGGATCAGCAGGTGACGCACGTCGCCGGCGTCACGGCCGAAAGCAAGGATCGCGTAGACATCCGATTTCTGCGGCAGCACGACGCCCGATTCCGGTTCGATCGCGTCGTGAAAGCGCAACGTGGCGCGAAAGTGCGGATCGAACTCCTCGAACGCCTCCGGCTCCGGGCATTCGGGGTCGAGAATCGAGAGAACGTGGGTGACGCCCCGGCCGCTGTGGAGGTCGAGTTCGTCGAGGCCGCAGACGGTAAGGGCGGAAAAGGCGAGGGGCTTCATGCGCGGTCCCCTATCATAGAAAGCCGCCGGGCGGCGATCCTTTCGTGCGGGGCGCGATGGCTTGCCCGGCGCGCCGACTTGCGCAAGGCTCCGGCCCCGTGGTCCGGCGGCGTTCCCTATTCGCGATCCTCGCGCGCGGCGCCGGCTGGGCCGCGATCGCCTTTCTCGTTGTTTTCATCGGGCTTGTCGGCCTCTATTCCGTCGTGGCGCCGGTCTCGACGCTGATGGTGGCGCGAACGATCGAGGGCAAGAGCTATGAGCGCGACGCGGTGGCGCTGCGCGATGTGTCGCCTGCGGCGATAGCCGCGGTGATCGCGTCTGAAGACGAAACCTTCTGCTCCAATGACGGCGTCGACTGGGGCGCGCTGCATGAGGTGTTGAGCAGCGCCGGCGCCCGCAGCGTGAGCCGAGGCGCTTCGACCATCACCATGCAGACGGCGAAGAACCTGTTCCTGTGGCCGGGCCGCTCCGTCGTTCGCAAGGCCCTTGAGATCGGCATGGCGCTCGCGCTCGGCAAAGCATGGTCGAAGACGCGCACACTCGAGAACTATCTCAATGTCGCGGAGTGGGGCGATGGGCTTTATGGGATCGAAGCGGCGGCGCGCCGCTATTTTCACAAGAACGCGAGCGAGCTTAGCGGCGCGGAGGCGGCGCTGTTGGCCGCCGCCCTGCCAAACCCGGTTCACCGCAATCCCGCCCATCCGACCTCGCTCCACCGCCGCCTCGCCGCTGGCGTTGAGGCGAAGGTTGGCGACAGCTCAGGATTGCTCAATTGCTTGCCGCGGTAGGGGGCGGGTCGGCAGCTGTTCTCGCCGTGGACGGCATGCCGCTGAAGGCGCGCCCTCAAATCGCCTCGGCGACCATCTCGATTGCGCCGCATGGGCATTCCTGGGCACAGAGCCCGCAGCCCTTGCAGTAGTCATAGTCGAACTTGAACCTTTTGCCGGGCCCGAGTTTGATGACCGCGTTATCTGGGCATACGCCGTAGCAATTGTCGCATTCGAAGCAATTGCCGCACGATAGGCATCGGCGCGCCTCGTAGAGCGCGTTGGTCTCGTCGAGACCGCCGACCACTTCCTCGAAGTTCTCGACCCGGCGCACCGCCTCGAGCACCGGGCGCACCGTCGCCGGCGCGTCCTCGTAGTACCACGGGTTGAGGCGGTCGAAGCTCGCGAGCGCATGCTTCCCTGAAGCGACGTAGCTCCCGCCGCGCAGATAGGCATCGACGCAGCGCGCCGCCTTCTTGCCATGGCCAACCGCGACCGTCACCGTCCGCTCGGAGGGGGACATGTCGCCGCCGGCGAACACGCCCGCGCGGCCCGTCATCATGTCCGGCCCGACCTTAACTACGCCCTTTTCGACCGCGATTCCGGGCGCATGCTCGAGGAGCGAAAGATCGACATCCTGGCCGAGCGCCAGCACCAGCGAATCGGCTTCGAGTGTCTCGAACTCGCCGGTCGGCTGAGGAAAGCCGGTCGTGTCGAGCTTCATCTTCTCGATCGTCATCGAGCCGCCGTCGACCGACTTGATGGTCGAGAGCCACTTCATCGACACGCCTTCTTGCAACGCCTCCTCAAGCTCAAAATCATGCGCCGGCATTTTCTCCCGGGTGCGGCGGTAGACGATGATCGCCTCGTCTGCACCCAAACGCCGGGCGGTGCGCGCGGCGTCGAGCGCGGTGTTGCCGCCGCCGTAGATGACGACCTTGCGGCCCAGCAGCGGGGGAGCCTCGCCCTCCATCGAGCGTAAGAGGCTGACCGCGTCGAGGATCTTCGCCGCCCCGCCGGCCGGGATATAGGCGCGTCGCGCGATATGCGCGCCGACGGCAAGAAAGGCTGCGTGATAGCCGCCCTCGCGCATCGCGGACTCGATATCGTCGACTTTGGCCTCCAGGATGAGCTCGACACCCATTTGGGTTATGCGCCTCACCTCGGCGTCGAGCACATCGCGCGGCAGGCGATATTTCGGAATGCCGAAGCGCATCATGCCGCCGGCCAGGGGCCCGGCTTCGCGGATTGTCACGCCGTAGCCAAATCGGCGCAGGTGATAAGCGGCCGAGAGGCCTGCCGGTCCCGCGCCGACGACGAGCACGCGCTTGCCCGTCTCCACCTTCGGCTGGTCGAACGCCCAGCCCTTGGCGATCGCGACGTCGCCCAAGAACCGCTCAACTGAGTTAATCCCGACGGGTTCGTCGATCTCGGCGCGGTTGCATGAGGTTTCGCAGGGATGGTAGCAGACGCGTCCCATGACGGCGGGCAAAGGGTTGTCTTTGGTGAGCGTCCGCCAAGAGGCCTCGTAATCGCCCTCCTCTGCTTGGCTGAGCCAGCCCTGAATGTCCTCGCCAGCGGGACAAGCTGCGTTGCACGGCGGGAGCCGGTCGACATAGATGGGCCGTTGAGTCCGCCAAGTACCGGTCAGATTGAGCTTGCTCGTGCCGACGTCGAGCGCAATGGCGTAGGGATGCTTCATCTCAGGCCGCCGCCTCCAGGAGCCCATAGTCCTTGATGTGTCGGTCGGCGATCGCTTGCAGTCTGGCGACCCGCGGATCCTCTTCCCCGTCATGGAAGAGATGCGCGAAACGGCGCTGGAGCTTGAGATATTCGACCACCGGCGTCGGGCGGCGGATCTTGCGCACGCTCGTGATATAGCCCTTCTCCGCCTCGAAGATCGGAAAAAGTCCGGTCTCGATCGCGAGCCTGGCGAGCTTGATCGTGTCCTGCGACGCTGCGCCCCACCCGAGCGGGCAAGGGACATTGATCTGGACGTAGCGCGCGCCGTGAAAGCCCATCGCCTTCAGGACCTTGGCTTCAAGGTCGTGCAGATCGGCGACGCTCGCCGTCGCGACGTAGGGGATATCGTGCGCAACCGCAATCTTGGGCGTGAACTTGCCGGTTCCGAACACGTTGCCCGGCTCCTTGCCGACGGCCGGAGTAGTGGCGGTGCGGGCCGCCGGCGGGGTCGCCGAGGACCGCTGGACGCCGGTGTTCATGTAGCCCTCGTTGTCGTAACAGATGTAAAGCACGTCGTCGTTGCGTTCGAACATGCCGGAGAGACAGCCGAAGCCGATGTCGGTCGTGCCGCCGTCGCCGCCTTGCGCGACGACGCGCGTTTCGCTCCTGCCGGTGACTCGCATCGCCGCCGCGACGCCGGTTGCAACTGCCGCCGCGTTGCCGAACAGTGAGTGCATCCACGGAATCTGCCAGGACGTCTCAGGATAGGGAGTCGTGAACACTTCGAGGCAACCGGTCGCGTTCACGGCGATGAGATTGCGGTTCGCCGCGCGCATCGCCGCATCGATCGCGTAGCGGGCGCCGAGCGCCTCGCCGCAGCCCTGGCAGGCGCGATGGCCCGAGGTTAGCGAGTTCGAACGATCGCGAGTCGCTTGGACATTGCGCTCGCGCTCGTCGACCAACCGATTGCCGACGGTTAGAGTGCCCTTCTGGTAGAACTTGAGCTTCTGAATCTCGTTCATCGCCCGGTCTCCGCGAGCTTCTTGACCCGTTCCTCCTCGACCCGCTTAAGAATGCCCTCGGCCGCCGGACCGGCGCGGCGCATCTTGCCGCGACGATGGATTTCGCTCGCTGTGACGCGTTCGTTGAGGTCGAGGAAATGTGGGCCGTCCCAGGGTTGGACAACCGCCTGGCGGAAGAGCCGATGCAGCGAAGCCTTGCGAACCGGCCGGCCGCCCAAGCCCACGATCGCCGAATGCATCGCCGGCGGATCTGGAAGCTCGCGCAACGCGATAGCGACGTTGCTGGCGAGCGGCCCGCCCATGCCGACGTCGAGAGCTTTGTCGATGACGACGATATCGCGCGCCCGCGCCACGGCCTGGCGTAGCGCCTGAGCGGGAAACGGCCTGAACGCGACGAGCGTGACGAGGCCGATCGCGATCCCATCGACATGCATCTCGTCGATTACGTCCTTGATCGTGCCGTTGATCGAACCCATGGCGACGACGAGTATTTCGGCGCCGCCAGCTGCGTATGTCCTTAGTAACCCGCCAGCCTGACGGCCAAAGCGGCTTTCGAATTCGCTCGCTAGCGTCTCGACGAGGCCGAGCGCGGCATGCTGCTTGAAATATTGCAGGTAGCGCACTTCAGTGAAGGCGTCGGGTCCGACCATCGCGCCGATCGAGATCGGATCCGTCGGATCGAGGCTCTGTATCGGTTCGTAGGGCGGAAGATACGCGTCGACGGTGGCCTGATCAGGTACGTCGATCCGCTCGACAGCGTGGGTGAGAATGAACCCGTCGACGCAGACCATGACCGGGACCGACAGTTCTTCAGCAAGGCGGAAGGCGATGATGTGGAGGTCGGCCGCTTCCTGGTTCGATTCGGCGAACAGCTGAATCCAGCCCGACTCGCGCAGAGCCATCGCGTCCGAATGGTCGTTCCAGATGTTGATCGGCGCGCCGATTGCGCGATTGCCAAGCGTCATGACGATCGGCAGGCCCAGGCCGGCGGCGTTATAGACCGCCTCGGCCATGAACAGCAGGCCCTGACTGGCGGTGGCGGTATAGACGCGCGCGCCCGCGGCCGAAGCGCCGATGGCGACGCTGAGGGCCGCGAACTCGCTCTCGACGTTGATGAACTCGCAATTGTCGAGCGCGCCGAGGCGGATGAGTTCGCCCACGCCCTCAACGATATGGGTCTGCGGGGTAATCGGATAGGCGCAGACCACTTGCGGCCGGCATAGCGCGATCGTGCGCGCCATCGCCTTGGAGCCTTCGATCTGTTCTAACATCGGCGGGAAACCTCCCCCTTTTGATCTTCAGGCCGCAACCCTGGCCGCAACCAACGCGTGCGCCGCCTTGGCGGCCTCAACGTTGGCTTCGCCTATTTTGCCCGGAAATGCGCGCCGGATCGCTTCCAGGACGCAGTCGAGCGAGACGACGCCGACTTCCGCGGCGAAGGCGCCAAGCAGGGCGGTGTTGGGTGCCGGGCGCCCAACAAATTTCATCGCCAGTTCGGTCGCCGGCGCCGCAATCACGTGCCCCGCCGGCAGCCGCGCGACAACCGCGTCGAGATGAATCTCGGACAGTGTGCGCGCGGTGTTCACGATCAGGTAGCCGTTGGCTTTCAGTCCCTCGGTGACGTCGAGCGCCCTGAACAGCGTCGGATCCTGGACGATCAGGGCGTCGGGCGTCTGGATCGGCTCGCGCAAACGGATTTCCCTATCCGAAATGCGGCAGAAAGCGACGACCGGCGCACCAGTCCGCTCCGAGCCGAAGCTCGGAAACGCCTGCGAATGTTTGCCTTCGAGAAATGCTGCAACTGACAGCATTTCCGCTGCGGTGACCACGCCCTGGCCGCCGCGGCCGTGAATCCTCGTCTCGAACATTCTCGCTCCTCGGCGCCGCCGCGTCGCGGCTCTTAGGTGGCGAAAGTCGTTGCGTCGCGCACGGCTCAAGTCAATGCGACGCGGCGCCGCGGGGCCGGGATGTGCTCCCAGTCGGCGCACGGCGGGAAGGGCGCGATGCCAACGCATCCGCGGTGTGTTATCGTTGCCGCTACATGCGGCGGGGCCACATTGGGTAGCGCGGTCTGCGCCCGAAGGTCGACAGAGTGGGCGATGCGGCAAGAAACTCTGCGCAGAAGGAGCCGCCTTTGGGCGAGCGGCGCCAAGTCACGGTGCTGTTTGCCGACATGGTTGGCTTTGTCGAGATTTCCGAGCGCGTCGGCGAGGACGCAACTTTCTCGCTTATCCGTCAGATTTATGAACTGCTGACGGCCGCAATCAATGAACAGGGAGGCTGGGTCAAGGACTTCACCGGCGACGGCGTGATGGCACTGTTCGGCGCATCGGAGGCGCTCGAGGATGCGCCTCTTCGCGCCTGTCGCGCGGGGCTCTCGATTCACCATCGCCTCGCCGCCGCCGCAGCGACATTCGAGAGTCAGTTAGGAGTCCGGCCGCAAATACGCATCGGCGTCAGCTCCGGGTTTGCCGTCGTCGCGAAGATATTCAGCCAGGACGCCACGGCGACGGCGCTCGGCGACACGGTCAGCCTGGCTTCTCGCCTGCAGAAGCTCGCCGAGCCCGGCGCGGTCTATCTGAGCGAAGCGACCCAGCGCCTGGTCGAGGGACAGGCCGAAACCTCGCTCGTGGGCGACTTTGACATCAAGGGCAAGTCCGAACCGCAGAAGGTCTATCGGCTTGAGGCGATCCGGCCAAGCGCCACTCGATTCTAAACCTCGGTCTTCCGTGGACTTAGCGCCTATGTCGGGCGTGCTGCTCGAACAGAGCTTGGCGCAGGCGCAGCGAAAAGTCTGTATCGTAGATTTCGTGGCCGAGCCGGGGATGGGGAAGTCGCGGCTGCCTTACGAGTTCCGCCGTCGCATCAGCGATGGCCAGACGTTCCTTCCTGCATGGAAACTGCTTGCCGGTCGGCAGGCAGCGGGCGTTACGGACCTTCATCGAGGTAGTGCGCGTTCTGTTTCAGATCGGTGCCCTCGAGCCGAAGACAGAGGTCAGACGAAGAATGGAGCAGGGCCTCGCAAGTCTCGAACTGAACTTGCCACAGACTTACGGCCTTTGCTCAACATGATTGGCCTCAAACCGCCACATGGCGCGCTGCGACGTTCACATCGGGCGGCTGCGCAAGGCGTTGTCGCGCGGCCGGGAACGCGATCCGATGCACCGTGCGCGGCGCCGGCTACGACTTCGACGGGACCTTCAGCAAAATTTGAAGGGCGGGGCCCGGATAAGAGTGTGGTGCCCCTAGCCGGAATCCCTCAGGACTCATACTGGACTGAAAACGTGTAGCGTTTTCGCTCACTGAAATTTGAAATACCAACACAGATACCATCAGCGGCTGAATCGGAGAGGAATTCCCGAATCGACGAGATTTTTGATTCAACCTGCTGGATCCAGGCGA
>Ga0335076_10003595_pt1 | contig 15593 bp, 15 predicted proteins | sample Lox_Sample_25_FD_206717 | JGI IMG/M metagenome (GOLD analysis project Ga0335076, IMG submission 206717) | Soil microbial communities from Loxahatchee National Wildlife Refuge, Florida, United States - Lox_Sample_2.5 | ecosystem: Environmental > Terrestrial > Soil > Wetlands | place: USA...
CAAGTACCGGATTTTCTCGCCCAGCTTCATACTCGCCCGCTGCTGTATTCCAAATCGAGATAGTTATATTGCAATTTGTAATGTATGTCAAGAGAGATATAGCTCTCATTTTCAGCCCTTTACGGGCATCTACGGTTCGGGGAGCTGTGATACGGCCGAGTCGGGTTCGCTCCGGCTCAGCCTGGCCTGGTACACCAACGGAAACGTCCCAGACCCGCTTCTGACAAAACTGCGCACCAGTTCCGAACGCGAGAAGTGGCCGAGGCTCAATAACCGGATCAGTTGATCCTTGGAAAACGTCTCCCACCCGTGCCTGCGTCCCCACGGGAAGCACGTAGCTTCCACCGCAGCCGGGGCAAGGCCTTCGCTTCTTCCGGATTCAATTTGCGCACGCAGCCAACCCAGGTATTCGAGTTTCTGCCGCAGTGCCGCACGAGGATCCTGTCGAATGACAACGCCTGCGATGTCGGGAAAATCGGGACGCAAAGTATGGACGTGCCCATGCCCCTCGACCAGAACCTCGATGTCGAGGGCCAGCAGTCGCTCCAGCGAAGCGATCCACTTGAGGCTATCGACGTCGGGATTGGGGGTTGCGAAGTAGCTCCCCATGAAAGCGTCGCCGGCAATCAGTGTTTTCTCCCGCCGGTCGTAGAGGACCACATGGTCATCACAATGACCCGGTGCCTCGAACACCTCGAGTTCACCGTGAAGAGTTGAAATTCGCTCACCCAGAATTTCGTAGGGTGGCAGGAGCGGATCGGGCTGGCCAATGATCGCTGCTCTCACGGCCGGAAGTTTCCATGGAGACTTCAGGATCTCGGCTGTTCTGGCGGACAGAAACAACGGCACCGACAACGCCCGGGCGGCCCAATTCAAGTTGCCGACATGTTCCTCGTGATGATGCGTGGCTACGATGGCACGGATGGATGCTGGAGGCAAGCGGCGGAGATGGCGCCGCAAGGAGCCGCGCATGCGGGGCGAACCGGGATCGACCAGAAGCCCGTCATAAACGACAGCGGTAAATAGCTCGCCAAAAAGGATCGGGACCACATCGCAGGGGATGCCGCCAAGAAACAGGATCGACAGCTTGCTTCCAGGAAAATCCATTCGGCGCCGGAAAGTCTGCAGGTGAGAAATGCCTTGGACGAAGAAGTCCCGCAGCCCCCCTGCCACAATCAGCGGCACCCGGATCAAAAGGCCAATCAGGTAGCACGTCCAGAATGTTCCCCAGAAAGTCTTCCGCCTGACTTCGTCCGGATTCGCTACTCGGCAGGCGCCCCCGCGGCACTTGCTGACGGCGTACCGATTGCGCGCCACGAAGCGGTACCCAATCTCCCCGATCCAGCGGAACGGCACAATCCATCCCAGCCAGCCGATCAGAAACGTTGACGGAAATAACCGCGCCAGCACCGCCACTCCATCCCATCCGCGATGAACACGGCCCTGCGGCGTGATCACGTGCAATTCACGCAAGCAAGCCTCAACGGTCAATGAGGAATCGATCAAAAACAACGACTCCGCCGCGATCGGAAGCGCTGCCACTCGTTGCTTACGGTCAAGAATGCGCAACCAGCAGACAAACGCCTGGCAGATTTCGCACTGGTCGTCATAGATAGCGACGTACCTACCCGCGCAAAGCGTTTTCTCTTCGAACGCGGGGTCAACAGGATGTGTACTTACGCCAATGGTGATTTCCCTCCGACCACCCGAGACAATGTCGAGCGATTTTGGCAGAATCCACAACCCGTGCCAAGAAACAAAAAAACGCCCCCGGCTGGCCCAGGGGCGTTTTGCGCCTCCACTCTACTGCGTTGGTGAAAGTCGAAGCTACTGCTTGCGGCCGTTGTGCTTGTCGCGGTAGATCTGTCGCGACTGCCGGTTCTGCTGGCGATTGACCTGCGCCTTCTCCTGCGCGGTCAGCTTGCCCCCGTTTGCGGCACGGTCACTGCGAACTTCCTGGTTGATCCGCGCCTGATTCTGTTCCAGGTGCGCGGCTTCCCCTGCGGTCAGTTGGCCGCTCTTGACCCCTTGTGCAATGCGGTCCTGCTGGTTCTCTTCCCGCTTGCCCACTTCACTCTTCGGACTTGTATTCTGCACCGCCGAATTGTGCTTGTCTTTATAGATCTGCTTCGACACCTGGTTCTGCTGCTGCGTCAGTGTCTTCTTGTCGGCAGCGGTCAGTTTGCCGTTGTCGAGCTTGCGCATGTCGCGCTCTTCCTGGTTAATTGCTCCCTCCTTCTTTTCCAGGTTGGAAGTTTCACCCGCAGTCAGTTCCCCGCTCTTTACACCATTCGCAATACGGTCCTGCTGATTCTCCTTGCGATCTTGAATGGTTTGCCCGGTGACGGGCGTGTTGGTTGTCTGGGCCACAACTGGCAGCGCAAGAATTACCAGCGCTGCGCTTAAGAAAGTCTGCTTGGTGCTCTTCATGGAATCGTCTCCCGTGTTCTCAATTCACTTGCTTGTGTGTTGTGGCCACACGGGAAGAAACACACCCTGTCAAGAAATGTTGCGCGAGCGCCGTCGACCGCGTAATTCGCGGCCGGACAACAAGATGACGTGAAACAGAAAGCGCCTACTCCGGCGGCGACATGAGGAAGGTTCCGTTGCCGTTGCATCCCGGAAATCCGGTTACCGTCCAGTTACCCGAGATGCGCCCGTTGCCGCTACGTGTTCCCGTAAGGCTGACCACACTTTGGTCGTTCGTATTCGAAACGGTGGACACGGTCATAGTGAACGGCCCGGTCTGATAGCCATCTGCATTTCCGGTCACGGTAAACGTGCCGGATGAATTTGTAGCGGAAGAAAAACACGGAGAAGGGTCAAAGATGGACAAACTGGTAATGCTCAGCGCCGCACCGCTGGCCTGCGCGAGAACAGCATTGAACACAAGCACGTGAGACCCGTCTGACGTTTGCAGGTCGGCACTCCAGAAGCCGTCGATACCTTTGGCGATGGGATTAGACGACTTGGATGATCCGCCACAACCGGCGAGCGCAACGGAAGCAAGAACAACGAAGGTGAGACCGACGCGTGACATAGATACCTCCGGCCAACGCCAAGCTTAGAATCTCAGAAAAGTTAAGACCACGAAAGTGAAATTCCTGACTCCCTTACAGCCCTGCCTCAATTCGGGAACGCGGATCCAGGTAGTCGCGCAGTGCATCTCCGATGAAGTTGAAACTGAGCACCGCCAGCATGACCGCCAGCGCAGGAAACAGGACGAGATGCGGCGCGTCGAATAAATGAGCCCGGCCGTCGTTGAGCATCGCTCCCCAACTCGCCGTCGGAGGAGGCACGCCCAGCCCCAAGAAACTCATCGTCGCCTCCGCCAGAATGGCTCCCGCCATTCCGATTGCAGCTTGCACGACGACCGGCTGAATAATATTCGGAAGAATGTGGCGAGTGATCATACGAAAGTCGCTTGCTCCCAGCGCCCGTGCCGCTTCCACATACTCGCGCTCCCGCGCCGCCAGCACCTGCCCGCGAATCAAACGCGCATAACCAACCCATCCGCCGAGCGAGAGCGCCAGCACAAGATTGAATATTCCCGGCCCACGAAATGCGACGAAGGCAATGGCCAACAGTATCCCGGGGAAAGAAAGAAACGCGTTCATTACAACCACATTGACGAAACGGTCAATGCCCCCTCCGTAGTACCCCGCGATCGAGCCAATCACCAATCCCAATGCCAGCGAAGTAACAACGACGCAACTGCCCACCAGCATCGAGATGCGCGCACCATAAATCACCCTCGAGAGAATGTCGCGGCCAAGTTCATCAGTGCCGAACCAGTGGGCGCGCGAGGGATTGTCGAGACGCGTAGGAAGCTGGATCGCCGCCGGGTCCTGCGGCGCAATCCACGGCGCAAACAACGCAAAACCCACGAACACAACCACCAGTACGACGCCGATCGCCGCCAGTGGATTGTGGCGGGCCGCCTGGCTCACGCGAAATGAGACTTCAACCGTTGACACGTCGACTCATCTTATTCACTTCGCTTCGCCCCGTAAAGAAATCCTGAAGGTTCGCCGACTTCTGCGCAGGCCTCATTCGGCTGCGTGAAAGTCGAAGTAAGCCAGGTTCATGTTCCCTTGTGTCAGGATGTGGACCGTGATCACGTTGATGCCGGCCCGAAGCCGCATCCGCAACAAATCACGTGCCAGGTTCCAGTGGTGCCACTGCCGCCACTCCACTGGATCAGCCGCATCGAAGGTCGAGCGAATCTCCAGCGCCTGACTGGCCGATTTGCCATTCACATCCAGCGAAATCGTCCCGCCCCTATTAGAGGTATACAAAAGATCTGCCGCATAAACACCCGCACGATTCACCTGCACCGTGAGATTGAACCATTCCCCGGGCTCGGTCCAACCCACGTACTGCTGGCTCTCTGCAGGCTGCACGACGTTATAAGCACTGTTGTCGATCTCGTCATGGAACTTGGTGTAAGACGTATCGACGGCCTCGTTCATTCGAAATTCGTTGAGATAACTTCCATCCGCCGGATTTAATCCGCCACTGCCGCTGTTCTTGGAATCGCTGTCGTGGTACGCCACCCCTTCCCCTCCGCGATCGTAGTAGGCGCACTCCACTCTTCCCGGGATCTTCTGCGCCCCTTCGTGATAGCGGCCGTCTTGATAAGGAGTGCCCTTGTAAGTCTTCAAGAAATTCTTGTGCGAAGCACCGACCGCAGGAAAAGCAAGCAGGCTCAGGAGCAGGAGAATCAGCCATGAGCTTCGCGAAGAGCACCGCTTCAGCCCCACGGCTCGGAGCCACAACAAAGGGGCCATAGCCCCTGAGCTTCGTTCTTTCTTGACAGATAACGACATTAAAACCCCTGACACCGTGTTGAGTTCGCCTCTCGATTGTGTTCTCATAAAACCTACCGCGGGACTCAAAAGCCTCCCGCCAGCGCCAAAACCTCCACCCCTAGCCATAACTTCCAAGGAGGAACCTCATGAGCAAGAAAGTTTCGTACATTCCCAAAGACTACAACTCTGTCACGCCATATCTGGTCATCAAGGGGGCGGCCCAGGCCATCGAGTATTACAAGAAAGTCTTTGGTGCAACCGAAACCGTTCGCATGCCGGGCCCCGACGGCAAGATCGGCCATGCGGAACTGAAGATCGGAAACTCGCACATCATGCTGGCCGACGAGAATCCCAGCATGGGTGAAGGGCACACCAGCGCGTCCACCATTGGCGGCAGCCCGGTGAGCCTTTACGTGTACCTTCCCAACGTCGATGAAGTCGTGCAACGGGCGACGGCCGAAGGAGCCAAGCTTCTGAAGCCCGTGCAAGACCAGTTCTATGGCGATCGTAACGGATTTTTTCAGGATCCCTTCGGCCACCTCTGGGGCGTCGCCACGCACGTGGAAGATGTCTCGCCGAAAGACATGGAAGAACGCATGAAGAAGATGGCGCCAGCCGCGTAAGAATTAACAAGAATCAAGACGAGGCGGGGACATTCCTCGCCTCGTACCTTTCCTGGGCTATTGCCGGATTCTCGGATTCGCCACCGAGTACATCACGTCCGTCAGAAAATTCACCGCCACATACGTCAGTCCAATCGCGAGAATGCAGCCTTGCACCAGATAGTAGTCGCGGTTAGAAATCGCCTGTATCGTCAGCCGCCCGACGCCCGGCCAGGCAAAGATCGTCTCCGTAACTATTGCCCCAGCCAGTAGTGCTCCAAACTGCAGGCCCAGCACCGTCAGCACCGGGATCATCGCGTTGCGCAGCGCATGCCGGTAAACCACCGTGTTTTCATCGAGTCCTTTCGCCCGTGCCGTGCGAATGTAGTCCTGCCCCAGTTCCTCGAGCATCGACGTTCGCACCATGCGCGTGAGAATCGCCGCCAGCGCCCCGCCCATGGTAAGGGCGGGAAGAACAAGATTGGCAAACGTCCCGGCACCGGACACCGGAAGCCACCCGAGCTTAATGGCAAACAACAAAATAAGGATCGGCCCCAGCGCAAAATTCGGGAACGACAATCCAAACAGGCTGATCACCGAGAGCGCCCGATCATCCCAACGATTGCGGCGCCGCGCTGAATGAACTCCCGCCGGAATCGACAACACAATGGCCACAAACAAACTGGCCAGTGTCAGTCGTAGCGTGTACGGATAACGCTGTGCGATTAACTGAGCCACGGTCTGGTTGTAGCGGAACGAACGCCCCAGATCTCCGTGAACAACTCCTTTCCAATACCGCATGTACTGCTCGCCAAGCGGTGCATCCAGCCCATACAAGTGTCGCGTTGCAGCAATGTCAGCCGGTGGCGCTCCCTCACCCAGCATCTGCTGAATGGGATCGCCAGGAACAAGGTGAATGAGCAGGAACACCAGCGACACCACCAGCCAGATGACCGGAAGTGTGTACAGCACGCGTTGGAGGACGGTCTTCAACCTTGAGAACTGGTTCACGTTTCTTCAGTTTCGGTTTGTCATCCTGAGCGCAGCGAACGCGAATGCGCTCGCGGAGTCGAAGGATTCCTACCTTCTTAACCAAGCCGCTACCGATCTCCCGCCGCGGACGTTCACCCAGAAAGACATGACTAAGAAAATCTCCTCAGTCCCCCGCCTGCTTCGCCGCTTCCGCCTCGCCTTCCACCTTGGCCACCTTCTCAATCCGAACTCTGGCGATCCGATGCCCTTCCAGTTCATCCACCGTATACCGACGCCCCTCATACTCGAAGTGATCACGAGTCGTCGGAATGCGTTGCAGCCGCGCCAGGATGAAACCCGCCAGCGTCTCGAATCCGGCGTCGCGCGGCAGCTTCAGCCCATATTCCATTTCCAGGTCGCGGATATTCAGAGATCCATCCAGCACCATCACCGATTCATCTTCCAGCGCTGGTTCGGCCGGAGAAACATCAAATTCATCCTCAATGTTCCCCACCAGTTGCTCGAGAATATCTTCGACCGTAATCACACCCGCGGTCGACCCGAACTCATCCACCACTACAGCCAAATGACGGCGCCGCTCTTTGAACTCCGCCAGTAACTCAGCCAAAACCTTCGTCTCCGGCACCACCACCACGTCGTGCATGATCTGGCCGATCTGCATGCGCGAGATTCGCGTTGCGCTCGTCTGGCCCAGGTTGCTTAGCCGCAGCCGCATCCACCGCATCAGGTCCTTGTAATAAAGGACTCCCACAATATGTTCCGGGCCGCGCTGCGGATCATACACAGGGATTCGCGAATGTTGCCCCTCAACCACCCGGGCCAGCGCCTCATCGAGCGCGAGGTCCGAAGGCAAAGAGAAGATATCCGGCCGTGCCACCATCACTTCGCGAACCGTGATGCTATCGAGTTCGATCGCGCTGTGAATCATGGCCTCCTGGAACTCGGGAATCTGCCCAAACTGGCGGCTCGCGGTTACGATCAGCTTGAGTTCGTCGGGAGAGTGCACGGCCCCGCCGCGTCGCGTAGGCTGCGCGCCGAACATGCGCAACACGAGCCCGCCGGACCTCCGCATAAAGAACAGGACGGGCCGGGTGAGCGTCAGGAATGCTTCCATGGGCGCCGCCACGGCCAGCGCAATCTGCTCGGCGCGCTGCAGCGCCAGAGTCTTCGGCACCAACTCGCCCAGGATGACGTGCATGTATGTGATCAATGTGAATGCGATAGCGATGGCGAGAGTGTGGGCATAGATCGCCACATGCGGCAGGCGCTGCACGATCGGCATGCTGCTCACTAGGCCTGCCACCATGGGCTCGCCGATCCATCCTAGCGTAAGGCTGACCATGGTGATGCCAAGCTGGACGCCATTCACCACCTCGTCCAGATGCTGATGCAGCCGCTGCACAATGCGGGCGCCAATTCGTCCGCCTTCAATGAGCTGCTGGATGCGCGTGTCGCGCACGCTGACCAAGGCAAATTCAGCGGCTGCGAAGAAGGCATTGGCCGCCACCAGGAGAAGGATCAACAAGACCCGGAGCAGCACAAAGGCGATCATGGATGGGTAATTCTAGCATTTGGAAGCAGTTGCAGTTCACGCTCGGAAAAAACGAATCGCGGACCGACTCGCCCCTTTCAACGACCATTACAATTAAGGAATTAGGTGCGCGGGGTCACATAAATTCTCGAACTCCTCCGCTACCCTTTTCCTGAAGGGCTGGTCTAACTGGAAGGCGGCCCAGCACTTAAAAGTGGTCCGCCAGATCGTCTGCAACGCCCTTAATCTCGCAGTCATTCAGAAATTTTCTTTTGCGTAAGGAACAAAACCAAGGCAGTCCACGTACATCTCGATTGAGAGCACCATGGCTCCCAATCTCCAGCTCGCGGTAATCCGAGGAGGCGTTGTGAACGGAAACGGCAATAATAAGAAGAAGCGTCGCAGACTGATTATCTGGAGCAGCGTAGCCGCGTTTATCGTGCTACTGATTGCTGGGGGAGTCTTTGCCGCCACCCGCGGCGGCACCAAGATCGATCCTTCGAAGCTCGCCAAGGTGGAAAAAGGCGACTTGGCCAAAAGCGTAGTCGCCACCGGTAAGGTCACACCGATCACCAAGGTTGAAGTGAAGTCCAAAGCCAGCGGTATCGTGAAGAAGCTTCTGGTGGACTACGGCGACCACGTAAAGCAAGGGCAACTGCTGGCTCAACTCGACAAGGTCGAGATTGAAGCCCAGGTCGCGCAATCACGCGCCGCTCTGGAAGCCGCCGAAGCCAATCTCAAGAGTTCCCAGGCCGACTTCGAACGCGCCAAAGTCGACGCTGAAGGTCCGGATGTTCCACTGCTGAAGCGCGCCTATGATCGCGCCGTCGGCATGGCCAAGGATGGCGTCGTTTCCACCTCCGCCCTCGAAGATGCGCAGAAGAACTACGAACTGGCGCTGAATAAGCAAAACGTAGCCAAGGCGCAAGTCACCGTGCTGAAGGCCAAGATTGCCCAGTCGCAGGCTGTCGTGGCGCAAGATCAGGCCAACCTCAAGCAGTTGGAAGAACAGCTCAGCTACACCGACATCGTTTCGCCCATCGATGGCATCGTGCTGTCCCGCGACGTTCAGATGGGTGACGCCGTCAGCTCCATCCTCGTATTGGGATCCTCCGCCACGCTCGTCATGACCCTCGGCGACACCAGCGAAGTTTATGTCAAGGGCAAGGTCGACGAGAGTGATATCGGCAAGGTCTACCTCGGACAGCGCGCCCGCATCAAAGTCGAGTCCTTCAAGGACAAGACCTTTGACGGCAAGGTCACAAAGATCTCGCCCATGGGCGTCGAGAAAGATAACGTCACTACCTTCGAAGTCCGCGTCTCGATCCAGAATCCTGGCGGCGAGCTGAAAGCCGAAATGACGGCCAACGCCGAAATCATCCTCGAAGAGCACAAGGGCGTTCTGCAGATTCCGGAAGGCGCCATCCTTTACGACAAGGACAAGAAAGCCTCCGTAGAGGTGCCAAACCCGAAAGCGAAAGATGGCAAGGACAAGGTCGCCGTCAACATCGGTATCTCCAACGGCGCCAAGACCGAGGTGCTCAGTGGTTTGAAAGAAGGCGATCAAGTCGTACTGCAGTAACACCAGGCCGTCCGGCTTCCGGCATCCGGCTTCCGGTTCAAAGTGCTAATCCGTATAAACCGGAAGCCGAGAGCCGGAAGCCGGATGGCGTTTAGGAAAGACTCGCAACCGAGGATTAAGGACTCAGGACTAGCGACCAGCAATGACTCTCTCCGAAATCCTGCGCCAGGCGGTGGCTACGTTCCGCGCTCACAAGATGCGGACCTTCCTCACCATGTTCGGCATCGTCTGGGGGATCGCCTCGGTCATCATCCTGGTAGGACTCGGCCGCGGCTTCGTCGTCGACCAGAAGAAGCACATGGAAACCCTGGGCAAGGACCTCGTCATCGTCTGGGGAGGCCGCACCAGCACCCAGGTCGGCGGTAGAGCCGCTGGACGCGAGATTCGCCTCAACGTCGACGACGCCCGCTTGATCCGCGACGAATGCTACCTCGTAAGAAACGTCAGCCCTGAGTTGCGCCGCACCATTCCCGAGGTCAGCCAGTTCAATTCCGCCAGCCGAGGCGTAGTGGGCATGTGGCCCTCCTACCAGGAATTTCGCTCGCTGAAAGTCTCGGAAGGTCGCCTCATCACCGAAGAGGACGAGGCCAGCGGCAACCGCGTAGTAGTTCTGGGTTCGAAAGCTTACCGCCAGTTGTTTCCCGGACAACCCGCCATCGGCGCCACAGTATTAGTGAAGAGCATTCCGTATTCTGTCGTCGGCATTCTGCAGGAGAAAAAGCAGAACTCGAACTACAGCGGTCCCGACAATGACTACCTCTTCGCGCCATATTCGGCAGTATCCCGCGACTTTCCTCCCCCGGAAAAACCCGGAGCCGGCATTACCCGCGGCTACCTCGACGACATTGTTTTCGAAGTAGCGAATCCGGAAGAACACGAGGCTGCGGTCTTGCAGGTTCGCCGAACAGTGGCGCGCGTCCGTCATTTCGACGCCCTCGACAAAGATGCCCTCTTTATCTGGGACACCATGGACGGCGCCAAGCAACTTGCCAAGATCTTTGGAGTCGTCACCATCTTCTTCGGATGCGTTGCCATCGTGACTCTCTGCCTCGGCGGCATCGGTGTCATGAACATCATGCTGGTTTCGGTCACCGAGCGCACTCGCGAAATCGGCACTCGCAAGGCCATGGGCGCTACCAAACGCGACATTCTCCGCCAGTTCTTTGCTGAGTCCGCCATGCTCACCGTAGTCAGCGGAGCCATCGGCCTCTCCTGCGGCATGGGCCTGTGCATGGCGATGGAAGCGCTTCCCTTGCCCGACTTCGTCCCCCATCCCATCGTTTCTCCGATCTCCATCATTGCATCGCTCCTGACGCTTTCCTTAATCACGGTGACCGCTGGCATGTATCCCGCCCAGCGCGCCGCCGAAATGACGCCTGTGGAGTCACTCCGATATGAATAAATTTCGAAAGCACTCTCTGTCTCTTTCCTCGCGGTTGGCGATCGCGGTATCGATGACCGCAATCCTGACTACCCTCGCTCTCGCTTCCAACCCCCAAGGCACGTTTGATCGCACCTTGCAGGTCAGTGGTCCGGTCAATTTGGACGTTCAAACCCACTCCGGCGACATCACCATCCGCGCCGGATCCTCAAACTCGGTCCAGATTCACGGCAAGATTTACGTCGGCGATCGCTGGCTCCGCGGCAATCGCCAGAGCGACGTGCAGCAGATTCAGCAAAACCCTCCCATTCGCCAGGAAGGAAATAACATCCACATCGATTACGTAAATGTCCGCGACATCGCCGTGGACTACGAAATCACGGTGCCTGCCGACACAACGGTTCACTCGCACAGCGGTTCCGGTGATCAGGACATCGAGGGAACCCATGGCAACGCCGAAGTCCAGACCGGTTCGGGCGACGTGAAGCTCCGGGGGGTAGTTGGCGAAATCCGCCTGCAGACTGGATCGGGCAACGTGCGCGCCCATGAGATATCAGGATCGGTAAAAGGCGGCGCTGGCAGCGGCGATATCGAGATCGAAGAGTCCGCCCAGGGCGATGTCGACCTTCACACAGGCTCCGGCAACATCGACGTCCGTGGCGTCCATGGCGCCTTCCACGGCGAGGCGGGCAGCGGTGACATCACTGCTGAAGGCACGCAAAGTGGCACTTGGGAAATCCGGACCGGATCGGGCAATGTTCGCCTGCGTCTGCCTTCAAACTCAGCTTTCGACGCTGACCTCTCCACCAGTTCCGGCAGTGTCGACGTCAATTTCCCCCTGGAGATGACTGTGCAGGGCCGCGTCCAGGAATCGCGCAAGCAGATTCGCGGCAAAGTCCACGGCGGTGGCCCGCTGCTGCAAGTTCGCACCGGCTCCGGAGACGTGCACATCGAGTAGCACCTCCCGGCTAAGGACTCGGGACTAAGGACTAGGGACTGTGTTCTTAAAGGAACTCATTTCGCAAGGCTGGCAGTCGCTCATGCGCGACCGCACCCGCTCGGCCCTCACCATGCTGGGCATCGGGTGGGGACTCGTCTCGGTCGTGCTGCTGCTCGCCTATGGGCAAGGACTCGGTGGCTGCGTACTGCACGCTTTCCTGAACATGGGCAACAACGTCATTGTCCTCTGGCCCGGGCAAACCAGCCTGCAAGCCGGGGGACAACGTTCGGGCAAGAAGGTCAACTACGAACTCGAGGACGTCGAGGCCATCCGCGATGAAGTGCCCCTGGTCCGCGCCGTCAGCGGCGAAATCGATCGTGATTTCGGTTTCAAGATCGGCACTCGCGTGGTCTCGATCATGGTGCGCGGCGTCGATCTTCCCTACGGCCAGATGCGCAAGCTCGATCTCGCCGACGGCCGCTACTTTAGCGAAACCGATTTCACGGATCATCGCCGCGTTGTCATTCTCGGCTATGAGGCCGCCAAGAAAGTCTTTCAGGGTGCTCCCGGCGCGGGCCAGCACGTCGAGATCGGCGGCCTCGACTTCGAAGTCATTGGCACAATGCGCAATAAAATTCAGGACTCCATGTACCAGGGCCCTGACAACGAGAACGGATTCATTCCCTTCGCCCTGATGCGCGACCTGAAAAACATCCGCGATCCCGATGAAATTATCATCCAGCCCACCGCGCCCGAACTGAACAAGAAAGCGCTCATGGCGGCGCGCGAGGTCATTGCGCGACGCCACCACTTCGATCCCAAAGACGACAAGGCCGCTCCCGAATGGGACACTATCGAAGACCGCAGCATGATCAACGCGTTCTCTTACGGCTTGCAGGCTGTGCTCGGACTGATTGGCGTGTGCACCTTGGCTGTAGGCGGCATTGGCGTGATGAACATCATGTTGGTCTCGGTCACCGAGCGCACCCGCGAAATCGGCCTGCGGAAAGCGATCGGCGCGCGCCCCCGCCACATCCTGGTTCAATTCCTGCTCGAAGCGCTCGTGCTGACGTTTGTAGGCGGCGCCATCGGTATGCTGGTCGCCGAACTCCTGACCTGGGCCATTCCTCCCATGCCGCTCTACGACGAGTTCTACAAGACCACCGACCACGAAGGCGCCATCTTCCTGCACGCCTCCATGGGCGTAATGATCATTTCCTTCACGATCCTGTCGATGGTAGGCATCGTCTCCGGATTCTTCCCCGCCCTGAAAGCCTCCCGCATGAACCCGATTGAAGCCCTCAGATACGAGTAAGGCCGAGTTCGTAGAGCCGACACTGCTTAATGTTTCCCCCGCGTCTTTAGGGTGTGAGACTTCTGCAGTTGCCTGAACCGCGTCCCCTGTATTAGACATTTGACATCAGGTCAGCAAGATCTTCCTTACGTCCTTTGCGTTTTCCTTCGCGTCCTTTGCGCTTCTGCGCTTCAAGATCCGTAGCTCGACGCCGCAGAGTAATCCCGGCAAAGCGAAGTTGATCTCCCGTAAACCAATTGATACTCTCTCGTCCCATGATTTCCTCAGCTAGGAATAGCCGCTCGAAGAAACAAAGGAAAATCATCGTGCACATCGCCACCAGCGCCGACGGCTTCATTGCTCGCCCCGACGGCGACGTATCCTGGCTCGACCGCCCCACTCCCAAGGGACAATATGGCATGGTCGCCTTCGCCAACACCATCGATACCATCCTCTGGGGCCGCAAAACCTACACAAAAGGCGTCGAGATGGGTATGAAGGCAGGCGGGTTCAGCCCCAAGATCAAGAACTACGTATTCTCCCGCCAGCCGCAGGTCCAGTTGCTGGACGGTTTCGAGCCAGTAACCGAACCCATCAAAACATTCGCCCAACGGCTGCGAGCAGAACCCGGCAAACACATTTGGATGATGGGTGGCGGCGAGATCATCGCGACCTTTCTCGACCAGGGAGAGATCGACGAGTTCAGCATTCACGTTATCCCCGTCTTCATCGGCGAGGGCGTCCCACTCATCAAGCCTCGCCACCGCTCTATCCCGCTCAAACTGCTCTCGACCAAAGAGTTTCCCGATGGCGTGGTGCACCTGAACTATCGCGTGCTCCAGCCAGCGTCCCCCAGAAAAAAGTCGTAGCGCCGGCGCCTGCACTGAGCGCGGTCGAAAGGTCTTCTCAGCGCCCTTTGCGGCTTTTCCTAGCGACCTTCGCGCTTAAAGACGTTCGACCGGGTGCCAGCATGAGCCCGGCAGGCCATCCAATCCCGACGCTCACCATCCACCGTCCAAATCGTCTTTCCCCCATGCTCACTCGCACCCGACTTCACACCCTGCTTCTGACGGCAGCCTTCACCTTCTCGTTCGCGACATTCCTATCCGCGCAAACTGAATCCAAAACAGCAACCGCTCAACCCGACGGCCAACACGATTTCGATTTCGAACTGGGCTCCTGGCACATCCATTTAAAGAAGCTCTTGCACCCGTTAACTGGGTCGAAGACCTGGGTCGAATTCGACGGCACCTCCGTAACCCGAAAGCTCTGGGAGGGTCGCTCGCAAATCGAAGAATTCGAAACCGACAATCCCACCACGGGACACATCGAAGGAATGACCCTTCGCCTCTACCATCCCGACTCCAAACAGTGGTATCTGTATTGGGCGAACGCGAAGGATGGCGTGCTGGTCGTTCCTCAGATCGGACAATTCAAGAATGGCGTTGGCGAGTTCTACGCCCAGGACACCCTCAACGGAAAAATGATCCTCGTCCGCTTCATCTGGTCAAAAACCAACACCGATATGCCCCACTTCGAACAAGCCTTCTCCGAAGACGGCGGTAAGACCTGGGAAGTTAACTGGATCACAGACCAGACCCGCGTCCCAGAGAAAAGCTAGCGTCTCTGCCGAGCCGCGAGACGCCGGAGTGCCCAACTCGGATCTCTATATATTTTGCAGGATTTTTCCCGCACCGCCTGAGAAAGAGGTCAGTCGCGAAGCGGCGAAAGAATGCCCCACAGCACAGCGTGGGTCTTAGTACGAAAAGAAATCCAGCCCCGAAGGGGTCCAAAGAATATTTCGAAACAGGCAAAGCAGCTATTGCGCTCACGCCTGCACTCTACGCCGCTGGATAGTCCCAAACATCGGGCGGCAGCTTATCCTTGAGCGCGGCATACATCGCGTCGCGGAACAGTTTCAGCGCCGGATACGGCCGGAGAGCAATCGTGCGTTCCACAATCAACCCCTGCTCGTTGTCCACGATGATCTCCATGCTCTCGAACTTGTGACCATCCATCGTCCCCACCCAGCGCAAGAAGGTGGTGCGCTCATCGAGCTTAACCTCGGCTGTATACGTGCCCGAGCCACGCGTATTGCTCGACTGAGTGAAAATCGGCGCGATGAGATCCCGCCCCTGGATCGGTCGTGCCAGAATCGGGCTGTTGAATACGATGTCTTCAGCAAGCAGCTCGCTAATCTGGGCGAGAGTAGGCTTACCGGATTCCCGTAGTTTGCGTAAAGGATGCATTCTGATTCCTCCGACACTGTGTGATCTGCTGCTGAAATCGCGCGAAGGACCGTCCGGGGCTGCCCCGTCCTTGGGTTCGCCCGGATCCCCACGATTGAGGGTGCCCTACCCTGTGCGTTCTATGCAAGAGCCGGGGGCTGTTTCGTATGCCCGTCCAATTCGTTATCGATAAGGAGCGGCGGATCGTACTCTCTACCGTGTTATCTACAT
>Ga0335076_10003596_pt1 | contig 15591 bp, 8 predicted proteins | sample Lox_Sample_25_FD_206717 | JGI IMG/M metagenome (GOLD analysis project Ga0335076, IMG submission 206717) | Soil microbial communities from Loxahatchee National Wildlife Refuge, Florida, United States - Lox_Sample_2.5 | ecosystem: Environmental > Terrestrial > Soil > Wetlands | place: USA: Florida...
AAGGGGGCCGCGTCGCCGCGGCCCCCTCCCCTCCCTACGTCAGCATGATTCCGGTGCGGCTAGTCCTTCGCGTGGCACTTGTTGCAGAGCGAGCGGTTGTAGGAGTGCAGCTGCCCCGCCGCCGCGCCGACCGAGCGGCCGTAGTAGCCCGCGGTGGTCTCAGCCAGCTGCCGGCCCTGGCCGTTGTCCGTGTCGGTCGGGCCCGGGTAGGTCCCGTTGACCGTCACGAAGGTCGCGTTCATGTTCCAGCGGAGCATGTTGTCCCACGCCGACGCGTGCGCGCGGTGGCAGGACAGGCACATCACGTTGGACTGGTTCGCGACCGCCTTGAAGATGCCGGCGTCGGTGCCCGGCGTGCCCTTGTTGCTGGAGGCGGCGCCGAGGGTGTCGAGGTTCGTCACCTGGGTCTCGAAGGGGACGATCGACATGTAGTACGTCGGGGTGGCGGTCAGATCGCCCGAGCCCTTGTACGAGTTGTAGATGTCGGCCTGCGCCTGGCGGAGCTTGGCGCCGTTGCCGGCCGGGTGGACGAGGCCGTCCGCGCCCGTCGCGTAGTTGTCCAGGTGGATGTAGTTGTGGCAGTTCGCGCACCACTCACCCATGCCCTGGCCGTAGGCCACGCGGACCTCGTTCCCCGTGGTCTCCTGCTGGTTGTAGATGGTCGGGGCGATCGCCAGCGGCGGGTCGCTCTGGAAGGGGAAGCCGGGGTTCGAGACCGGGCGGTAGTTCTTGCCGGCCAGGAGCCGGTACACGCCGATGGCGTTCTGGCTGATGTCGACCGCCACGTTGCTCGGATCGTAGGCCGGCCAGTAGGAGCCGGAGGCGACGATCGGAAGGGCCCCGGCGTCGGAGTTGATGCGGACCACCGGCGCGGCCTTGTCACCCTGGAGGCGGTAACGGCCGTGCGGGTCGTGGCAGTTCGAGCAGGCCAGGGAGGCGATCCCCGTGCCCGTCATGAACGCGCCGCCCGGGGCGTGGTTGTTGTCGATCGTGGTGAGGCCGAAGTCCTTGGCGATGATGCTGTGGCCGTGGCGCTGGCCGGGGCTGGTGCCCGGCTGGCCCCACGGGTAGACCCAGCTGTAGTTCTTGGTCAGCCAGCCGAAGTCGCCGCCGGGGGTGTAGTTCGCCGGGGCCACGCCGGCCGCCAGCGGAGCCTTCACGTCCGAGAACACGAAGTCCTCGCCGCCGGGCGAGCCCTGGCCGCCGTGGCAGTTGAGGCAGGTCGAGCTCTGGTCCGCGCCCTGGAGCAGGAACGGGTTGACCTTGTTGGTCCACTTGGCCTGGCCGGCGCCACCGATGGTGGACCGGGTCTGACCGTTGGACGCGTTGTGCATCACGTGGCAGCCGTCGCAAGCGGCGACGCCGCCGTCATGGAATGCGTACGCGCTTCCGGACGCGAACGCGGCCACCGCAACCACCGCAAACCTCAATAGTCTCATTGCTTCTCCCGAGCGCCGCGAGCTGCGCGGCTGGGTTGGTCACCTCTGAATTGACTTCCCCTCGATATCTGAAGCCAACGGCGGCACATCGGGCGGTTGCGGTTGCAGCGGTAGGTGCGCTTAGCAAGCGTGGTGCCGCGAGCGCTTTCGGGCCTGCGCGGGCCTAAGCCCACCGGATTCGGGGCGGCGCTTGATCTGGGCCGCCTTTTTCTGGGGCGGCTTACCCAAGCCCTGCGTGTAATCCCCCAGCGCGGCCCCGGGGTGCGGCAATCCGTACCTCGTCCCGCGTGACGATTCCGGAGCGCCGCCCGCGCGGAGGGCCCTCGGCGTGCGCACACCGGTCCTGAGCATCGGATATCACGGACGGTTTCAGGGGCGCGGCGCAACGCCGCATACACCATCGGTCGCGACCCGGTCTTCACGATCCGCGAATTGTCTCTTCGCTCCGAGTCCTGCGCTAAACCGCCGCAAGGCGTTGACGGATTGTCGCATTCGCACCCGGAGTCGACCCGGTCCGGGCCTGGATGGCCCCCGCAGGGTTTGCGGGCGCGAGTAAGGCCAGTAACCCCGGATGGATTCGCCGGTGAACCCCCACCGTGGGACCGGCGGAATCGACTCACCATGGCCGCGCGACACCGTCGCGTCCCCTGCCCAGGCGTCATGTGGCGTTTCACCCAGCGGTGGTGGGCAAGTCGGTCCAAAGCCCAGCCTTCGCGCACCCAGGTCTTCGGTACACCGCTTGCTAACCGCCCACCCTGACGCATCGCCACGGTTGCGGACGCAGAGCGGCAGGTCTTGGCGGTCTTGCCGCTCGTCAAGAAGTGAACGAATGGCCCAGCTCCGGACGCGCCTACGGCGCGAAACCGGAAGGAGAGGGAATAATGCGTCGCAATTCGTTGGTGTTTGCACTCGCGCTAGCGGTCGCCGCGGCCGGGTGTGGATCGGGGGCCGGAAAGAACGGCTCCGGGAATGACCCGGCGTACTCTGGCGGGACCAGCGGCAAGTTCGACATCATGGTGGTGAAGCCGACGGGCGGCTTCATCACCGGTGACGCCGGCCTGGTGAACTGCGGCTTCGACGGCGTCTCCGTCACGCAGACCCTCTGCGATGACATCGGAAAGACCAGCCCTTCGTCCATCACCCTCACCGCGACGGCGGCCGCTGGCTACACCTTCGTCCAGTGGGCCGGTGATTGCTCCGGCACGGCCAGCACCTGCACGGTGAACGGCACGGCCACCGGCAGCGGCAACGGCAACAACTGGTTCCGCGTGGTGGCGGTGTTCAACCCCATCACCCCGCCCTCCAGCACCCCGCCCGCGCCCGCGATCAGCCGCTACTACGGCTACGTGAAGGCCGGCGCCGTCGCCGCCTCCGGCATCAAGGTGACCCTCGGCGCCGACGTCCTCAGCGCCGACGGCACGACGGTCATCACGGCCGCCCCGACCGCGACCTCGGGCGCGAACGGCGTGTTCGCGATCGACGCCGCCCCGGGCACCTACACCCTCAACATCGTCGACACGAACGCCAAGGACGCGAGCAACAACGCCAAGTACCTCGTCCCGGCGCCCGCCCCGATCACCATCCCGGCGGTGACCGACTCCACCTGCCCGGCTCCGTCCTACATCGCCGACCCGGCGCTCGGCGCCACGGGCTGCATGTTCCGCAGCGACATCGCGGTCACGGCGAACGGCGCGTACGTCGCCCCGGTCCCGGCGATCACCCTCGCCGCCAGCGCGACCCTCCCGGCCACCTTCGCCGACGGCGCGAACGTCATCACGCTCCCGGCCGGCAACAAGATCGCCGGCTTCGGCCAGGCCGTGGCCCTGAGCTGCACCGCCACCGGCGCCTCGACCTACAACGTCGCCTGGACCGTCACCGCCGGCCCCGTCAGCGGCGGCCTCACCGGCGGCACGGGCGTCAACACCGCCGCCGGCACGTTCACCACCCCGACCCTCGGCGCGGTCTTCGCCGCCACCCAGGCTGCGGCGGCCCGGCCCGCCAACTGCCCGTCCGGCCCCGGCGCCGGCTTCCCCGGCCTGCCTGCGGCCGGCGCGGTCGGTGGCAACTCCAAGGTCGGCTGCGGCGTCTCCAACTGGTTCACCGAGAACCGGCCCGGCTTCATGCCCATCAACCAGGGGCAGACGAGCGAGTTCGCCTACACCCTCACCTGCACCGCGACCGACGTGGCGAACAGCGCCAACGTCGCCACCAAGACCGTGTCCATCCCGCTCGTGGTCGCCCAGAACATCAACCTGGGCAACACCCTCGAGAACATGTGGAACAAGGCTAACGGGATCGCCGGCACCAGCACCGCCAGCCACCCGACGGATCGGTTCGGGAATGGCATCACCTTCCGCGCCACGCACTTCGGCCCGAAGGGGCAGGCCGGCGCCATCATCATCCTCGACGACGTCCAGAACCGGGCCGAGGGCTACAACTGGCAGTGGAAGAAGACCACCGCCGCGTCGATGAACCCGACCGCCGCCTGCCTCGCCACGCCGTCCACCTGCGACGCCGCGACCGGCACGCTGCCGTACATCTTCGGCGCCAACACCGCGAACCCCTGGTTCATCGTCCCGAGCACCGGCGCCTCTCCTGGCCAGCTCGTGAACGTGAACGCGGTCGCCGGCCAGATGCCGATGGTGCTCAGCTTCCAGGCCAACTTCGGCGGCTACCAGAACAACTGCGTCTCCTGCCACGACCCGAAGTGGGGCAATGGCGTGGACGTGGGCGGCGGCGACCAGGGCGCGAAGGCTCCCTTCGAGCTCGGCCCGAACAAGCTCGTCACCGAGTGGCAGGGCAGCCGCCACGCCGGCATCGTGACCGACGGCTTCTCGAGCACGCACTACAGCACGAGCTGCCTCAAGTGCCACACGCTCGGCTACGACGCCAACCTGACCGCGATCGGCTGGGATGACCTCGCCAAGGGCGGCTCGTTCTCCTGGGCCTCCCCGGCCGGCTCGAACTTCACTGTCCCGGCGTACAGCTTCCCGGACTTCACCTTCTTCCCGAGCCCGGCCAGCCAGTACGCTGCCATGCCTGTCGAGCTCCAGAAGCGGTCCAACGTGCAGTGCGAGAGCTGCCACGGCCCTGCCGGCGCGGGCGGCATGAACGCGGCCACCTGCAACGGCATCGGCCAGGACATCAACAGCGTCGCCTGCACCGGCGGCGGCTCCACCTCGCACGACGCCTCGGAGAGCTCGAAGGTCTGCGGCTGGTGCCATGACTCCGGCCACCACAGCATCTACTCGCAGTGGAACTCGGGCGGCCACGCCGACGTCGCGACCGCGATGAACGAGGGCCCGAGCAGCCCGTGCTACAGCTGCCACACGGCCCAGCAGTACATCAACTGGTCGGCGAGCATCATGGCTGGCGCTCCGGTCACGCCGCCCCAGGTCCCGGTCCTCGAGACCTACAGCGGCGCCCCGGTCGATCAGTGGAACGCCTCCCCGATCACCTGCCAGGCCTGCCACGAGCCGCACTCGCTCGAGCTGCGGGTCGGGTTCAGCAGCACCGTCACCTCGCTCAAGCTGGGCGCCGCCGGCCAGGCGTCGCTCACCAACATGACGGTGAACAGCCTGGCGGGCGCCGGCGCGCTCTGCATGACCTGCCACAACAGCCGCCGCGCGAACGGCAGCCAGCCGGGTGGTGGGGCCGAGGTGGTCTCCTCCTCGCTCAACGCCCCGCACGACGGTCCCCAGACCGACGTGTACCAGGGCGTGAGCATGTACTGGTTCGGCACCCCGTCCGCGAACCTGGGCACCAACGTCCACAACGGTTCGTTCTTCTCGAACAGCTGCGCGGACTGCCACGTGATCCTCGTCCCGGCCGGCTTCCCGACCGTGGCGAACCACACGTTCGACCCGAACCCGGCCTGCTTCGCTTGCCACGGCACGGGGCAGCTGCCTGACGGGACGAACACCAAGGCGGTGGCCTTCCAGGCCCAGACGACCGCTCAGCTGAACGCGATCGCCGCTGCGCTGCAGCCCATCCTGGTGAACTACATCGCCGCGCAGGCCGCTTCGGGCAACACGGTCACCGCTCAGGACGACCGGCAGACCACCCCGCCGGTCATCACCCTGACCGGCCACACGATCAGCAACGTCCAGCCCTCGGTCAGCACCCGGAACCCGGGTCTGGCCATCTGGCTCGACGGCAACAGCTCGGCGACGCCGGACCTCGAGACCAACGTCGGCAGCCTCAAGGTGAACGGCACCGCCGTCGTCACCTCGGCCAACGCCAACGTGTGGCTCTACGAGGCCCTGTGGAACGACAAGCTGGTCACCCTCGACGGCTCGCTCGGTATCCACAACATGTACGTGGTGAAGGACCTGCTGAACGTCACGCTCGCCAAGCTGCAGGCCTCGAGCCTCCAGTAGCAGCCTGACGTAAGCGCAACATCGGGGCGCGCCGGCACCGTCCGGCGCGCCCTTTCCCTTTCTGCGGCCCCTGCGGCGGGAGGGCGCGCCGGTTCCCCGGTGCTTGACCTCGCCCCCGGTCTCGTGACCTTCTCTCGTACCCTTTCGGCGCCACCGCCTGCGCTGGGCGCCGCACCTCTCCCGGAGCACGCCCATGATGAACCCGCTCGCCACCCTCGCCCTCGCCGCCGCGCTCGCCGCCGGGAGCCCCGCTCCCGCCCCCTCGGACCAGCCCCAGGCCGCGCCGACCGTGATGACGCACCCCAAGCACAAGAAGGAGGCGATGCCCCTCGACCCCACCCCCGACTGCTCGGTCTCGGTGACCGGCGCGGTGAAGGCCTCCTTCAAGTGCAAGGTGGACGCGCGGCCGCACAAGACCTCCGGGCTGCGCCTCAGCTTCACCCCCGCCTCGCTGCCCCCCGGCGTCGGCGCTTTCCTGGTGAACGGCCTCGATGTCCCGCCCCCGGCGAGGGAGGCCAGCTACACGGCGTCCGACCTCAAGGCCGGCCGGATCCTGATCAGCGGCCCCGACCATAGGACCTTCGGCGCGGTCGCCGGCGAGAAGCCGGTCGGGGCCGTCACGCTCGAGATCAAGAAGCTCACCTTCGATCCCCACGGCGCCGCCGCGAAGGGGACGCTCACCGCCCACCTCGTGCCGGACGGCGGCAAGGGCAAGGACGAGGTGGTGGTGACGGTGAAGTTCTAGGCCGCCTGCGGCGGTCGGCCGCAGCCTGCCGCGAGCAGCCCACTGAGCCATGGCCAGGCGGCTGTCCCCCGAGCCACCCCCGCCCCCGTCCCCGCGCCACGGGCGGACCGCCTGGCTGCTCCTCGTCCCCCTCGCCCTGGCCGCAGCCGCCTACGCCCGGGTCCTGGACGGGGAATTCCAGTTCGACGACCTCCGCAGCATCTCCGGGAACCTGGCCATCAAGGACCTGGGGGCCTTCCTCCGGGGGTTCGGCGAGGCCTTGTTCCACAGCGGCCGCCCGGTCACCGAGCTGACCTTCGCCCTGAACTACTCCGCGGGGCGGCTCGACCCCTGGCCCTTCCACCTCACCAACCTGCTCGTCCACCTCGGGGTGACGGGGCTGGTCTTCCTCTTCACCCGGGGCGTCCTCCGGCTCGCCAGGGCCGCCAGGCCCGCGGGCGTGGCCGTGGCCGTGGCCGGCCTGTTCGCCCTCCACCCGCTCCAGAGCCAGGCGGTGAGCTACGTCTGCCAGCGGGCCGAGGCGCTCGCCTCCGGGCTCTACCTGGCCGCGCTCCTGCTCCTCCTCCAGGCGGAGCGCCGCGGCCGATCCCTCGTGGGAGTGAGCCTATGTGTCGCAGCCACGGCGACCTTCCTCCTCGCCCTCGGCTCCAAGCCGATCGCCGTCACCGCCCCCTTCGCCTACCTGCTCGTCCTGCTCGTCGCGCCGTCCGAGGAGGCCCGCCGCACCCTCGCCCCGTGGCCCCGCCGGCTGGCCCTGGTGGCCCCCTGGCTCGCCCTGGACGCCTGGTTCTCCGCCACCACCCTCCACGGCCTGGAGGGTGCGCCGGACGCAGGCTTCGGCGTGGCCGGGGTCACTCCCTGGACCTACTTCGTCACCCAGTGGCGGGCGGTGGCGACGTACCTGCGGCTCCTCTTCTGGCCTTCGGGCCAGAACGTGGACTGGGGGCTCGCCCGCTCGACCGGCCTGGACCCCGCCTCCCTGGGGGCCGGGCTGCTGCTGGCCGGCCTGCTCGCCACCGCGGCCGCTCTCTGGTGGCGTGCCCGCCGCGCGGCGGGGGAGGACGCCGCCGCCCGGCGGGTGGCTGCCCTGGGCGTCGCCTGGTTCCTCCTCGTCCTGGCGCCGACCTCGAGCCTGGTCCCCATCGCCGACGTCCTGGTGGAGCACCGGGCCTACCTCGCCTCCTGGGGGATCCTCGTGGCCGTGGGGGTCCTGGGGGAGCGGCTCGTCTCCCGGCTCCCGGAGGCGCGCCGCCTCCCGGTCGCCGCCGGGACGGTGGGGGCGGCCTGGCTCGTCCTCGCCGCCGTCCTGTACGCCCGGAACGCGGTCTGGACGACCCAGGTCGCGCTCTGGGCCGACTCGGTCGCCAAGACGCCCGGCAACCCCCGCTCGCACGTCAACCTGGGGAACGCGTACCGTGAGCGGGGCCAGGTCGAGCCGGCCCTCCGCGAGTACCGCACCGCCCTGGACCTCATGGGCGGCGACCCGTTCTTCGCCAGCCTCCGGGCCGTGGCCCTGAACCAGGTGGGCACCGCCCTCGCCAACGCCGGCCGGGACGCCGAGGCCGAGCCGGCCTTCCGGCGCGCGCTGGCGGACGACCCGCGGAACGCCGACGCCCTGGCGAACCTGTCGGTCCTCGCCTTCAAGCGGCAGGATCTCCGGGGCGCCGAGGCGGCGGCCCTCCGGACCCTGGCGGTGGACCCCCGCCACGGGATGGCGCTCCAGGTGCTCGGCTCGTCCCGGATGATGCTCGGCGACACGGCCGGCGGGCTCGAGGCCTTCGAGCGCGCCGTGGCCGCCGACCCGGACGACGCCGCCCGGCGCTTCAACCTGGGTGTCGCCTACGCGGCCGTGGGGCGCCGGGCGGAGGCGTGCGCCGCCTGGCGGGAGGCCCTTCGGCTCCGCTCCGCCGGGGAGATCGCCGCCCAGCTGCGGGCGCAACGGACCGCCAGCGGCTGCGGGCCCTGAGGCTCGCGCCAGACGGTAAGATGCCGGCGATGGCCGACGCCGCCGCCCAGCCCCTCGGCTCCCGCGTCCGCTGGCTGCTGGCGATCCCGCTCCTGCTCGCGGTCGTCGCCTACGCCCGGGTCCTGCACGGCGAGTTCCAGTTCGACGACAACCTGACCATCCTCGAGAGCACCTCGGTGAAGGACCTGCCGGGCGCGCTCGAGGGCCTTGGCCGGGGCCTCTTCGGCTTCGGGCGGCCGGTGACCGACCTCACCTTCGCCCTGAACTACGCCGCCGGCGCGACCTCGACCTTCGGCTTCCACCTCGTGAACCTGGCCGTCCACCTGACGGTCGTCGTCCTGCTCTTCCTCCTCACCCGGCGCGTGCTGCGGCTCGCCGGAGCGGCGGCACCGGGCGGCCTGAGCCTCGTCGTGGCGGGGCTCTTCGCCCTCCACCCCCTCCAGTCCGAGGCGGTCAGCTACATCACGCAGCGCGCCGAGTCCCTGGCCTCGGGCCTGTACGTGGCGGCGCTCCTCCTGCTCCTGGAGGCGGAACGGCGCGGTCGGAGCGCCCGCGGGGTCGCCGCCTATCTCCTCGGCCTCCTCGCCTTCCTCCTCGGCCTGGGCGCCAAGGTCATCCTGGTCACCCTCCCCGCGGCCCATCTCCTCCTCGTCGCGATGGTCCCGGACGAGAAGGGGAAGCGCGAGCTGACGAGCTGGCCGCGTCGGTGCGTCCTGCTCGTCCCCTGGCTCGCCCTCGACGCCTGGTTCACGTTCGCGACCCTCCGCGGGCTCGAGGGCCACAAGGACGCCGGCTTCGGCGTCCCGGGCGCCCCCCCCGGCCTCTACCTCCTGACCCAGTGCAGGGCGGTCGCCACCTACCTCCGCCTGCTCCTGTGGCCGGCCGGGCAGAACGTCGACTGGCACTTCCCCTTCTCGCGAAGCCTCGCCGAGCCCGCGGTCTGGCCGTCCGCGGCGGTCCTGCTGGCCCTCGCCGCCGGCGCCTTCCTCCTCTGGCGTGGCGGGCGCCGACCAGGGGCGGCCGGAGCCAGCGGCCGGGTGGCGGCCTTCGGCCTCGCCTGGTTCTTCCTCGTCCTCGCCCCCACCTCCAGCTTCGTGGCGCTCAAGGACGCCCTCGCCGAGCACCGGGTCTACCTGGCCTCGTGGGGCATCTTCGTCGCCGCTGCGGCATCGGGGGAGCGGCTCCTCTCCCGCCTGGAGCAGCGGCGGCGTCTGGCGGTGACGGTCGCGCTGGCGGCCGTCGCATGGGGAGCGCTCGGGGTCGCGCTGTATCGCCGGAACGCCGTCTGGGAGACGGCCGAGGCCCTCTGGCGCGACGCCTTGGCAAAGAACCCCACCAACTGGCGCGGGCGGATGTACCTCGTCCGCGCCCTGCGCGCGAATGGACAGCCGGCCGCGGCCCTCCAGGAGTATCGACGGGCGCTCGAATCGCTCGCCCCGGACCCGACCGGACTCGATCCGCTCTTCGACGCGGACGTGAGCTTCTTCGTCGACGTGGTCCGGGACGCACCGCGGGATCCCCGCCTGCGACTCGATCTCGCCGACGTGCTCCGGGCGCAGCAGAGTCCCGAGCGAGCGATCGACGAGTACCAGGCTGCGCTCGCCCTGATGGGCGACGATCCCCGCTGGGCGCGCCTGCGCTCGGAGGCCTCGAACCGCCTCGGGAGCGCGCTCCTCGACGTGGGCCGGGGTGAGGAGGCCCAGGCGGTCTTCCGAGCGGCCCTCGCCCGCGATCCCCGGAACGCCGAGGCGGCCGGGAACCTCGCCGCCCTCGCCTTCGAGCGCCAGGACCTCGGCGAGGCCGAATCCCTCGCCCTCCGCGCCATCTCCCTGGACCCCGCGAGCGGCCTCGGCCTCCAGGTGCTCGGTACGATCCGGATGCTCCGCGGCGACCACGCCGGCGCCCTCCAGTCTCTCGGCCGCGCGGTCGAGGCCGACCCGACCGACGGGCTCCGGCGCTTCAACCTCGGGCTCGCCTACGACGCCGCCGGCCGCCGCGACGACGCCTGCGCCGCGTGGCGCGAGGTCCGCGAGCACCCCGGGGCTCGCGCCACGAGCGAGCTGCTCTCCAGGGTGCGTAGGGCGGAGGAGGCGTCGCGCTGTCCCGGTTCCACCCCGCTACCCGGACGCTAGGCCCGGCGGTACTATCGGCGCTCCCATGTCGAACGGAGCCGGCCCCGGAGCCGCCCCCCCCGCCTCCCGCGTCCGCTGGCTCCTCGCGATCCCGCTCCTCCTCGCGGTCGCCGCCTACGCCCGGGCGATGAACGGCGAGTTCCAGTTCGACGATCTGGGGGCCATCGAGTACAACCAGGCCCTGAAGGACCTCGGCGGCTACGCCCGCGGCTTCCTCCACGCGCTCTTCCACAGCGGGCGCCCGGTCACCGAGCTGACCTTCGCCGCCAACTACGCGGTTGGGCGGCTCGTCCCCTGGAACTTCCACGTCACCAACCTCGTCATCCACCTCGGCGTGGTGGTCCTGGTCTTCGTCTTCACCCGGCGCGTCCTCCGGCTCGCCGGGGCGGCGGCCCCGGACGCGATCGGCGTGGTGGTCGCCGGCCTGTTCGCGCTCCACCCGCTCCAGTCCGAGGCGGTGAGCTACCTCACCCAGCGCGCCGAGGCCCTCGCCTCCGGGTTCTACCTGGCCGCCCTGCTGCTGCTACTCGACGCCGAGCGACGGGGCAGGCGGACGTCCGGGGTCGCAGCCTACGGCGCCGGTCTGCTCGTCTTCCTGCTCGGCCTCGGCTCCAAGGTCATCTTGGTGACGCTGCCGGCCGCTTACCTCCTCCTGGTCGCGGCGGTCCCCAACGAGGAGGGCCGCCGCGAGCTCACCACCTGGCCGCGGCGCGTCGCCTTGCTCGCCCCTTGGCTCGCCCTCGACGCATACTTCTGCGCCGTCACCCTGCGCGGCATCGATGGGGCGAAGGACGCCGGCTTCAGCGTCCCGGGCTCACCCCCTGGCGACTACTTCGTCACCCAGTGGCGCGCGATCGCGACGTACCTACGCCTGCTCTTCTGGCCCTCGGGGCAGAACCTGGACTGGCGCTTTCCCGTCTCCCGGAACGTCTGGCATCCGGTGGTTCTCGGCTGCGGCCTCCTGCTGCTCGCGCTCCTGGTCGGGGCAGTCCTGCTCTTTCGCCGCAACCGGCGGCGCGCGGATCCGACGGGCGGGGCCGGACGGGTGGCGGCCTTCGGGATCCTCTGGTTCTTCCTCCTGCTCGCCCCCACCTCCAGCTTCGCCGCGCTCGCCGACGCTCTCGCAGAGCACCGCGTCTACCTCCCGTCCTGGGGCGTGCTCGTCGCGACCGCTCTTCTCGGCGAGTGGCTCCTGCAGCGGCTCGGCGAGCCCAGGCGGACGAGGATCGCGTTCGCGGTGGTCGCGCTCGCCTGGGCCTTGCTGGCCGCCGTCCTGTACCAGCGAAACGCGGTCTGGGAGTCCCGCCTCGCGCTCTGGGAGGACTCCGTCGCCAAGGAGCCTCGCAACTGGCGAGCCCACATGCTCCTCGGCCAGGCTTACCGCATCGCAGACCGAACCGACGACGCGCTCGGCGAGTACCGTGCAGCGCTGCAGTTCCTTCCAGCCGGCCAGCCGCGGGCCGAGGCGGACATCCTGGCCAACGCGGGAGTGGCCCTGATGCACGCGAGACGCCTTGGCGAAGCGCTCCAGCTCCTCCTGCGCGCCGAGGCCATTCGCCCGGGGGAGCTCCACGTCCTGTCCAACCTGGCGGTCGCCTTGCTCCGCACCGGCGACCTGGCCGGCGCCGAGCAGCGCGCCCGGCGTGCGGTCGAGATCGATCAGGCCGACGAGCGGGCCCTGGAGATCCTCGGCGAGATCCAGCTCAGCCGCGGCGACCCGGCCGGCGCCGTTCCGTTCCTGGAGCGCTCGGTGCGCGCCGATCCGGACGAGGGGACCTCCCGCTACGCCCTCGGTGCCGCCTACTGGCGGCTCGGGCGCGCCCCGGAGGCTTGCGCCTCGTGGCGCCAGGTCCTCCTGGTGCGCTCGTCGCCCGAGCTCCAGAAACGCGCCGCCGCCGAGGCGGCCTCCGCGGGCTGCCCCGGCTTCTGACCGTGCGCCGGCCGGACCGCAGGGACGGGACCCATCGATGAACGCCGCCGTCGCCCTCCTCTTCTTCCTCTCCGGCGCCTCCGGCTTGATCTACGAGGTCACCTGGGCGCGATCGCTCGGGCTCGTGTTCGGCGCCTCGCACCTCGCCGTCGCCACCGTCCTCGCCGTCTACATGGGGGGCCAGGCGCTCGGGAGCGTGATCTTCGGCCCGCGCGCCGACCGGAGCGCGCGCCCGCTCCGGCTCTACGGCCTGCTGGAGCTCGGGGCCGGGCTCTCCGCCCTGGCCTTCCTCGCGCTGCTCGCCGCCTACCCGCGCCTCTACCCGCCCATCGCCCGCCTCGGCGCGGAGAGCGCCCTCTACCTGAGCGCCGTCCGCGGGCTCTTCGCCGTGGCGGCGATGATCGTCCCGACCACGCTCCTCGGAGGGACGCTGCCGGCCCTGACCCGGCTGCTCTCGCGGCGGGGGTCGGACCTGGCGCGCCCGCTCGCCCGGCTCTACGCGGTCAACACCGCCGGCGCGGTCGCCGGCGCGCTGGCCGCCGGGTTCCTCCTCCTCCCCCGGGTCGGCGTCACCGCGACGCTCCTCGCCGGGGTGGCGGTGAGCTTCGCCGTCGGCGCGGCCGCCCTCCTCCTCCAGCGGCGAGCCGCGAGCGGCCAGGCCTCGCCGGAGGGCGCCGGGGAGGGCGCCGGCCCGGCGCCCGGCGGCGAGGGCCAGGGCCAGGTGGCCCGCCTCGCCGGCCGGCTGACGGTCCTCGGGATCGCCGCCTCGGGGTTCTGCGCCCTGGGCTACGAGGTCCTCTGGACCCGGATGCTCTCCTTCGTGGTCGGGACGTCGGTCTACAGCTTCACGCTCATCCTGGCCGCCTTCCTCGCCGGCATCGGCGCGGGGAGCCAGGCGTTCGCGCTCCTCCGGCGCCGGGTCGGGAGCGGGCGCAGCGCGGTGCTGGCGTTCGGGGCGATCCAGGTGCTGGTCGGGCTCTCCGCCCTGGCGGTCACCGCGGCGATGCGGGAGCTGCCCGGCATCGCCTTCCGCCTCCGGTCGCTCCTCGCCTGGCAGGGGGCGACCGAGTTCGGCGCCCGGCTCGCCACCTCCGGGGCGGTGAGCGTGGCGTTCATGTTCGTCCCCGCCTTCTTCATGGGCCTCTCGTTCCCGGCTGCCGGCGCGGTCCGGGCGGCGGGCGAGCGGCCTGCCGGGGAGACCGTCGGCGGCCTCCTGGCGGCCAACACCCTGGGCGCGATCCTCGGGACGCTGGTGAGCGGCTTCGCGCTCATCCACCTCCTCGGGATCGAGCGCTCGCTCCAGGTCCTGGTGCTGGTCGACGTCGGGACGGGGCTGGCCGTGGCCGCGAGCGTCGCCCGGCGCCGCTGGATCCTGGCCGCCGCGACGGCCGTCCCCGCGGTCCTCCTCGCCGCGCGGGTGGCCTGGCCGGGCTGGGGCCGGACCTGGGACGAGCAGGACTTCGCCGCCTACCTCAACAACCTGAGCCCGGACGAGCTGGCCGAGCACCGGAGCGCCGTCGAGGTCGTCTACTTCAAGGAAGGGATCAACGAGACGGTGAGCGTGACCCGCGCCGGCGGCGAGCTCTCCTTCGTGGTCAACGGCCGGGCCGAGGCCTCGACCGCGCCCACCGACCTCCAGCTCCAGAAGGCGCTCGGCCACATCCCCATGCTCCTCCACCCGAACCCCCGCCGGGTCTTCGTCCTCGGCTCCGGGGCGGGGATGACGCTCGGCGCGACCTCGCTGCACCCCGGGGTCGAGCGCCTGGTCCTGGCGGAGATCGAGCGCGGCGTCCTCGGGGCGACCCGGACCTTCGGCCCCTGGAACGCCCACGTCCTCGACGATCCCCGGCTCCGCGTGGTGATCGACGACGGGCGGAGCTTCCTCGCCACCACCCGGGAGCGGTTCGACGTCATCACCGCCGACCCCATCCACCCCTGGTCCGGCGGCGCCGGCTACCTCTACACCGTCGAGTACTTCCGCAGCGCCGCCGCCCGGCTGGCGCCGGGGGGCATCGTCTCCCAGTGGCTCCCCCTCTACGAGCTGTCGGTCGGGGACCTCCGGACGGTGGTGCGGTCCTTCGCCGAGGCCTTCCGCCACGTCCAGCTCTGGCTCACCTTCTACGACGCGGTCCTGGTGGGCTCGAACGATCCCATCCTCCTCGACGAGGCGGCGCTCGCCCGGCGGATGGAGGTCCCCGCGGTGCGGGACGACCTCGCCCGGGCGAGGATGGGCTCGGTGGGCGGCCTGCTCTCCTCCTACCTCGCCGGCGACGCCGGCGCGAGGGCCTTCGCGGCCGGCGGCGACCTCAACACCGACGACGGCGTGGCGCTGGAGTTCTCCGCGCCGAGGTCCCAGGGGGTCAGGGACCTCGGGGTGGACATGGCGGCCGTCTCCGCCGTCCGGGAGAGCCTGCTCCCCTACCTGACGCCCGCGCCGGAGGGCCCGGCGCGGCTCGCCCAGGTGGCGCGCTGGACGGGGCGGCTCGAGCTGGGGCGCCGCTACGACGCGCTCCACGCCCGGTTCCTCGAGGAGCAGCAGGACGATCCCGGCCTCCGCGCCGAGCTGGCGGGCATCGTCGCCGAGGACCCCGGCTTCGCCCCGGCGCTGTTCCTCGACGAGGAGATGGCCTTCTGGCGCCGGACCCGCTTCGAGGTGGTCCGGACCGCCGACTTCCCGGCAGGCGCCGGCGCCGTGCGCGTCGTCGCCGCGCGGAAGTACGTGACCCGGAGCCGCGCGCTGGTGCTGTTCCTGGACGGGGGCCTGAAGGAGATCTACGGCCACCGCTACGTGGACGGCGACGACGACCGCCTGGAGGAGACGCTCGCGCTCGAGGTCGACGCGGCGTTCGCCTCCCTCCGCGCGACCGCCGCGCAGGTGTCCCGGAAGGGCGGAGCGCCGCCCCGGGAGGCGGAGCTGGCCGACGCGCTCCGGCGGGAGGTGGTCCGGGTCGTCGGGCCGCCGCCCGGGCGGTAGCCGCGGCCCGGCCCCTGGCTAGTGCT
>Ga0335076_10003597_pt1 | contig 15587 bp, 13 predicted proteins | sample Lox_Sample_25_FD_206717 | JGI IMG/M metagenome (GOLD analysis project Ga0335076, IMG submission 206717) | Soil microbial communities from Loxahatchee National Wildlife Refuge, Florida, United States - Lox_Sample_2.5 | ecosystem: Environmental > Terrestrial > Soil > Wetlands | place: USA...
CAGGAGTACTGGGATCGCATCAGGGACAGCACGGATGCTGCGGATTTCCGCGACTACGAGAAGCAATTCCCCGGCGGGCCGCACGCGGCGGAGGCGGCACTCGAGGTGCGTCGCCTGACTCGCTCCGGCGCAAAAGGCACCCCGGTCGCCGCCGTCGGGTCCGCGGCGGCAGTTGCGGCGGCGGCACCCGCGACACACGCAGCCCCGCTCGCCACAGCGGCTGGCAGCGCCGGCGCTCCGCCGCCGTCCGCGACCGCCGTCGCGCCGGGATCCTATGCGGGCTATACGACCGACAGCTCGTATCCCGGGATGAAGGTTCTCGGTCGGCTCATGCTGGCGAGCAGTGGTGAGTTCGAGTATCACGGCGAGAGCGGGGCGGTGCTGCACGGTACGCTCGATCTTTCCCGGTCCGATGACGTCTCCGGCCGGGCGATGGTGCGCCTGCCCAACGGCAGCTCCACGGGCGTCATGATTCGCGGCAAGATCACCGGCGGGAAGCTCGTGGCCCGCTACCAGGACGGCTGGCGGGACAGCGGTGACATTGTCTTCGACTTCAGCAATCCCCTATAGCTGATTCGGCCTCACGTCGAAGGCGCGCCAGATGCGCAGCACCGCGCGCTGAGAAATGCCGAGCGCCGAGGCAAGCCGGCGGCTGCTCCAGCGTTCGGCATCCGGCGGCTGCTCGTGCAGCGTCTTGGCGAGCACCGCCTCGACCAGCTCATCGCTGATCGAGCGTGGCGCACCCGAGCGCGGCTGATCGAGCAGCCCGCGTACGCGCTCGGCGACGAAGCGCTGTCGCCATTTGCAGACTGTCTGCACGGTTATGCCCAGCCGTCGCGCAACTTCGCGATTGGAGCGTCCCTGCCGGCAGTGCAGAACGATGCGTGCGCGCAATGCCAGGGAGCGGCCGATTCGGCGCTGACTGCGCGCCCAATTCCGCAGCTGGCGCTGCTCCTCGGCGCTCAAGGCAATCGGCGAAAGGCGCGAACGACGCTGCATCGGCAACTCTCTGTTACAGAATCTCGGTGCGCGCAGACGTGGAAGCTGCCATTCGATCACGTAATGCGCAATTCATTCAAAGAATTTCTGACTCAGTGTGAACCAACACTCGTGTGCTAAATCACGTTTTTCCCCGGGAATTGTGCGGATTCGGCGCTTTGTGACACACGTCTCGAAGGCGCGACACATCGACACGGGCTGAAGCTGCAGGTAAACCGCCCATCGCTTGCTTGCAATTGCGAGCGCATCGGCGCTCGCCAACGGGGAGGGACATCTATGTGTACGTTCGGCGCCGCTACCCGGCGCATTCTCCGCGGATCGTTATTGTGGCTTCCCATGAGTCTCGCCGCGCTCGCGCCGGCCGCAGCGCTCGCCCAGGCAAAGGATCCGGGCGTGCGTACGGCGCCCACCGACGGCGGTCCGCCGGTGCCGCTGGCCGGCCTCAACAGCAACGAGATGCCGTACTTCCTCGATGGCCTCGTGCGCTTCCAGGAGACCGAGATGGTTTCCGGCGGCACGGCGCCCGCACAGGGTAACGGACTCGGGCCGCGCTTCAACTCGAACCAATGCTCCGGCTGCCACGAGCAACCCTACGTCGGCGGCTCGAGCCCGGCGAAGAACCCGCTGTTCACCGTCTACAACGCCGAGGGGGCGACTAACCAGATGCCGTGGTTCGAGGCGCTGAACGGGCCGATCCGCGAGGCGCGCTTCGTGCAGCAGAATGGCGTACCCGATGGCGGCGTGCACAACCTGTTCGTCGTCACGGGACGCACCGATCTCACCGGCACCTGCAACATCACGCAGCCGTCCTTCCTGCCGGCCGGCAATCCGGTGACCGGGCGCGGCGGCAATCCGAATGTCGTGTTCCGTATTCCAACGCCGGTACTCGGTGCGGGACTCATCGAGGCGATTCCCGACTCGACGATCCTCGCCAATGCCCAGGCAAACTCGGACGTCAAGCAACGCCACGGCGTGCACGGTCATCCGAACGCCGTGCAGGGCGGTACCGTGAACCGCAGCGCTAATGACGGCACGATCACGCGCTTTGGCTGGAAGGCGCAGAACAAGTCGCTACTCATGTTTGCGGGCGAGGCCTACAACGTCGAGATGGGCATCTCGAACCAGCTCTTCCCGCAGGAGCGCGACGAGACCCCCGACTGTCAGGGCGGCGACACGACCCCGAACGATACCGACAACTTCCCGCCGCCCGGGCAACCGGTGGTGACGACGGCGGTGCTCTCGGACGTCGAGGGCTTCGCCAACTTCATGCGCATGCTCGCGCCGCCGGCGCCCGCGGCACCGACTGCCTCGACCCAACACGGCAGCGCGCTCTTCACCAGCACCGGCTGCGCGCTCTGCCATACGCCGATGATGATGACCGGCAAGGCGATCGCGAGTGGCTCGTACCTCGCGCCGAGCGCGGCGCTGTCGAATCAGCCGGCCAACCTGTTCTCGGATCTGCTCGTGCACCACATGGGAGTCGGTCTTGCCGATGGCATCACCCAGGGGGCGGCGGGGCCGGATGAGTTCCGTACCGCGCCGCTGTGGGGCGTCGGCCAGCGCGTGTTTTTCCTGCATGACGGCCGAACCAGCGACCTGGTGCAGGCGATCCGCCAGCACGCCAGCCCCGGGAGCGAAGCGAATCTGGTGGTGATGAACTTCCTCGGACTGAGCCCGCAGGATCAGCAGGACCTGCTGAATTTCCTGCGTTCGCTCTAGGGAGCGTCGGAGAGGAGCCCGGGGTCAGGAACCCTGATCCCAGTCTTCCTCCATCTTGCGGCGCATAGCCGCATCAGGGAGCCGGCCCCGGCCGGCTCCCTGATTGTCTTCAAGGTGGCTGACCTTGGTTGAGCCGGGTATCGCGCAGGTCACGGCCGGATGTGAGACGACGTACTTGAGGAAGTACTGCGCCCAGCTCGTCACGTCGATATCCGCCGCCCACGCCGGGAGCTTGCGGCCGGCCGCCTGCGCAAAGAGCGACGAGCGTCCGAACGGCAGGTTGACGAGCACTGCGAGCTTGCGCTCGAGCGCCAGCGGCAACACCGCCGTGGCCGCATCGCGGTTGCCGAGCGAGTAGTCGACCTGGATGAAGTCGAGCGGGTAGCTGCGCATCACGGCGAGCAGCTCCTGGTGCTGGCTGACGCGCGAGGTGGTGACGCCGACATAGCGGATGCGTTTCGCCTGCTTCCACTCCTGCAGCAGGGGGATAAGCGGCGCAACACCGTTGAGATTGTGAACCTGCAGCAGATCGAGGTGCTGCGTCCTCAGCCGCCGGAGCGAGCGCTCGAAGCTCTCCGCGCCGACCGCGCCGGAGGAGCCGCCGGTGGCGACCAGCTTGCTGGCGAGGAACATGCGCTCGCGTAGTCCGAGGCTTTCGAGTGCATCGCCGATCAGCGCCTCGCTGTCGCCGTAGGCCGCGGCGGTGTCGATGACCGAGCCATGCAGCTCGCTCATACGTCGAATCTCGGCACGGATCTCGGCGCGATCCTCGGCGCGGAACGCATCGGTGCCGAGGCCGATGACCGGGAGCCGTTCGCCGCTCGCCGGTATCGCCTTGGTGATCAGCCGACCCGCGGCCGAATCGCCGGCCGCGCGCAGACAGCCGCCGAGCAGCGTACCGGCCGTCGCGCCGGCGCCGGCGGCGACAAACACGCGCCGCGACAGGGGCGGAGGGCTGAACCGTGACACGGAGTGCTCGCGCGCGCGGCGACTGCTGGCGCTCAGCTGCCGCTCAGTGTCGACACGATCCCATACCTGGCAGTCGAGGAGGCCCCGGCGACCGCCATGAGCAGCTGCGCCGGCGACTGCGCCGTGTTGAGCGTCGCCAGCCCGGTGAACTGCACGCCATTCAGCGCCGCATCGCTTCCCGTGCAACTCGCGTAGCTGTAGGCGACCTCGTAAACGTTGTGCGAACTGTCATTGGTCGAGACCGAGCCGTTGAGCACGCAGCCGTTGGACGCCGACTGGCTGGTCATGACGCCGCTGCCGCTGATCGAGAGCACCGCGCCGCCAAGTGGGTCGTTGGAGTTGTCGGTGTAATTGCCGCTGACGGCCCCGGTCGACGAGGCATTGTCGGCGATGCTCGCGTAGCTCAGCGACCAGCTGCCGCTGATCGCGGTGTTGCCGTCGGTAGTAAACATGAGGGTCGCGCTCATCGCGCCCGCGGTCATTACGCTGCCATTCAGCGTGCCGATACCGTGGCTCGAGCCGTCGGCGAAGGTCGTGGGGAAACTGCTGTAGCCGTCCACGGCCACGGCCAGTGTGTTGGATGAGACATCGACCGTGCCGGTGAACTCAACGCCGTCGCTGCGGATGAAGGTCGCCTGACCCGCGGCGTTGATCATCGCGGTCACGGTGAGTCCGCTCGTCGCGTCGCTGCCGCTCCATACGCCGGTCGCCGAGGCGTTGGTCGGGCTGCTCGAGCCGCTGCCCGGGCCGGTGTCGGTCGAGTTGCAGCCGGCGGAGAGTGCCGCGGTGATGCCGAGCGCGCCGCTCAGACCGAGAAGAGATGCGTGCATCAGTGCCCGTGCTCCCGGAAGTCCGTTCCGCGCCGCGCATTTAAGCACGACGCCGGGGCGGCCGATGTTACCGCGAGTAACGGACTCTTGCGATCAGTGCGCCGCTGCGCGCGCGCACGGTGCCGCCCCGTTCAGGCATAGCGTCGCCGCGACAGGCGCTGGCTGCTGAGGGCGAGCAGCCACCACAGGGCGTGAAACACCAGCCACACCGCCACCGCGAACAGCAGCGCAAACACGATTCCCTCGCCCGAGAGCGCGAACGTCGGCACCCAGTCAGCGAACGTCGCGCGCGCCAGCCCGGCGTCGGTGTGCACTGTCAGGTAGGCGACCTGTTGGTAGAGATTGCCGTGCAGGGCATCGACGGCACTCTGCAGTTGGTGCACGGCGGCGACCAGTGAGCGAATTACACCGCCCTCGGCATAGAATTTCGGGTCGCTGCTGCTCAGGTGGTAGTCGATGAGCTTGTCGATGTCGCCCTGATAGAACTGGTCGGCGAGTTTCTGCCACGGCTCGAGATCGAGCCGCGCCTGATCGAGCCGGCCGCCGAGGCGCTGACGATACTGGGCGATGAATCCCGGCACCAGGCCGCCCGCCACCACCGCGCACACGAGCAGCAGCCGGTCGAGCAGGCCTCGCAGAAAGTACATGGTCACGGGAGCTCGCAAGTCGCCGTTGGAGTAGCTGCCGCGGCGTCCGACGTTCGCCATTGCAGCATCGAGCCCCCTTGTAAACGTGCACGGCAGGCAGTTCAAGAGCCGGACGGGGGCGCTGTGCTGCAGGTCCGGGCAAAGCCCGCGCCGGCGCCCGCAGTTGGACGTAGCGCGCAGTTTCCCCGCCCCCCCGAGAACTGCGTCACGCCCGGGTAATTTTTGCTGGCCCGGCCGGCACTTTAGCCTCAAATTCTGCCTGGCCCCTGACCACGGGCTGCGGCCACCAACAAGCCGGCCGGCGCGAATAGCAAGCAGTTACCGGTGTGGACACGCGAGTAGTCACCAACCCATCGACCCCGTGCCGGGCCACATCGCGCTGGGTCGACATGCTGCTCCTCGGGCTGGTGATGTACGCCATCACCGGCACCGCCTGGATGCTCACGGGCTTCGGCGGCCCGCAGGTCACCCACTACGTCGGGCTCCTCTCGGATGCTCCGGCAGCCCTCGTCAGCGTCATCGTCCTCGGCGCCGCTGCGGCCCGTACCGGGCGCGGGGCACTGCGCAGGGCGTGGGTGTGCCTGACGATCGCGCTGTCGCTGTACCTCGGCGGCGTGGCGATCGGTACCGTCTCGTGGTTGCGGGGCTTCGATCCGTTTCCGGGGCCGGCCGACGTCTTCTACTGCGCGTTCTACGTGGCGCTCGCGGCAGCGGCGTTCTCGCTGATACGCGCGGCGGCGGTGCGGGTGCCGTGGATCCAGCTGTCGCTCGACGCCACGATCTTCGCGGTGGGTTTCGGCGCGTTCTTCTGGTTCCTGGTGATTCGCCCCGCGGCACAGCACGCCGAGATGGACCTGCTCAAGGAGGTGCTCAGCCAGGCGTACGTCGCCCTCGACTGCGTGTTGCTGCTCATGCTCGGCGTGCTGCTGCTCACCGGCACCGGCAGCGGCGGCGGCTGGCGAATTCCGGTGCTGCTGCTCAGCGGCTTTGCCGCCATGTTTCTCGGCGACATCCTCTGGTCGCTCGCCAAGGTCCGGGGCTATTACCTGCCCGGTCAGTTTCAGGACGTGCTGTACCTGTGCTGCTACGTGCCGCTCGCCGCGGCCGGCCGCGAGCAGATGCGCAGCCTGGCCGCGCCGGCACGGGCCGTATCGACGACCTCCGACGCCTTGGCGCGCGCGCTGCCGTACGCTGCCATGCTGGCAGCATTCCTGGTGCTGGTGTACTTCAGCCGTGGCAACGTCGGCGGCCCGGCGACCGTGATGACCATGATCGTGTTCGCGCTCACGCTGCTCCTCATGGTGCGCCAGGGCATGCTGCTGCGCGGAGACGCGCTGGTCCGCGAGCGCCGCGCGGCGCGCCTGGTCGAGGACCGCTACGCATCGCTCATCGCCAACGCTTCCGACCTCATCATGATCGTGGCGGCCGAAGGCGTGGTGCGCTTTGCATCGCCAGCGGCCGAGCGCACGCTCGGGCTGCGCCCGGACGAGATCACGGGCAAGAGCCTGCCTGAGCTGTGGGCGGGCGAGGACGGCGAGAAGCTGCGCATGTTCCTCGCCGAGGTGGCCGCGTCGCCGCGCGGAACGGTGGGCCCGATAGAGCTGCGGCTCGAGCGGGGCTCGAAGCGCTGCGTCATCGAGAGCGTCGGCAGCAATCTCAGCTCCGACCCAGCGGTGCAGGGGCTGGCACTCAACTTTCGCGACATCAGCGAACGCAAGGCGCTCGAGGAACAGCTGCGGCAGCTGGCCTTTCACGACCCGCTGACGCTGCTCGCGAATCGCAATCTGTTCCGCGATCGTGTGCAGCACGCGCTCACCCTCGCACAGCGCGGACACGCCTCGGTCGCCGTCATGTTCCTCGATCTCGATAACTTCAAGAACATCAACGATTCGCTGGGGCACGACGCCGGTGATCGCCTGCTGCAGGCTGTCGCCCAGCGCGTCGTCAAGACCACGCGCTCCACGGACACCGTGGCGCGCCTGGGGGGCGATGAGTTCGCGGTTCTGGTGGAAGGGATCGGCGCGCTCGAGGAAGTCGAGCGCATCGCCGACGCGTTGATTGCGGCGCTCGACCTGCCGTTCGCGCTCGACGGCACCGAGGTGCGCGTCGGTGCGAGCATCGGTGTGGCGTTGTCTACCCCGCAGGCCGGTGCCGAGACCTTGCTCAGCAAGGCCGATATCGCGATGTACCATGCCAAGGCGGCCGGCAAGAACCGCCACGTCACCTTCCAGCCACAGATGCAGGCGCTGCTGCACGAGCGTCTGCGCCTCGAGGCGGACATCGGTCGGGCGCTCGCCGAGGAGGAATTCTTTCTCGAGTATCAGCCGATCGTCGACCTCGGCACCCGCAGCCTCCTCGGTGTCGAGGCACTGGTGCGCTGGCGGCATCCGCAGGCCGGCGTGCTGATGCCGGCGCGCTTCATCCAGGTGGTGGAGGAGTGCGGTCAGATCGGCAAGCTCGGCCGCTGGGTGCTGCGACAGGCGTGCCGCGATCTGTGCGCCTGGCGGCGCACGATCGCCGGCGGCAGCGGGTTGCGCCTGGCGGTCAACATTTCCGGCCGGCACCTGCAGCATGGCGAGCTGGCGCACGACGTCGCCCAGGCGCTGCAGGATTCAGGTCTCGAGCCCGGGAATCTCGTGATCGAGCTGACGGAAAGCACGATCATGTACAACACGGACGCGAACCTCGAACGCTTCCATCGCCTGAAGGCCCTCGGCGTGCGCCTCGCCATCGACGATTTCGGCACGGGCTACTCCTCGCTGTCCTACCTGCATCGCTTCCCGATCGACATTCTCAAGATCGATCGTTCCTTCGTCAGCCGACTCACGAACTCCGGTCAGGGGCCCGAGCTCGCCGGCGCGGTCGTAACCCTCGGGGAGACACTGGGGCTCGAGACGGTGGCCGAAGGCATCGAGCTCGAGCAGCAGGCGGCGGCGCTGCTGGCGCTCGGCTGCGTGGCGGGGCAGGGCTTCCTGTTTGCCGAGGCCGGGCCGCTGGAAGCGCTCTCCAAGAGCCCGTGCGTCGCCCGTCGCAACGCGCTGTGGACGGGGCAGTCCGCCCGGGAGGAGCTGTCGGCAACCGGTCGCCTCAGGGCGCTGCGCGGCATCGGCCGGCGCAGCGCCTAGGCCGAATCGCGTACAATCGCCGCCAGTTGACAGCCGCGGCGCGGGCCACAGCGCTGCGCGCACGGCGCGATGACGACGAAAGCAACATCGGTCCTGCTCGAGAATCAGCTGGTCCGGGTGCAGCATGCCTGGCCCACGAGAATGCTGCGCACGCTGCAGTTCGGTTGGCTGCGACTGGCCAACCCTGACGGCTATGTGAATGCGCGCGCGGCACCCTTCGGGACGTGCTTCACCGGTCCGGCCGCCGACGTCATCACCCGACACATCTATCGCCTCGGCGCGCATGAGCCGGCGATCACCCGCTATCTCCTCGAGCACGTCCGTTTGCGCCCCGGAGACGTTGCCTTCGACGTCGGCGCGAACCTCGGTTGGTACAGCGTGCTGCTGAGCCGCCTGAGCGAGCCCGGAGCGCAGATCTTCGCCTTCGAGCCCGACCCCGAGAGCTATCGGCTGCTGACGCGAAACCTCGCGGCCAATGCTGCCGGCTGCGTGGCTGCCTTCAACGTAGCGCTGGGGGAGACTGCGGGCACGGCCGAGCTGCATCGTTACAAATCGAGCAACAACGGCCGCCATACCCTGCTCAGTGGCAATACGAGCGGCGGTGTCGTACGCGTGGCGGTCGATACGCTGAGCGCCTTCTGGGAGCGCCACGCGCTCGGCGACAGTCCCATACGGCTGCTCAAGGTCGATGTCGAGGGTTTCGAGTACTTCGTGCTGCGCGGCGCGGGTGAGCTGCTGCGGCGCTGCGCCTGCCTGCTGCTCGAGTACTCCCCGGACAGTCTGCCCGTGGCGGGACTGAAGTCGCAGCTGCTGCTCGATCTGCTTGCGGCAACGGGCCTCGAGCCACACGCCTTCGTCGGCGACCGTCCGGTTCCGGTGTCGTTCCGCGAACTGTCCGCCACCACGGTCCAACGGGATCTGCTGCTGACGGGCGTGAGCGGCCGAACATGATCCTGGTGACTGGAGGCGCGGGGTTCATCGGCTCGAACGTCGTGGCAGCCCTTGCCGAGCGCGGCGTGTCGGTGGCGGTGTGCGATCGGCTGCACGCCGCCGATAAATGGCGCAACCTGGCCAAGGTACCGCTCGGCGAGCTCATCGCACCGCACGCGCTCGATGCGTGGCTACCGACGCAGGCCGCGCAGCTCGAGGCGGTGATTCACCTCGGGGCGATCACCTCGACCACCGAGACGGATGCCGACCTCATCACGGAGGTGAACTTCCGGCTGTCGCAGTCGCTGTGGCGCTGGTGTGCCGCTGCCGGGAAGCGCTTCATCTATGCCTCCTCCGCTGCCACTTACGGCGACGGCGCGCAGGGCTTCGACGACGACGGCTCGACGCGGGCGCTGGCCCGGCTGCGGCCGCTCAACCCGTACGGATGGAGCAAGCACCTGTTCGATCGCTGGACCGCGCGCGCGCTGGAGGAAGGTGCCGCGCGGCCGCCGCAATGGGTGGGGCTGAAGTTCTTCAATGTCTACGGACCCAACGAGTATCACAAGGGTGGCATGCGCAGCGTCGTGGCGCAGAAGTACCCGCTGGCGGCCGCCGACCGCCCGCTAACCCTGTTCCGCTCGTACCGTCCCGATGTACCCGATGGCGGGCAGCGGCGCGACTTCGTGTACGTGCGCGATTGCGTGGCGGTCATCCTCTGGCTTCTCGAGCATCCGCAGGTGAACGGGCTGTTCAATCTCGGCAGCGGCCAGGCGCGCAGCTTCGAGGAACTGGCGCGCGCCCTGTGTGCAGCCCTCGGACGAGCGGCGCAAATCGAATATGTCGAGATGCCGACGGCCGTGCGCGCCCATTACCAGTACTTCACGCAGGCGCGCATCGAGCGCTTGCGCAGCGCCGGCTACACCGAGGCGTTCACGTCGCTCGAGGACGGTGTCCGCGACTATGTGCAGCGTTACCTGTCGCAGCCCGACCCCTACCGCTGAGGCTGCATCTGCATGAATCCGGGGCGCATCAGGCACGTCATCCTCGATCGCGACGGGGTACTCAATCGCGAGGCAGACGCTGCCGGCTGCGTTGCCGATCCGTCGCAGTTTCAGTGGCTGCCCGGCGCGCTCGAGGGTCTGGCGATCCTGCGCCGCGCGGGCGTCCATCTCTCGGTCGCGACCAACCAGTCAGCGGTCGGCCGCGGGCTCATCAGCCTCGAGCAGCTGGCCGCGGTGCACGAGCGCATGCAGTCGGACGCCTCGGCACACGGCGGCGCGTTGGATACGGTGCTGTTCTGCCCGCACGCGCCCGAGGAGGAGTGCGCCTGCCGCAAACCTGCACCCGGCCTGATACAGGCTGCGATCACCCGCTCCGGGATCAGTGCCGCCGAGAGCATCGTCGTCGGGGACGATCGCCGCGACCTCGAGGCCGCCTCCCGTGCCGGCGTGGCCGCTGCCCTCGTCCGCTCGGGAAAAGGGCGGCAGACCGAGCAGCTCATTTGCGGCTCGGACATACCGGTTTACGATGACCTGACGCAGCTGGCACGCGACGTCGTGGCAGGTGTTCAACGCCGGCCCTGAGCCGCCATCAGCGAGGAGCGCAACACGCATGAGCGCCCGGGAAGTCTTTGCCGAGCACTGCGCCGTCGCCGCGCGCGCGGCGCAGGAGCTGCCGCCGCTTATCGAGCGCATCGCCGCCGCGGCGTACGAATGCCTGCGCAGCGGCCACAAGATTCTCGCCTGTGGCAATGGCGGCAGCGCCGCCGACGCGCAGCACATGGTCGCCGAGTTGATTGGCCGCTTCCGCGATGAGCGCCGGCCGCTCGCAGCCATCGCGCTGACAGCCGACAGCGCAACCCTCACCGCGCTCGGCAACGACTACGGCTATGAGCGTGTGTTTGCCCGGCAGGTCGAAGCGCTGGCAGTGGCGGGCGACGTGCTCTTTGCCATCAGCACCAGCGGCAACTCCGCCAACGTAGTGCTCGCCGCCCAAGTGGCGCGCAGGCGCGGCTGCACCGTGGTGGCGCTGACCGGCGAAGGCGGCGGGCGTCTCGCCGGGCATGCGGATCTGCTGTTGCCCGCACCCTCGCAGGTGGTGGCACGCATCCAGGAGATGCACGGCCTGTGTATTCACGCCATCGCCGAGTCCCTCGACCGGCTGATACGGGAGCAGGGTGCATCATGAGTCACGACGACCGCGCAGGCAGCGTGAGCGCACTCCTTGCGCTCCTCGATCGCTTTGCGAACCTCAACGTTTGGGTGGTCGGTGACGTGATGCTCGATGAGTACGTCACCGGTGCGGTCGAGAGGATCTCGCCCGAGGCGCCGGTGCCGGTGGTGCGGGCGCGCGCGAGCGAGCATCGCCTGGGCGGCGCTGCCAACGTGGCGCGTCAGATCGCAGCGCTCGGGGCACGCGTCAGTCTCGCCGGGGTCGTGGGTGAGGACGCTGCCGGTGAGGCGCTGCGGCGGCTGTGCAGCGCCGAGCGGATCGACACGCACTCGCTCGTAACGGTCGCGGGGCGCCAGACGACCCGCAAGCTGCGCGTGCTCGGGCACAGCCAGCAGCTGCTGCGTCTCGACTGGGAAGATGTCGATGCGTGCACCGCGCAGGTGTCCAGCCGGCTGCTCGAGGGGCTCGCCGCGCGCGCGCCACCCGACGCCATCATTCTCAGCGACTACGCCAAGGGCGTTCTGACACCCGGGCTGATTGCTGCCCTGGTGCGCGATCGTGCTTCGGTACCGATCGTCGTCGATCCCAAGCATCACGATTTCGGCCGCTATCGCGGCGCGAGCACGGTGACACCGAATCTGCGCGAGCTCCAAGCGGCCGCCGGGCGGACGCTCGACGTAGCCGACACGGCAGCGATGGCGGCCGCAGCACGTAAACTGCTGGCCGAGGCGGGCGTCACCTCGATGGTCGTGACCCTTGGCGATCGGGGCATGCTGGCCGTACCCGCTTCAGAAGCCGAGGGCCTCATTCCCGCGATTCAGCGCGAGGTCTACGACGTCACCGGAGCCGGTGACACCGCGATCGCCGTGCTGACGCTGGCCCTTGCGGCGGGCGCGACGCTGGTGCAAGCCGCGCGGCTGGCGAACGCTGCGGCCGGCGTCTCGGTGGGACAGGTAGGGGCCGTCGCCGTGTCGGCGGCGAGCATTCGCGACGCCCTGGCGGCGCGGCCCGAGGGCAAGCTGCTGTTACGCCAGGAACTGGCCGCGCGGGCTGCGGCCTGGCGCACCGCCGGCAAGCGCATCGTCCTCGCCAACGGCTGCTTCGACCTGCTGCACGCCGGTCACCTGGCTCTGCTCGGGCACGCCGCCAAACTCGGCGACGTCCTGGTTCTGGCGATAAACAGTGACGCCTCGGTACGGCGCCTGAAGGGACCGGAACGACCACTGGTTCCGCAGGCAGAGCGCGCGGCGCTGCTCGCGGCGCTGACGTTCGTCGACGCGGTGACGATATTCGAGGAAGACACGCCGCTCGCGGTCCTGCAGGCCGTGAGACCCGACGTTCTGGTCAAGGGCGGGGACTACCGTCCCTCGGAAGTCGTCGGGCGCGAGCTGGTGGAGGCGGCTGGTGGACGCGTGGAGATCGTCCCACTGACGCCCGACAAATCCACCTCGTCCCTGGTGGCACGCATTCGTGGCTCCGGCCGTTAGCGCTGCAACCCACGCGGACCCGCGCGCGGTACCTGCGCGGCAGCGCGCGCACGACGAATGCACGCGGCCGGACGGTCCTCAGGCGTACCTGAAGAGGGCCATGAAGCCGAAATCCATGTGCAGCTGCTGGTGACAGTGAAAGAGCGTCGCTCCGGGGTTGTCGGCGCGGAAGTCGAACTCCAGTTCCTGGTAGCCGCCGAGCATCACCACGTCCTTGAGGATGCCTGCGGTTGATTTGCCGCCGACGCGCGTCAGCTCGAAGCTGTGCCGGTGCAGATGCAACGGGTGAATGTCGTCGCTGGCGTTGCGGAACCTGAGTCGGTAACGGTGCCCCTGACGCACGGTGTAGAGCGGCTTCATGCTCTGCATGGAAAAGGCCTCGCCGTTGAGAGTCCACTGGTTGAAGCCGTTGAGCGCGGCGTTGTGCTTGACAATCGTGATCTCGAAGGTCTCGTCGGGTTGCGCGGCCGGCGGCGCCTGCGGTTGACTGAAGCGGGTATAGTCCCAACGAAAAGCCTTCGGCTTGATCCAGCGCGGCGGCCCGCGCCGCTCGGCGTATTCCACCACGATGCCCATGCCACGGCCGCGGTCGTCGTCAGCCAGATCGCCCATCACCCACACGCCCGGGTTTCTCATCTCGACGATCGCCGAGATGCGCTCGGCGGTGCCGAGCCACAGCAGCGGCACGTCGGCAGGCGTTGGCACCGCATTACCATCGAGCGCAACGACGCGGAAGGTGTGGCCGGGTAGGGCGAGACTGCGGATCTCGGTGGCGCTCGCGTTGAGCACATGAAACAGCACCCGCTCGCCTTCGCGGACCCTCACGGGCTCGCCGTACCCGAGCATGCGGCCGTTGATGGCAAAGAGCGAGTAGCCCACCTCGAAACCCTTGGCATGTGCTCCGGATTGCGCGGCGGCCTCGGCGGCGCGCTCGCGCAGCTGCGGCAACTCGCGTCCCACCAGCGTATCCATCGGCATGTCGCCGCCGCGGCTCAGGGTGGGCAGGAATTCCTTCAGCACCAGGAACACTTCGCGGTCGTATGCCCCGGGATCGCGCGTCGGCTCGATGTACACCAGGCCCGCCTGCGCGCTGTAGGTCCCGCGGTTGAGGTCATCGCCCGCGGCGACGTGCGTATGGTAGAAGCGCAGTCCTGCCGGTCGCGGCACGAAGGTGATGAGGCGCTTCCCGTGGGCAGGGACGTACGGCGTGCCTTCCTCGGCGGCGCCGTCCACCTCGCTCGGGATCATCTGTCCGTGCCAGTGCACGAGCTCCGCTACCTCGGTGTCGTTGTGGATGTCGATGGTCACCGGCCGCCCCTCGCGCAGGCGTAGCAGCGGACCGGGAAACTGCCCGTTGTAGAGCGTGCTCGACACGATGTGTCGCGGCGACAGCTCGATGAGGCCGGTCGCAATGCGTACGGTGTAGTCTGCTGCGGGCGAGCGGGCAGGAGCGGGCGGCGGTCTTGGGCCGCGGCCGGCAGGGCCTGCGTTGCAGGGCGCGCTGGTGCCGGTGAGCGCGGCACAAGAGCCCAGTGTCAGGAAGTCACGGCGTGTCAGCGGCATCATCGACCGGCGCAGGCGCGGCGGCCTGCGCACACTCATCGCTTACGACTGCGTACTACGGCGGCGCCGGTACACGCAGGATTTTGCCACGGGACAGACATTACATTTCGGATTCTCGCGCTTGCACAGCACACGCCCGTGCTGCTGCAGCACCAGGTAGGCGCGCGTGAGGGCGGCGAACGTCTGTGGGAGGCTCTTGGCGATGATTTCCCGTGCCTGTCGGTAGGTGGCGGTGTAGGTTGCAGGCGCGCGACGCGCCGCGATACGCACCGGCACGTGCGGGCAGTTCGAGGGCACGGCCGCGATTGGCGCGATCTTGGCGAAGAGAAGGATGCGGTCGGCACCCGGCTCTCCGATCCCGGGAAAGGATTTCAACACCCGGCGCCGCTCGTCGCCGTCGAGCGCTGCACGCAGATCGCCCCCGAACTCATCGCGCACTCGTTCGGCGATTTCCGCGAGGCGGGTCGCCCTCAGCTGCGGCATCATGCCGCCAGCCGCGAGGACCGCGCTCAGTCGCGAGCTAGTCGCGGACAGGAGTTGCGCGGGCGTGATGCCGACCTCGCTCTTCAGGGATTCCCATCCGCGGCTACAACGCTCCTCGCTCGGCGGATAGCCGCACTGCCACCACACGAGAAACTGGTACGGATCCACCGGCCAGCGCACTTCCTGTTTGCCGTGGAAGCTTTCCAGCGTGTCGAGGATGTCTCTGAGGCCTGGCAACTCAACCGCCGTCGCGCGTGGCGGCACAGCCCGCAGCTTCGCTGCCTGAGACTCGGAATTGAAACGCTCCGTGGGCATGACCGCAAGCCGCGTCGTCGTCAGAAGGTTCCCACCGCCCCACGGGAGTCTCGCCGCTATTGCGGCAGCGCGATCAGCTACTAGGGTGGGCGACACCGTCAACCGCGGGAGATTCCACCATGATTCGTGATCGAATTCCGGCGTTCATTGCTCTGGTGGCGCTTGGTGCCGCCTCTGCGACGCTTGCGCAAACGTCACCGGACAACGGCTCGCCCTCCGATCAGCAGTCGACGCAGCCGGCGCCTGATCAGCAGTCGGTGCCCGATCAGCAGTCGACACAGTCCGCGCCCGACCCGCAGTCGGTGCCCGATCAGCAGTCGACACAGTCCGCGCCCGACCGGCAGTCGG
>Ga0335076_10003600_pt1 | contig 15584 bp, 13 predicted proteins | sample Lox_Sample_25_FD_206717 | JGI IMG/M metagenome (GOLD analysis project Ga0335076, IMG submission 206717) | Soil microbial communities from Loxahatchee National Wildlife Refuge, Florida, United States - Lox_Sample_2.5 | ecosystem: Environmental > Terrestrial > Soil > Wetlands | place: USA...
GCCCAGCAGGTGCTTGCGCTTCTCGGACGGGATGCTCCGACACAAGATCTGGGCGGCTTCGGTCTGACCGTTGCCGGAGATGTCGTCGAGCTCGCCTTCTACCGTGAACAGCGCGCAGGTACGGATGAGCTCGGGGCGTACGAGCTCGCCACGCACCGTCATTTTGCCCTTGGCCAGAGCGAACTCCTGGAACACGACCTTGATCGTATCCAGGTAGTATTCTCCGGGCATGTCCATCACGGCGTTGTATTCGTCGTAGAAGCGCCGGTGCGCGCCGGCGCTGTCGCCATCGCCCACGATCAGATGGTTGAAGAACCTGCGATGCGCATCGATGTGTCGATCGGCATTCATCGCGACGAAGCCCAGGTGCTGCAGGAAGCCGGGATAGACGCGGCGCATGTATCCCGGATAGTTGTACGGCACGCGGTGGATGACCTGGTCTTTGAACCACGCATGCGAGCGCCCCATGGCGAACTCGTTGACCACCGTCGGGCTGCGCCGCGGATCGATCGGTCCGCCCATCATCACCATGGTTTTCGGCAAGGCCGGATCTTTTGCTTGGGCCAGCAACGACACCGCGGCGAGCACGGGGACGGTCGGCTGACAGACCGAGACCACATGGGCACTTCCGGGTCCGCTCGCTTCGTCGCCGAGCAGGCGGATGAATTCCTGGCAATACGCGACATAGTCGTCCAGATGAAACGGACCCTCGGTCAGCGGGACCATGCGCGCATCCACCCAGTCGGTGATATAGACGTCGAAATCTTGCAACGCCGATTTGACCGTATCTCGCAGCAAAGTGGGATGATGACCCGACAGGGGCGCGAAGATCAGCAGCTTCGGCCCGGGGTTGTCCATCGCTTTCCGAAAATGCAGGAGCACGCAGAACGATTTCTTCAGCACGGGCTCGATGTGCACTGGCACTTGTTCCCCTCGCACCGATGCGTGCTCGATGTTCCACGCGGGCTTCTCGTAGGACCGCATCAAGCGCGCCAGCATTTCGTTGCTCGCGGCGATGGTCCTGCTCAGAGGATGGTAGGCGAACGGGCTATACGGATTTGTGAACAGCCTGTGACTGACGTCCGCCCAGGCGACCAGCGGCGCCGTCATTCTTTTTTGCAGCTCGTGCAACTCGTAGAGCATTCGCCCTCCGTGCTAACTTCTTGCGACCGGAAGTATTCCGACTCGCCTGGGGGAACTTACAGCAGGATCTATGCCGTAGTGGCATGGACAAGCTGGAGGCCACGGCACTGTAATCAGGCTGTCATGGGGCGTCAAGCGCAGGCGACAGGGGCGGCTCCTGCATCAGCGCGGCCTGCTCGCGCAGCGACAGGATCTGGTCCTGCCAGTAGCGCTGTGTGTTGAACCAGGGAAAGTTGACAGGGAACGTCGGGTCGTCCCAGCGCCGCGCGAGCCAGCCCGAGTAGTGAATCAAGCGCAAGGTCCGCAGCGCCTCGATCAAATGCAGCTCTCTTGCGTTGAAATCGTGGAACTCGCGGTAGCCTCGCAGCACGGCGCCGAGCTGCTGCTCCATGGCCTCACGCTCGCCGGACAGCAACATCCAGAGGTCCTGAGCCGCCGGCCCGCTGCGCGCATCGTCCAGGTCGACGAAGTGCGGCCCTTTGTCGTCCCACAGGACGTTGCCCGCGTGACAATCGCCGTGCAACCGGATGTTGGAAATTCGTCCCGCTTGCTCGAAACACGTGCGCGCCTGCTCCAGCACCTGTTGCACCAACGTTTCATACGCCGCCCGCAGGTCGGGCGGAATGAATCCCTGCTCGAGTACGAACGCAGCCGGCTCTTCGCCGAACGTCTGGACATCGAGCGTGGGCCGGTGCTGGAACGAACGCAGCGCGCCGATCGCGTGAATCCGCCCGATGAAGCGTCCCATCCAGGTCAGAGTATCGCGATCCTCGAGCTCCGGCGCGCGCCCGCGCTGGCGCGGGTACAACGCGAACGCGAAGCCGCCGCGTTCGCGCAGCGTTCGGCTCCGATCGCGAGTGCCTGGCGCTGCGTCGGCGCACGAAGGCTCGGCTCGCGGCGGTTCGTTGCGTGCGCCTGAGATGTCCTCGTCGCGCAGGGGCGCGACAACCGGCAACTCGGCCTCAGCCAGCTCCAGCGCAAAGCCGTGCTCCTCCAGGATCGCCGAACTCGGCCAGCGTTCCGGGCGATAGAATTTCGCTACGAGCGGCTCCCCGTCTTCGATTCCCACCTGGTAGACGCGATTCTCGAAGCTGTTCAGCGCCAGCAGGCGTCCGTCGCAGCGCAGCCCGATCTGCTCTACGGCGTCGAGGATGAGGTCCGGGGTCAGGGCGTCGTACGGGTGCGATTCCGTTGGCGGGGCATCGTGCATTCGCGGATTCTAGCCCCCCAGGAACTCGGCGTCGGAAACGACTTGCTCGAGCACTCGCACAGAGCTTACGCGGCAGTCCGCGAGCAGGTCCAGAACGCTGCCGGTGACGTCGGCGAGATCGTCGAGCTGATCGAGCTTCCAGAAATGCGCTTCAGGTGGGTCGCCTGCGAAACCCGGGAGCAAACGCACGCCGATCGAACCCGACTCGAGTGCTGCCACCTCTGCACCCGGCTCCCCGCTCTCGGTACGCATGCGTCGCAACACCCGGCTGGCAAAAGCCTGGAGTGCGACCTCTTCGCGTGCACGACGGCCCTCGTGCAGAGCCTGCATCAAGCCAGCCGGGGGACGGGGGAGCGGCAACAGGGAAAGCCCGGATCTTTGCAGTTGGGCAAGCAACTCGCGGCCGACGGGCATGCCCCACTTCCCAATACTCGCGGCCGCGTCTCGAAACGTGAGCGCCTGGACAGCAGCGACGACGCTGCCGAGCAGGAACCGGAGATGCACGCTCTCGTCCGCCGACTCCAGCGCAATTGGTGCCGGCGGGATGCCGAACGCAGTTTCAGGATGTCCACATTCGATGCCGCGTAGCAGGGCATACCACCGGGACGGCGAATCGCTTTCCAGTGAGTTCTCGCTGGATAGGGCCGGGTACAGCCGAAACGCGCGCGCGGAACCGAGCACTTCATGGCTTTCGAGGAGCCGACTGATGGTCCGCACGTCGGAGACTGCGCCGGAGATTTCGCCTGACGCCAGCCCTGCTGCCACGAGCACCACAGGCATCGCGAATAGCCGCGCAGCGATGGCGCTTTGGCTGTCGGCCGGGCTGTTGATGACTTGGTCCAGCGCTTCCACGAGAACCAGGCCGGCGCTGGGAGAGGCCACGGTGGCGAGCGAGCGCCTCAACAGGTCGTCGCGACCGCTCGAGAGGGCTGCGCGCAGGTCACGCTTGAGTTGTTCCAATAGTGCATGGCGTTGCGTCGCATCAGCAGCATGCGCCGTTCGCGCCGCTAGCTGGCTCAGAGGGTCAGTCGTCGTTGCTGCGAAGCAGCGGGGCTCGGGCACTGCGGGCATGACCATTTGCTAGGAATCGTTCCCGGGAGGAAATCGATACGCACCGTCTCGCTTCGACCGCATCTTTCCTCTTGACTGTTGGTGCTTAGATGCTAATGCTAGACAGTGGGTGTTGGTGCGGCTTGGTAATCAGGGCCGCCCGCACTCACCCTTCTCGAGGTGGACCAGTGAGAAACTAACGGGGGAGCTTTCATCATGGAGCATAAATCAACAGGATGGCTGAGTGACAAAGAAATATCGCAGGTAGAACCCGCCGATCAGGTGGGCTTCGGGTCGCCGGTACCGACGCAGATCGTGTCGAACGGCGAATACAACCCGCTGCCCCAGACTGAAAAGCAAAAACAGGTCGAAGGGCTGATCAAAGAGTACGCGGACAAGTACGCCAAGCACCAGGGGGTGGACCGCCGGTCGTTCTTGCGGTCGGCATCAGGGATGGCAGCGGCGTTTCTGGCCATGAACCATGTCTTCGGCCCGGTTTGGGACGTGTCCGAGGCGGAAGCCGCGGATAAGGACATGGCGGACGAGCGCGCGAAGAAGCTGTCGGGCCAGTTCATCTTCGACGATCAGACGCACTTCGTGCGCGACGATTTCGACAAGGAAGGACTGCTGGGTCTGGGCAAGTACGCTTCGGAACATTGGAACCCGAAGATGCTGGACAAGGTTCCACTGACGCTGCAGCGCTATAAGTTCGAGAACTACTTGAAAGAGGTCTTCCTGGACAGCGATACCAAGGTGGCGCTGCTGTCGGGTGCGCCGTTCGACGATCCGAGCTGGTGGCTGTTGTCAAACGATCAGATCAACGAAGCCCGCGCTGCGATCAACAAAGTCGCCGGCAGTCGCCGCCTGTTCTCGCACTTTGTGTTCACGCCGGTGCAGGACGGCTGGGTCGAAGAAGTCGACCGTGGCATGGCTGAGATCAAGCCCGACGGCTGGAAGGGCTACACCGTGGGCGACCCGCTCTCTCCATCCACCAAGAAGACCATGTGGCGGCTGGACGACGAGAAGCTGATGTACCCGGTATACGAGAAGTTCATGAAGTCGAGCAGCCGCAATGTCTGCATTCACAAGGGATTGCTGCCGCTCGACTACGAGACGTCGTGGGCCGGGGTTTGGGAGTACGCGACTGTGGCTGACCTTCCCAAGGCCGCGAAGGACTGGCCGGGACTCAACTTCGTCATGTACCACGGCGCGCTGCGGCCGTTCCTGGAAGACCCGGCTACCGAGCTCGCGCTGTTCGAGAAGACCGGAGAAATCCGCTGGGCGTCCGATCTGGCTCGCATGCCGAAGAAGTACGGCGTGAAGAACGTGTATGCCGAATTAGGCACGACCTTCGCAACCTGCGCGGTGGCCAACCCCCGCTTTGCCGCTTGCCTGATCGGGATGTTCGTCAACGAAATGGGGCCCGACAACGTGGTGTGGGGCACCGACTCGGTGTGGTACGGTTCGCCACAGTGGCAGATCGAAGCCATGCGCCGGCTGGAAATCCCGGACGACGTGATGAAGAAGATGGGCTGGAAGACCAAGCTCGGCGGTCCGGACAGCGAAATCAAGCGCAAGATCTTCGGGACCAACTCGGCCCGCTTGTACAACTACAAGGTCCAGGCCGAATACAACGAGCTCGGGCAAGACAAGCTCGCGCGGATCAAGTCGGAGTACGAGAAAGAGCAAGTGGGACGCAACAACAAGTTCTGGGGCTACGTCGCGAAGCCCGCGTAATCATTCCTGCCTTCCGAGTTCAACGCCGGGGGCGCAAGTCCCCGGCTTTTTTTTGCCGCACGAGCAGGTCTCCGGGGCCTCTGGCCCGACATATTTTCCACGCGCTTTTCTGGTAGGGTAGGCACTATGAAGCGCCCTACCGGTACTCTCGCGGGATGGCTGGCAACCACGACGCCTGCATTGCTCCTCTGCACGGCGGTTTCGATGCCGGCACGCGCAGAGGCGACGAGCACCGTTCGCAGCGGTTCCGGGTTCGCCATATCGCGCGCGACGAACATCGTCACTAATGCTCATGTCGTAGCACAGTGCAAGTCTCTGCGAGTCCTGTTAGGCACGCAGCAGGCATCCGCCCGCGTTCTTGCCATGGATGCCGACGCGGACCTGGCGGTATTGCAGACTTCGCTCAGCGTACCCAAGACGATGGCGATGCGCAGCAGCCCGGCGCTGCGCCTCGGCGAGAGCGTCATCGCGTTCGGATTCCCACTCACCGGCGCGCTGTCTCAAGGCGGCAATCTCACCACAGGCAATGTGAGCGCGCTGGCTGGCCTGCGCGACGATCCCAGGTACATCCAGGTCACTGCTCCTGTGCAACCCGGGAATAGCGGCGGGCCGCTGCTGGACGGCGGCGGAAATGTCATTGGCGTCATCACGGCGAAGCTGGACGCGCTTGCCATAGCCAAGCGCACGGGAGACGTCCCGCAGAACGTGAACTTCGCGGTGAGGGCCGACGTGCTCGAAGGATTCTTGCAGGCGCACAAGATCCCCTACGACGTGGCAGTGATGGACCAGCAGTTGCCTGTAGCGGACGTCGCCGAGATGGCGAAGCAGGCATCGGTGAGAATCGAGTGCTCGCCGTCCGGCGTCCCCATATCGCAGCCCGGAACGGTGCGCGTCTCGCCACAATTGGAATCTCCGTTTCCCCCACCCGAGACATCCGGTCGTCCTCCAGTAACCTCGGATGCCGCGCAGGACCAGATGGTGCAGCAGGTCGAGTTGACCGCGGTACGAACCCCTTATCCCGGCACTGCACCGGCGCTTCGCGAGCTGGAAGTCACGAACCGCGCACCGTACAGCGTGCTCCAAATCACGATCGGATGGCTCGAGGGTTCGGCACAGCAATGTCCGGCGTCGCGCTCCGTTTATCGCGGTACGCGCGAGCTCTTCGTCAGCCTGAAATCCGGACAGTCCGGCACCACGATGGGAGAGTTCTCCGAGCAGGCCAAGTACTTCTGCGTGCTGGCGGCTCAGTTCCTGCCTCCAGGGCGGCATGACGAACCGTCCACCTCAGCACAGGGAGCGGGCGCAGCATCGCCGCAGGATTCCTCGGACGCAAACGTGTCCGCGCCGACGCGCTAGCTTCGGGTCGCCAACACACATTTGCATCGATTGCGGCGTTCGAGCGCGTACTGGGTCGGGGCCCGGTTGCCTTTCGCAAACTTGCACCAAACGACGTGCGTCTTTACGATGGTCTCGATGCACGGCACATCTCGACGCGCGCTTGGATGAACTTCCTCGCCCACGCCTGCCTGGCAGGCAGCTCGGACGACGCGATCGTCGGCAGCCTGATGGGGGATTTCGTCAAAGGCCCTTTGACCGACGCTCACGGCGGCGAAATCACGCGTGCATTGGCCCTCCACCGGCGCATCGATACATATACCGATGCGCACGAGGTAGTACGCGAGAGCCGTCGTCGCGTCAGTGCTCCGCATCGGCGCTTCGCCGGAATCCTGATAGACATGTTCTACGACCACTTCCTGGCCCGTCGCTGGGACGAGTACAACGAAACGCCTCTGGAGCGTTTCACCGCACGCGTCTATTCGGCGCTGCGCGAGCGCCACGCTGTGCTGCCCGAACCGCTGCGGGTTATCGCGCCGCGCATGGCGGCCGCCGATTGGCTCGGTTCCTACCGTCACGTGGAGGCGGTAGGACTTGCGCTCGACCGCATCGGCCGGCGTCTCAAGCGCGGCAACGCGCTTCTGCACTCGTCGCGGGAGCTGCTCGCACACTATGACGCATTCGACGCCGATTTCCGTGCATTTTTCCCTGACGTGACGCGCTTTGCGCGGGCTCATGACGGTGTGCAGCAAAAGACGGGGGAAGCGTTGATCCCGACTCTCTTGCATGTACCATTGACCGCGCCATGAACGAGCGGTCAACTCCTCAACCCAACCTCACACCCGATCCGTTCCGACCATTCCTGCGCCAGGAATCGGATCGCGAGCTGCTGGCCGGCGCATCGATGGCTCTGGACCGCCTCGTGGCAGCGGATAGCCTCGAGCACAGGCTTGCGGCTTGGGTCGAGCTGGTCGACTGGGCTCGCTCAGGTCCGGGCGCTGGCGAGCTCGATGACAGAGGAACGCTATCGTCGCGCGGAGCTCGTCGCTGGACACTGCTGCTGGATTTCCTCGACTCGCACCCCGACGTGCGCTCGGGCATGCTGGAAGCGACGGCGCAGATCCTGGCCGAGACCGACAGCGTGAACCTGTTCGGCGCGGCCGGCGTGCCCAGCGGGCGAGGTTTCTTCGCCGAATTCGCCGACCGGCTCATGATGCGCGTCCTCCCGCAGCCACCCGACGAGCATGACCTCGCGCGTTTGCTCGGGCGCCTGTATCGGACCAAGAGGCACGCCGAGCGCTTCGCACGCTGGCCTCCGGAGCTGTTCTCGCGTATAGCCGACGTGCTGCGTCCGCCCGGCAGGGCCGACATCTGGTCCCCAGTGCGGCGCGAGTTCGCCGACGGCTTCCGCCTGCTTGCGGCCCGCGTGCAAGCCGAGGGCCTTGCGCCCAAGCTGCGCTCGCGCTCGCCTCACGCTCGCGTAAGTCAGTCGCCGTTTCTGGTGCAGCAGCGCGCAGCCGACGCCATGCTTACTGCGTGGACCGCGGGAGAGTCCGCCGCATCGGCCGTCGACACCTGGCGCACGCAATGCGCCGCATGCCGCGAAGCGACGTCGGAGATCGCGCACCGGCTCGAAACCGACGGCGTCAGCGTCGACATCGTGTACGGCCTGGACGCGATCGAGCGCTGCCTCACGCGCATGGAGCTGATGGCTGCCGTCATCGAGACCCAGCCCGGCGCGCAGCGCGACGCCGCTCTCCACACTTTGCTGTCGCTGCTGATCGCGGCCGCTTATCAGGACCGCAGCATCACGCATCTCGCGCGCGCCAATCTGCAGCTGCTCAGCCGCAAGATCGTCGATCGTTCCGGCAAGACCGGCGAGCACTACATCGCTTGGACGCGCCGCGAGTACTGGCAGATCTGGGGGGCGGCGGCGGGCGGCGGACTGGTCACGACTTTTACCGCCGCGATCAAAATGCTGATCGTCGGCACCAGCCTGGCGCTATTCATTCAGGGGCTCGCGGCGGGCCTCAACTACGCGGTGAGCTTTTTGCTGCTGCAGGCGCTCGGCCTCGTGCTGGCGACCAAGCAGCCGGCGATGACCGCAGCGGCGCTGGCGAATATTCTCCGCACGCACCGGGGCGCCGAACGAGTCGATGATCTAGTCGACTACGCCGCCCAGATCTGTCGATCGCAATTGGCCGCCGCTATCGCCAACGTCGCGGTAGTGTCGGTCGGCGCTTTTGCATTCAGCTTTCTCTGGGAGCAGATCAGCGGGCGGCCATTCCTCAATTTGCACGAGGCGGAGCACGTGTTCGAAACCCTGAGCCCGGTGGACAGCGGCACGGTCTGGTACGCGGCGCTGACCGGCGTTGTCCTGTGGGCTGCCAGCCTGGTCGGCGGTTGGTTCGACAACTGGGCCGCGTACCACCGTCTGCCCGAAGCGATCATCGCGCACCCGCTCGGCGGCCGGTTCGGCCGCAAGCGGATGGTGCGCCTCGCTGGCCTGGTGTCGCGCAACATGGCGGGCTGGGCCACCAACGTGTCGCTCGGATTCATGCTGGGGCTCACGCCGGTGCTGGGGGCCTTCTTCGGGCTTCCGCTCGACGTGCGTCACGTCACACTGTCCACTGGGACCCTCGCGCTCGCTTGCGCCGGACTGGGAAAAGGGTGGTTTCATGGCGGATGGTTCCTATGGGCCATGGCCGGGATCGCCGTCATGTTCGTGCTCAACCTCGGTGTGAGCTTCCTGCTGTCGCTGTACACCGCCTCTCGCGCCTACGACCTGCCGCGCAGCTTCATGCTCGACTTCGCGCGCGCGGTCGGCCGGCGCTTCCTGGCGCAGCCCGGTGACTTCGTGCTGCCACCGCGTGTCGGCGCAACCGCACGCGAGCAGTGAAAGCATTGCAAGGCTGGAGATGCACATGAGTGACAAGCGGTCGATCGCCGGTCTCGCGCGGGTGTTCCTGCGCAATGGCACCTTCACGTTCGGCGGCGGAGACGCGACTACCGCCTCGCTCCAGCGCGAGCTGGTGACCAATCGCGGCTGGCTCGACGAGCATCAGTTCGGCGCTTGTTATGCGGTCTCGCGCGTCACTCCGGGAACCAACCTGCTCGCCTTCTGCACTTCGGTAGGCTGGACCCTGCTGGGCTTGCGCGGAGCGTTGTCGGCGCTGCTCCTGGCATCGATACCTGGGGCCATCGTGCTGATGCTGATGACAGGCTTCTACCGCGCGGCGACCAGCAATCCCTGGTTGATGAGCGCCATCCACGCAGCGCTCGCCGCGGCGGTCGGCATCATGGTGGCGGCCGTGTGGACATTGCTGCGAAGTCCGCTGCGACGGCGTCCGACTCGCACGCTGCTGGTAGCGGCTCCGGCCTTGGTGCTGAGTCTGTATGGCCTTCTCAGCCCCTTGCAGGTGCTGGCCCTGGCGGCAGGCTTCGGGCTGCTTGCGCCGCAGCGAGACTCGTGAGCGCTGGGCTCCTCTACCTGTTGCTTCTGAAGGCAACGCTGATTTCCTTCAGCGGACTGTCTTCGATGCCGGTCGTCCGCGACGAGCTCGTGGTGCAGTATGGCGTCCTATCCGACTCCCAGCTCAACGCCGCGGTCGCCCTTGCGCGCGCGGCGCCAGGCCCCTTCGGAGGCTACGTGATCAGCGTCGGATACTTCGTGGGTGGCGTGGCAGGTGGGATCGCAGGTTGGCTCGCCCTGATCACTCCTGCGCTGCTCGCCATTCCATTGACCCATTATGTCGCACGCAGCACCGCCCATCCTCGCGCGCGCAGCATAGTTGGCGCAGTCGTGGTCGCGAGCGCTGCGCTGATCCTGGTGGCAACCGTGCCGATCGCCATGCAGGCGCTGGGCGCCCCCGCGCTGATCTTCATCGCGATCGCGAGCACGCTGGTGCTGATAGCGACTGGTGTGGAAACCGTCTGGGTCGTCGCGACCGCGGCGGCAGCCGGATTGTTTGCTGCGTGGTTCGGCGTGCCGCTTTGAAGCGGGGTGGCTCGCAGCGAACTTGTGGTGCAACACGCGAGACCCGGATATAGTGCGGCGAGCCGTAAGCTGAGGTGGCCGACTGCGCGAGACGCGTGCGGCACCATCGATTGCAACCGTCGCAGCCCCACTACTCGCGGAGGTCATCTTGAGAATTGTCCTGTTCGCATGCTGTTTGGCGTTGAGCTGCATCTATTTCTCCGCTGCTGAGGCAGAGGAACCCAAGGGCACGTTGCAGCACATCGCTCAGACCAGGACCATCCGCCTGGGCTATCTGAAGGAAGGTGTTCCTTTCTCCTTCGCCGAGCAGGCGGGCAAGCCGCTGGGCTATATGGTCGACCTGTGCAATCGCGTCGCCGTCGGCATCCAGAAACAGCTGGACCTGCCCGCGCTCGATGTCCAATGGGTTGAAGTAACATCCGCCAACCGATTCGATCGCCTAGTCGACGGGACCATCGACCTGGAGTGCGGGACGTCGACCAACACCGTCACACGCCAGAAGACGGTGGACTTCAGCCTGATGACCTGGATCGACGGCGCCAGCTTCCTGGTGAAAGCCGATCACCCGGCGAGGCGCCTGTCGGATCTCGCCGGAAAGAAGATCGCGGTGATGTCAGGCACCACCACCGAGAAGGCGCTGCGCGACGCGCTCGCCAAGGCATCTTTGAGTGCCGAGATCGTTACGGTGAAAGAGCATCTCGACGGCTTGAACGCACTGGACAGAGGCACGGCGGATGCCTACGCCAGCGACCGCACAGTGCTCGTAGGATTGGCTCTAGCGATCGGAAACCAGATGCCTGTCGCACTTAGCGAAGAGCAATTCTCCTATGAGCCCTATGGGCTGGTGCTGCGTCGTAACGACGCGGACTTCAAGCAAGCGGTGAACAGCGTGCTCGCGCAACTGTATCGCACGGCGGCCGTGATCGAAGTCTACGATCGCTGGTTCGGCAAGCTCGGGAAGCCCACCGCGCTGCTGATTGCCATGTACGCGCTCAACGGTTTGCCGGAGTAGCGAGCGGCCGGACATCCGATCAGTACGGCAGACTGAAGAACAGTCGAATGCCCTGGATTCCGCCGCCGAACTGATAACCGAGACCGATCCGATCCAGGTCGAATAGCTCGAAGTCCAGCGCCTTCTTGACCGACAGGCTGAACGCGATTTCGCCCTGCTCGCTGATCTTGTTCTGCACGTCGTTGTTGGTGGGGAACCGCAGCCGGTTGAAGAAGTAGTAGTAGATGAGATGGCTCCCGACGATGATTGGGCGCCCCGAAACCGTTACTTCGGTCGGGGTCTCCAGGTTGAGACCCGCCACGAATACGCCTAACGGTTGGTTGGCTGCGCCCTCAGGACTATAGCCCGACAGGGTAAGCTGGTTGCCCAGGCTGAGCTGCGAGTTCGTGCCGATCGGCATCCATACCAGGCTCTTCACGCCGCCAGCGTAGATAAGAGCACCGCTTCCGGTGGAAAGATCCCATCCCCAGCCCACATTCGCGTACGGCTTCACGCGCCAATTGTCGGTAACCGGGATCTGGGCCTCGATCCCCGGGAAGATGCTGGCGGTGCCTACGCTATTTGGGGTTGTTCCGTCGAGCAGTTGATCGAACTTGAAGTCGTAGAAACCGAAGGACACGGGAACCACGAGCTTGAGACCCCACTCCTGCTCGGTCGGTGCCTTCAGCTCGTGCCCGAAGGGAACCTGCAATACGCTCACGACGCGGTCGCCGGACTTGTACACCCCGGTGCCGAACACGGCGCTGTAGTACCAGTTGATGAGCTGCTCTTCCGAGGAAGCTTCCCGCGTGGTCTGCGCCAGCGCGGCCGGCGCGTCGACGAGGCAAACCGTTCCCAACAGCAGGGTCAGCAGTAGTTTGGAAGTTGGCGCGCGCAATTCGACGCAGGCGGAAGGCAAAACGCGTTCGGCCGGTTCGATCAGGCGACGCAATCGCGTCCAAGCAGCTCGGACCAACTCCGCGGTGTTTGTAGACGTTCAGTCGTCCGCGGTTTTGAAATCCGCCGGCATCACGATTTCGAGCATCTCGACATCATCCGAATGCCCCAACTCGGTGTGCCGGATCCCGGGCGGCTGATGCACGCAGGAGCCAGCCGTCAAGGTGATCTCGCCGACGCCTTCGTAGTGGAATTTGATCCAGCCCTTGAGCACGTACACCATCTGAAAGTTCACCTCGTGATGATGGCGCTGCGGGATGGCATGCGTACCGGGAACCGCCCGAATCACATGCGCTACCACCTGGCCGGCCGTCGCCTCCTTGATTCCCAGATCGCGGTACTGGAAGAAGGCGCGCAGGCCGCCGTCGAACCCGACGTCGGCGGCGTGACTCACCGAGAACTTGAACGTGTGCTCCATGATTTCCCCCTGCCGCATGTGCGCTCGGATTGCAGCGTCCGATTATAATCAGGTCGATCTGATCAAGCGCGCTCGGTTCACGCATCCGGCTCTTTCGCCGGAGCTTCGAACCACCGCTCCTTCGGCACTACCTGCGGATGCTCAGGGTCTCCCAGATAGTGAGGCGACATGATCTGAACGCCGTATTCGTTGAACACATCCTGAATGTTGGCGTTGAGCTCGCCAATCGCGAGCGCGCGCTGGGCCGGCGCTTCAGGGCCCGCATACGCCACCAGCTTGTATTCGACATAGAAATCCGACAGCGCCGACTGAATCACATAGGGTGGCGGCTCGCTCAAGATGCCACGCGTGCGGCGTGTCGCCTCGAGCAGCATGGCGTGGACTTGCCGCCAAGGCGTGGAGTAGCCGATGGTGGCCGTAACCTGAACGACGAAGCCGCGGCCGGAGACCGTTCGCGAGAAATTCCGGGTCGTGTTGGCAACCACGTAAGCGTTGGGCAGAATCAGCTCTTCCCCCGTCCCGGTCTGGATGCGGGTGGCGAACAGTCCCAGTTCCGCCACCGTGCCTTCCGCGTCTGCGATCTTCACGTATTCACCCGCGCGCAGCGTGCGGGAGTACATCAGGATCATGCCGCTGGCGGCTTGCGCCACCAGACTGGACGCTCCGATCGATACCATCAGACCAACCAGCACCGACAGACCCTTGAAGGCGTCGGTGTGCGCGCCCGGCAGGTACGGATAGGCCATGACCAGCGCGAATAGCCACAGCACAACTTCGACGATCCGGCGCGTGGGCTTGGCCGTGTCCTCGTCGAGCCAGCCGACGCGGAGATGCTGCCTCTCGACGCGCTTGAAGAACCCGTCCAGCAGACTCACGATGAAGCGAGTGAGCACGAAAATCAGGAGAACCGTGAGCAGCCCCGGGATCGCGTGGACGATACCCTGCAGCATCGAACCCACCAGGCCCACCAGGTACCCTCTAAGCTGCTCGCCCCACGGACGCGTGTAGGGGAACAAGCGGAGCGTGTAAGTTAACCAGAGGTAAGTAGCAAACAAAGCGAATGCCCACGCGACAACGAGAACGAGATGCCGCGTCAGGTTCAGAAATTGCGTTGGATGCACGACGACAACGCCAGCCACGCGCAGCGTCTTGATTTTCTCGTTCAACGCGGTGGACAGGCGAGCGATCAGTGTCCGCTTCGCAACCACAATCCCGTACACGGCGCCTGCATAGATCAGTGTTGCCAATGCGGCGAGCAACGCGGCTTTCAGCAGATGCCGAACACTGGCCTGCTCCTGCAGCTCCCTCAGCGCAAGGCTCAGCGCGCGCACGGCGTCATCGGCGGTCGACTGCGGCGTCGCGCCCTCGAGATCGTCGACGTCCCCGGGCGTAATGGCGAATACCGCCGCACCGTCGATTTCTATCGCGATGCCCTGGGGGATCGGGCGGGCGGCGACAGTCGAACCGCTGTTCCTGTCGGCCAGCAACGCGATGCGCCGTTCCGCAGCTTCGGCGCGCTCGCTTGGAGCATGGCCAAAGAACGTCGCACGGAAGATCATGATGGTTCGATTGTTGAACACCAACGGCGCGGGGGCGGGTCGCAACTGGTCCGCTGGCGCCGGCGCCTCGACGGCAGCGGCGATCACGGACGCGAAAAGGCACCACAGCAGCATCAACGCTCTAGTCGTCGACCATGCTCCAAATCTCACAGTCCCTTCCCCTCCAACGAAAGCAGTAAGCCTACCTCAGTTCTAGAGCGCAGCGCGCAAGCTCGCCACCATATCAGCGCCATTGATCCACCCAGCGAATCTCGATCGCCTCGTTGTCCGGCGGAAACATCGCATGGGGCAGCTTGACTTCGAAGTAATCGGCTGCGCGCTTCAATGCGTCGACGCGCTCCGCACCCAGGCGGCACGTCTGGACCGGTGGCTGCCCTTCCAGGCGAACCAGTGCACACTCGAAGCTGGCCTCGGTAGAGAAGGCCGTAAAGCTCTCCAGCTCCTGAAAGCCGTGCAACCGCACGAGAAACGTCTCCGGCCATGCACTCTCGGGCGTGGACAACCTGACGCCGCCGATTCCCCTCTGGTGGTAGACGTCAACGAGCCAGCGATCGCTGGAGCGGGTCATCTCGATGCGGTCTTGCATTGCATCGGCCGCGCCGGCGAGCGGCAGCATCGCGATGAGAACTGCACATGCGACCGCGGCCCGTTCGCTCATCACGGCCAGCGCCATCCGACGATCTCGGGCTTGTCGATCCTGCGCTCGTACGCCCAGTTGATGGCGGAAATCGCCGTACTCATGTCTGTGGCCCCTTCTCCACGTGTCACGGACGATGCGACGCACGCCATACATCCTATCCGCTACGGGCGCCTTCGCTCTTGACGCTTTCGTGATCTGTTCCCTGGCGACTGGCAGAGAACCATTCCTCCAAAAGGCGAAAGCCGACGGCCAGCAGCGTAGGCCCGAGGAAGACGCCGATAAAGCCGAACGTCAGCGCGCCACCGATGACGCCGAAGAAGATCAGGATGAACGGCATGTCGCTGCCTTGGCTGATCAACCAGGGCTTGACTACGTTGTCCACGCTGCTCACCGCGATCCCCCAGATCAGCATGAAGACGCCCATTCCAGTCGAGCCCTGTTGAAACAGCCAGAGTGCAGCCGGCAGCCAGATCAACGGCGGGCCCATCGGTAGAACCGACAGGAAGAAAGTCAGCAGTGCCAGCACGGTAGCACCCGGTACGCCAGC
>Ga0335076_10003601_pt1 | contig 15584 bp, 14 predicted proteins | sample Lox_Sample_25_FD_206717 | JGI IMG/M metagenome (GOLD analysis project Ga0335076, IMG submission 206717) | Soil microbial communities from Loxahatchee National Wildlife Refuge, Florida, United States - Lox_Sample_2.5 | ecosystem: Environmental > Terrestrial > Soil > Wetlands | place: USA...
GTCAGTCGCGACGTGGCGTCGACATGGGCCCCTCCGCCGTCCGTGTCGCCGGACTCGAAGCGCGACTCGAGGCGCTGGGCCACGTGGTGGAAGACGCGGGCAATGTCACCGTTGCCCTTCCCGAGCAGAAGAAGGAAGGCGATCCCAGCGCAAAGTACTTGAAGGAAATCACCGCGACCTGTACCAAACACGCGGACCTGGTGTTGAAGACACTGGAAGCGGGCAAGGTTCCGATCGTTCTCGGCGGGGATCACTCGGTGGCGGCAGGCACTGTGGCGGGAGTCGCCGAACATTTCCGGCAGCAGAACCAGCGCATCGGCCTGCTGTGGATCGACGCGCACAGCGACATCAATACTCCGGACAGTTCCCCCAGCGGGAACGTGCACGGTATGCCGCTGGCCGCGATCATGGGTCTGGGTCTACCGGAGCTGGGCAAGATTTTCGATTCGCCGCCGGATCTTCATCCCGACAACTGCGTGCTGGTTGGGGTTCGCGACGTCGACGCTGTTGAAAAAGAAAACATCCGCAAGGCAGGGGTCGAAGTCTTTACCATGCGCGACATCGACGAGCGCGGCATGCGCGCCGTCATGGAAGAGGCGTTGCGCATGGCGGGCCGGGGAACCGCGGGTTACCACGTGTCGCTCGACATGGACTGGGTCGATCCAGAAGACGCACCGGGAGTGGGTACGCCCGTGCGTGGCGGCGCGACATACCGCGAGGCGCACCTGGCGATGGAGATCATCGCTGACCACGGGCGTATGCTCAGCTTTGAAATCGTTGAGGTGAATCCGGTGATCGACGAGCACAATCAGACCGCGGACCTGGCAGTCGAGCTAACGCTGTCGGCGTTCGGAAAGAAAATCCTGTGAAACTAAGCAGCGACGCAGCAGGCTGCGTCGCGACGCTGACTGTTTGGTCTACTGCGTAACCGTCTTGACCGCGTCCCCGACCTTGAATCCAGCGCCCGACACGACATTACATACGGAAGAAACGTCGTCGACGTCGGTTACCTTCACTACGCCCACGGGCGTGCTTAGACGCCGGAGCACCTTACCCGTGGCGGGATCTTTGATTTCCTTGCTCACGCGCTCGACGTTGAGTTGGTCGCCAAGTTTCACGCCTGCCTTGGCGCCGACGTTGAGAATCACCTGGCCGCCGTCCACCGCGGCTACCAGTCCCTCGACGACGATGGTCCGTGCCACCAGCTTATCTTTGCCGGCGATAACGCCCGTTGTCATCTGCTCGACGGCCGTTTTGGTGGCTTCGCCGATGATGGTGTTCTGGAAGTCGCTGCTGCCGAAATCGACATTGCCGCCTCCAAAGCCGTGCCAATTGCCGCCGCCGCCCAGAAGAGACGTGCTCTCACGCGAGGACTCTCCCTTGCCTTCGGCGACCGCCAGGATTTCTCCGGTATCAATGTCGACGATGCGGGCATTCAGGCCGACAATCGCCTTGGACTTTTTATGCCCAAAGCCGCCGAGGCCGAAGCCACCAAATCCACCGCCTCCGCCGCCTACGTTGGTGTTCTTGGTATCGTTGCCGAATTCCGTGATGCTGCCCACGATGATGGCGTCGACACCCAGCAGTTTTCCGATCTTGGCCGCTGAATTCGGGTTAGCGCGGTCACTATTGGAAAAATTCTGCTCAGCGATGATCTTGTCGAGGGCTTTGCGCTCGATCACCGAGTAGCTGCCGTCCTTTACCAGGTTGTTGACCAGCAGGTCAGCGACGCCCTTGCCGATGTCGACATCCTGCCCGAAGATGGCGGCTACCCCTCCGTGGACAGTGGCGTAGTCGAAATCCATGATCGCCACGCGCTTCTTGCGTGGCGCTGCGGTAGGCGTTTGCGCGACTACTGCCGCAGCCGCCAGTAACAATCCGGTGAATACCAGGAAACGAACCGTGCTCTTCATGGGCAGACCTCGATTTGGGAGAGTTCGGGGACGTGGGGGAGATACGACCCGAGCCGAACCAAAATTTAATTCCTGGTACCGCCATTGTCAATAAATAGTCGGGATGGCGTTGCGGGGTGTAGCTCTTGTCAACCCTGCCGACCCGGCATTGTGCCAGAATGAAGCGGCAGGCTTATGACTGGGAACTTGAAGAAAATTCGTGTGGGTATCTTGTTTGGAGGGCGCAGCGGAGAGCACGAGGTGTCGTTGCTCTCGGCGGCGTCGGTGCTCAAGGCTATCGATAAGAACAAGTACGACGTGGTGCCAATCGGCATCACCAAGGCTGGTCACTGGTTGACGGCGGATCATGCCGAGCGCCTGCTGCAAGGCAAGCCGGCAGGCGAGGCCACCCATCCTCAGGAAACAAAGCACCTGCGCGCGGGTGATCCCGACGCGACGGTGGGGGCGGCCCTGCTGTCCAAGGGCGAGGCGGTGATCGTTCCGCCCGAGCCCCTGCCCCGGTCCGGAGCCTTGGAGCCCTTCCAGACGGACGCCGGTACCGCCCAAATGACACGCCGCGCCAGTGATCGCGCCATCAATGTAGACGTCATTTTTCCGGTACTACACGGCACGTTCGGCGAGGACGGCACCATTCAGGGCCTGCTCGAACTGGCGGATATTCCCTACGTTGGGGCCGGTGTACTCGGATCGGCCGCGGGCATGGATAAGGATGTCATGAAGTCGCTATTTCGCGCGGCTGGCCTGCCGATTGTCAAGCATGTGACGATTCTCCGCGCGAACTGGAAGAGCAATCCCAATCCGGCCAGGAAGCTGGTCGAAAGCCGGCTCAAGTATCCAGTGTTCGTAAAGCCAGCAAATCTGGGATCTTCCGTCGGAATCTCCAAAGCCCACGACCGCCGCGAGCTAGGTCCGGCGATGGAGGAAGCAGCCCAATTTGACCGCAAAATTGTTGTCGAACAAGGCGTGGGCGGAAAGAAGGGAAAGGCCCGTGAAATCGAGTGTTCCGTCCTGGGCAACGACCATCCCAAAGCTTCGCTTCCCGGCGAGGTTGTTCCCGGCAAGGAGTTCTACGATTACGCGGCCAAGTATCTCGAGGAAGGCTCGCAGCTCATCATTCCTGCCAAATTGACCAAGTCGCAAACCAGGCAGGTGCAGGAACTCGCCGTGCAGGCGTTCCAGGCCGTAGATTGTTCCGGCCTGGCGCGGGTGGATTTCCTCATGGACCCTGGCAGCAAGAAGATTTATATCAATGAAATCAATACCATGCCTGGATTCACCGCGATCAGCATGTATCCCAAGCTGTGGGCATCCTCGGGACTATCTTATCCCGACCTTATTGACCGCCTGATTCAGCTGGGACTGGAGCGCCATCAGGAAAAGAAGCAGAACCGATATCAGCGCTAGGTTTGCGCGTGGCTCTGGACGTCCGTGGTACAATCTAACTAACCAGTTAATTAATCAAAAAGAGAGGCCCTGGTGAAGGCGACCCTATCCAAAAACCGCATGGGCTCCCGGGGGCATCCGGAGGAGAGCCGCGCAGCCATCTTGCGCGCGGCGGTCCGAGAGTTTGCCGAGAACGGCATCGCCGGCGCCCGCACCGACGCCATCGCGCGGGCGGCGAAGGTCAACAAGGCGTTGCTCTATTACTACTACCGCGACAAAGAAGCGCTCTATGGGGCGGTGCTTGACCAGGTATTCAGCAAACTCAAGCAGCGCGTTTTCGAGGTGCTCGATAGCAATCCTTCCCCGCGCGAGAAGATTCTCGGTTATGTGGGCGCATACTTCGACTACATCGCCAGCAATCCGCTCTACCCCAAGCTGGTACAGCGCGAAATGATGCGGGCGGGGCAGCGTTCCCGCCACTTACAGCACATCGTCCAGGACTACTTCCAGCCGATTTACGGCCGCTTGTCTCAAGTGCTGCGTCAGGGCATCGAGGATGGAGACTTCCGCGAGGTGAATCCCTTGCACTTCATACCTTCAGTGATTGCCATGATCGTGTTTTATTTCAGCAGTGTTCCCGTGATGAAACTGGTGATCAAAGGGAATCCGCTTTCGCCCGAGCGTGTCGCCGAACGCCGCGCGGCCGTGCTGGATTTCGTCTCTGCCGCGCTGTTTCGCCAGCCGGAAGCGGCACGAGGAGGAAAGAATTGAGCGCCCGTAATAAGTTTCTCATCGTGATCGCCATCGTGTTCGGTATTGCCCTGACCGATTACCTCCTGACAACGTCTCGTTCCAACGATCTGGTGCTGATTGGTACGGTGGATTCGAACCAGGTCATCGTGAGCCCGCAGATCCAGGGCCGGATCGTCAGCCTGCTGGTGGAGGAAGGAACGCCGGTCAAGACCGGGGACCTCATCGCAGTGCTTGACTCGTCCGAATTGGAAGCTCAGGAGCGTGCTGCGGTCGCTACCATTGCCAGCCTTCGTTCCAAGGTCACCGAAACCCAGCATACGGAAGAATCAACCAAAGGTGCGACTTCCAGCGATGTCGCGAATTCCCAGGCTCGACTGCAGTCGGCCCGCGCCCAATTGCTGCAGGCCGAAGCCACGCTGCAGCGGGTGGAGAGCGATAGCCGGCGCATGATCGAGCTGGCTAAGGAAGGTATCGCCTCCGACCAGGATCGGGTGCAGGCGGAGATGAATCTGAAGGCTTCCCAAGCCAATGTGGAGTCCCTTAAGCAGCAGGTAGGCGCCGCACAGGCAGACCTGAATTCGGCGGTTGCCCGCACTCATCAGGCGGCTGCTGCCTTAAGCACGGTAGCATCCACACGCGCCCAACTTGACAACGCCGAAGCTGAGCTCAAGGAAGCGGAAGTTCGCCTGGGATATACCAAGATCTATGCTCCGGTCACCGGCACGGTTTCGGTCCGCGCCGCGCGCCAGGGCGAAGTTCTGAATCCTGGGCAGCCTATCGTGACCATCGTCGATCTGACCGACACCTGGGTGCGCGCCGCCATTCCGGAAACCGATGCGGATCGCATCGGGCTGGGCGACACGCTGCGCGTGCGTCTGCCGGGCGGCACCATCATCAACGGCAAAGTCTTTTTCAAGGCTGCGGAAGCCGATTTCGCTACCCAGCGCGACGTCAGCCGCCGCAAGCGCGACATCAAGACCATCGTTCTGAAGGTGCGTCTGGACAATCCAAAGGGCGCCTACGTTCCCGGGATGACAGCCGATGTCCTGGTATCGCCGGAACAGCTGAAGGGCGGCGGCGGTCCGCAGAGCGCTCTGGAGCAGCCGTGATCAACGAATTCAGCGGGCGCGGCAATGAATCAGGAAACGCGGACTCGTCTGGCGACGGCGGTTCTACTTCGACGACACTCCGTAACGCCATCGAAGTGGAGCACATCGTCAAGAAGTATGGCGAATTCACTGCCGTGGATGCCATTTCCTTCAGCGTGAAGGATGGAGAGATCTTTGGACTGCTGGGCCCAAATGGTGCAGGGAAGTCCACGCTCATCCGCATGATGACCACGCTCATTCCGATCACCGCCGGATATGCCCGCATCGAGGGCCACGACGTTGCGAAGGAGCCGGACGCGGCCCGCCGCCTTATCGGCGTGATTCCGCAGGCGCTGACCAGCGATCTCGATCTGACGGTGGAAGAGAATCTCAACATCTACGCCAAGCTTTACGATGTGCCGGCCAAGCAGCGCCACCAGTCGATTGAAGAGCTGCTGGAACTGGTCGATCTGACGAAGTGGCGGGATGCGCAGACCAAGACGCTCTCGGGTGGAATGCGCCGGCGCCTGGAAATTGCGCGGGGTCTGGTACATCACCCCAAGATTTTCTTTCTGGACGAGCCCACAACTGGACTTGATCCCGTCTCCCGCGTCTCCGTGTGGGAGATGCTCACCAACATCAAGAAAAATCGCCAGCTCACGATCCTTATCACTACCCATTACATGGATGAAGCCGATCGACTGTGTGACCGCATCGCCATTGTCGATCACGGAAAGCTGGTGGCCCTGGACACGCCGGCCGCGCTCAAAGCCAGCGTGCCGGGATCGAACGTGATTGAAGCCCAGTTCGAGAAGCCGCCAGCGGATTGGGAGCAACGTCTGCATGCGCTTTCGGCCGTCACATCCGTTCAGCACGAGGGCGCGGGCATGTATCGCGTACTCACTAGCAACGGATCGCAGACCACGACCGAACTGGTGGAAATGGCGGTCCAAGGCGGAGTTCCTGTGAAATCGCTTTCGGTCCAGAACACGACGCTTGACGACGTCTTCGTTCACTACACCGGACGCCAGCTTCGCGATGAACTGGTGAAGGCCTACGGATTCGTCATGCCGCAACGGCCGGGGATGCAGCCATGAACCGGATGCTGGCCATCGTCGAACGCGAGATGAGGAAGTTCTTCCGCTCGCCCACCCTGATGATGGCGTCGATGATCTTTCCCCTGGTGCAGCTCATCGTGCTCGGCAACGCCTTCGGCGGTAAGATTCGCGACGCGAAACTGGGCGTGGTCGATCAGGACGGCGGCACCCAGGCGCTACGCATCCGCGAAGCATTCGACTCGGTCCGCGCCAACATCGGTACCTTCGACACCGTCTACTACGACAGCGACAAGAAAGCCATGGAAGACGTGCGCAACGGCACCATCCAGGGCGCGCTCATCATTCCGCCGCAGTTCTCGCGCCGCGTGTACGAAGAAGAACATCCCCGCGTCGCTCTGATTGTCGACAATAGCGACAACTTCATGAGCTCGACCCTTGAGCAGGAGCTGACTTCGCTCACCGACGCGCTGAACCAGCCCACGGTTTCGCCACGGATGTTGCAGCAGATCGCACTCGAGACCGTCGAACTGTACCCGTATATCGAGTACATGAAGTACCTGCTGCCGGGATCGATCACGCTGGCCATGTTTGTCTCGGTGATGATCGGCGGCGGCATGCTCTACATCGACGACAAGGCCCGCGGCGTCCACGAGGGCTACCTGGTCACGCCGATCACGAAGACCGAGTTGGTGTTCGGCCTGAATCTCGCCGGAGCAATCAAGGCAGTACTGACCGGGGTAGTGATCACGCTGATCGGGTCCCTCCTGGCCGGCGTGGGCACGATCTTCCAGCTGGGAACGGCCTTTGGCCTGGTGCTGATGATCCTGCTCACCTCGCTGGCTTTCAACACCATGATGTTCCTGCTGATGGTGAGAGTCGAAGATCCGCTGGTACCCCGCGCCATCTTCGGCATCCTGAATACGCTGCTGTTCTTCCCCAGCGGCTCGATCTACCCAGTCCAGGCGTTCCCGCCCTGGCTGCGCTTCATCGCCAAAGGCGATCCGTTCACCTACGCAGTGCACGGATTCAAGGCGCTCTTGCTGAAGGAGTCTGGCCTGGTGGCGATTGTGCCGGACATGCTCTATCTGGGAATCTTCGCTGTGGTGACGCTGAGCGTTGCGGTTCCCCTGTTCAAGCGGACGCTGTAGGGAAAAGGACTTCATCCACCCTGTACACCAAAGACGTTTGAGGATCGTATGTTACGAATCCTGGACTGGATACGGCAGCACATCAAGCCGCTGGTTTGACTCGTTCTTGTTCCTCTTTTGCTGCCTGCAGTTCTGCCACATTTGTCAGAGCTGGATTTACAATGCGACTCCGACTGGAGGTTCGACATAGGCATGGATATTCAGGGAATGACTCCGCTGCTCCAGGTTTTCGATATGGCGACTTCGCTAAGGTTCTATTGCGACGTCCTGGGATTCGAGATCGTGCAAACCGACGGCAACACAATCGCGCCGGATCACAACTGGGTTTGGCTCAGACGGGACGATATCGACCTGATGCTCAACACCGCATACGAATATGACAAGCGGCCTTCAGCCCCCGACCTGCGCCGGGTTGCAGCGCACCGCGACACCGGCCTCTTCATCGGGGCACCCGACGTTGACGCCGTCTATGCCCACCTGCGCGCCAAGGGAATCAACGTCAAAGAGCCGAGGGTTGCGCCCTACGGCATGAAGCAGCTCTACCTCCATGACCCGGACGGTTTCAGCCTGTGCTTTCAATGGAACGTGAACGGCTGATCGACGATCACGCCGGGGACACCCGCCGAGATCGCCGATCACGCCGAGGAAGGCATTCGTATTCTTCTTGGCAAGGAATTCCCCGAGTGAGCTCCGGGTTGTCGGCGGCTAGTTCTGCCGGGCTTTTTCTTCCGGCCCGCGATCTATTATGCTTATCGCAGCCATGACCCTGCTTGACGCCCAGCAATACGATGAGACTCGCGCGCGCCGGCGCAAGCTGTGGATTCTCTCGGTGATTGTGATCGTCATGGCCGCGGCAGGGATTCTCTGGTCGTTCCGCTACTGGCCGGAAGAGACCGTGGTCGATCATTTCTTCGCCGCCCTGCAGAAGCAGGATTTTGCGAGCGCTTACCGTATCTACCATCCCGATACCGCGAAATATCCCTACGGCGACTTCTATCGCGACTGGGGCCCGGGCGGAGAGTGGGGGTTGGTCAAGAGCTACAAGATCTACGGCTCGGGAGCTTGCCCCCACGGAAGCAGCGGCGTGGTGGTGGACGTGATTGTGAACGAGCGCCGGGAACACGCGCAAATGTGGGTGGAGAAGAGCGACAAGAGTCTCAGCACGCCACCCTGCGAATTACAGTTTCAGTGAGGCTTACGCCATCGCGGGCTGCGCCAGGGATTTCCGTAGCGAGGCGTCGTCCCCGACGTTGCAGTATGACTTCGAGCGGTCGATCTGCCGTAGCAGTCCGCATAGCACCTTCCCGGGACCCACTTCGATGAAGTTCTGCACGCCTTGCGCGATTAACAGCCGCATCGATTGATCCCACTTGACCGAGCCGGTGACCTGGCGGACGAGCGCTTCGCGGCTGAGTTCGGCATTGTCGACCAACGCCGCGTCCACATTGCATACGACCGCGACGCCGGGCCTGCCGAATGTCAGAGCTTGCAGATCGGCGGCGAGCCGGTCTTGTGCCGGCTTCATCAGCGAGCAGTGGAAGGGGGCGCTGACCGGCAGTCTCACCGCTTTCTTGGCGCCACGCTCGTTCGCCAACTTGATCGCGCGATCAATCGCTGCAGCATGTCCGGAGATGACAATCTGCTCCGGCGAATTGATGTTCGCCGGTTCGCAAACTTCGCCGCCGGAAGCATCCCCACAGAGAGACTGCACTCTTTCCAGCTCCATTCCGAGAATTGCAGCCATTGCCCCCACCCCCACCGGCACGGCCTCCTGCATGTACTTTCCACGATTCCGCACGGTGCATACGGCATCGGCGAAGCTGAGGGTTCCGGCAGCCACATGCGCGGAATATTCTCCGAGACTATGGCCAGCTACGTAGCTCGGCTTCATGCCCTTTTCCTCCAGCACACGCCACGCGGCAATCGATGCAGTAAGAATGGCGGGCTGCGTGATCTCAGTCAGGCGCAGCTGATCTTCCGGTCCTTGGAAGCAGAGTTGTGAAAGCTTGTAGCCAAGAGCCTCGTCGGCTTCGTCAAAAGCCTCGCGGGCAACAGGGTACTTTTCGGCGAGTTCCTTCGCCATGCCAACAGCTTGGGAACCTTGGCCTGGAAATAAGAATGCGATGAGGTTTGACATGGATTATTCCTTGATTGAGAGCTGAAAGGTCAGCCCCTGCCCTCTCACCTGTTGTCATCCTGAACGCGCAATGAAGGACCCATACATTCCTATTGGCGACACCCGAGTGCAGCGGTCCTATTCTTCTGTCCTGCGGGCTTCAGCCGCAACAGGTTCGGAGACAGGCAGGAAACCCCCTCCCCGACACAACTTATGTCGTTACCGCCGCCGTGGCTCTGAGTCCGCTCAGCCCCTTGGCGATCTTGTCGTTAATCCCGCGCTCGGCAAATTCGGCCGCAACCCGGATCGCGTTCTTGATGGCGTTGGCGTTCGACGAGCCGTGTGTGATGATGCACACGCCCTTCACTCCCAGCAGCGGCGCCCCGCCATATTCAGTGTGGTCGAGGCGCTTTTTGAAATCCGCGAACGCGCTGCGCGAGAGCAGGTATCCCACTTGCCGGGTGATCGTCGCTTTCAGTGACTCTTTCAGCGTGTACCGCACCAGACTGGCTACGCCTTCGGAGATCTTCAGCGCGACATTGCCGACGAATCCGTCGGCCACAATCACGTCCACCTGGCCGTTGTAGAGATCGCGCCCCTCCACGTTGCCCACGAAGTACAGCGGAAGCCGCTTCAGCAATTGAAAGGCTTCGCGCGTCAATTCGTTGCCTTTGGTTTCTTCTTCACCGATGGAGAGCAAACCCACGCGCGGGCGGCGCGTGCCAAAAATCGAGCGGAAGTAGATCTCGCCCATCACCGCGAACTGCTCAAGATTTTCCGGCTTGCAATCGACGTTGGCGCCGACATCCAGCAGAATCGCCGCCGTGCCAAGGGCGGTCGGAAAAACCGCCGCTAACGCCGGACGATCTACGCCTGGCAGTGCACCCAGTACCACTTTGGCTGTAGCCATAGCCGCGCCAGTATTGCCTGCGGTAACAAAGCCGTCCGCGCCGCCGTCCCGTACCAGCCGCAGACCCACCCGCATGGAGGAATCGCGCTTGTGGCGGACCGCCTGCGCCGCCTTGTCGTCCATGCTGACGACTTCGCTGGCGTGGACAATCTCAATCGGCAATCCCGCTACTGCGGGATGCCGGTCGAGTTCAGCTTGGATCGTAGTATCGCGGCCGACCAGCAGCACGCGCGCGCCGTAGTGGCGGGCGGCCTGGATCGCACCCTCGACCTCCGGCCGGGGAGCGCGGTCCGAACCCATCGCGTCGAGCGCTATGACGCCTGGCATTTGAGCGAGGTGCGGAAACTAGCTGGCTTCCTTGACTTCCAGGACTTCGCGGCCCTTATAGTAACCGCATTTCGCACAGGCACGATGCGGCATCTTCTTTTCGTGGCAATTGGGGCACTCGGAGAGCGACTTTGCCTTGAGTGCATCATGAGCGCGACGAGTGCTGGTGCGCGCCTGCGAGTGTCGCCTTTTTGGATTTGGCATGAATCTTCCTTGTCAGCCGTCCGCGGACGGCGATTTCCTTTACTGCTCCAACTTGCTGCGAATTTCTTTCAGCGCCGCCCATCGAGGGTCTTCCAGCGGCTCGCTGCAGGAGCACTGCTCCTGATTCAAACTCTTACCACAATGCGGGCATAGCCCCTTGCAATCTTCCCGGCACAGCAACTTTAAGGGAACGGCCAACAGCACCTGTTCGCGCAGCACGTCTTCGAGCTGCAGCCCGTCCCCTTGATAATACCCGACTTCCGCTTCGGTATCGGTGACCGACAGCTCTTCGCGTCCGGCGTCGGTTCCCTGAGGACGGTAGAGCAATTCGAACGGCCGGTCTACAGCAAAGAGGACCGCCTCCAAGCAGCGGGCACAGGCCACTTTCAAACTGGTCGAGAGCCGGCCTTGGATGCGTATGTCTTTGATTATTTTATGCTTACCGTGATGCTCTTCAAGAAGCTGCGCCCGGCCGTCGCTTTTCAGCTGACTTTGCTGCTCAACCTCATCCCCGAGATCGATAAGGCCCGGAGGAAACTGTTCCGCAAAATCAAGCGGATGCCGCTCTAACTCATGTATATCGATGAACATAGGAAGCCCCGCGTCCCCATCCGATACCGCGCAGGCCGCGGAACCACGCCAGAAGCGTAAGTTCTCCGGGGAGCAGTAGTTAGGATAAAGGGAGGCGGAAGAAGGTGTCAAGAATGGGGGCGTAGCCGCGAACCTAGGTATATGCTAGACTTTTCCTAGAGAATCCCTATGGCAACGCTGTACGTGGAGAATGTGCCCGACGATCTTTATGAGGCGCTACGCAAACAGGCCAAAGCGCACCGGAAATCGATCGCAGCCGAGGTACTGGGCCTGCTCCAACAGTTCGTTCCCACGGAAGAAGAGTTGAAGCGGCGACGCAAGTTTCTGAAGCAGATGAAGGAGCTTTCGTCGCGGGAACCTCTAACCCAGGGTCCATTTCCGTCGGTCGAAGAAATGGTCCGTGAGGACCGGGACAGGTGACTGATCTCGTGCTCGATGTGAGCGTCGCCGTAAAGTGGGCGCTACCAACGGCGGACGAACAACTAAAGCTGGAAGCCTTCCAACTCTTGGAACGGTACAGCACGAAGGAGATAGACTTCTTGGTTCCGGATGTGTTTTGGGCCGAAACTGGCAATGTCCTCTGGAAGGCGGCTCGTCAGGGGAGACACTCACGAACGGCAGCCGAGGATGCGATGAGCGCCATGCTGGACCGCGACTTCCCGACCATCTCTTCGCTCGATCTGCTTCCTGACGCACTCGACATCGCACTGAGCTCCGGATGTGCTGTGTACGACAGCCTATACGTTGCGCTCGCGCTTCACACGCGCACACAATTCGTCACTGCAGACGAGCGCTTGGTTAATGCCCTGGCCGCCCGTTTTCCGGTGAAGTGGTTGGGCACGATTTGACGCGACAAGCGAATTAGCATCGGGGCATACCCGCAACGATGAGGGTGCTAAAACATCTAAGGTACCGCTGGTCCTTCAAGCCCCAACGCCCGCAGGGTGAGATCATCGGGCACCGCCTTACCACCATTCTTGGTAACCACGCCGAAGCTGCCGCTGTAGTCCCACATCGCCCAGCCCATATTGTGCCGCTCGAGCGACGTTCGCAGGTCGCGGATCCACGCGGCGCGTGCTTGTGGGTCAGCGTATTCGCGGTAAACACCGAACTCGTTGCAGACTACCGCCAGGTCGCGCTGTTTCGCCCACTCGGCAACCTGATTCACCTCGGCATCAATACGAGCGGCATCCCAGTGGTCTTGGCCGTAACGAATCACGGCAAGCTTGTCCACCGCCTCGGGAACCGACGCTGCCACCCGCGCTGCCGACTCCGGCGACGAGGGATACGGCAGTCCCCTGACCCAGTGCCAATAATAGGCTCCCCAGGTTGCACCTTGATGCGTGAAAACATGGGGCTCGTAGAAGTGGAAGTTGTAAATCACGTTGGGGTCCGGCAAGGGCTCGAGGAAGACCAACTCGTCCTCCGCGGACCATCTGGCCCCGGCTGCGATGAGGGTATTCTTCGGCGCGCCTTGCCGAATGGCGGCTGCGAGTTTCGCCTGCACACCCAGCCAGCGATAGCGGTCGGTGAATTCCGGCTCGTTTAGGATCTCAAAGAAAACCCGATCCGCATCCCACGAAGCATAGTGCTGGGCCAGGGCTCGCCAGAAGTCGGCAAATTGCTGCACGAAGTCGTTGTCTTTGTTTAGGGCGGCCTTGAAGTCGCTCTCGGGATGGATGTCGATCACCACTGCGAGGCCGTGATCGAGAATCATCTTCACCGCGCCATCGAGATAGCCCAGATATTCCGCAGGGATTTCATTGGGACGCATCTTGACAAACATCGGCTGCGGATTGACGCTCAACCGCACGTGATCGAATCCCATCGACTTGATCAGAGCGATGTCCTGCGCCGTCGTCCAATTCTGAAAATGTTCCCGGGTGTAGCCCTTTGGATCGTAGACCTGGGCAAACCACTCGCTGGCATTGATGCCATGCCGCAGGTGATTGAGCCGCGAGGTTGGCACATTTTGCGTGCTTGCCACCGGTGCAATCAAAATCCAAAGCACAAAAAGAGGATGGGACAGCTTCATGGGAAGTCTTTTCTCCGGCCCGAGTCGACAACGAGGCAAGAAGTTCGCCCGTAACCTCTGTGGTTATCGCTTCCTCAACTCGATACCGGCAAGGCCCGTATGCGTTTCCTCGTAGCCGCGTAGATTGCATTGCACAAAGCCGGAGCCAGTGGAGGCACCGGAGGCTCTCCGGCCCCAGTCGGAGCTTCGGTGCTGGGCACGAAGTGAGCTTCCACCACCGGTGCTTCATTCATGCGGATGGGCTCATAGTCATCGAAGTTCCCTTGTACGACGCGGCCCTTGTCGATCGTGATCTTCCCGCGCAACGCATTAGTCAGAGCGAAGATCACGCCGCCCTGAATCTGCTGTTCGAGTATGCCGGGGTTGACGACCTGGCCACAATCCATTGCGCCGACCACGCGATGAACGCGCGGCTTATCTCCATCCACGGAAATCTCAACCACCTCAGCCATGTAGGTGTTGAAGCAGGCGAAGCACGCAATCCCCTGGTAATGTCCTCCAGGCAAAGGTTTGCCCCAGCCGGCCTTGTCGGCGGCCAGTTGCAGCACGCCGCGCATGCGTGCGGTCTGCCAGCCGTTCAGATTCTGGTCTTGGGCGAGCAAATGCAGACGCAGTGCCAGCGGGTCTTTTCCGCCCGCAACCGCCAACTCATCTAGAAAAGATTCGCTGGCAAATGCAATTTGCAGCGCGTTGACGGAGCGCATCCATCCCAGGGGAATCGGCGTCTCGGTCATCACGTGATCGACCACCGCGTTGGGAAAAGCATAGACAAACGACGCTTCGTCTCTGATTTCGGAGTCGATGCCGTTGTCGGCGGGGAACCCTTTCTGAATGTTGATTGACGGCATCACGATACGGTGCGAGAACGCCACGGGCCAGCCGCTGCCATCGAGCGAGGCGCTCAGTTTGTGATAGCTTGCCGGGCGGTAGGTCGAGTTCCGCATGTCGTCTTCACGCGTCCAGATTACTTTGACCGGGACGCCTGCCACCTTCGAGACGAGCGCCGCTTCGACTCCGTAATCGTGTTCCAGGCGCCGTCCAAAGCCGCCACCAAGCAGTGTGATGTTCACCGTCACCTGGTCAGGATCGAGTCCCACGGCTTGGGCCACGGAGTCGCGGACATCCTGCGGCACCTGGGTTGGAGCCCAGAGCTCGCACTTCGATCCCTCGAAATGCGCCGTGCAGTTGCCCGGTTCCATGGGAGCATGCGCCATGTACGGAAGTTCGTACTCTGCCCGCACTTGCCGGCCGGAGGCCTTGGCAACATCGCCGGCGGAGTAAAGCGTGAAAGCCTTCTTCGAGGCCGCCTGCTTCATGCCATCCATCAACGCCGCAGAGGTCAGATCCTTGTTCGGTCCTTCGTCCCAGGTAACGTTCAACATGCGCCGGCCTTCCATGGCGCCCCAGACGCTGTCGGCGACGACCGCTACCGCCGAGTCGCCGATGTTTCCGACATGGCTGACACCGCCGATTTTCTTCGAATCTTTATCGTCGAAACTGGCGACCTTGCCGCCAAAGACCGGACACCGCGCCAGCACCGCATACTTCATCCCCGGCATCCGGAAATCGATTCCGTATACCGCTGTCCCGTTCACCTTGGAAGGTGTGTCGATCCGGGCGACCCGCGTGCCAACCAGCTTGTAGTCCTTTGATTGCTTCAGCGGTGGATCGTTGGGGATAGCAAGACTTGCGGCTCCGCTGGCCAGTTCGCCATAGCTAAGACGGCGATTCGACGCCGCGTGCACGACGCTGCTGTTTTCTGCCTTGCAAGCCGACCGGGGCACCCGCCATTCCTGGGCTGCCGCTGAAATCAGCATTTCGCGCGCAGCTGCGCCGGCCTTGCGCATCGGGTCCCACAGAGTACGCACGCTGGCGCTGCCTCCCGTCGTCTGGTCGCCATACAGCGTGCTGGCGCCGGCCTGCTCGATGGAGATGTGCCTCCAGTCCGCTTCTAACTCTTCCGCCAGAATCATCGGCAAAGACGTACGCACACCTTGTCCCATCTCCGAGCGCGCCACTACGACGGCTATTTTTCCGTCAGGCGTAATTTTCAAATAG
>Ga0335076_10003603_pt1 | contig 15582 bp, 11 predicted proteins | sample Lox_Sample_25_FD_206717 | JGI IMG/M metagenome (GOLD analysis project Ga0335076, IMG submission 206717) | Soil microbial communities from Loxahatchee National Wildlife Refuge, Florida, United States - Lox_Sample_2.5 | ecosystem: Environmental > Terrestrial > Soil > Wetlands | place: USA...
TCAACGGGCAGCCCGCCGACGACGAGGCCGCGCAGCTGCTGGCCGACGAGGGCTGGGGGCACTTCACGGCCATGCAGGTGCGGGGCGGCCGCACCCGCGGCCTCGGGTTTCACCTGGCCCGGCTCATCACCGCTCACGACGCGGTCTACCAGCGGCCGCTCGACGGCGACCTCGTCCGTGCCCGCATCCGGCACGCACTCGACGGCAGGCCCGACGCGAGCGTGCGGGTGTACGGCTACTGGGCCGGGCTCATCGTGACGGTCCGCTCGCCACAGGACATGCCTGCCCGTCCGCACTCGATGCTGAGCCAGCACTTCCAGCGGCCGCTCGCGCGGTTCAAGCATGTCGGCGGATGGGGCAGGGGCCAGTTCCGTGACCGCGCGCTCGCGGCCGGCTATGACGAGTCCTTGCTGGTAGACGAGGCAGGCCGGATCTCGGAGGGCGGCATCACGAACGTCGGGTTCTGGCGCGATGGCACGGTCGTCTGGCCGGACGGACCGCGGCTGGACGGTGTCACGATGCTCGTGCTGCAGCGGGAGCTAGCTGGCGCCGGAGTGCCGCAGGCGCAGGAGACCGTCCGGCTGCCGGACCTGGCGGGGTACGACGGCATGATCCTGTGCAACTCCCGCGGCTGGGCCCCCGTAGGCAGAGTGGACGATCTCGTGATCCGGGACGACGCGGCGTTCACCGCGATAGTCACTGCCGCGTACGAAGACTGCCCGCAAGACGCGATCTGAGCCGTTCCTAAAACCAGTCCAGCGATATCTCGGCCACCTGTGCGGTCGTCGGGGTGACAACGGTCGTATGCGTCAGCACGCGCACCTTGCCGCCCGGCAGGACGCCGTCGATCTCCTGGTTGACCCAGCCCGGCGCCAGGGTGAAGTACTCGCTCGCGCCCTCGATCAGGGAGGCACCCCAGCAGTTGCTAAACGTGACGGGCGTGAACAGCGGCAGATACCGGGAGACTCCCTCGACCGCCCACTCGGCGGTGCGGCCAGGCGCGACGATGTCCGCGGGTGCGCTGATCCACACGCTGGTGGCCAGGCCGGTCCGGCTGTTGTGCATGTAGGCCGTGCCGGAACCGGGGCCCTCGGCCGTGACGAGGAACGACACCGTATCGCCGGCGGCTACAGAGAAGTTGGGCACCTTGACGGCCGGGGCCTGGTACTCGCCCGTGTACCACTCGGTCCAGGCCCAGTAGTCCACGCTGGTGGAGAACCATCCGGGGCTGACCGTCGCCGCAACGCCGGCCTGCAGGACCTGCTGACCCTCGCCCTCGTAGCCGTCAAGGCCGATCCAGAACCCGACAGTTATGTCCGGCCCGTCGGGGGCGACCGGCAGGACCTCGGGGACCACCCACTCCGCGTAGACCATCGTGGCCGGGTATGCGTAGTCGGTGCCCGGCACGGCCTGGCGGATGACGCCGCCCCAGCCGAGCGGCTCGAAGTCGGTGCGCGGCCGGTGCCGCGCGGTCATGACCGGGTCGGCCTCGACGTCCGCCCGGATGAACCGGGTCGGCCTGGCCATAATCCGGTTCCACTGTCGCAGCAGGGCCGGATGCGCGCCGGGCGGCGGTCGGCGCGGGAGCCCGTGCGCGCGGAGCACGTCGTCGGTGATCTGGTCCGGGCTAAGGCCGGGCGGCAGGGCCTCGAAGCCGCCGGCCTGCCCGAGTGCGTTCGCGGTGGTGTCCACGAGACCTCCTCCGTTGCGGGTCACCGTGACCGTACGGCGGCGGGGGCCGGGCCGGATCCGTACCCGTTACCCGGGTTGGGCTGCGGATTGCCTAGCTTGGCCCGCTGTGCCGCTGTGCCGCCGCGGCGCCCGTGCCGCCGCCGCCCCCTCGATCTGTGCCGTCAGTTCCTTCGATGCCGGTGCGACGTGGCACTCGCCGCGACTGACGCGCACATCGGCGAGTACTGGACCGCCGAAGTGCGCGATCCGGCCCCGGGAACGGTGTCGCTCCGCTCGATCGTGGTAAACAATGCAGGCGACAGCTCCACCCCAGACCATCTACAGCGCTCACGCAATCGGCTTGACGTCCGCAGGCTCGCCCTCCAGCCCGGACCGCATACGGCGGTCCGGGGGGCAGCGCATCCTGACGTCGCAGCTGCTGGCGGCACGGCAAGGGGCACGCGCATGAATCGCGAGGAACGGCGCCAGTTCGTCTACGAGCATCGCACCTGCGTGTTCGGCTACGCGCGCAAGGCAGACGGCCCCGCGATGACCGTCGTCTACTACGTAGTGGAGGGCGACGAGCTGCTGGTGTCCACGATGGCCCGCCGCGCCAAGGCCAGGGCGGTTGACCGGGACGGCCGGGTGAGCATGTGCGTGCTGGACGAGCACTGGCCCGTCAGGTACCTGCAGGTCTACGGCAATGCCGTCGTCGACCGAGATCCTGACCTCGCCGCGGACGTACTGGTCAGGGTCATCGGCCTGATGGCCGGCGAGGAAGTCCCCGCGGAACGCTATCCGCAGATCGCGCAGCTGGCGCGGGACGAGGAACGGGTGGTGATCCGGGTCCGGCCGTACGCGACCTTCGAAACTCCGCCGCGGCACGTGTACAAGATGAGCGACATCGATGACCTGTCGCACTCCATCAGCACGTCGATGCCCTGGTAGGCGCGGCTCTCGCCGCGGGCAGGTGCGCCCTTGCCGGATCCTGCACGCTCAGCCCGCCGCCGCGCGGTGCGCGGCAAGCTGCCGGGCCAGCCGCAGCGGGCCTTGTGCTCTGGCGGGTACTCGGGCAGCACGGCGTAGATCAGCAGCGTGACGTAGAGACCGAAGAACACCAGGCTGGCGCCGGGGTTGCGGCCGGGGCCGGGGTTGCGGCCGGGCCGGGGTTGCGGCCGGCGGCGCGGTTACGGTCGGCGCGCGACGCCGCAGTACAGCCACCGTGAGTCGTCGGTGTCCGCGGCCACCGGTTCTTCCGCGCCCCAGACGCCGACGTAGCTCACCCCGGCGGGGGCGCCCGGGTAGGGCGGCACGAGCTCAAGCCCGGTGAAGAACTGCTCGAACTGTGCCCTGGTGCGGAAGTACAGGCCCTCGGTCGCGCGCGCGTAGACGTCCTGGCCCGTCTCGATCGCGCGCGGCGGCTTGCTGTCCGACGTCAGGTGCGAGAGCACGACATAACTGTCCGGTGCGAGCGCCTGGACATAGCGATCCACGAGCCGCCACGGGTCCGCCTCGTCGGCCACGAAGTACAGCACGCCGGTCAGCAGGAACCCGACCGGCCGGGTCAGGTCGATGAGGCTCGTCAGCACCGGATGCGTCAGCAGCGCGTCTGGGTCACGCAGGTCAGCCATGATCATCTCGACACCCCGGACGCCCTCGAGCAGAGCGCTGCCGTGCGCCAGCACCATCGGATCGTTGTCGACGTAGACGACGCGCGCGTCCGGCACCGACGCCCGGACGAGTTCGTGCGTGTTGCCCTGCGTGGGGAGGCCGGCGCCGATATCGATGTACTGATCAAGGCCCTTCTCGGCGGCCAGCCAGGTTGCCGCCCGCTGATGGAACGCGCGATTCGCCCAGGCGGAGTCGCTTACCTCCGGCACCAGGTCCTTGATCCGCTGCGCTAGCTGGCGGTCTACCTCGAAGTTGTTGCTGCCGCCGAGGAAGTAGTCATACAGCCGGGCCGGCGTCGGCACGTTTGGATCGACTCCGGGCGGGATCTGGTCTGCGGTCATGAGCGGGGTTACCAGCAATCGGTAGGCGCGGGCGCTGTGGCACTAATGGCGCGAATGGATATGGCTCGCAGTCTATAGCCGACGCTGGTCCCGGAATGGCCGCCGCTGGTGCTCGCGGGCACCGTTAGCGTGACGGCATCGCTCGACCCTGGCTCGCGGTGATCCAGGACGCGATCTGCGCGCGGGAGCGCACCCCGAGCTTGCGCCGGATGTTCTCCACGTGCGACTCGGCCGTCCGCGGCGCGATACCCAGCCTGCTGGCGATCGCGTGGTTGGTCAGCCCGTCCGCGACCAGGGTCGCGACCTCAAGCTCTGGCGGCGCAGGTGGGTTACCCAGCCGGAGTCCACCAGCAGCACCGGGACCGTGCCGGCCGTGGTGTAGGCGACCTTGCCGGACGGCGTCGCGCAGTACCTGATGGCCGACAGCATTTCCCAAGGCTGCCGCGGCACCTGACGGTCGTCTACGCGGGCCGCGGACAGTACCGGCACTCTCGCGCCGCCCCGAGGACGGCGTCGGCCAGCAGAGGCCTCGTGCGCCGAGACCGCTGTGTCGCTAGCCTCAGAGGTGAGAAGCCCCGGCGCAGCATGCCGGGGCTTCTCGTACTACCTATGCAGATTCCCTTGCACTACCTAAGACTACCCTGCATTACCCAGGCCTGGCTAGCTGCCTCGGTTAACTACGCGATGGGGTCGGTTTGCGCTGAAAGCGCGGCACCGGACAGGCCTGGTGCTGCTGCAGGGGCACCGATGGCGCATCTGCTGCCCTTCAGCTGCCTCGACGGGCACCGGAGGCCTCGCCGCGGGGCACCGGAGGCCTCGACGCGGGGCACCAGAGGGCAGGTCGGGGCCCTTAGAGGGACAGTGAACCGCCTTCTGGTGCCCTTCCACGTGCACTGAGCAGGGCGATTTCGCGGATGTGGTGCAGGACGATGCCGCGCGCACAAAGCAGGGCGATTCGCGGCTCGGCTGGCTGTACCGGACCGCCCTGAATCGGCGCCCTCCGCCCCGATCCTCGGCCAGCCGGCCGCACCGGGTCGGCCGTACCCGGGCCGACCTCGCCTGACCCCCCTGGCCCGGCCGGCTACACCTGCGGCCCGGCTGGCTACACCTGCGGCCCGGCCGGCTTCGGCGGTTGGCGTGGCTCGGCTCCGCGGCGGGCGTGGCCCGGCCGGCTACACCTGCGGCCCGGCTGGCTACACCTGCGGCCCGGCCGGCTTCGGCGGTTGGCGTGGCTCGGCTCCGCGGCGGCTGCACCTGCCCATGGCCCGTCCGACCCCAAGCCGAAACATGGATTTAGCGCAGATGTCACGTTCAGGTAACGGTTTGGTCCCTACCTCTTGAGCGGCGGCGGTTCCCGGCTCTACTCTCCAGGCAAGCTTCCTGGTAAGCGCTTTCCGCTACCGGGCCACCTTATGCCCCTGCGATATCAAGTAACCGCAGGTAGAGGCCGCAGTATCGGGTAAGCGCTTTCCAGCCATCAGCCGTAGAGTTTCTTTCCGGAGGACGCGTGAACTCGGACCTCGGCACCAGCGCCGGGCGGACCGATGGCGCGCGATCTGGCACGGTTACGGCAGCGGACATCAGCGGCGTGACCGGGCAGCCGCCGACGATCTATGACGTGGCCCGCATCGCCGGCGTCTCCATCGCCTCGGTCTCCCGGGTGCTGAACGGCCAGCGCAATCCGCGTCCGGAGACAAGGGACCGCGTCCTGCGCGCGGTCGCCGAGCTCGGCTTTGTCCCTGACAGTGCTGCCAGGGCGCTCAGCGCGCGGCTCAAAGAGGTCGTCGGCGTCGTGGTCCGCAGGCCCCGGTGGTCTGACAGCAGCATCTTCGCCGACGAGGACGAGAACCTGCAGTTCCCGGACATGATCAACCGAGGCATGGAGATCGTTGCCCAGCAGCACGGTTTCGACCTGCTGATCCGCAGCGTCGACCTGGACGAGGCGGACGCGGGCCGGCGCATCTTCGCACTAGCCCGCAAGAGCGACGGGCTGATCCTGCACGACCGGATCCTGTCACCGGCCGAGCTCGACCGGCTGTCACGGCAGATCCCGGTCGTCACCCTCGCGGGCGAGCCGACTCCCACCACGGCGAACGTGCACGGCGACAACGCCGGCGGGATGCGCGCGCTGGCCCGTCATCTCATCTTCGACCACGGCTACCGGACGCTCGGCTACGTGGCCGGGCACGCCGGGAGCCCGGACAGCCTGACCCGCGGGCAGGCGCTCGCGGAGGAGGCGGCAGCAGCGGGCGTGCGCCTGACGACGGGCGAGGACTGGCGCGGCAGCTATCAGGCGGCCGGCGGATCGCGGGCGATCGAGGCCCTGCTCGCGGCCGGCGTCACGATGCCGCGGGCGATCGTATGCGCGAACGACCAGTCAGCAATCGGCGTGCTGCACGCGCTCGCGCAGCACGGCATCTCGGTGCCGGGCGAGGTCGCGGTCACCGGGTTCGACGACATGCCCGTCGCCCGGCACCTGCGCCCGCAGCTGACCAGCGTCCGCCAGTCGATCCAGGATCTCGGCGCTACGGCGTTCGAGACCCTCTACTCGATGATCGGCCGCGGCGCGGGCCCGGAGGGCAGGCCGCGCGGCCGCGATATAGCGCTGCCGACCCGGCTCGTGCTGCGCGAGAGCTGCGGGTGCGGCGGGCGACCGACGTCTAGGAGCACGGAGGTTGCCGGATAGATGCGCACCCTGGCCCGGCGGCTCGCCTTCTACCTCGTGACCGCGTTCATTGCGGTCAGCCTGGACTTCTTCATCCCCAGGCTGATCCCTGGCAATCCGGTCGACGCTGTCCTGGCGAAGATGCAGGGCGTTACGATCACGAAGGCGACGATCAACGCTCTCGAATTGCAGTTCGGCGTTGGCACCAAGGCCAGCCTGTGGGCCCAGTACACACATTTCTGGGGCAACCTGCTGCACGGTAACCTCGGGGTCTCGGTTAGCAACGGCTTCGCGCCGGTCAGCACTGTCATCCGCGGGGCGCTGCCGTGGACGCTCGGCCTCGTCGGCTTCGCCACCCTGATCAGCTGGCTGCTCGGCACGCTGATCGGCGCGCTCGTCGCCTGGCGGCGCGGCAGCTGGCTCGACAACCTGCTCCCGGTGACGACGTTCTTCCAGGCCGCGCCCTACTTCTTCCTGGCATTCCTAGCCCTGGACCTGTTCTCCACAAAGCTCGGCTGGTTCCCGTCCGGCCAGGGCCACAGCAACCTCGACTTCCCGGCATTTAACTGGACCTACCTCAGCGACGTGCTCGACCATGCCGTGCTGCCCGCGCTCACCATCGTGGTCGCCTCCGCAGCCGGCTGGATCGTCACCATGCGCAATGTGATGCTCACCACCATGGACGAGGACTACGTGCTGATCGCCGCGGCGAAGGGGCTGCCCAAGAGCAGGGTCGTCTGGTACGCGGCCCGCAACGCGATCTTGCCGAGCGTGTCCGGCTTCTCACTGGCGATCGGCTTCATCGTGTCGGGAGCACTGCTCACTGAGATCGTATTCAGTTATCCCGGCCTCGGCCTCCTGCTCGTCGACGCGGTGGGCGACAACGACTACGCGCTGCTGCAGGGCCTGTTCCTGATCATCACGTTCGCGGTGCTCGCGGCGAACCTCATCGCCGACTTCGTGTATGTGTTCCTTGACCCGCGCACCCGGCAGGAGGCCTGAGCCATGGCCATAGGCATCGGCACCGACCACGCCGCCGACCGGACGCTCGAACCTGGAACCGCGTCGTCGCCGTGGCCGCCCCGCCGGTCCAGGGTGCTGCGGCTGCCGCGCTCCGCCAAGATGCTCAGTGGGCTCGGGATACTGACGTTCTTCCTGCTCTGGGCGATCATCGGACCGTTCGTCGCGCCCTACAGCCCGGACCAGACCTTCGCGAACTCGGCAGTCCCGCTGCCGCCATCAGGCGCTCACCTGCTCGGCACAACCGCGCTGCAGCAGGACGTGCTCTCCCAGCTGCTGGTCGGGGGCGGCAGCACGATCTTGGTCTCGCTCATTGCCGGGGTCATCGCCACAATGCTGTCGGTCGCCATCGGGGTCAGCGCCGGCTACCTCGGCGGGCTCGCCGACGATCTGCTGTCCATGCTCGCAAATATCTTCCTCGTGCTGCCCGCCTTGCCGCTCCTGATCATCCTCTTCGGCTTCCTCGGCCACTCTGGCAGTAACAACGAATTGGTGGTCGGGCTGATCATCGCGGTAACGGGCTGGGCGTTCGGCGCGCGTGTCCTGCGCGCGCAGACGCTGTCCCTGCGCAATCGCGACTACGTGGACTCGGCCCGGATCATCGGCGAGAGTCGGCTACGCATCATCGCCACCGAGATCCTGCCGAACCTCACCCCCGTGGTAGCTACGTCGTTCCTGTTCACGACTCTGTACGGCGTCGGCACATACACCGCGCTGGCCTTCCTCGACCTGGTCAACCCGAACTGGAGCTGGGGCGGCATGCTGTTCTACGGCCAGCTATCCAACGCCGAGGTAGCCGGGTACTGGTGGTGGTTCGTGCCGCCAGGCCTCGCGGTCGCACTGCTGGGCAGCTCCCTGGCGTTGCTGAACTTCGGCATCGATGAGTTCATCAACCCGCGGCTGCGGGCGGCGGGATTGGCGAGGCGAGCTGGCAGGCGGGAATGGGCTCGGGCCCGGCGCCGGCCGGAAATCGGCCTGACGCCGGTGATCCGATCGGCTGGAGGCGGCCATGACGGGTGAGGCGTTGCTGGAGATCCAGGGCCTGTGCGTGGATTATGGGCTGGGGCCGGACGCGGTGCACGCCGTGGACGGGGCAGATCTCGTCCTGCACCGGGGCGAAGCGCTGGGGCTGGCAGGCGAGAGCGGCAGCGGCAAGTCCACGCTCGCGATGGCCGCGACCAGGCTGCTGCGGCCGCCCGGCGTCATTACCGGCGGCGACGTGCGGCTGCACAGTGACAACGGCGCGGTCGTGGACCTGCTCGAGGCCGACTTCGCCGGACTACGGGTGTTGCGCTGGTCCCAGGTATCGCTGGTGCTGCAGAGCGCGATGAACGCGCTCAACCCGGTGTTCACCATTCGCGCGCAGCTGACCGACGCGCTGACCGCCCACCTGCCGCAACTGTCCAAGCGCGACCGGCTGGCTCGGGCGGTGGAGCTGCTGGAGATGGTGGGGATCAGCGGCGACCGGCTCGGCAGCCACCCCCACGAACTGTCGGGCGGCATGCGTCAGCGCGTCATGATTGCCATGGCCCTGGCCCTGCGTCCGCAGGTCGTGATCATGGATGAGCCCACCACGGCGCTCGACGTGGTGACTCAGCGGGAGATCCTGGAGGAACTCAAGGAGCTGCGGGACCAGTTCGGCTTCGCGATCTTGTTCATCACTCACGACCTGTCGCTGCTGATCGAGATCGCCGACAGCATCGCGGTGATGTACGCGGGCCGGCTCGTGGAGCGGGCCCCGGCAGCATCCCTGTTCAAGGCCCCGCGTCATCCATACACGCTCGGATTGCTGAGCTCGTTCCCGCCGCTACACGGGCCACGGATCCCGATGACCGGCATTCCCGGCTCACCGCCTGATCTACGTCAGCTTCCGTCCGGCTGCGTGTTCCATCCGCGCTGCCGGTTCGCCTTTGATCGGTGCGCTGCCGAGGCGCCGCCGCTGGTAACCATCGGGACCGGCGGGAGCCGGCTGGTCGCCTGCTGGCAGCAAGCGCCGGATCGGCCGGTTCCGGCCGAGATCGCCGCACCCGAGCCGGACCAGCAGCTACTACCGCTCACCACGGCTCCCGCCCAGAAGGAAACGACGCCGGTCACGGGCGCGGCGTCGGCCGCAACCGCAGCCGCAGCCGAGCACGGGAGCCCGGCATGACGACCACTGTCAATACGGACGAGATCGCCCCGGCCGTGCTCGAGGCGAGGGACCTGACGAAGCACTTCCAAGCGCGCGGCCGCGGAGCGGTCAGTGGCGGCCGTCGACTCGCGCGGCCGGGAAAGCCAGGACCGGTCGTGCATGCCGTCGACGACGTTTCCCTGGCGCTGCCCCCTGCTTACGTCACCTCTGTGGTCGGCGAGAGCGGGTCCGGCAAGTCCACGCTCGCCCGCATGCTGGCCGGGCTGATCACGCCGACCTCAGGCGAGCTGCTGGTACACGGCAAGGCAGTCGCCGGCAGGCGGCGCCGGATGGTGGAGTACGCCAAGGCCGTTCAGATGGTCCTGCAAGATCCGTTCGCGTCGCTGAATCCCATTCACGATGTGCGCTATCACCTGAGCAGGCCATTCCTGGTGCACGGGCTAGCCGACCGGGGCCCCGACCTTGACGCCAAGATCGCTAGCGTGCTCGAGCGGGTGGCTCTCACCCCGGCTGATGCCTACCTGCGGAAGTTCCCGCACGAGCTATCCGGCGGCCAGCGCCAGCGGGTAGCGATCGCCAGGGCCCTCGCCGTCGAGCCGCAGGTGCTGCTCGCCGACGAGCCCGTGTCGATGCTGGACGTCTCCATCCGCCTCGGAGTGCTCAACCTGCTCGCCGACCTGCGCGATCGCGAGCGGCTGGCGATCTTGTACATCACACACGACATCGCCTCGGCCAGGTATCTCGCCGACGAGATCGTCGTCATGTACGCGGGCCAGGTGGTCGAGTCCGGCGCGGCCGTTCAGGTCACCGACTCACCCGCCCATCCCTATACCCAGCTGCTGCTCAGCGCGGCGCCCGACCCGGCGCGGGCCACGCCGGTCACGCTGCGCGGTCGCGGCTCCCCGCCCCGCGCGCTGGCACCGCCATCCGGCTGCCGGTTCCATACCCGGTGCCCCCATGCGATGGCGATCTGTGCCGAGCGGATGCCGCCGGCCTTTCCCGCCGGTCCTGGGCACGTCAGCTCATGCTGGCTGCTCGACGCCGGCGCCGACGGGGGCCTGCGCGAGCCGGGAGAGGAGAGGTGATGAGCGCCGACAGTGCCTAGTGGCAATTAAGTGTGGTAATCCGGCGCGCCTGGCCACCACGCACCCGGCCGGCCGACGCCGCCAGCAAAACAGACCCCGACATGGTCATTTCACTACAGGCCGGCGCAGGGCCGGCCGGGCACCCTTGGAGTTTAAACGCAATGAACCACAAACTCGCTGGCAGCGTGGCTGCGGCAGCGGTCCTCGCATTGGGTATCGCCGCCTGCAGCTCATCGCCTTCCACAGGGAAGCCGTCGACATCGATGGGCAAGACGCTGGTGGTCGAGACCACCCCGCTGTCCCCCATGACCGACAACTTCAACCCGTTCAACTCGACCTCGACCGGGTACGTCATGCACGCGACCGACCTCTACAACGAGCCGTTGTTCGTGTTCAACACCGACAACCCGACCCAGAAGCCCATCCCCGAGGTCGGGCTATCCTATGCGTGGTCGAATGGCGGCAGGACGCTGACGATCACCACTAGGTCGGGCGTGAAGTGGAGCGACGGCAAGCCGTTCACCGCGGCTGACGTCGCATTCACATTCAACCTGCTGGCCAATCCCAAGAACGCCGCCCTGAACGTCGGCTGGCCGCAGCCGACGCCGCTGACGACGAGCGCGACGGGCTCGGGAAACACCGCCGTGCTGAACTTCAGCCAGCCAGAGTACGCGAACCTGTACCTGATCCTGCAGACAGTGATCGTGCCGGAGCACGTCTGGGCCTCGGTCAGCAACCCGGCCACCTACTCCGACGCCAATCCGGTCAGCGACGGCCCCTACGTGCTGGACCAGTTCAGCGCTCAGGGCTTCACAATGAAGATCAACCCGGACTTCTACGGGAAGTCCAGCTTGCACGTACCAGAGGTGGACTTCCCCGCCTACACCAGCAACGCGAACCTGATCCCGCCGGTATCCAGCGGCCAGATCGACTGGGCCGGAAACAGCCTGGGGTCGATCGAGTCCAACTACCTGTCCAAGAGCTCGGACAACCACACGTGGCTGAGCTCATCCCCGTTCCTCGCCGACAACAACGTGGTGGGCCTGTGGTTCAACACCACAAAGCCGCCGCTGAATGACCCGAAGGTGCGCCAGGCGATCAGCTACGCGATCGACAGGCAGCAGCTCTCGACCGACGGCGAAGCCGGCGACGAGCCGGTCGAAACTACCTCGAGCGGCCTGATGCTGCCGGTCGACCAGAGCTATCTGCCTTCGGGGATGGCCAACGACCTGCCCTCGGCCGGCGACGCGGCCAAGGCCAGCTCGATCCTGACCGCCGACGGCTACCACAAGGTCGGCCACTTCTGGGAGAAGAACGGGCAGAAGATCTCGTTCGGGATCATGGATCCGGTCAATTACGGCGACTACTACCTGGACTCGCAGCTGATTGCGAAGCAGCTCAACAACCTTGGCTTCGACGTCGCGGTGCAAGGCGAGCCAGGCACGAACGGCCCGGTCGTGTGGACCAACAACATGAACACCGGTAACTTCACCGCGGCCATCCGCTGGGGGGCCCAGGGCCCCAGCCCGTACTTCACCTACAACAACTGGATGAATTACCAACTGTCCGCGTCCAACGGCAAGGTGGCGGCGGCCGATTACGGCCGGTTCAACTACGCGCCGGCGCAGGCTGCACTGAACGCGTACTCGCAGGCATCCACCTCGGCGGGGCAGAGCGCCGCGGTCAGCACGCTGGAGAACATCGAGTCGACCCAGGTGCCCGTGGCCCCGCTGCTGTATGGCGCCTCCTGGGCGGAATTCTCGACCCGCAACTACACGGGCTGGCCGTCGGCGAGCAACCCGTACATGGATCCCGGCCCGAACATTCCCGAGATCCTGTACACGATCGAGCAGCTCAAGCCCGTTTCCTGAGTCCGCGCATCGTGAGGATCTGTATTCAGCGGCGCACGCTGCCCGGCCGGGTTCCCGGCCGGGCAGCCGCCCAGATGTCAGCAGCCAGCGCCTGGCCGGGGCCGGAATGACCGGCCAGCCGCAGGCGACCGCGGTCTCCGCGGGCCCGGTCAGCGCCGGGCCAGCCACCCTCCGTGGCATGGTCCGCGCGCTGCCGGTAGCCGAGAAGGTGCAGCTGCTCACTGGCGCGGACAGCTGGCGCACCCACGGCTGCGCGGCTATCGGGCTGCGCCCGATGGTCACCTCGGACGGCCCGGCGGGCGTGCGCGGCACCACGAAGGACGAGCGCCGGCCGTCGGCGAGCCTGCCCTGCCCGTCCGCCCTGGGCGCGACCTGGGACGCCGACCTGGTCCATCAGGTCGCCCTCGCACTCGGCACGGAGGCGCGCAGCAAGGGCGTCGACATCCTGCTGGCGCCGACCGTGAACCTGATGCGCTCGCCGCTCGGCGGCCGCGGCTTCGAGTTCTTCGCCGAGGACCCCGTCCTGTCCGCGCGGCTGGCCGTCGCCTATGTGCGCGGCGTGCAGCGCGCGGGCGTCGCCGCGACGGTCAAGCACTACGTCGGCAACGACACGGAGACCGAGCGCTGGACCTACGACGCGTGCATCAGCGAGAGCGTGCTGCGCGAGCTGTACCTGGTGCCGTTCGAGGCGTGCGTGCGGGAGGCGGGCGCCTGGCTGGTCATGGCCGCTTACAACAAGGTCAACGGCGAGCGCATGACGGAGAACCTGCGCCTGCTCCGGGACGTGCTCAAGAACGAGTGGGGTTTCGACGGCGTCGTGACGTCGGACTGGGAGGCGGCCCGCAGCACGCTGCCGACCGCTACGGCGACGCTCGACCTGTCCATGCCGGGGCCGGACGGCCCGTGGGGTGAGCTGCTGGCCAGCGCCGTCGCCGAGGGCCTGGTGAGCGAGGAACTGCTGGACGACAAGGTCGTCAGGCTGCTGCGACTGGCCCGCCGGGTGGGCGCGCTCGGAGCCGGCGACGCGCAACCGGCCGCCGGGCCGGCCCCCGAGCTGGTTGCCCCGGACCTGCTGCGCCGGGCGGTTGCCGCCTCCTGCGTGCTGCTGCGCAACAGCGGGCCGGCGCTGCCGCTCGATCCGGCGGCGCTCCGCCGCCTGGCGGTCGTCGGACCCGGCGCCCTGTACCCGACCATCCAGGGCGGCGGCAGCGCGGGCGTGTCCCCGGTGACGGTGCAGACCCCCGCGGCTGCCTTGCGGGCGGCGCTCGAGGGCACCGCCGACGCGGTGACCGCGGTCGGCTGCCGCACCTGGCACGCGCTGCCCGAGCCCCCGCCGCGGTCGCTGCGCGACCCGGTCACCGGGCAGGCCGGGGTGCGGCTGGAGTTCGTCAGCTGCGATGGCGACGTGCTGGCTACCGAGCACCGCGGGTCCGCGAGCCTGGCGTGGTGGGATGGCGTCCCCGCCGGGATCGGCTGGGGCAAGCCAGGGCTGATCGTGCTCACGACCGAGTTCCTGGCCGGCGCGTCCGGCAGCTACGAGGTGAGCGCCGCCGGCGTCGGCGACCTGGCCGTCGTCGTCGACGGCGTCACCGTCATCGACGGCTCCACGCCGGTACCGGACGACCCGGTCGAGGCGATGACCCGGCCCGGCGAGCTGCGCGCGGCCGTGCTGCTGGAGGCAGGCAGCGCGACCATGCTCCGGCTCGAGTTCCGGCCGGCCGAGGACGGGGCCGGACCGCTCGCCGTCAGGCTCGGCCTGGCGCCCGTGGCGGACGACGACACGCTGCTGGCCGACGCAGAGGCGGCCGCCGCGGGTGCCGACGCCGCGGTCGTCGTCGTCGGCTCGGCCGAGCTGACCGAGAGCGAGGGGTTCGACCGGGAAACCCTCGCGCTGCCCGGCAGGCAGGACGAGCTCGTGCGCCGGGTAGCCGCGGTGAACGACACGACGATAGTCGTGGTCAACTCCGGCATGCCGGTGCTGATGCCGTGGGCCGATCAGGTCGCGGCGATCCTCTACGCGTGGCTGCCGGGCCAGGCGTTCGGCTCCGCGCTGGCGGACGTGCTGCTCGGCGACGCCGAGCCGGGCGGCCGGCTGCCGGTCACGCTGCCGGCGGCCGAGGCCGACTGCCCCGTGCTGCACGCCGAGCCAGACGAGCACGGGCGGCTCAGGTACGAGGAGGGCCTGCTCGTCGGCTACCGGGGCTATGACCGCAGCGCAGTCGTGCCGAGATACCCGTTCGGCCACGGCCTGGGGTACACGACCTGGGCATACGAGTCGATTGACTGCCCGCAGGCGGTAGCCGAGGGCGCGGATCTCGAGGTCACGGTGACGGTCAGGAACACCGGCGAGCGCGCGGGGAAGGAGGTCGTCCAGGCGTACCTGGCCGAGCCGGCCGCGGGCGCTGACACGCGGCGGCCCGAACGGGTGCTGGCGGCGTTCGCCGCCGTGCGCGCGTCGCCGGGTGAGGCGGTCAGGGCCAGGCTGAAGATCCCCGCCAGGGCCTTCGCCCGCTACGACGAGGACCTCGCCAGCTGGGTGTGGCCCAGCGGGCAGTTCACCGTCCAGGCAGGCAGCTCGTCGCGGGTCCTGCCGCTGACAGCCGCCGTCGTGTCCGGCACGGCGCTGCGGTTAGCGGCACAGGCTCAGGGCGGTCCCGGCAGTGCGAGCGCCGGGCCCGGCGGATGACCACCCGGGTCTCCGGGCAGGGGCAGGCCGGCGTCATTGCGGGGACGCCGCCGCCCCTGCCCGGTTCGCCGCAGATTTGCGGGTTCGCCCGCTAAGTTGGGACGTTCGTTTTCTTGAATCGTTCGTGTTAAGTTGGCGGCATGACGGCACCGCAGCCCCGGACCACCGCCGAGGAACTGCGCGGGGCCGGCCTGCGGGTGACGGCGGCGCGAGTCGCGCTGCTGCACGCCGTCAGGGACGGTGACCACCTGGGCGTCGAGGCGCTGGCCGCGGGCGTGCGGGATCGCGTGGGCCATGTCTCCCTGCAAGCGGTGTACGAGGCGCTCGACGCGCTGACCGCGGCCGGGCTGGTGCGCCGCATCGAGCCGGCCGGCAGCCCAGCCCGGTTCGAGGGGCGCGTGGGGGACAACCACCACCACATCGTGTGCCGGTCATGCGGCG
>Ga0335076_10003604_pt1 | contig 15579 bp, 12 predicted proteins | sample Lox_Sample_25_FD_206717 | JGI IMG/M metagenome (GOLD analysis project Ga0335076, IMG submission 206717) | Soil microbial communities from Loxahatchee National Wildlife Refuge, Florida, United States - Lox_Sample_2.5 | ecosystem: Environmental > Terrestrial > Soil > Wetlands | place: USA...
GTGGAACTGCCGGCCAAGTTGCCGAAGGCGACACTCAAAAAGCTTGAGAGCACCCGCATCTCGGGCGTGCTGATCGACCTTCGGCCGGATCGGTCACCCAACAAGACCAAGCCACGCAAGAGACACGCCGGATGACGCTGTCCGAGGAACGGGACGCCCAGGGCGGGCTCGAGCAGACGTCCCACGTGGACCGGGTCGCGTCGCTGACCGGTATCCGCGCCGTCGCCGCCCTTCTCGTCGTCGGCACCCACGCGGCGTACACCACCGGCAAGTACACGCACGGCTATTGGGGCCTGGTCGGCGCTCGGATGGAGATCGGCGTGCCGATCTTCTTCGTGCTGTCGGGCTTCCTGCTGTTCCGCCCGTGGCTGAAATCGGCCGCCACCGGCGAGCCGCCGCCGTCGCTGAGTCACTATGCGCGGCGGCGGGTTCGGCGCATCATGCCCGCCTACGTCATCACCGTGCTGTTCGCCTATGTGCTGTACCACTTTCGCGAGGCCGGACCCAACCCCGGGCACACCTGGCTGGGCCTGGCCCGCAACCTGACGCTGACGCAGATCTATTGCAACGGCTACCTGGGCAAGTATCTGCACCAGGGCCTGACCCAGATGTGGAGCCTGGCGGTCGAGGCCGCCTTTTACCTGGCCCTGCCGCCGTTGGCATACGTGCTGCTGGTGCTGATCTCCCGGCGGCGGTGGCAGCCGAAGTTGGTGCTCGGCGCCCTGGCGGCGATGACGCTGATCAGCCCGGCTTGGTTGGTCCTGGTGCATACCGATCACTGGTTCCCCGACGGTGCCCGGCTGTGGCTGCCCACCTACCTGGCGTGGTTCCTCGGCGGCATGGCGCTTTCCGTGCTGCAGGCGATGGGGGTGCGCTGCTACGCGTTCATGGCGATACCGCTGGCGATCATCTCCTACTTCATCGTCTCCACGCCGATCGCGGGCGCACCTACGACGTCGCCCGCGACGCTGAGCGAGGCCCTATTCAAGACGGTTTTCTATGCCGTGATCGCCACGCTTGCGGTGGCGCCGTTGGCCCTGGGTGACCAAGGCTCGTATTCGAGGCTGCTGGCCAGCCGGCCAATGGTGTGGCTGGGCCAGATCTCCTACGAGATCTTCCTGATCCATCTGATAACGATGGAATTCGCGATGGTCTATGTGGTCCGCGCTCACGTCTACACGGGCTCGATGCTCTACCTGTATGTCGCGACGCTGGTGCTGACGATCCCGTTGGCGTGGCTGCTGCACCGCTTCACCCGCGTGCGGGATTAGCCGCGGGCGGAAACCGGCGCCACGATCGGGACGACGAACTCCTCGATCATCGCCCGCTCGTCGGCCTCGTCCTGGCCCGGAAACATCAGCAGCGACGTGAGCACCCGCACCACCCAGCGGGCCCGGCGCCGCACGACGGCCGGGTCTTCCGGACCCAGCGAGTTGACGAAGGCGGCGGCCAAGGCGGTGATCACCTCGGACTGTCCGGCCAGCTCGCCGCCGATCGGCGGGCGGCTGATCGCGAACCACGACGCCAGCGCAGGGTTTTCGCGAACCATTCGCAACGCGGTGGTGATGCTCGCGACCAGCCGTTCGCTCGGGTCCTGGATGCCGTCGATCTCATCGGCGATCGCGCGGCTGAGCCGGCGTGCCTCGCGATGCACGTAGGCGGTCCGAAGCGCCTCCCGGTTCTCGAAGTACCGGTACAGCGTCGCGCGGGAACAGCCCGCGGCCCTGGCGATTTCGTTCATCCCGATCGACGCCTCGTCGCGCTGCGTGTACAGCTGCTCGGCCGCATCGAGGATCCGGTCCGCGGCCACTTCGGTGCGGCGCGAGGCCAGCCAGTCGGCCGGCATCAGGAATTCACTCGAATCGGCACCGACAGCGGCCGCCGCACATAACTGCCGCCCGACCAGACGATCCGGGCCTCGTCGACCTCGAAATCTGGACAGCGGGCGAGCAACTCGGTCAGCGCAACCCGCGATTGCATCCGGGCGGCCGCCGCGCCCAGGCAGTGATGGGCGCCGTGGCTGAATGTCAGGATGTTGCGCGGGCAGCGGGTCACGTCGAGTTCGCCTGCGTCGGGCCCGTATTGGCATTCATCACGGTTGGCCGAACCATACAACAGCAGCACCTTGCGGCCGGCCGGAACGGTGGTGTCGCCGATGGTCACGTCGCGGGTGGTCGTGCGCGCCAGTCCCTGCACCGGCGAGGTCAGGCGCAGCAATTCCTCGACCGCGTCGGGAATGAGTCCCGGATCGTCTACCAGCCGCCGCCGCTGGTCGGGACGCTCATGCAGCAAAGGCATTGAGCCACCCAGCATTCCGGTGACGGTGTCGTTGCCGCCGGTGACCATCGTGAACGCGAACGCCAGCACCGACAGCGTCCCGGCGATGTCGCCGTCGGCGCCCACCCCGGCGGCGACCAGGTGGGAGATGGTGTCGTCCTCGGGTTCGGTCCGGCGGCGCTCGATCAGGCCGGTGAAGTAGGCCATCATCGAGCCGACCGCGTTGCCGACCGTTTCCAGCGCCACGCCGATACCGCCGTCCGCGGTGTTCGCCGCGACGATCGCCTGGGTCCAGCCGTCGAATTGCGCCCGGTCTTCCTCGGGCACACCGAGATAGTGAGCCACCACCATCGACGGCAGTGGCTTGAACAACTCGGTGACGATGTCGCCGCCGCCGTTGGCGCGCAGCTTCTCGACGCGCTCGACGACGAAGTCGCGCACCTTGGGCTCCACCGCCTCCACCTGGCGCGGCGTGAAACCGCGCGACACCAGCTTACGAAACTCTGTGTGTACCGGGGGATCCTGCATCACGAACGGTGGATTGTCCTGCAAGCCAATGAGGTCAAGCTCGCCGTAGCTGACGGTCAGGCCTTGGGCGGAGGAGAACGTCTCGTGGTCGCGGGCCGCAGCCCAGACATCGGCGTGCCGGGACAGCACATAGTAATCGCGGTCGCGCCTACCGTCGGGGACGACGTGGTGCACCGGATCGTGGTCGCGCAGCGCACGGTACATCGGCCAGGGGTTTGGCCAGGTGTCGGCGGTGGCGAGCCGGAACGCGACCGGAGCGCTGTGAGACATAACCGCAGCCATGTCTCATTCGTACGACAACGCTCGCCACATGTCAACCGTCGAGCGTGAATCTGGCGACGCGACACGCCCAACACGTCGTGGAATTCACACTCGGCGCAAGGCGTCAGATCGCCGCGCCGGGGTTCAGGATGCCGAGCGGGTCCAGCGCCTGCTTGATGCGCTGGTTCAACTCCATCACCTCGGGCCCCAGATAACCGTCCAGCCAGGGCCGCTTCAACCGGCCGACGCCGTGCTCGCCGGTGATCGTGCCGCCCAGGCCGACGGCCAAGTCCATGATTTCGCCGAATGCCAGGTGGGCGCGCTCGGTCATCGCGGCGTCGGCGGGGTCGTAGACGATCAGCGGGTGGGTGTTGCCATCGCCGGCGTGCGCGATCACCGAGATCATCAAGTCCCGTTCCGAGGCGATGCGCGAAATTCCGCCCACCAGTTCGCCCAGCGCCGGCAGCGGAACCCCGACGTCTTCCAGCAGCAGCGAACCCTTGGCCTCCACCGCCGGGATGCAGAACCGGCGGGCGGCGACGAAGGCCTCGCCCTCGTCCGGATCGTCAGTCGAAAACACCTCCGTCGCACCGTTTTCCGCGAAGACCGCGGCGATCACCTCGGCGTCCTCCCCGGACGCGCGCCCCCTTTCATCGGAGCCGGCCACCAGCATCGCGGCCGCCCCGCGGTCCAGGTCCATGCGCAAGCTGTCCTCGACGGCGTTGATCGCCACCGAATCCATGAACTCCAGCATCGAAGGCCGCAGCCGCGCAACGACTCCCAGCACCGCGTCGACGGCCGCCTGCACCGAGGCGAAGGTGGCCACCACGACGCTGGAAACATTTTGCGCGGGCAGCAGCCGCAGCGTCACCTCCGTGATGACGCCCAGCGTGCCCTCGCTGCCGACGAACAATTTGGTCAGCGAGAGCCCCGCGACGTCCTTGAGCCGCGGGCCGCCCAGGCGCACCGCGGTGCCATCGGCCAGCACCACCTGCATGCCCAGCACGTAGTCGGTAGTGACGCCGTACTTCACGCAGCACAACCCACCGGCGTTAGTGGCGATATTGCCCCCGATACTGCAGATCTCGAACGACGACGGGTCGGGCGGATACCACAGGCCGCGTTCGGCGACGGCCTTCTTCACCTCCGCGTTGAACAGGCCCGGCTGACATACCGCGGTGCGCGTGACGGGGTCGACGGTGATGTCGCGCATCTTCTCCGTCGACAGCACGATGCCGTTATCCAGCGCGGTCGCCCCGCCGGACAGGCCGCTGCCGGCTCCCCGGGTCACCACCGGCACCCGGTTAGCGGTAGCCCAGCGCAGCACCGTCTGCACCTCTTCGGTGCGCCGCGGGCGCACCACGGCCAGCGGTTTGCCGGCCGACGGGTCGAACGCGCGGTCCTGGCGGTAGCCCTCGGTCACGGTCGGGTCGGTGACTACCATCCCGTCGGGCAGACCGGCGACCAGACTCGCCAGCACATCAGCAGGCACGCATCGATCCTAAGGCCCAGAATCCGCAGCAAGTTCCGGCGATCGGTCCAGTTCGCGCAACGAGGGCAGGCCGCAGGCGATGAGGCCGATCAACAGAATCGGCACCGCCAACGCCAGGAAGGTGACCTTCAGGCCGGCGGCGTCGGTGAGCGGGCCGGCCACCAGCAGGCCCAGCGGGCCCGCGGCGTAGGTCAGCCCCGTCATCACCCCGACCACTCGGCCCCGCAGCCGTTGCGGGGCCCGGGTCTGCATCACGTAGTTGTAGATCGGCTGGATCGGCCCGTAGACCAGGCCGGTCACCGCGCACAGCAGCAGGATCACCGGTAACGGCGGCAGGAACGCGATGCCGGCAGTCGCCGCGCCGAAGGTGAGGGTCGCCGTCAGCACGGCCGTGCGCCGCCTCGTGTATTTCGACAGCGCCGCATAGCCGAGCGCGCCCGCCACACCCCCGATCCCGAGCGCCATCAACGCCCACCCCAACTGCGCGGGTTGGTGGTGGTCGGAGAAGTACTTCGGAAACAGCACGCTTTCCATCGGCAGGTACAGCGCGGTGACGGCCAGGTCGATCAACCCGAGCGTCCGTAGCACCCGCAGATTCCAGACGAATCGCATCCCCTCGACGATGCCGGACACCAACCCTTCGGATCGGGTCGCCTGGTGTGGCTTGCCGGCGCCCTCGAGCCGCAGCGCCCCGATGGCGAGGATGGCCGACCCGAACGCACCCGCCGTGATCCACATCGTGTTGACGCCGCCGACGGTCGCGATCATCAAGCCGCCGATGCCCGGGCCCACGATGAATCCCAGGTTGAGAATCGCCTCGTAGATGCTGTTGGTGCGGTCCAGCGACCAGCCGGCGCGGGCGGCCGCCTCGGGGAGCATCGACTGGCGCGCCGTCGTCCCGGCCGGGTCGAAGGCGGCCGTGCAGACGGCCAACACGGCAAGGGCCGTGACGTTGAGCGCGTCTGCACCGCCCAGCCACGCGATCAACGGGACGCTGGCCACCGCCGTGCCCGAGAGCGAATCGGAGACGAGCGAAACGCGGCGACGCCCGAAAAAGTCGACCGCGGCGCCGGCGACCAGCGTGGAGAGCACCAGTGGCAGCGTCATGGCAGCGGCGACGATCGAGGCGTCCCGCGCGCTGTCGTGGTGCTGCAGCGCCAGCCATGGGAACGCGACTATCGAGATGCCCGTACCCGCCGTCGCCATCAGCGCGGCGAATAGGACCAGGAATGCTGGGCCGCTGCTTTTCATGGGATATCGCGGCTGAATTTAACCCCAAAGCGCCAACGCGACCACCGAATTTCAGGACCGGCCACGGCTGAATGCAGGATGGTCATGTGCTCGCCCACCCGAATACCGGCCAGGCGTTCGGTTCTCCGGTTGGCCCCGGTACCGGATGGCCCGGCGATCCGGCCACATCGCAGACCCCGGTGGCCTTCGATGCCGCCCAAGTGGTCGCATTGAGCGCCCGGACCGCTTCGATACCGGAGCTCGACGCGGTGATCAGCGTCTGCCGGGCCTGCCCGCGGCTGGTCACCTGGCGCGAGGACGTGGCGAAAGTCAAACGCCGGGCCTTCGCCGACCAGCCGTACTGGGGTAGGCCGGTGCCTGGGTTTGGATCCGAGCGGCCCCGGCTGCTGATCGTCGGGCTGGCGCCCGCCGCGCATGGCGCCAACCGGACCGGGCGGATGTTCACCGGCGACCGGTCCGGCGACCAGCTGTACGCGGCGCTGCACCGGGCCGGTCTGGTGAATTCACCGATCAGCGTCGACGCCGCGGACGGGTTGCGGGCCAATGGGATTCGGATCGTCGCGCCGGTGCGGTGCGCGCCGCCGGCCAACGCCCCGACCCCGGCGGAGCGGGACACCTGCTGGCCCTGGCTACAGGCCGAATGGCGGCTGGTGTCCGAGCATGTCCGCGCGATCGTGGCCCTGGGCGGCTTCGCCTGGCAGATCGCGTTGCGACTGCCGGGCGTGTCGGGAATGCGCAAGCCGCGGTTCGGCCACGGCGTCGTCGCGGAGCTGGAATCCGGCGTTCGGTTGCTCGGGTGCTACCACCCCAGCCAGCAGAATATGTTCACCGGTAGGTTGACTCCGGTAATGCTCGACGACATCTTTCGTGACGCAAAGCGGCTGGCAGGAATCAAGTGACCGATATTCTGGTTTCCGGTGCCAGCGTGGCCGGTATGACGGTGGCGTATTGGCTTGCCCACCACGGCTATTCGGTAACCGTGGTCGAGCGCCATCCGGGGGTGCGGCCGGGCGGCCAGGCCATCGACGTGCGGGGTCCGGCGCTGACGGTGCTCGAACGCATGTGGCTGCGGGCCGCCGCCGACCATCTGAGAACGCGAATTCGGGGCGCATCCGTCGTGGACCGCGACGGCAACGAGTTGTCCAGAGACACTCGATCGACGCCCACCGGCGGGCTCATCGCCAACCCGGACATCGAGCTGCTGCGTGACGACCTCGTCGAATTGCTCTACGAGGCAACCAGATTGAACACCGAATACGTGTTCGACGACGGCATTGTCGCGCTGCAGGACGACGGTACCTCGGTCAAGGTGACTTTTGAGCGCGCCGCCGCACGCAGCTTCGACTTGGTGATCGGCGCCGACGGTTTGCACTCCAACGTCCGCCGGCTGGTCTTCGGCCCCGAGGCCCAATTCATCGAGCGGCTGGGCACTCACGCGGCGATCTTCACCGTGCCCAACTTCCTGGACCTCGACTACTGGCAGACGTGGCATTACGGCGATAACACCATGGTGGGCGTCTACAGCGCGCGCGACAACACCGAGGCCCGGGCCATGGTGGGCTTCATGGAAGCCGACCTGCGGATCGATTACGGCGACACCGAGGCCCAGCTCGCCGAGCTGGAACGGCGGATGGCCGGCGACGGCTGGGTTCGCCCGCAACTGCTGCAATACATGCGGACCGCGCCGGACTTCTACTTCGACGAGATGTCGCAGATCAAGATGGACCGCTGGTCGAAAGGCAGGGTGGCCCTCGTCGGCGACGCCGGGTATTGCTGTTCGCCGTTGTCGGGCCAGGGCACCAGCGTCGCGCTGCTGGGCGCCTACATCCTGGCCGGCGAGCTCGCAGCCGCGGGTGATGACTACGAACTCGGCTTCGCCAACTACCACAAGGAATTCCACGACTACGTCAAGCGCAACCAATGGCTGGTCATCGACAACATCCCGGGGGGTGCACCGATCCCGCAGGAGGTCTTCGAGCGCATCGTGAATTCCATCACCCTCAAGGACTACTGACCGGCGGCACGGGCCGTCAGTGTGAAGTCTTGGCTTTGACTGTGCAGCCTGGGCGGGAAAATGGCCGAAAAGCCGCCCTACCTTCACACGCAAAGCCGTGAGCTCACGCGCAAAGCCGCGAGCTCACACGCAAAGCCGCCGCGCGGACATAGCCGGGAACGTTCGCACCGCAGAAAGCGTTGACGCCATCGTGCGACTTTCCGTCCTTGATCTCGTCCCGGTGCGCAGCGACCAGACGACCGGGGATGCGCTGGCGGCCACCGTGCAACTGGCGCAGGCCGCCGACCGGCTGGGTTTCACCCGCTACTGGGTCGCCGAACACCACAACATGCCGTCCGTGGGCGCCACCAGCCCGCCGGTCCTGATCGCCTACCTCGCCGCGCAGACCACGCAGCTGCGGCTCGGTTCGGGCGGCGTGATGCTGCCCAATCACGCGCCGCTGGCGGTGGCCGAGCAGTTCGCGCTGCTGGAAGCGGCCGCCCCGGGCCGCATCGACCTGGGCATCGGCCGCGCTCCCGGCTCCGACCCGGTGACCTCGTATGCCCTGAGGGGTCGCCGTGACGGCAGTGACATCTCTGACATCGAGAACTTCCCCGAATACCTCGACGACGTGGTCGCGCTCATGAGCGCGCGCGGCGTGGTGGTGCCGCTGCGCTCGGGAGACTACCGGCTCAAGGCCACCCCGGCCGCGGCCAGCGAACCGCGCATGTGGCTGCTGGGCTCGTCGATGTACTCGGCGCATCTGGCCGCCGCCAAGGGGCTGCCGTACGTCTTCGCGCATCACTTCTCCGGCAAGGGAACCGAAGAGGCGCTCGAGGTTTACCGCTCCCGATTCGTGCCCGGCAAGTTGGCCGCCGAGCCGGTGACGTTCTTGACGGTGAACGCCGCGGTGGCCGAAACCCGTGACGAGGCAACGGCATTGATGCTGCCCAACCTGCAGATGATGGCGCGGCTGCGCACCGGGCAGCCGCTCGGTCCGGTGCCGCTTGTCGAGGAGGCCGACGTCGCCCAGCTGACCGAACAGCAGCGGCACATCGTGGACAGCGGACTGCAACGTGCCGTTCTCGGCACACCCGCGGAGGCCGCCGAGCAGCTGCGGGCGCTCGCCGAACGGTTCGGGGTCGACGAGGTGATGGTGAACCCGGTCGCGTCGGCCCATCTCGGCACAGACCGCGCCACCGCGCCCGCGCGGGTGGCGACGCTGGAGCTGCTGGCCAAGGAGCTTTTCTAGCCGATCAGTCGGTCACTGAAGCCTGCTGAGATTGATCCGAAGCGCGATTGGGCGCATGGCTGGCGATCCAGTCGCGCAGGTCATCCGGGGGCAACGGCGGACTGTGCACGAAGCCCTGCGTGATGGTGCAGCCGTATCGCCGCAACGCGCTCAGGGTGAGCTCGTCTTCGACCCCCTCGGCGACGAGGTCGGCGCCCAGGCTGTGCGCCAGCGCCACGGTAGACCGCACGATGGCGACCGAACGCGGGTCCTGGGCCAGCCGCGACACGAATATCCTGTCGAGCTTCAGCTCGTCGACCGAGACGTCCTGCAGGCGCGCCAGCGATGACCATCCCGTGCCGTAATCGTCGAGGGAGATGCGGACGCCGAGGTGCTGCAGCGCGGCCACGGTGTTACGGGACCGCGCGGAGTCGACCAGGGCGCTTTCGGTGATTTCGACGATCAGGGAATCGGCGGGCAAGCCATAGGTTCGCAGGAGCCTCTCGATCGTGCTCACCAGGTCGAGGTCGAGCAGGTTCGTCGTCGAGAGGTTGACCGCGACGGCCAGCGGCATGCCCTGGTCGCGCCACGTCCGGATCTGCTGGAGGGCAAGGTTGATCGTGCGGTTGGCCACCTTGCGCATCAACCCGGCGCGTTCGGCGGCGGACAGGAATTCCTCCGGTAGGAGCAACCCCCGGTTGGGATGCCGCCAGCGCAGCAGCGCCTCGACGCTGTGGACGCTGCCGTCACGCGCGTTGATCTTGGGCTGGTAGTGCACCGCCAGTTGGTCGCCCTCGGCCAGCGCGGCGCGTAGTTCCTCGACGAGGTTGGGGTCGTTGTCGCGGTACATCTCGAACGCCGAGTCGTACACCGCGATCTTGCTGATGGCGGACTTGGCGTGGGGGATCGCCGTCTCGGCGCGACTCAACAGTTCCTGCGGATGATCACAGTGGTCGGGGCACAGCGCGATGGCGATGCGGGCGTCGACTTGCACGGTGATCGGATCGAGCGCGAACGGTTCGCTCAAGGCCTCCAGCAACCGGCCCGCCTGGGCGCGTGCGCCGATGAGGTCGGACCCCTCGGCGAGCAGGATGGCGAATTCGTCATCGCTCACCCGCGCAAGCAGATCCTCGCGGCGCACGCACTGCGCGAGCCGGTTCGCGATGTGGCACAACAGCTCATCGCCGAAGTGGCGACCGACGGAGTCGTTGATCTCTTGGAACTCGTACAGATGCAGCAGTAGCAGCGCCCGACGTGACGGCCTCCGGGTGGCCAACGGCGGCCCCACCGGCGCCGAGCCGGACTGCGCCGTCAGCGCCGTCGCCAGTGACCGCCGATTGGGCAGCCCGGTCAACTCGTCGGTCATGGCCTGCTTGTGTCTTTCGGCCAATACGCTGACATCGCGGAATGTCACCGAAAATCGCGCGGCGACGGCGATCAGGCTCAGCGCGGCGAGAGTCGTTGCCTGCCTTGAGTTGTGACCAAAGACGGCGACCGCGAGCGCCACGACGGTGCACGCCACCGGAACGGTGTAAGTGCCGAGCCAGCGTCTCGGCGACGGCACCGTCGACGACCGCGGCGCCCAGCTGGCCATGGCCACCAGCAGCGACGAGGCGGGCCAGAGGGAATCGAGCATGGTGCCGACCCGATAGGTGCCCTCCGCGGTCTCGAAGAGGTACGCCGTATCGGCGACCGCAAACCCGATAAACCCGGCGGCGAGAAGACCCCAGCGGAACCCATTGCGCCAGCCGAGGATTGGCAGCATGCCAGCGGCCAGGGCCAGCAAGACCAGATCGCCCCACGGGTAGATCAGGCCCACCAGCACGGTCGCCGGCGCTCGGACCGCGGCCGCGTGGATGGGTCCCGCTCGCAGCGCCGCGCCGACCGCGGCCGCGGCCAGCGCGCACACCAGGGAATCGAGCCGGATCGGGACCGGCACCCGCTTGAGTCGTGACCGCATGAGGAGCAGGAGTCCGGCGTAGACGAACGGGTAGAACGCCAGGTACTCGGGGTCGGCCACCGATGGGGACTGACCCTCCCGCACCCACAATGCGTAGACGACGTCACCTGCCGCCGACACCGCCATGCCGGCGGCGATCAGGGCCCAGGCCAGACGGTCGGCCGCGACGCGGTAGGCGCGAACGGCAATCAGCGCCGCGGCCAGCAGGTTCAAGGCGGAGTACAAGGACTTGGCGACGAACGCGCTGTGGGCGGCGTGCGGGTTGACGATGCCCGTTACGGTGAAAGCGATCACGCCAATCGCCAACGCCGCCATGGCAATCCGGATCCCCACCGGGGGCCACGGAATGCCATCGGAGGCCTCGTGCGTTCGGCCCCGTGTTGACGTCGCGACTTCGGCGATCGGCTTGAGCGCCCGTGGCAGCTGCGTCTCGTTGCCGAAGGTCCCCAACTGGGCGGCGCTGACCGCCGGTGCGGCCGCCCGCCTTTCTGCTACGGCCGAAACGGCTGAGTCGGTGAACTCCGGAAACGTATAGGGGAAGGGCAGATCTGGAATGAAGCCCCGAATGCACTGACCGCCTTCGCGTTTGGCGGTATACATCGCCAGGTCGGCGTGCCGGAGCAGCTGATCGACGGTGCAATTCGACGTGGCGGTGGCGACCGTGAAGCCGATGCTGGGTCTGACATCGATGGGAACGCCGTCGATCACGATCGCCGCGCCGAATGCGTCGAGAACCCGGTGCGCCGCCGCCTCCGATTCTTCGACAGACGCCTCGATGAGGACGGCGAATTCGTCACCACCGAGGCGCGCGATCGTGCCCGTCTCGCCGAGCGCGGTGGTGAGCCGCCCGGCGACCCGGATCAAGAGCTCATCGCCGGCCGGATGACCCAGCGCGTCGTTGACCGATTTGAAGTTGTCGAGGTCGAGGCACAACACCGCGATGGGCGCGCCGCCGCTGCGTTGCCGGGCGACGGCTTGTTCCAGGCGATGGAGGAAGTGCGCGCGGTTGGCCAGGCCGGTCAGGCTGTCGCGAAACGCTTCCCGCGCGACTTCGGACAGCAGGCCCTGGTTTTCGACGAGCACAAGGAACTGCCGGGCGAGCACCGCGGCGGCGAGGAATCCCAGCGCGGCGAGCAACGGTCCGTGGGCCATCAGGCCCACCGCGTGACCCAATCCGACCGCGGCGGCCACCAGCAGCGGCAGGTAGGGCAACCAGAGCAGGGCGGGCGACAGGATCTCGGTCCGCGTCTCCGACGTGGAAGTCTCGTGGACGCTGGTCAGGCAAGCCAGCGCGACCAGCCCCAGCCCGGTCACTCGCCCGAGGTCAGCCAGGCCGCTGACGTGATAGCTGCCCATCCCGGTCTGGAAAACCATCGCGATGTCGGCGACGGCGATGATAGCAATGCCGCTGGCCAGCAGGGTCCGACTCGGCAGGTCGTTGGAACGAATTCGCGACAACATCACGATCGCCGTCGTCAGGAGGACGATGTCTGCGAAAATCTCCCCGAGCGTCGCGGGCCCCGAGCCGCTGTCCGCGCGCAGCTGTTGGTCGAGGACGAATACCCACGAGATGACGAACAGCGACGTCGCCACGATGAGACCGTCGAGCACCAGCCGCCGGGGACTGTGGCGGGACAGATGAGACAACACCCCCAAAGACACCATCGCGCCGACCGGATACAACATCAACACGACCTCGGCCGCGGCCGGGTGGGTGGCGTGCTCCATCGCCGGGCGCACCTCATAGACCTCCCAGATGACCTCGCCCACCGCCCAGCCCATTAGGGCCGCGGCAAGCGCCAGCCATCCGATTCTGCGTCTGCGGGGCCCGGCCTCGAAGCGAGCCGCGTAACCGGCACAAGCCGCCGCGAACACCAGGCACACCACCAACACGACCTCGTCCACCGGCCGAGTCCCGTAGGCGCCCTCCCACCCCCAAACCGACGACGTCACGACCAGCAGCGCCGCGACACCGTATACCCCGACGACGAGCCAACCGGTGCGCGCGGACAGCCCGAACCGCCGCCACGGATTTCCCGTCCAGCGTGTCATAGCCGCTCCAGCCGATCCCGCGCTTTGCGGTGAACTATGGAAGGCTTCACCGCGCGCTACAGGAGAATAATGCTTTTCACGGCTTTCAGGGTCCACTACCTGGTGATATTCAGCGCGGCGTCAGCGCGAGGATGGGGATCGGACGCGAGGTGCGGCCCTGGTAGCCGTTGTAGCGGTTGCCGTTGTTCTTGTTGACGAGTTCCCACTGCCGCGCGTAGTCGGAGTCATCGGGCCCGACCTTCCGAGCGGTCACCGCGATGCGCTTCGGGCCGACGTTGATTTCGCAGTCGGGACGCTTGCGCAGGTTGTGATACCAGCCGGGGTTGTGGTCGTCGCCGCTTTTGGAAGCGACGACCAGGTAGGAGTCGCCGTCCTTGGCGTAGGTCAGTGTCGTGGTGCGCGGTTGCCCGGTCTTGGCGCCGACGGTGTGCAGCAGCAGGCTGGGCGGCATCCCGGGTATGTGGTGCCCGATCCTGCCGTCGGTCTTGCGGTAGATGGTGTCGTGAACGCGCAGCATCGGAATGAGCACGAATTGCTCAAGCGGAGTCAGATTGCTCATGGCCCTAGTCTGACTGACTCGCGTCGATCCGGGCCATGGCATCCCGAAGGATCCGTGCGGTGGCCTCCCGGTCCGGGTCTCGGCGCAGCAGCATCCCCTTGGCGACCGAGAGCTTGTCGCCGTTGCGCCGCGGCAGCACGTGCAGATGGATGTGCAGCACAGTCTGGAAGGCGGCGGGGCCGTCGTTGATCGCGATGTTCGTCGCGTCGGCCAGTTCCGTGGCGCGGGCGGCTTGGGCGATCCGCTGGCCGATGGTGACCATGTCGGCCAACGTCTGCGGCGCGGTGTCGGTGAGGTCGACGGTGTGTCGTTTGGGGAGCACCAGCGTGTGACCGCGGGTGAACGGGCGAATGTCGAGAATCGCCAGGTAGTCGTCGTCTTCGTAGATCTTGAGGGCCGGGGCCTGCCCGGCGACGATCGCACAGAACACGCAGGACATGTCGCCCACGGTACTGGCCGCCGGGATTCGGAGGATACGCTGCCGCAGTGGACGCTCGCGACGTGGCCTTCGCCGGTGCGGCCGCACAGGCGCGGATGCTGGCCGACGGCGAACTGACCGCTCCGGAGCTGCTCGAAATCTACCTGGAACGGATTGCGCGGCTGGACAGCCAGCTGCGGTGCTATCGCGTGGTGCTGTCCGACAGCGCACGTTACGAGGCCGCCGTGGCGCAGGACCGCCTCGACGCGGGCGAGCGGCTGCCGCTGCTCGGCGTGCCGATCGCGATCAAGGACGATGTCGACGTCGCCGGCGAGGTGACGACGTACGGCAGCGGCGGACACGGCCCCGCGGCGACCTCCGACGCGGAGGCCGTCCGCCGGTTACGCGCCGCCGGCGCGGTCATCATCGGCAAAACCAATGTGCCCGAGCTGATGATGTTTCCGTACACCGAGTCGCTGACGTTCGGGGCCACCCGCAACCCGTGGAACCTCAAGCGCACCCCGGGCGGCAGCAGCGGCGGGAGTGCCGCGGCGGTGGCCGCCGGGCTGGCTCCGCTGGCGCTGGGCTCCGACGGCGGCGGCTCGATTCGCATCCCGGCGACCTGGTGCGGCGTGTTCGGCATCAAACCGCAACGCGATCGGGTGTCTTTGGAGCCGCACGACAACGCGTGGCACGGGCTGAGTGTCAATGGCCCGCTGGCGCGGTCGGTGATGGACGCGGCGCTGTTCCTCGATGCGACGTCGACGGTGCCCGGTCCCGAAGGTGAGTTCGTGGCCGCGGCGGCGCGCGATCCCGGCCGGCTGCGAATCGCCCTGAGCACCAAGGGGCCAACGCCGCTGCCCGTCAGGGTCGGCAGGGCAGAGCTCGCGGCGGTCCACGAGGCCGGTGCGTTGCTGCGCGACCTGGGCCATGAGGTCATCGCCCGTGATCCCGACTATCCGGCGTCGGCCATCGTCACGAACTATCTGCCCCGCTATCTGCGCGGCATCAGCGATGACGCGGACGCGCAGGCTCACCCCGAACGCCTCGAAGCGCGCACCCGCAACCTGGCGCGCGCCGGAGCGTTGTTCTCGGACCGGCGGATGGCCGCTCTTCGCGAAACGGACTCGGCGGTCACCACCCGAATTCAGTCGATCTTCGACGACGTCGACGTCGTCGTCACGCCGGGCAACGCGACGGGCCCGTCCCGCATCGGTGCCTACCAACGCCGCGGTGCGGTGTGGACGCTGCTGGCGGTGGCGCAGCGCGTCCCCTACCAACAGGTCTGGAACCTGACCGGACAGCCCGCCGCGGCCGTGCCGTGGGACTTCGACGGCGACGGCCTGCCGATCGCGGTCCAGCTCGTCGGCCGGCCGTACGACGAAGCGACGCTGCTGTCGCTGTCCGCGCAGATCGAGGCCGCCAGGCCCTGGGCCCATCGGCGACCGCCGGTGTCATGAGCCATCTGACTGGCGCCGACCCGCTTCGCCCGGCTGCGCCGCGCTCGCGATCGGCGCGCCATCTGACTGGCGCCGACCCGCTTCGCCCGGCTGCGCC
>Ga0335076_10003606_pt1 | contig 15577 bp, 12 predicted proteins | sample Lox_Sample_25_FD_206717 | JGI IMG/M metagenome (GOLD analysis project Ga0335076, IMG submission 206717) | Soil microbial communities from Loxahatchee National Wildlife Refuge, Florida, United States - Lox_Sample_2.5 | ecosystem: Environmental > Terrestrial > Soil > Wetlands | place: USA...
CGCCGCTCGGCCTCCGATCCTGCTTGACACTCGCTCCGACCGCAACCTATGGTGTACGGCGGGATGGAGAAGCCCAAGGAGAAGCCCAAGGACTACTATCAGCTCCTCGGCGTTCCCCGCGATGCCAGCCTCACCGCGATCCGTCGCGCGTTCCAGAAGCTGGCCCGCCGGCTGGGGCCCGGGCGCGCTGAGGTCGGCATCGCCGAGCTGCAGGCGGCCTACGACACCCTGAGCGACGCCGAGCGGCGCCGCCGCTACGACGACGAGCTCGGCCGCTCCGGCTCCTCGCTGCTCGACTGGTCCTTCACCAGGCGGCCCGCGGCGGGCGACCTGCGCCGGCCGCTCGCTCCCACGAGCCTCACGGCCGAGATCGTGCTGCGCCCCGAGGAGGCGGTGACCGGCACGGTGCTCTCGCTCGACGTCCCGGTCACGTCCGCGTGCGACGCGTGCTCGGGCACCGGCGGCAGCCTCTTCGACTGCGCGCGCTGCGGCGGCGAGGGGCGCGTGATCCGGCGCATGCCCGTGCCGGTCCACGTGCCGTCGGGTCTGCGCGAGGGCTCGGTCTTCCAGGTGCACACCGACGAGCCGGCCGTGCCGACGATCCTGCTGACCGTCCACCTGCGCCGAATTTAGGCCGATAATCCTCGGCTGAATGAACGCGGACGACATCCGCCGCGTCGCCGCGGAGAGCGCCGCCCTCAAGCAGCGTTTCTTCGCCGAGAGCGCGGAGAAGCTCGTGGAGCTCGGAGGCCGGATGGCGCGGCTGCTGAACGCCGGCGGACGCGTGCTCGCCTTCGGCAACGGCGGCTCGGCCGCCGACGCGCAGCACTTCGTCTCGGAGCTCGTGGGCCGGCTCGCGCGCGAGCGGGCAGGCCTGAGCGCGATCGCGCTCACGACCGACCCGTCGGTGGTGACCGCCGTCGCGAACGACATGGGCTACGCCGCGGTTTTCCGGCGCCAGGTCGAGGCCCACGGCCGCAAGGGCGACTTCGCGCTCGGCATCAGCACGTCGGGCCGCTCGCCGAGCGTGATCGAGGCGCTCCGCTGCGCTCGCTCGCGCGGGCTCGTGACAGTCGGCCTCACGGGCGAGGGCGGCGGCGAGCTCGCGGGGCTCGTCGACCACCTGATCGCCGTACCGCATGCCGACACGCAGCGCGTGCAGGAAGTCCACGGGATGGTGCTCCACGTGCTCGCGCAGGTGATCGAGGAGGCGGCGGAGCCGTCGTGAGTCCGACCCGAAGGCGGCCCCGCGGCCGCTCGCTGCGTCCGCTCGCGCTCGAGGGCGTGCGCACCTACCCGCTCGCCTCGCGCCGGAGCAAGGTGAAAGCGACAGACTTCGCGCGCCCGCACGCGCGCGGCGGCTCGCTCGCGTCGTTCCTCGAGGGGCTGCCGAGGATCCTGGCCGGCGTGACGCTGCGCGAGCTCACGAGCGCCATCCTGCGCGCGCGTGCGCGGCGGCGCCCGATCGTCTGGGGCCTCGGCGCCCACGTGATCAAGGTCGGCCTGAGCCCTCTGCTGATCGACCTGATGGAGCGCGGCTTCGTGACGGGCATCGCCCTCAACGGGGCCGGCATCGTCCACGACTTCGAGCTCGCCGTGGCCGGCGCGACGTCCGAGGACGTGCAGGCGGGCCTCGGCACGGGCGACTTCGGCATGGCGCGCGAGACGGGCGAGGAGCTCGGCCGCGCCGTCGTCGAGGGCGACCGCGACGGGCTCGGCCTCGGCGCCGCGATCGGGCGCTACCTGTCGGAGCGGCGGCCGCGCCCGCGCCACCTGAAGCTCAGCCTGCTGGCCGCCGCGCACCGGCTCGGGCTGCCGGCGACCGTCCACGTCGCCGTCGGCACCGACATCGTCCACGTCCACCCGGCCTGCGACCCGGCGGCCCTCGGCCGGGCGACCCATCTCGACTTTCGGCTGCTGGCCGCCGAAGTGGCGCGCCTCGGCGGAGGCGGCGGCTATCTCAACGTCGGCTCCGCGGTCGTGCTGCCCGAAGTGTTCCTGAAGGCGGTCACGCTCGCGCGCAACCTGGGCCACCCGGTCACGGGCTTCTTCACCGCCAACCTCGATTTCATCCAGTCCTATCGGCCCGGCGTGAACGTCGTCGAGCGGCCGGTGGCCGGGCACGGGCGGGGCTTCCGCCTGACGGGACACCATGAGATCCTCGTACCGCTCGTGGCGGCCGCGCTCAAGGAGCGGGCCGCGGGGCGAGGGAGAGCGCGTTGAAGAGCGAGGGCCGGCTCGAGGAGCGGGATCTCCCGGACCTGGTCCAGGAGCTGGGCCGGGAGCGCTGGACGGGCGCGCTCCGGCTGCAGAAGGACGACCACCGCATCGGCATCGTCGCCGAGGGCGGCCACCTCGTGTTCGCGTCCTCCTCGAACCCCGACTACCGGCTCGGGCCGCGGCTGCTGCGGCGCGGGCTCGTCACGCTCCGGCAGATGGAGGACGCCGGACGCGCGATCTCGCCCAGCAAGCGCTTCGGCACGGTGCTCGTCGAGCAGGGCATCCTCGACTCGAAGGAGCTGGTGCGCGGGGTCGTCGACCAGACGCGCGACATCATCCTGCTCGCGTTCCAGTGGGCGAGCGGCAGCTACAAGCTCGAGGGCGGCGCGCCCGCGGGCGAGGCGATCAAGCTCGACATCAGCACGCCGCAGCTCATCCTCGACGGCATCGCGCAGGTGGAGGCGTGGAGCCGCATCGAGCGCGGCTGCGGCGGCCTCGCGACCCGCTATGCCGTGGTCCCGGGCCGCGAGGCGCTCTTCAACGAGCTCACGCTCGACGTCGACCAGTCGGCGCTCGCCCGCGCCCCGCGCAAGGGACGCGTGGTCGAGGAGCTGTGCGAGGAGTCGGTGCTCAACCACTTCGAGGTCTGCCGCACGCTCTGGGCCTTCCGCGTGATCGGGCTCGTGAAGCGGCTCGAGGAGACGACTCCGCTCGACGAGGACGGGCTCGAGTACGTGCTGCCGGCGGACGGGCACTCGTGACCAAGCCGAGCTTCAAGCTCGGGCTCGTGCAGATGGCGATGTCCGCACGACCGGAGGACAACGTCGCGAAGGCGGTGGAGCGCGTACGCGAAGCGGCCGGGCTCGGCGCCGAGGTCGTGTGCCTGCCCGAGATGTACCGCACGCCCTACTTCTGCCAGAAGGAGGACCACGCCAACTTCGCGCTGGCCGAGACGGTGCCGGGACCGAGCACCGAGGCCCTCGGCAAGGCCGCGAAGCAGGCGGGCGTCGCCGTGATCGTCCCGATCTTCGAGCGGCGCGCGCCCGGCGTCTACCACAACAGCGCGGTGATCCTGGACGCCGACGGCTCGGTCGCCGGCCTCTACCGCAAGATGCACATCCCGGACGACCCGCTGTTCTACGAGAAGTTCTACTTCGCCCCCGGCGACCTCGGCTTCCAGGCCTTCGACGTCAAGCCCGGCCGCATCGGAACGCTGATCTGTTGGGACCAGTGGTACCCCGAGGGCGCGCGGCTCACGGCCTTGCGCGGCGCTGCCGTGCTCTTCTACCCGACCGCGATCGGCTGGCACCCGAGCGAGAAGGCCGAGCACGGCGTGCAGCAGCGCTCGGCCTGGCAGACGATCCAGCGCTCGCACGCGATCGCGAACGGCGTCTACGTCGCGGTCGTGAACCGCGTCGGGCACGAGAAGCCCGAGGGCGGCGACGGCCTCGAGTTCTGGGGCACGAGCTTCCTCGCCGACCCGTTCGGCGTGGTGGTGGCCGAGGCCGCGACCGACCGCGAGCAGATCCTCGTCGGTGAAGTGAGCCTGCCTCGCATCGACGAGGTGCGCACGCACTGGCCGTTCCTGCGCGACCGGCGCATCGACGCCTACGCCGGCATCGAGCGCCGCTTCCTCGACCGGGGATAGCCGGTGGCGAGCCCGGCGCTCGAGCCCGACCGGACGGCGTTCCGCATGCCGGCGGAGTGGGAGCCGCACGAGGCCACCTGGCTCGGCTGGCCGCACAACCTCTCCGACTGGCCGGGCCGCTTCGCGCCGATCCCGTGGGTCTACGGCGAGATCGTGCGGAAGCTCGCCGAGGGCGAGCGCGTGCGGATGCTGGTGCCCACGCGCCTCCACGAGGCCAAGGCGCGGCGGGTCCTCGAGCGCGTGGGCGCGGCGACCGAGCGCGTCGAGTTCTTCCGCTTTCCGAGCGACCGCGGCTGGACGCGCGACTTCGGACCGATCTGCGTGACGCGCGGCCACCCGAAGCCCGAGGTGGCGGTCGCGCGCTTCCGCTTCAGCGGCTGGGCGAAGTATCCGGACCACCGCAAGGACGACGAGATTGCGGAGCGCGCGGCGAAGGCGCTCGGCTTGAGGCTGCGGCGTGCGCTGCACAAGGGCCGGCCGGTCGTGCTCGAGGGCGGTGCGATCGACGTGGACGGCGAGGGCAACCTGCTCACGACCGAGGAGTGCCTGCTCGACCCCTTCGTGCAGGTGCGCAACCCCGGCTTCAAGCGCGGCGACTACGAGGACGTGTTCGCCCGCGAGCTCGGCGCCGCGCACGCGATCTGGCTCGGCAAGGGCATCGCGGGGGACGACACGCACGGCCACGTCGACGATCTGGCGCGCTTCACCGGGCCCGACCAGATCGTGCTCTGCCGCGAGCGCGATCCGAAGGACGCCAACTACCGCGCGCTCGAGGAGAACCGCGAGCGGCTGCAGCAGGCGCGGCTCGCGTCAGGCTCGCGGCCCGAGGTGGTCGAGCTGCCGATGCCGGCGCCCCTCGTCTTCGACGGCCGTCGGCTGCCCGCGAGCTACGCGAACTTCTACGTCGCGAATGCCGCGGTGCTGGTGCCGACCTTCAACGACCCGAACGACCGCGTGGCGCTCGGCGTGCTGGCCGAGCTGTTCCGGGATCGGCCCGTGGTCGGGATCCACGCCGTCGAGCTCGTGTGGGGCCTCGGAACGCTCCACTGTCTGACCCAGCAGATGCCCATGTCAGCGGGGGGTTCGGGGGGTGCTCAAACCCCCCGATAGCCGTCCCATGGCTTCGTTGTCGATTCGTCGTCCGTTCCGATTCGTCCCCGACCGTGTCCGCTACGTCGTCCGTCCGTTTCCGGTTCTTCGGTCCGTTTTCAGCCCCGGCGTCGTAGCGCCCGTGCGGGCTGTCGTACGGGCACGAGCGCCGGGACGGGCGGCAGTCCGAAGATCAGCTGCGCGAGACGGACCAGCACTCTCCTCATGGCCGGATCGTGAAGTACTCGGGCCGTCCGCAGGACCGGCTCTCGCCCTCGATCCGCGGCTCGACGCGCCACTGGCCGAACATCGACGTGAGCGCGATCCCAGACCCGGCTACAGCCAGCCCGGCTTCCAGAGTTCGCGTGGCCTTCTCGTAGCGGACTCCCTGTCGCTCCTTGACCAAGACGCGCGGCATGCCGAGCAGCACCTGGTAGCGCTGCCCGCGCGGGTTGAAGACGTCGAAGAGGAGCGGAGGGGCGTCCTCGTCGTGCGGCTCGACCCGGCCGCGGAACACCACGACCGGGACGACGCCGGCGGAGATGCGGTGGGCCGAGCGGAGCTGGCCGACGTCGTCGAGCGCGTGCACGGTCATGGAGCAGGTCAGCTCGTCGTGCGGGCGGCGCTCGCCGGAATCGTGGCCCGCGGGCGCCGCGAGCGCGAGGGCGAGCAGCAGCATCGACATCACCATTCCTCCTGACTAGTAGGGCACGCGTACGCCGTAGATCGTCCCTGTGGCCGAGCCGACGACCAGGATCGCGTTCGGGCCGTCGAGGCTCGGGGACCCGATCTGCACGTTGTTCTCGAGCGGCAGGCTGGTCGTCAACTGGTTGCTGACGTTGATCTGGACCAGGTTGCCCCCGCTGTCGCCGACGTAGATGAAGTCCGTACCGGGCATCTGGAGGACCATCGAGGGACTGCTGACGGAGACCGGCCAGGAGCCTCCGCACGACGTGAAGCTGGTGCCCGTGTCCTTCAGGCACTGGACCCTGGTGTTCGACGCGAAGTAGATCCGGTTGTCGCGTCGGTCGGGCCACACGAAGCCTTTCACCGGGCCGTCACCGGTCGAGTTCGCGTAGACCGCAGTGCCGGCGAGCAGATCGAGGCCGTTGACCTGGGAGCTGCTGTCGCCCCAGGTCAGGTGATTTCCGCGTAGCACCGGGGACCCGGTCGAGCCCGGAGGCTCGGGCAGCGGGTTGAGGAACGGCGTGGTGAGAACGAGCGCCAGCATCGGCGTGCCCGCCGGACCCAGGTCGAGGCTGAAGAGCGTCGCGCCCGTCGCCTGGGTCAGGAAGTACGCGCGGTTGCTCCCGTAGTCGACCACCGCCTGCCCCATCACGTTGCCCATCGACGGGTGAGAGTAAGTGGCCAGGTTGAGGCCGGTCGCGGGATCGAGCGCGAAGAACGTGTTGGTGGCGCTGGTGTTGGTTCCGACGAGCAGCATGTCGTTGTTGCCCGTGAAGGCCTTGAAGAGGCCGGCCGGCTGCGCCTGGACGCCTCCGGCGGTCGGGAGCTGAGTCGAGCCGAAGGCGGAGCTGCGGGACCACACGATGGTGCCGGTCTTGCCGTCGATCGCGTGAACGCCCCCGTTCTCGGTCCCGAGGAAAACGCGGGTCCGCGAGCCCATCGGGACCACCGCCGAGCGGTTGTCGGTCGGCTTGCCCACGGCCACAGGGTTCCAGCCGGTCGGCCACTCGCCGAGCGGCGCGACTCGACTCATGGCGTGGACGACGCCGTTGCTGTCCGTCGTGTAGATCCCGTCCGCCCCGACGCTCGGCGGAACGACGCTCGCGGCGCCCGTCGCGTAGGCCCATGCGATCTTGCCGGTCGTGTCGATCGGCGTGGCCTTGACGTGAGCTATTTCTGACGAGGGAATGCCTAGGGCGTTGTAGGTGATAACGCTGTAGCAGTGAGGTGTGGCGAGGGGCCGGCTGGCGTGCACGAGCGTCTGAACCGTCCCGGCGGAGCCCGGCGTTATCGGGCTGATCAGGCCCCCGCCAGCGGTATCAGTGTCGCTCAGGGGGAATGCGCAGCCCACGCCCTGCTTCCACGCGACCTTGATGTTGCCCCCCACCAACCCGGACGGCACGCGCCACTGCAGCTTGTTCTGCCCGCTCGCACTCGTGCCCGTGGAGACTGCCGTCAGGAACTGGACGCCCGCGCTCGGGTGGTCGTCGTCGATCAGCGTGACGGTGCCGAGGCCCTTGTCGATCACGCCGCCGCCGGTCGGGAGGCTGAGCTGGACGAAGAAGGCCTCGTCCTGCATCAACGTCGGGCTCCATTCGTCGGTGGTGTCGCCCTGAATCGTGATGGTGATGTTCTGGGTCTGGACGCCGATCCCGAACGACAGGGTGCCGGAGCTCAGGGTGAAGTCTGAGGGCGCGGTGGCGGAGCCCGCGACCAGCATGTAGTTCACCTTGATGATCGTCGGTCCGGGGTTGGGACCCGAGAGTCGAACGGGCACGAGCAATCCCCACGGCCCCGCGCTGCCCTCGAGGGTCCGGACGTCGTCGACCGAGATCGTGATCTGCGCCTGCGCCGCCGCCGCGCAGAGCAGCACCGCCCCCATCAACAGAGCCTGTGTGACCCTCGCCACACCGCGTCGCATCGCCCCTCCTCGGCGCTCCGTCGACAACGCTCCGGTGTTGACCGGAAGCCTGCCTCTGTCGCCGGCGCCTCGACCGCTCCTCGGCCGGATTCGCGTCAGATACCCGGCCCGATGCGAATGAAGCAAACGGAGTGCCGCCCTTCGCGTTCTCATGATCCGGTGCGGTCGACGGAGCGCGGCGCCTCGTGCTGTTCAGTCACACTAAACCATTGAAGACAAGCTGGTTGACTGCCTGGAGCTCGGGTGTCTACCCTCTGTCGGAAATGGCGCTCGAACCCAGGCAGCCGGCTCGAAGCGCGCGGGAGATCGCGATCGGAATCGCCCTCGCCTGCGCCACGACCGTGCTCGTCCTCGGCGGCGCCGAGCTGGTGGCGCGCCTGTTCGAACCTGCGGCCAAGGCGAAGCCCGCGGACTACATCACCGACTGGCAGGATTGGGACGGCGACTTCTACACCGTCAAGTCCACGGCCGTGGGCTGGCCTCCGTGGGAGGACTACAACACCGAGGGATTGCGCGACCGCGAGCACACGCTCCTGAAACGCGCCTCGAGCTGGCGCGTCGCCTGCCTCGGCGACAGCGTGACGCTCGGATACGAGATCCGCCCGGAGCAGGCGTGGCCGCAGGCGCTCGAGGAGCTGGCGGGCGCCGAGGGCCGCGACCTCGACGTCATGAACGTGGCGCTCGGCGGCTGGGCGACGCGGCAGGAGCTGATCGCCTACCGCCGGATCGCTCGCCGCTACCATCCCGACCAGGTTCTCGTCGGGATCTGCCTGAACGACGTCGCGGAGATGCAGAACAACCTCGCGCGCCCGCCGAAGGCGATCGCGGCGCTCTATCGCCGCTCGGCGCTCGTGCGGCGGCTGGTCGGGGCGCAGGAGCGTGAGATCGGTGCGGTCGAGGAGCTGTTCCGAGTGCCCGAAGCCGCGAACGTGCGGCGCGGCTACGAGAGGATGTTCGCGGACCTGCGCACGCTGCGCGACGAAACCACGGCCGACGGCGCGCGCTTCGGGATCGTGGTCTTCCCGTTCCGCTTCCAGGTCGCGGCCGGCGCGCCGCCCCCGCGCGCGCAGGCCGAAATCGCCGAGTTCTGCCGTCGCGAGCGGATCCCGTTCCTCGACGTGCTGCCCGCGCTCGCGCGCCTCGGCGAGGCGGCGTTCCACGACTACGACCACTTCAGCCCGCGCGGGGCGAGGCTGGTGGCGGAGCAGGTGCTCGAGTCGTCGCTGCTGCCGGGGAGCGCCGGCGCGGAAGCCGGCGCGGAAGCCGGCGCCGCGAGCGCTCCCGAGGCCGTCGCGACGGAGGAGGGACCGCCCGACCTGCCGCGGCTGCGTGAGGCGCTCGCGGCTCCGGACGCCGCCCGCCGCCTCGCGGCCGCGCGTGCGCTGTCGACGCTCGGCGAGCAGGCGGCGCCGCTCGCGAACGAGCTCGCGCGCGCGCTCGACGACAAGAGCGGCGAGGTGCGAGGCGCCGCCGCGTGGGCGCTCGGCGAGATCGGCGCTGCCGCCGCTCCGGCCGGCCCCCGGCTCCTCGAGCTGCTTCGCGACGGGGACCCGCGCGTGCGCTCGGGTGCCGCGCACGCTCTCGGAGAGATCGGAGTTCCCTCGGGCTCGGGAATGTCGGAGCTCGTCGCGTGCCTGGCCGACCCGGACGAGCGCGTGCGCTGGCGCGCCGCGGACGCGCTCGGCAAGATCGGCCCCGGCGCGGACGCCGTGGCTCCGCTCGCCGCTCTGGTGCGCGACGTGGCGGGCCCGGGGCGCGCCGAGGCGGCGCAGGCGCTCGGGCGCATCGGGCCGCCCGCGCAAGGCGCGGTCCCCGAGCTGATCGAGGCCGCTTCGGACCCGCGGCTCGAGGTGCGCTCGCGGGCGGTCTGGGCGCTCGGGCGCATCGGGCCGGCGGCGGCTCAGGCGGTGGGCGCGCTGCGCGCGGCCCTCGACGACCCCGAGCTGCGCTGGCGCGCGGCCGACGCGCTCGGCGGCATCGGCCCGCCGGCGGCGGCCGCGGTTCCCGACCTCGTCCGCAGGCTCGACGATCCTTCGAGCAACGTGCGCTGGCGCGTCGCGACCGCGCTCGGCGCGATCGGAGGCCGTCAGGCGCTGCGCGCGCTGGCGGTGGCGGCGGCCGACCCCGCCGAGAACGTGCGGCTCGCGGCCGTGACCGATCTCGTTCAGCTCGGCGCCGAGCGCGCGCTCGCCGAGCCCGCGCTGCTCGTGGCGCTCCACGATCCGGACAGCCGCGTGCGCCGCCAGGCCGTGCGCGGGCTCGGGCGGCTCGGGCGCGTCTCGCCGGCGGCGCGGCGCGGGCTCGAAGGCGCGAGCCACGATCCCGACGAGGCCGTTCGGGAGAAGGCGGCGAGCCTGCTGGCCCGCCAGGGCCTCTAGCGGGCGGCGCGGCGCGCGGCCGGCTTCGGCAGGAGCGGCGCCAGGAAGCGGCCGGTGTAGCTGCCCGCGGCCCGGGCCACCTGCTCCGGCGTGCCCTCGGCCACGATCCGGCCGCCCGCGTCGCCGCCCTCCGGGCCCATGTCGATCACCCAGTCGGCGGTCTTGATCACGTCGAGGTTGTGCTCGATCACGACGACGGAGTTTCCATGGTCGCGCAGGCGATGCAGCACCGTGAGGAGCAGGTCGATGTCGTGGAAGTGCAATCCCGTCGTCGGCTCGTCGAGGATGAAGAGGGTGCGCCCCGTGTCGCGCTTGGAAAGCTCGAGGGAGAGCTTCACGCGCTGCGCCTCGCCGCCCGAGAGCGTCGGCGACGACTGGCCGAGCGCGATGTAGCCGAGGCCCACGTCGGCGAGCGTCTCGAGCGCGCGCCTGATCGTCGGGTGGTTCTTGAAGAGCTGGAGCGCCTCGTCCACCGTGAGGTCGAGCACGTCGGCGACCGACAGGTTGTTGTACTTCACCGCGAGCGTCGCGTCGTTGAAGCGCCGGCCGCGGCACACCTCGCAGGGCACGTAGACGTCCGGCAGGAAGTGCATCTCGACGCGCTTCACGCCGTCGCCCTCGCAGGCCTCGCAGCGGCCGCCCTTGACGTTGAACGAGAAGCGGCCCGGCGTGTAGCCGTGCATGCGCGCCTCGGGCAGCTCGGCGAAGAAGTCGCGGATCAGGTCGAACAGCTTCGTGTACGTGGCCGGGTTCGAGCGCGGCGTGCGGCCGATCGGGCTCTGGTCGATGTCGATCACCTTGTCGATCTCGGAGAGCCCGTCGATCTTGTCGTGCTCGCCCACGAGCACGTCGCTGCCGTGCAGCGCGCGCGCCACGGCCGGGTAGAGGATGTGGTTGACGAGCGTGCTCTTGCCGGCGCCCGAGACGCCGGTGACGCAGACGAAGAGGCCCAGCGGAAAGGACGCGCTCACGTCCTTCAGGTTGTTCTCGCGCGCTCCCCGGACCGAGAGGATGCGGCCGGTGCCCTTCCTGCGCTCCGCGGGGAGGTCGATCGCGAGCTCACCCTTCAGGTAGCGGCCGGTGAGGCTCGTCTTCGACTTCTTGACCTGCTCGGGCGTGCCCGCGGCCACCACCTCGCCGCCGTGCCGGCCGGCGCCCGGGCCGAAATCGATCAGCCAGTCGGCCTCCTCCATCGCCTCGTGGTCGTGCTCGACGACGACGACGGTGTTGCCGATGTCGCGCAGGTGCTTGAGCGCCTCGAGCAGCTTGCGGTTGTCGCGCTGGTGGAGCCCGATCGAGGGCTCGTCGAGCACGTAGACGACGCCGGTGAGCTCCGAGCCGATCTGGCTCGCGAGCCGGATGCGCTGTCCCTCGCCGCCCGAGAGCGTCGGCGCCGCGCGGTCGAGCGTCAGGTAGTTGAGCCCGACGTCGAGCAGGAAGCGCAGCCGCGAGCGGATCTCCTTGAGCAGCTCGCTCGCGATCTTCGCCTCCGAGCCCTGGAGCGCGAGCGTGTCGAAGAAGCAGAACGCGTCCGCGACCGAGAGCGCCGTGATCTCGGCGATCGTGCGGCCGTCGATCTTCACGCCGAGCGCCTCCTTGCGGATGCGGCGGCCGTCGCAGGCCGAGCAGGGCCGCGAGGAGAGGTACTTCTGGTAGTGCTGCCGCATCTCCTCGGACTTCGTCTCGCGCATGCGGCGCAGCATCGAGTTGATCGCGCCCTCGTAGCGCATCTTGAAGGCGCCCGAGCCCCACGAGCTCTTGAGCTTGATGCTCACGCGCTCGTCGCCCGTGCCGTAGAGGATCACGCGGCGCTGCGGCTCGCTGAGCGCCTTCCACGGCTTGTTGAGGTCGATCCCGCGCTCGCGCGCGACCGCGCGCACGATGTCGCTGCCCCAGGTGGTCGCCTCGCCGACGGCGCCGAGCGGCTTGACCGCTCCCTCGTTGACCGAGAGCTCCGGGTTCGGCGCCACGAGCGCGGGGTCCATCTCCATGCGCGTGCCGAGCCCGGAACACTCGGGGCACATGCCGAGCGGCGAGTTGAAGGAGAAGAGCTGCGGCGACGGCTCCGGGAACGAGATCCCGCAGTGGTGGCAGGCGCGGTGCTCGGACAGCACCTGGTCCTTCTGGCCCTCGGCCGCGATCACGACCGTGCCCTCGCCGAGCCGGAGCGCCGTCTCGATCGAGTCGGTGAGCCGCTGCGAGAGCCCCGGCTTGGCGATCAGGCGGTCGACGACGGCGTCGATCGTGTGCTTCTTCTTCTTGTCGAGCCGGACCTCGTCGTCCTCGAGCGAGAGCACGATGCCGTCGAGCCGGACGCGCGCGAAGCCGGCCTTCCGCACCTGCTCGATCACGTCCCGGTGCTCGCCCTTCCTCTCCTTCACGAGCGGCGCCAGCACCAGGAACTTCGTGCCCTCGGCGAGCCGCATCACCTCCTGCACGATCTGCTGCGCCGACTGCTGCGAGACCGGCCGGCCGCAGTTGTGGCAGGTGAGCCGCCCGACGCGCGCCCAGAGCACCCGCAGGTAGTCGTGGATCTCGGTGACGGTGCCGACCGTGGAGCGCGGGTTCGTGCTCGCGGTCTTCTGCTCGATCGAGATCGTGGGGGCGAGGCCCTTGATCGAGTCGTAGAGGGGCTTGTCCATCTGGCCGAGGAACTGGCGCGCGTAGGCCGACAGGCTCTCGATGTAGCGGCGCTGGCCCTCGGCGTACAGCGTGTCGAACGCGAGCGAAGACTTGCCCGAGCCCGAGACGCCGGTGAGGACGACGAGCGCCTTCTTCGGGATCGTGACGGTGATGTTCTTGAGGTTGTGCTGGCGCGCGCCGGTGATGACGATGCGGTCGGGCTCCATGAATGGACCTCGGGCGAAAGGGAAGCGGAAACCTCCATCTTAGGCCCGGAACGCGCCGCGGGTCGAGTGCCTAGCGTCCCGTCGAGCCAAAGCCCCGTGATCCGCGCTCCGTCGTGGCCACCTGGCGGGCGGCCACGAAGCCGACGCGTTCGACGCGTTGCACCAGGAGCTGCGCGATCCGGTCGCCGGGCGCGATCGCGAACGCCTCGTCGCCGTGGTTGACGAGCACCACCTTGACCTCGCCCCGGTAGTCGCTGTCGATCACGCCGGCGAGCGTGTCGATGCCGTGGCGGACCGCGAGACCGCTCCTCGGCCACACGAGCCCGACGTGTCCCGGCGGCAGCTCGAGCCGCACGCCGGTGGCGACGGCCACGCGCGCGCCCGGCGCGATCACGACCGCCTCGCAGGCGCGGAGGTCGGCGCCCGCCGCGGCGGCCGAGCCGTACTCTGGCAGGGCCGCGCCCGCGCCGAGCTGGGTCGGCACCAGGGTCGCGCTGCCGGCTTCGGAGTTCGCGTCGCTCTCGGCCATCGTGATCGGACTCGGGAGGCGCGCGATCGTAGCACCGAGCGCGGGTTATGATCGCGGGATGGGCAAGCCCAATCTGTTCGGCATGGGCAAGACCGCCCTCGCGGAGCTCGTGGCCGAGCGCGGCGAGCCCGCCTTCCGCGCGCGCCAGCTCTACGGCTGGCTCTACGAGCGGCGCGTGCGCGAGACCGGGGCGATGAGCGACCTGCCGCTGTCGCTGCGCGAGTCGCTCGCCGGCGACTTCGAGCTGCGCTGGCCCGCGGTCGAGGAGCGCACGCTGAGCTTCGACGGCACGCGCAAGTACCTGTTCCGCCTCGACGACGGCGCGACGGTCGAGGCCGTCTACATCCCCGAGGACGCTCGCCGCACGATCTGCATCTCGACCCAGGCCGGCTGTCCGCTGAAGTGCGCGTTCTGCCTCACGGGCATCGCCGGCTACAAGCGCAACCTGAAGCCGTGGGAGATCCTCGGCCAGGTGGCGACCGTGATGCAGGAGCATCCGGTCGGCGAGACGCACCCGCACCGCCGAGGCGACGACCCGTTCCCGTGGAACATCGTGATGATGGGGATGGGAGAGCCGCTCCTCAACTACGACGCGACGGTCCACGCGCTGCGGATGCTGATGGACGAGGACGGCTTCGGCGTGCCGCCGCGCAAGCTCACGCTCTCGACGGTCGGGATCCTGCCCGCGCTCGAGAAGCTCGCGAGCGAGCCTTTGCGCCCGAACCTCGCGATCAGCCTGCACGCGCCCGATCCGGGCCTGCGCCGCGCTCTGATGCCGATCGAGGAGAAGTACTCCTTCGACGCCGTGGTCGACGCGGCACTGCGCTACCCGATTCCCCGCGGCGGCCGCGTGACCTTCGAGTACGTGCTGCTCGGCGGCGTCAACGACTCGCCGGCGCACGCGCGCGAGCTGGCGCGGCGGCTCGCTGGCCGGCGCGTGAAGGTGAACCTGATCCCGCTCAACCCCGCGCCGGAGATCCCGTTCAAGGCGCCCCAGCCGGAGGCCGTGGAAGCGTTCTGCGCGGTGCTCGCGGACGCAGACGTGCCCGTCTCGGTGCGGCGTCCACGCGGACGCGACATCCTGGCGGCCTGCGGCCAGCTCCATCTCAAGCAGGGCGCCGGCGCGCCCGTCCCCGCACGGCCCTGACCCGCCCCGACCTGCAACCTTCGCGCTTCGCCGCGGGTCTCGCGCTCCTGGGCGCTGTGCTGCTCCTGGTGCTCGTGCCGCACCTCGGGCAAGCACCGCTCGAACGGGCGGAGATCTACTTCCTCGACGCGGCTCGAGGCATGCTCGAGAGCGGGGACTTCTTGGTCCCGAACTACCAGGGCAAGCCCTTCTTCGACAAGCCGATCCTGACCTACTGGCTGATGGCCGCGGCGATGAGGCTCGGCGGCGGCGGCGCGGGGGCGGCCCGGCTCGTCCCCGTGCTCTCCGCGATCGGGCTCGTGCTGGCGAGCGCCTGGCTCGGCCGGCTGCTCTTCGACCGCCGCACGGCGCTCGCGAGCGCCGTCGTGCTCGCGTCCACGCTCGCGTTCGTCACTTTCGCGCGCGTGGCGATGTCCGACATGCTGCTCGCGTGCTGGTCGACGCTCGCGGTTGCGCTCGCCGTGCGCGCGTCGCGTCCGCCCGCGCCCGCGTTCGTGATACCGCTGCTGGGCGCCGTGCTCGGGCTCGGCTTCGCCACCAAGGGTCCGATCGCGCTCGTGGTCCCCGGACTCGCGATCCTGCTGCTGCTCCATGCCCGCCGCGGCCAGCCGCTGCCCGGCGGCCTCCCGGCCCTGGCGGCCGGCGCTCTCGCGTGCGCGGTGCTCGGCCTCGGCTGGTTCGCGCTCGTCTACCGCCGCCTCGGGAGCGAGCCGCTCGTCCACTTCTTCTGGCGCGAGAACCTCGAGCGCTTCGCCGCCGAGACCTACGACATCGGCCGGCCGGCCTGGTTCTACCTGCCCGCGTACCTGGCGGAAGGCCTTCCCTGGTCGCCGTTCCTGCCGCTGGCGCTCGCGCGGCTGCTCGGCTCGGCGGACCTCGACGAGCGGCGCGGCGCGCGATTCCTCGCGGTCTGGCCGGCGCTCGTGCTGGTTCCGCTCTGTCTCTCGCGCGGCAAGATCGACTACTACCTGCTGCCGATCTACCCGGCGATCTCGCTGCTGGTGGGCCGCTACCTGGCCGCCGTCGAGTGGCTCCGCCTCGATCGCGCGTGGGTGCGCGTGGTGCTGGTGGCGCTGGCTGCGGCGCTCGCGCTCGTCCTGCTGCGGCCG
>Ga0335076_10003607_pt1 | contig 15577 bp, 11 predicted proteins | sample Lox_Sample_25_FD_206717 | JGI IMG/M metagenome (GOLD analysis project Ga0335076, IMG submission 206717) | Soil microbial communities from Loxahatchee National Wildlife Refuge, Florida, United States - Lox_Sample_2.5 | ecosystem: Environmental > Terrestrial > Soil > Wetlands | place: USA...
AACGAGCGGTCCCCGTTGGAGAGATAACTAATGGTTCCCGCTGAGCCGTTTGAGAAACGGAGTGCGGCAATGACATTGTCGCCGCTATAGCGGCTGGAACTGGCGAGCGAGCGGGCTTCGACGTCAATGATGGGTGATCCAGCCAGGAACATCAGAAGGTCTACGAAATGGCACATCTCGCCCAGAATCCTGCCGCCTCCCTGCTCACGATCGTTCACCCAATGCTCTGGCGGCAAGAACCCGGCATTGATGCGGTAGTGCAGGGCCATCGGCTCGGCGATCGGAGAAAGAAACTTCTTCAGTTGAGCTGTCATCGCCGCGAAGCGACGATTGAATCCAACCATCAAAGCTGGACGTTTTGCAGGAGCAATGCCGAGGTAGGCACTGATGATTGCGCGTAGTTCCTGCTCTGACAAGCAGAGAGGCTTTTCGCAAAAAACGTGCTTCCCTGGTTGTAGCACAGCGACCACTTGCTTCGCGTGTAGATGATGGCGGGTTGCGATGACAACGGTATTGACGTCGGAATCATGAATAATCTGAGATTCATCGGTCGTGCAGTTGCGAAAGCCGAACTTGTCAGCAGCATGCTTGGCATGAGCGCCGTTGGCAGCGCAGACCGAGACGAGCGTTGCGCCTGTGGACTTTTTCAAAGCTGGTATGAGCGTACCTGAGGCGAAAACTCCCGCCCCCAGCACGCCCACGGACACTTGAGCCGAGATGGCGCCAGGTTTTACAGCGCGATCGCGAACTAGCGACAGGGTCTGGGTAGAGTCTCCGGTGAAAGGATACTGAATCACGACACCGAGAAACCGTTCTGCAGACCCGCCTGTAATCAAGTCGTAAGCATCACGGGCGCGCCCGACTGGAAAACGGTGTGTAATCAGAGATGCGACATTGAGTCTTTTGTCAGCTAACAACCGCAAGAACGCTTCCATATTGCGCGTCTCGGTCCAACGCACATAGCCGATTGGATAATCCCGTCCTTTTTGCTCGTATGCCGCGTCATAGCGGCCTGGGCCGTAGGAACGAGAAACGCGAAAGTCCAATTCTTTTTCGTAGTAGGCTTTGCGCTCGATGTCGATACCTACTGTTCCAACAGCTGCGACAATGGCCCGGTCGCGGGCAACCGCCCCGGCTAGATTGACTGGCCCGCTGCTCGGCGTCTCCGCTGCAATGAGGACGGAATCCACACCTAGCCCTAGGGAAGCTTCCGCGCATAAATCTTGAAATGCGGACTCAGAGGTGGCGACTGCATCAACGCCCAACTGCAACGCCAGATCTGCGCGCGATGGATCGATGTCCATGCCGAAGGCGCGGCATCCTGCAGCCTTCAAGAGTTGCACCGTTAGTTGGCCCAGCAAACCGAGCCCAATGACCGCGACGATGTCACCGAGTTTGACTTCCGCTGTGCGGATTCCGTGAAGGGCCACGGCGCCCAGCGTGGCGAAAGCGGCTTCGTCGAAAGATACCTCGTCGCCAACCAGGGGATCGCGTGGCGGGATGCGCGCTGCTAGTAGCCGAGGCACGCATGCAATCTCCGCGTGAACTGCATATCCGGCACCGGCACACGCGACACGATCGCCGGGTTGCATGTCCGTAATGCCTTCGCCAACCTCGATGATCGTTCCGGCGCTGCTATAACCAGGGCTCTGCGGCTGATCGAGGCGGCTGCGCACGGCCTGGATAGCCGAGAAGAGTCCGTCGCGCCGAACTTTGCTGATGACCTCGCGTACGAGATCCGGACGCGAACTGGCTTTCTGCAGCAAATTCTTGCGGGCAAATTCTGAGGATGCTCGTTCCGTGCCTGCCGAGACGACCGACGCAGCAATGCGTACCAGGACGCAGCCGGGTAGAAGTTGCGGCGCCGGCACGTCCTCAACGACAACTTCACCGGTTCTTGCGCGCTGTAGCACTTGCTTCAACGATTTACCTGTTCCATTTCCCTGGTCTGTCGCGACTTCAGACGCGACAGCACTGCCCGGAACTTTCCATTCGGAGCCCGCTCGATCTCCGGCACGTATTCGAATCGAACTGTCAGGCGGGGGCTGATCCATATGCCGATCTCGCGGCGAATTTCACGTTCGTCGCCGCTATCGTATTCAGGCCGCCGAACTATCCGTACCAGAATGTTTTCCAACTCTTCCTGGACGACCTGAGCTTCCTTCACATGAAGAGCGTCTTTAAAAACATAATCGAAGCGCATGATCCGCCGGCCTTCCGGCGTCACGACGTAATCGTCTTGCCGCCCTTCAATGCGCAGGATTACTGGTGATGCGCGCCCGCACCCGCAACGCTTTCCATCATCCTGCCAGACGCCAGTATCGCCTACTTCATAGCGAATAAAGGGAAATGCGTCATTCGAGAATCCTGTACAAAGAATCGACTTTGCAGGATTGCCCGGCTGGAGCTCGACGCCTTCAATGATCCCAAACTCGGCGTCTTCATGGTAAACGAATTCAGGACAATGCGAAGCGTTCCCGCAACCCTCGGAACAGCCGTACTGATCGGTGAGAACCGCTCCGGTGAAAGCCTGAATGTCGCGCCGCTGGAACTCGAGCACGTTTTCTGCGCCGGTAAAGATTGCTCGTGGAGATGATTTCAGCGTGAGGCCCGCCTCTCTCGCGTTGAGTGCGAGCATGTGAATGATTGAGGGGTACCCGGAATAGAAGTCGAAATTTTGCGAGTTCAGAAAATCAACCACGGAGCTGATCTTTGATGGCGTCAGGTGATGCATGGTCACGAGTGCCTGATGCATGGGACGATTCCAACGCCAATATGGAGGAGCCTGTTGGTCGAGCGGAACGACGCGCTTACCAGTGAAGTTCGCATGCCAGGCACCGGGGCCAACCCCGAATCGAAGCCGATGACGCCACCACACGGCCCACTGAAAAGCGATCGCCGCCTTCGTGCTGTAAAAATGTAGCGCCTTACCCGTGGTTCCGCTGGTGTGGCGAAAGACCAGTTCGCCACGGGAAGCCTGCTGCGAGACGAGGCGATCGAAATTTTGACGAACATCCTCCTTGGTGAGGACGGGCAACTTCCTAAGATCTTCGCGACAGCGAATGTCCAGCGGCGAAATCTTCACAGCCTGCCAACGTTCTCTGTAGTAAGGAACGTTGTCATACGCATGACGAACGAGCGCCCGCAGCTTTTCGTTCCGATACGCTTCGATTTCCGAGGCGCTCCAATGGTCCGAGTCCATCAGCTCTTGCAGACGCTGATCGAAAGTGGGGCCAAATCGAGTTCTCGCCTCCTTCATCCCGTAGTACCAGCAAGCTGCGTTTTGCAAAAAGACCGGCAGCCGCGGATAAACTTGCTCGGCCAACATTGACTCGCTCATAGCCGCACTGCCTCAATCGGTTTCTGTGGTCCGATTTCCGCGGAGCCGAGCCGCTCAATGTGCCCCTTCCAACCAAAATGGGGCTCGAAATGGAAGGTGTCGGAATCGAGGATGTCCAGCAGAGGAAGATTCCAGCGCGCGTCACTGCTTACGACCCGGATGTCCTGCAGGCTATGTGCAGAGAGCGGATACCGCTGGCACTGGAAGGAGCGCGCGACGACCGGGATCTTCTCTGGATCGAACCCCATGAGATAGGCGCATGCTGCGTCCACAGAGGGCGGATGAACTCCGAACAGGACGACACCCGCCGCGTACGGATCTGGATTCAGCGGGCCGCTTCCCTGGCCCGCGACGACTCCGTCGACCAGAACATAGTGACGCTTGCGATTTTCGAGTCGCGGTTCGCGAAACGAACCGTCGGAATTTCCATACGAGACGATCTTGTTCAGATCGAGACACATGCGCCAGATCGTATCGTTGCCATACCAATTGCCACTGCGAATCGTACGCTCCGTATCGCCAAACACTGGCTTTCCAACGCTGCGAGCAAACTGATGAACCCACGGTCCAAGCATCGGGACGCGATGCGACAATCCACGTACGGCAGCAGCCGCTCTTCGTTCTGTCCGGTGCTTGAGGCCAGGATTCGGATGTTCATCGCCGCCTTGGGATGGATTTCCTTCGGTGTGGTGGGGCAGCCAGTTCTTGTCCGCATTAACCCCAACGAGATTCTTAAGGCTCGCCGTAATTCCCGCTTTCTTATGAGACTTCAGCTTCGGCAGGCTGAAAATGACATCGCACTTAATGGCGCAGCCTGCGATAAGGTACTGGTGGCGCCCATTGCTGTGATGTCGATTCACCACGCCGGCGTCGTAGTCTGCGCCATAGTAGTGTCCTGCGCCCCGGTGATTCACAAATTCGCTGGCCTGCCCCAGATCGAAAGAAACGGAACCGTACGCATTCTCAGGAAGCTTTCGCCTCTCGACAACGACATCACCACGGGTGGTCCATTCTTCCTGGCGTAAATCGATCACTTCGAAGCTGCGATTCTTGGCGCGGTAAAAGTCACGAATCGAGTCGAGCCCAAGCAACCGCACAATTTCCGAAAACGATGCATCCGTCTGCGGTGCATCCGCAAGGATGATCTTGCCCTGATATCCGATTGCCTTCCAGATATAGTCGGCGACGGCGCGAATCACGCTGCCATGCGTCATGACATAGCGCCAGCCCTGCGGATCGCGCGGATGGTGATGATGCACGAGATTCGGCTTGAGGAGAACAGTCTCACCCGGATGAATCAACTCCCCTAACGGATTCCAGTCAGGCGATTCGAGGTGCGCAGCGTCGAGGCAAGCAAGGCGAAAGCATTCTCGGACCCCCCGGTACGCTGGATTGGGTTCGTCAGCGACATGGGTGAAGACATATTCTGGATAAGCTTGATCCGGAGAAAATGGCGCGTGGCGGGAATACTCGCGGAGTTCACCGCGCCAGGCGATCACGGTATTCTCCCGCAAACGAGTCATTTCCCAATCTCACTCGAGATTCGGGCATGTTCGCTCTCTTGTGCCCGCTTCAGTTCGTAGATTTTCGACTTCACATGAAAAACCTGTACCGCCTGAAGACCACAATAGATCAGGCCCGGAATGCCATCCAGGAAGCCGAGACTCAACACGTATCGGAAGAAGAAAAATAGCAGCGGCGCACCGGGAATGCGCAGAAAGTTCTTCTTCAGCCATCGGCGCCGTTGCGCTTGCGTGCCGAAAAGTGACGGCTCGTGTTGACCGTATGGTTCCTGCTGCATCCACACTTTCGCTTCCCAGTTCGAATATTCGTCGTGTTTCTGGATGTAGCGTGATAGGGATTCAACGTTGCGGTGAATCAGCGAGTTTTTCAGCTTCGCCTTCGCGCCTTCAACGTAAACGTGCTCGTGCACTTCCATGTCGGCCATCGAGGTGTCCTGGTCTTTGAGACGACATTCGTAGCCGCCCTTGCCGCGTCGAATGAGCGACAATTTCCAGAACCCCGCACCACCGTGGCGCAGCACGCGATCAAGAAAATACATTTGCAATGAAATGTAATAGCCGTTCATGGCGGGATTCGTGATCGCCCGGCGGATCTCCGCAGCCAGTTCAGGCGTCATAGCTTCATCGGCGTCTACAAAGAAAATCCAGTCGTACGCCAGCGGAAGCGTCTCTATCGCCCATTGCCGCTTCTTCGGCCATCCACCTCGATAGTGAAATTGGACGACTTTGGCGCCATAGTTCCGTGCGATCTCTGGAGTCTCGTCCGTGCTCTGCGAATCGATAACGTAAACTTCTCCCGCTTCCCGCAGTGAAGCGAGGCAAGCCGGCAGATTTTTCGCCTCGTTGCGGGCTGCCACGATGACGCTGATCGGCAACTTGCCCGTCTGAGTCTCTATACGGTCCTCTCGAACGTCATCGATTTTTGGCATACATCAGTTCACGGATTGCAGGTGCATCTCACACCAACGTTGCAGCACATAGAGCGACCAGGGCCGGGTCCAGGAAACTGTGCCCCGCAGGAAGTCGCGCCAGACTTGCTCCACCTGCCGTGGATCAAGCAAAGACCCAAGTGCTCCAGCCGCCACATGTTTTTCACAGAGAACCGATTCCATTTCCGAGCGCAAATCCTGACGCAGCCAGTGCTCAAAGGGCAGAGTGAATCCGCGCTTGGGACGGTGCACGATCGTTTCTGGCAAAGGTCCGGCAAGCGATTCGACCAACAGTTTTTTGGGCGTGCCGTCAACCTTCCACGCACCCGGGAGCGCAAGAATAGTTTTTGCCAATTGATGATCGACAAGAGGAACCCGCACTTCCAGGCCCTGCGACATGCTCATGAAGTCCGCGTCGCGCAACAGTGTATTGAGCATATAACAGCGCATCTCGAGATAGGAAACGCGATTCACAGGATCCAGGCTGCGCGAAAGACGAAGATCTTGGCACTGTGAAGCGGTGGCCGTCTCGATGCCGATCTCCTCTGGCCGGGCAAAGAGAAGATCGCGCTGGTCGGGGGTGAACAGCATTCGAGTCACGAAATACGGATGAAGCGCTCGGCCATTCGCTCGAGCCAGCAAGGCTAGCTTTCGATTCTGATCGCTTTCTGGGGCGACCGAGGCGAATGCTGATGCGAACGAGGCACGGATTCTGACAGGAACGCGCTTCCAAAAATGGCCGATTCTCTCAGCGCGCGGCACCGTCCGGAAGCTGGAATAGCCTGCGAACACTTCGTCGCCACCCAAACCCGAAAGAGCAACTTTCACCCCAGCTGCCCGGGTTTCGCGAGAAACGAAATACGTGTTGATGCCATCCATCGTGGGCAGGTCCATGGCGGCAAGAGCCCCAGGAATGGCCGCCAGCACGTCACTCTGTGAAACGTTGATTTCGTGATGATCTGTACGAAACTCGTGTGCGATAGCGCGGGAGTGCTCAGCCTCTGAAAAGTCAGCCTCACGAAAGACGAGCGAAAACGTACTTGGCCTCACGCCGCCGCCACTCAAGATGCTTACGAGCACGCTGGAATCGATGCCGCCGGAGAGAAAGATACCAACGGGCACGTCGCTCACCAGTTGCTGACGCACTGCATCTTCCAGCAGTGGCTTCAGTTTGCCAACTTCTTCTTCCTGATCGCCTTCACACAGACCGTCGCAACAGCACTCGTCCAGAAGGCTCCAATACGGGGTGATCTGGCTATTCCCATCACGCCAGGTAAGCATATGGCCCGCCGGCAATGCACGAACACCGTCAATCAAAGTCAACGGGTCATAGGCAGAGCCGTAGGTCAGAAAATTGACAAGTCCTGAGGGATCGATTCTTCGTGGCAAGAGTCCGGTCCCAAGCAGGGTTCGAACTTCCGAGGCAAAAAGCAGGTGAGATCCGGCATGGGCGTAGTAAAGCGGCTTAATGCCCATCGGGTCGCGCGCCAGCAGGAGCTGGCCATTTCGCTGATCCCAGATGGCCAAGGCAAACATTCCCCGAAATCTCGCGAAACAATCCCGGCCCCAGCGGCCATAAGCCTTAAGCGCGACTTCGGTATCGGATTGACTGACGAACGGTACTCCGAGTCGCTGGAGTTCAGTCCTTACGTCACGGAAGTTGTAAATCTCACCGTTATAAACAATCCAGTTCCCCGTTTCCCGATCGTGCATGGGCTGATGCGCAAGCGGCGAAAGATCGAGAATCGCCAGTCGGCGGTTCCCCAGCCCCACCTCCAGGCCGCCAGATTCACGTAGAACTACAGTGCCGGAGTCATCGGGTCCGCGATGAGCCAGCGATTTCGTAGCGCGCTCGACGACGTCCTCAGACACGGGAGCGTTCTTGCCGACAATTCCGAATATGCCGCACATTCTGTTACACGATTTAATACCAGTGAACTGTCGCTCGCAACAAGCTTGACGACTGTGGAAACTGACGCATAGCGTTCGCGTTCGGACCAAGATCTGTTGCTCCGCCGGAGATTCTGTTGTATCGTGCGACTTACTAATCTTGCAGGCTAGAGCGGTACTCTTTTGGCCGTCTGACGATTCCGCGTCAGGGCTGAAACGCCGCTTCAGCCAACGGTTTGCATGCCCATCTCCGCCAACGTTGTTTTAGGCAATGGAGTTCAGATCTTCCAGCCAGACCTGGTGAATCTCTACGGTTGCACGGTCGGCGACGACACCAAAATCGGGGCGTTCGTCGAAGTTCAAAAGAACGCCGTCATCGGGCGACGGTGCAAAATCTCATCGCACACGTTCGTTTGCGAAGGGGTAGAGATTGAGGACGACGTTTTTGTCGGGCATGGCGTGATGTTCACCAACGATCTCTATCCCCGAGCCAGCCAGAACGGACGACTCCTAACGGACACAGACTGGCAAGTGGTTCCCACGCTGGTAAAGCGGGGAGCATCGATCGGAAGTGGTGCCGTTATATTAGCGGGTGTGACCATCGGGGAAGGCGCCATGGTCGGCGCAGGCGCCGTGGTTACGCGAAACGTGCCCGATCGGCAGATTGTAAAGGGTGTTCCGGCCAGATTGGGGCGCGAAGTTCCGGTAGAGCGAACTACCGGCTGAATCACTCATCAGGAGGAAGCTTGATCAGAGTTGGCGTCATCGGTTACGGATATTGGGGGCCAAACCTCGTCCGGAATTTCTTTGAGACGCAGGGCGCGGAAGTCTGCTCGGTGAGTGATTTGCGGCCAGACCGTCTCTCGCAAGTCTGCGGTCGCTATCCGACCATTCATACCTCCCAGAACTTCCGCGACTTGATCGAAGACCCAGGAATCGATGCGGTCGCGATTGCGACTCCGGTTTCGACTCACTACGAGATCGCTCATCGGGCCTTGCAGGAAGGCAAGCATGTGCTGGTCGAGAAGCCCTTGGCGTCGAATACCGATCAGGTCCAGCGGCTCATGGACTTAGCGCGCAGGCAAAACCGGGTGCTGATGGTGGATCACACGTTCGTCTACACCGGCGCAGTGCGGAAAATACGTGAACTCGTCGACAGTGGCACCCTGGGCGAGGTTTATTACTACGATTCTGTGCGCATCAACCTCGGCCTGTTCCAGCACGATGTGAATGTGCTTTGGGACTTGGCCGTCCATGACCTATCCATCATGGACTACGTGCTACCCTTCCGCCCCTGCGCGGTTTCGGCGACTGGACTCAGCCACGTTCCCGGGGGGACCGAGAACATTGCCTACTTGACACTCTTCTTTGAGGGCAGTCTGATCGCGCATATTCACGCGAACTGGCTGGCACCGGTAAAGTTGCGTCGTACGTTGATCGGTGCAAGCCGTAAGATGATTGTGTACGACGATCTTGATCAGGCTGAAAAGGTGAAGGTCTACGATAAAGGCATCACCCTCAACAGCCAGCAGAACCCGGAAAAGCTGTACCAGGCGCTCGTGGGTTATCGCACCGGCGACATGCTGGCTCCGCAGATTGACGGAACCGAGGCGCTGCGGCTTGAAGTTGAGCATTTCATTCGCTGCATCGAGCAAAGTGAGGAGCCAGTCACCGGTGGTAGCGCGGGCCTTCGTGTGGTAGAGATTTTGCAGGCGGCATCGCAATCCATGATGCAGCGCGGTCGGCCGGTGGAATTACGGTTGAGCCCACTCGAAGCAACTGCCTAGCCAGGCAGCTATCAGGACATCGATGAGCAATGTCAAAGTTCCATACCTCGATCTGAAAGCGCAGTACGCTGGCATCAAATCTGAAATCAATGATGCCCTCGCGCGGGTGCTGGATAGTTGCCAGTTCGTGCTCGGGCCGGAAGTCGCTGCCTTCGAGCAGGAATTTGCCGCTTATTGCGGAACGTCGGAATGCATCGCCGTAAATTCCGGCACCAGCGCACTGCATTTGGCTTTGCTGGCCGCGGGTGTTGGCCAGGGCGATGAAGTCGTCACCGTTCCCTTCACCTTTGTCGCAAGCGTCTCGTCAATCTTGTACGCGGGCGGTCGACCTGTACTGGTAGACATTGATCCTCGCTCGTTCACCATGGATCCTGCGGCGGTTGAAGCTGCGATCACGCCTCGTACAAAGGCAATCATGCCCGTGCACCTCTACGGCCAGGCCGCCGATATGGATCCCATCATGGAAATCGCCCGGAGCCGTGGACTTGTTGTGATTGAAGATGCTGCCCAGGCTCATGGAGCGAAATACAAGGGCCGGCCAGTTGGCAGCATCGGCGATATAGCGTGCTTCAGCTTCTATCCGGGAAAGAATCTGGGAGCATACGGTGAAGGCGGAGCGGTGACGACAAACAATGCCCACTACGCCCACACAGTTCGCATGCTGCGGGATTGGGGTCAGGATCGCAAATACCACCACCAGCTGCGCGGGTTCAATTATCGGATGGAAGGATTCCAGGGAGCGATTCTGCGAGTAAAGCTGCGTCATTTAGAAGACTGGACCCGGGCTCGCCGGTCGGTCGCGGCCAGGTATAACGAACTTCTCGCTGATTCAGGAGCCGATCTGCCGCGCGAGATGCCTTGGGGAAAGCACGTCTATCACGTCTATACTCTCCGAACAGACGACCGCGACGGCTTGCAGTCCGCACTCAATGCCGCAGGCATTCAGACGGGTATTCACTATCCAGTCCCGGTGCACCTGCAACCGGCCTATGCTGACTTGGGCTTCGCACAGGGCTCGTTCCCTCAGGCGGAGCAAGTCGCAAAACAGGTTCTTTCTGTCCCTATTTATCCCGAGCTTTCATTCGAGGCTGTCGCGGAAGTTGCTCGAGTCGTGCGCAACTATATCGGCAATCACGCGCAAGTTACCGTTTCCCGTTGACACGTATTTCTGATCATCTCGTTTACACTACCTCGATACCGGCCAGTTTCATGGGTTGGAGTTTGCCGTGACTGAAAAGAAGATACAGCCGACGCTCTCCATTGTCGTCCCTCTATTCAACGAAGAGGCTGTGATCCCTATTCTCGTCGCTCGACTGCGCTCGTTTATGGAGCGCCTTACGCCTCTTGTCGCGGAGATAATCCTGATCGACGACCACTCAACCGACCGGTCGCCGGATCTCTTCAAAGAAGTGAGCCGGAGCGATGCGCGCTTTCGCTACGCGCGCCTCGCGAAAAACAGCGGGAGTCACCTGGCTATCATGGCTGGGCTGGCTCAAGCGCGAGGAGAATGCGCCGTCTTTCTGGCCGCCGATCTCCAAGATCCGCCAGAACTCATCCTGCAGATGCTTGACCTCTGGCGCGCTGGCCACCACGTCGTTTGGGCTGTGCGTGAAGAACGGGAAGGAGTTTCGTGGATCGACATCTTCCTCGCAAATACTTTTTACCGATTGCTCAACCTGTTAGGGGAGGTGAATCTTCCTCCGCGCGGATCGGACTTTGCCCTTCTCGACCGAAAGGTCGTTGAGGCCTTGCTGCAGTCGGCCGGCAGCGATCCCAGCATCGGCGGCGAGATTGCCCGATTAGGATTCTCGGCAACCCAGGTTTCCTACACGAAGGAGAAGCGTGCTGCCGGAAGCACGAAATGGACGCTCAAGAAAAAACTGAAGGCCTTCGCAGACGCCTTTGTGTCGTTCTCTTATGCTCCGTTGCGGGCGATGTCGTATATGGGAATGGTTTTCAGCTTGCTGGGATTCCTGTATGCGATTCTCGTGATCGCATTGCGGCTGACCGCTAAAACTCCCGTGCAAGGCTGGTCATCGTTGATTGTGGTCGTGCTTGTGCTCGGCGGCGTGCAGATGATGATGCTGGGAGTCCTCGGCGAGTACTTGTGGAGAACGCTTGAGGCAGCACGGCATCGGCCCACGTACTTTCTGGAAGAGACCTCGGAAGCTGACGCCCCTGCCGAAACTCAGGCTCAGCCAATGGAGAGGCGCTTTGGGACGTAGGCTGCGATTGCACTCTGCTATCGCGGGGCTTCTGTTTAGCCTGGGATGTTTTGCTCTTGTTCTGCGGCAAGTCGACCTCAGAGAGTCCTGGAATGCCTTGGGGCGGTTGAATGGTCCCTTCATTCTTATTCCGGTTGCGATTTTGTTCCTCAATTTGCCCTTGCGCGCCTGGCGATGGCAATTGATTTTCCCGGCCTCGTCTCGCCCCGCTTTCGCCTCTTGCCTCACCGTGCTGGGCATTGGGAACATGGCAAACTTCCTGCTTCCGGGTCGGGCCGGCGACCTTGCCCGATGCCTTCTGCTCAACGAGTCCACAACGATTCACGACAGCAGCCGCATCCTCGCCACACTCGCAGTCGAGAAGCTTCTTGATGGCTTCGCCCTGATCGGTATGATTCTGCTTGCAGTCTGGTTTCTTCATCCTCCCTCCTGGGTGTTTGCCTTGCTGCGCATCGCGACCCTCATTTTTGGCGGCGCGATGATCCTGATCGCGATTCTGCGCTATCAGACCCGGCGTCTCATTGATTACCTTCGCAGCGGATTCCGCCGCGTTCGACTTTCAGCTGTCGAGGCAACGTTTGACGGCGCACTTACGTCGTTCGCCGACGGACTTGCGGCGATAGGTTCTCTGTCTCAGATTCTGAGCTTGCTCTTGTTGACCGCGATGATCTGGTCTGTGGAAGCCACTCTGATTTGGGGATTGGCGCGCTCCCTGGGGCTCGCAATTTCGATAAAGTCGACGGTTGTCGCTTCAGCCGTGCTCGGTCTCGGACTGATGATACCGGCTGCGCCCGGCGGACTCGGCACCTATGAACTGCTGGGCACAGAGGCTTTCAAGCTCACCGGAATCGCCGCGAGCGTAGGTCTAGCGGTTACGCTTGGTGTCCATGCTTGGGTTTTTGCGAGCAATATCGCCGTCGGGATTTGCCTTCTCGCCGTCAAGGGAGGCAGCCTGGCGCAATTGCGGCACCGGCTCGCGGTGAATGCGGACCCTGAGTCCCCGGCGCAGCCATCATCGAATCCAGCAACTTGGTAGAATCGAGCTTTCAGTTCAGCAATCTTTTTGGGGAAATTTCTTTGCGTCTGGCTCTAGTCACTGGCGGCGCGGGTTTCATCGGCTCGGAATTGGTGCGCCAACTCGCAGAGCGCGGATTCCGCGTCCGCGTGGTCGACAATCTCGTCAACGGGAAGCGGGAGAATCTTGACGGCGTCTTAGGTGCAGACGTCGAGCTCGCAATCGGCGACGTGCGCGACGCTGCCTGGATGACGAAACAATTGCCGGATGTCGATATTGTGTTTCATCTGGCTTGCCTGGGGGTCCGCCACTCAATTCACTCACCCGTGGAAAACCACGAAGTGAATGCCTCGGCGTCACTTCGCCTGCTGCAGGCAGCTCGTGCTGCGAACGTAAACCGATTTGTTTACATCTCGAGTTCCGAGGTCTACGGCACGGCGCGAACCGTACCGATTTCCGAGGAACATCCAACTTTGCCGATGACGGTTTACGGGGCATCGAAGCTTGCCGGTGAATGTTATACCCGCGCATTTTGGCAGACCTACCGTTATCCCACGGTGGTGGTTCGACCCTTTAACTCGTACGGGCCCAGGTGTCACCACGAAGGCGACAGTGGCGAGGTAATTCCGAAATTCCTGCTTCGCTGCATGGCTGGAAAACCCATGGTAATTTTCGGCGACGGAACGCAGACTCGCGATTTCACATTCGTCAGCGACACCGCCCGCGCCATCGCTGCTGCCGGGTTTTCGGATGCTTGCGTGGGCGAGACCATCAATCTCGGCAATGGCAGAGAAATCCAGATCCGAGAACTGGCTGGAACGATTGCTGAAGTGCTTGGACGTCCAGATGCCGAGATTACGCACATGGAGCCTCGACCCGGAGACGTTATGCGGCTCCTCGCGGATAGTTCCAAGGCTGAGCGCCTTCTCAAATTCGAGCCCACAGTTTCGTTGCGTGAGGGAATCACTCGACTACGCGACTGGTACAAAACGTTGACGAAAACGCCAGAGGAATTGCTGGAGCAGGAAATCGTTCGCAACTGGGAGTCTCAGGAAGTCCCCACCTATGGCTGATGACTTCGTGCCCGTCGCCCGCCCGCATCTGGCTGAGGAAGAAGCAGCAGCAGCCAGCCGAGTGATCCTCTCCGGATGGGTTACCCAGGGCCCGGAAGTGGCTGCGTTCGAGCGAGAATTCGCGAACTTCGTCGGCGCAGCCCATGCCTGCGCCGTCTCGAGTTGTACAACTGCCCTGCACCTTGCGCTGCTTGCTGTGGGCGTCCGGCCGGGCGATGAAGTAATCACGGTCAGCCACTCCTATATCGCTACTGCGAATAGCATTCGGTATTGCGGCGCAGTTCCGGTTTTCGTTGATATCGATCCTTCCACATTCAATATCGACGTCAACAAGATCGAACCTGCCATCAGCAACCACACACGGGCCATTCTTTGCGTCCATCAAATGGGCATGCCCTGTAATCTCAAGGCGATCCTGGAGATCGCAGAGAAGCGCAACCTCCCCGTCGTAGAAGATGCGGCTTGCGCCATAGGAAGTGAGATTCTCTGGCAGGGACAGTGGGAGAGAATCGGCAAACCCCACGGGCGCGTGGCCGCTTTCTCTTTCCATCCGCGAAAGCTGGTGACAACCGGCGACGGCGGTATGCTCACTACGAATGACGCGTCCATCGACCGCAACTTGCGCCTATGGCGGCAGCATGGCATGAGCGTTCCGGATACTGTGCGCCACACATCGCGCGAAGTGATATTTGAATCGTATCCGGAATTTGGCTTCAACTACCGCCTCACCGATATCCAGGCCGCGGTCGGAAGAGAACAACTAAAGCGGATACCTGACGGAGTCTCACTGCGACGCCAGATTGCCGGCCGCTATCGTGAGCTACTCAGTGACGTGCCTGGACTCATCCTGCCCGCGGAACCTGAATGGGCACGCACCAATTGGCAGAGTTACTGCATTCGACTCCCGGAGCACGTTGATCAGCGAGAAGCGATGCAGCAGATGCTCGATGACGGTATTGCGACCCGCCGCGGCGTCATGTGCGCGCACCTCGAACCAGCCTATGCTGCCCCGGGAACATGGCGCTGCGCCGATGCTGGATGCAAACCCTTGGGCAGTTGCCCAAGCCTCCGCGAAAGTGAGAAAGCCCAGAGCCGGGGAGTCGTATTGCCCATGTTTTCGGAACTCACTGAAAAGCAGCAGTCGCGGGTTGCCAGTTCTCTTCGGCAAGCGTGTATGACGCACGTAGGTCAGGGCGACTGACGTGGATCATGTCCTGGTTAGAGCCGCCTCGACTCAACATAGAGGCTGTCGGCGATTTTTCCCAGCAACGGCAGTGCTTTGCTGGCCCGCCGCAACCCTTCAGAAACATGGACGAGCACGCGATACCGTCGCGGAAGCAGATGAATATCGGTTGGCTGCACATTGAGCGAAAAGAAACCGTCGACACTCAGCACAGAAGGCCCGATTCTATCCGCAAAAAGTGAAACCAGCTCACCCGGAGTCCAGTAACGCACTTCGAAATCGCGCCCTTCTCGGAATCCGCGCCGGAGTTGATGATAGAGGCACCGAACTCCAAACACATTCGGCATTTGAACCAAGGAACCCGCGCCCGGCCGCAGCGTACGGCGGATTTCGGAAAGAGTCGAAGCAGCATCTTTTTTCGAGAGGTGCTGAATGACGCTGTAGGAAAACGCCTGCTCGAACGTTTCATCGCGGAATGGCAGAAAGCGCCCGTCTGCGACGATGTACCCGGCGTCAATGCCCAGTTGACGTGAAACGCGATTGGCCGCGCGGATGCTTTTCAATGAGGGATCAATTCCCACCGCCCGATACCCCGCACGGGCAGCCGCGATG
>Ga0335076_10003608_pt1 | contig 15577 bp, 16 predicted proteins | sample Lox_Sample_25_FD_206717 | JGI IMG/M metagenome (GOLD analysis project Ga0335076, IMG submission 206717) | Soil microbial communities from Loxahatchee National Wildlife Refuge, Florida, United States - Lox_Sample_2.5 | ecosystem: Environmental > Terrestrial > Soil > Wetlands | place: USA...
GAAGTGGACCGGGATCGGCGTCTCGCTGACGCCGACCTCGACGGGGACCTGGTGGTTGCGGATCAGCTGTTCGATCTGCTCGGTGAAATAGGCGTGAAACAGGTCGGGCCGCGTGACCGTGGTCCCGAAGGTGCCGGGGCGGTCGACGAAGCCATAGGAGAGCAGGGTGTCCCTGCGCCCGAAATCCGCCACGCTGATGGCGACATAGGGGTAGCAGGCGCGAACCCGTGCGGTCGGCGCCTTGCCGGCGACCGTGGCGCGGAACGCATCGCGCAGCCGCGCGGTGTTGGCGTCGTAGATGTCGTGGAGCCGCTGGACCGCGGCTTTGGCGCTGTCGAACCGTTCGGGTCTGAACAGGTCTGGCGCGATGGGGCGATTCATCGCCGGTTCTTAGCACAACCGGTGGCGGCTGCGTAGCCCTGGCGCCGGCGCACAGGGGGTCTCGGCTCCGGACCGGCCACTGAAGACCGCCGCCGCTGGAAGCCAATCCGCGGCTGTGATACGAGATTTCCAGGGGGATCCGAGGCTCGGGATCCCGCAGCCTCGAGCGGCCCGATGAACGTATCCGCGCAGACCTATCTGCTGGCGCTGTCGGCCCTGTTCTCCATCGTCAACCCGATCGGCACCGCCTTCATCTTCAGCCAGGTCACCGCCAACCGTTCCCATGGCCAGCGGCTGCAGCTCGCCGGCCTGATCGGCTTCTATTCGTCGATCGTGATGCTGACGGCGCTCTGGGGCGGGGCCTATGTGTTGAGCTTCTTCGGCATCAGCCTCTCCGCGCTCAGGATCGCCGGCGGAATCGTGGTTGCGATCAATGCCTGGAATCTCCTGCAAGCGCCGGAGCGCCAGGAGGCGAAGAAGCAGCAGCAGGCGGCGGAGTCCGAGGGCGTGGATGCGGTCGCCTTCTTCCCCTTGACCATTCCCTTCACCTCCGGGCCCGGCACCATCTCGGTCGCGATCGCGATCGGCTCCAACCGCCCGGCGGCGGGGGAGGGCGGGATCGCCTTCGTCGTCGGCGCCTCGGCCGCAGCGATCACCGTGTCGCTGCTGGTCTGGGCCTTCTTCTCTTTCGCCGACCGCCTGGCCGAGTTCCTCGGCCGCAGCAAGGCCGAGGTGGTGGGCCGGCTCGCCGCCTTCCTGCTGCTCTGCGTCGGCACCCAGATCGCGATGAACGGCGTCGCCGAGTTCGTCCATGGGCTCTGAACTGGCTTGATCCAGCGCAAGGTACCCGTTCCTCGTGCGTATAAGATGCGATCGGCGGTCCCGCCGATCTATCCGGAAGCTCCTATGCGCCGCGTCATCGATGCCGCTCGCCGTTGAAACCCAGGCGCTGACCAAGACTTTCGGTCGCTTCACCGCGGTCGACGCCATCGACCTTGCGGTGGAGACGGGGGAGATTTTCGGCCTGATCGGTCCCAACGGGGCGGGCAAGAGCACGCTGATCAAGATGCTCACCACCCTGCTGCCGCCGACCTCGGGTCGGGCGACGGTCGCAGGCTATGACGTGGCGCGCGACCCCGCGGCAGTCCGCGCCCATGTCGGCTATGTGCCGCAATTGCTCTCCTCGGACGGCGCGCTGACCGCCTATGAGAACCTGCTGCTCTCGGCCCGGCTCTATCTCATTCCGCGCGCCGAGCGCGACGCCCGGATCCGCGCGGCGCTCGATCTCATGGGCCTGACCCGGTCCGCGGATTCGCTGGTCCAGGGCTTCTCCGGCGGCATGATCCGGCGGCTCGAGATCGCCCAGAGCATGCTGCATCACCCCTCCGTCCTCTTTATGGACGAGCCGACGGTCGGCCTCGATCCCGTGGCGCGGCGCAGCGTCTGGCAGCATGTGCGCGAACTGCCGGAGCGGTTCGGCACCACCATCCTGGTGACGACGCACTTGATGGACGAGGCGGACGAGCTCTGCCAGCGGATCGGCATCCTCCATGCCGGGCGGCTCGAGGAGGTCGGCACGCCGGCGGAGCTGAAGGCCCGGCTCGGCCCGGACGCTACGCTCGACGACGTCTTCGTCCACATCACCGGGGCCGAGATCCAGGCCGGAGGCCATTACACCGATGTCCGACAAACCCGCCGCAGTATCCAGAGCCATAGCTGAGGAGCGCCGCGCCTCCGGCCCGGCGGGCTATGCGACCCAGATCTATGCGGTCGCCGCCGCCGAGCTCCGGAAGCTGCGCCATGACCCGACCGAGCTCCTCACGCGGGCGTTGCAGCCGGCGATCTGGCTGCTGCTGTTCGGCCAGGTCATGGCGCAGATTCGCGGCATCGCCAACGGCCGTTATCTCGATTTCCTGGCGCCCGGAATCCTGGCCCAGAGCGTCCTCTTCGCCGCGATCTTCTACGGCATCGCCGCGATATGGGAGCGCGACCTCGGCGTGCTGCACCGCTACATGGTGAGCCCGGCGCCGCGCACCGCCTTGGTGCTCGGCAAGGCCTTCTCCTCCGGCGCCCGCGGCCTCTCGCAGGGGGTGGTGATTTACGCCCTCGCTGCCGTGCTCGGCATCGCCCTCGACCTCCATCCGCTGAGCCTGGTCGGCGTCGCCGGCTTCATCGCCCTCGGCTCGGCGCTGTTCTCGACCTTCTCGCTCATCATCGCCTGCATCGTCCGCACTCGGGAACGCTTCATGGGCATCGGCCAGGTACTCACCATGCCGATCTTCTTCGCCAGCAACGCCATCTATCCCATCGACCTGATGCCCGACTGGCTGAAGGCGATCTCCTCGGCCAATCCGCTGACCTACGAGGTCGACGGCCTGCGCGACCTGATGCTCCAGGGCGGCACGAGCCGCTACGGGCTCGGCGTCGACTGCGCCGTGCTCCTGTTGACGACCGCGGTCCTGGTCCTCATTGCCGCCCGCATTTATCCGCGCATGACCGCGTGATCTCTCTTGTCCGATGACTGTTTCGTGACGCCCGGCCGTCCTTAACTTGTTATCAGCCCGCGAAACGGAAATCCGCAGAGCGCGGGGAAGATAGCGGCATGGGCCGCCTGCGGCCGACCTTTCAGCTGCCGGTTGCCGGTGCTAGGCTCTTTCCGAGACTATCGATAAACCGACGGGAGGACAGCCATGCCGGATACCGGTCATAAGAGCCAGGGCAAGAAGATCCTGATGCTGGTCGGCGACTTCACCGAGGAATACGAGATCTTCGTGTTCCAGCAGGCGATGGAGGCGGTCGGCCACACGGTGCACGTGGTCTGTCCCGACAAGAAGAAGGGCGACGTGCTCGCCACCTCGCTACACGATTTCGAGGGGCACCAGACCTACACCGAGAAGCTCGGCCACAACTTCACCATCAACAAGACCTTCGCCGAGGTGAGGCCGGAGGAATACGACGCGGTCTATTGCGCCGGCGGCCGCGGCCCGGAATACATCCGCACCGACAAGCGGGTGCAAGGCTTCGTGCGCCACTTCCACGAGGCGAAGAAACCGATCTTCACCATCTGCCACGGCGTGCAGATCCTGGTCGCGGTCGATGGCGTCGTGCGCGGCAAGACGGTCGGCGCGCTCGCCGCCTGCGAGCCGGAGATCGCCTTGGCCGGCGGCACTTACATCGACCTGTCGCCGACCGACGTGCACGTCGACGGCACCATGGTCTCCGCCAAGGGATGGACCGCGCTCGCCGCCTTCATGCGGGAATGCCTCCGCGTGCTCGGCACCGAGATCCATCACGGGCCGGTGATGGCGAGCGCCGCGGCTCGGTGAGACGACGATTTTGAGCGTTTGACCGGGCCGGAACCGGCACCCTAATCTCCCGGCGTATTTTGCCGGGAGTAGTAGGTGATGCGGCTTCGACCGCGTGCGCTGTGTGGTCTTGCCTTCGTGGCGACACTGATTTGTGGCTGTTTGGTCCCGGTCACCCTTTGGGCCGACAACACCGCCGTCCCCACGACGACGGGGGGCGGCGCCGGATCGACCCCGCTCGATGCCTGCGCGGCGGCGTCGGATCGCCATGACGACGCTGCCGTCATCACGGCCTGCTCGAAGGCGCTGGATGCCGGGCAGCTGTCGGACAACGCGGCCGCTGGCGCGCTCACCAGCCGCGGGCTCGCCTTCTCACACAAGGGCGACTATCCGAAGGCGATCGACGACTTCGACCGCGCGCTCGCCTTGAAGCCGCAGACACCGGAGCTCCTCGCCATGCGCGGCTTCGCCTTCCTGCTCAATCGCGATTTCCAGCGCGCCGTCGATGACGCCAGCGCCGCCATCGGCCGCGCGCCGGATCGCGGCGACTACTACGGTCTCCGCGCCGACGCCTATGCCCAGAGCGGTGACGCGCGCGCGATCTCGGACTACGCCGAGGCGGTCCGGCTCGGCACGCTGCCGAATGTGGATGCGGCCGAGCGGCCGCTGCGCGAGGGCGTCGCCGCCTATCTGAAGGGCGATCCCGCCACCGCCGCCGAAGCATTCTCGCAGGTCCGCAACGCGGCGCCGGACGATCTGCGCGTGGTGCTGTGGCAGAACCTCGCCCTGCAGGCCGATCACCGCAATGCGGCGATGACCCTCGACACGGCCGCCGCGGCCATTGATCTCGAGAAATGGCCGGGTCCGCTGATCCGCTACTACCAGGGCCAGCTGCCCGAAACCGAGCTCGAGACCGCGGCCATCGATCCCGATCCTTCTGTCGCTAACCGCCACATCTGCGACGTCACCTTCTATGTCGCTGCGCGGGCGCTGATCGACGGCCAGGTCGGCGTCGCCAAGGAAGGATTCTCACGCGCGCCGCTCTTCTGCGCCAAGGGCTCGCTGGAATTCGATGCCGCCAAGGCCGAGCTGGTGTTGGCCGCCAATCTCGCCGGCAACACCACATCGACCGATCTCTTTGCCTGCCAGGATGCCGACAAGGCGGGCGACAATGACGGCGTCATCGCCGCCTGCGGCCGCGCGCTCGGCCATCCCGACATCGTCGACGCCTGGCGGTTCGGTGCGCTGACGCGACGCGCCAAGGCCTACAACCGCGCCGGCGAACCTCTGAAGGCGGTGGCCGATCTCGATGCTGCCGTCACCTTGCGCCCGGACGCCAGCGAGATCTACCGCACCCGCGGCCTCTATCGCCTCGATCTCGGCGAGACCGAGGGCGGACTCGCGGACCTCGCCTATGCTTTGACCCTGGAGCCGCAATCGATCGAGACCCGCGTGACGCGAGGCTGGGCGTTCCAGGCGCTGGGCCGGACCGACCGCGCGCTCGCCGACTTCACCGCGGCGATTGCGCTCCAGCCGGACAATCCGCGACTCCTGCTCGGCCGCGGCGTGGTTGCCTATCTCGCCGGCGCGGATCAACCGGCGATGTCGGACTTCACCGCCGCGATCCGGGCGGCGCCGCAGGGCGCGCCCTATGCCGTGCTCTGGCTCACCCTGGCCGGCCTTCGCAGCCGGCAGGATCCCGGACAGGATCTCGCCGACGGTGCCGCCGTGCTCGATCCCGCCGCCTGGCCGGCGCCGGTGCTCGCCTTCGTCCAGGGGAAGATGACGGAGCAGGACCTTGCTTCCGCCGCCGCCGATCCCGATCCGGCCACCGCCGTCCGTCAGGATTGCGAGGCGGCGTTCTACAGCGGCGAGGCGGCGCGCATCGTCGGCGATGCCGCCGCCGCGCGGACCCGCCTGCAGCATGCTCGCGACGTCTGCTCGCCGGACAATCTCGAATACCGCGCCGCCGTGGCCGAGCTCGCGAAACTCAACTGAGGAAGAGGCAGTCTTGCCCGATCATTCCGCCGCCGAATACCACGTCTACGAGCCGAAAAGCGGACACGGCCTCGCCCACGACCCGTTGAACTCGATCGTCGCACCGCGGCCGATCGGCTGGATCTCCTCCCTCGACGCCGAGGGCCGGCGCAACCTCGCGCCCTACAGCTTCTTCAACCTCTACTCCTATCGCCCGCCCATCATCGGCTTCTGCTCCAACGGCTGGAAGGACAGCGTGCGCAACGTCAGGGAGACCGGAGAGTTCGTCTGGAACCTCGCGACCCGGGCGCTCGCCGAGCCGATGAACCTGACGAGCGCCGCTTTGCCGCACGGCGTCGATGAGTTCGACTTCGCGAAGCTGACGCCGGCGTCCTCGCGCCTCGTCAAGCCGCCCCGGGTCGCGGAGAGCCCGGTCGCCTTCGAGTGCAAGGTGACTCAGCAGGTCCGCCTGAAGAACGCCGCTGGGGAGGAGATCGATTCCTGGATCACCTTCGGCGAGGCGGTCTGCATCCACATCGACAAGCGCTTGATCGAGAACGGCGTCTACAACACCGTGCTCGCCCATCCCATCGCCCGCGGCGGCGGCCCCGCCGACTATTTCACCATCGGCGAGGAACAGCGCTTCCGCATGGTAAGGCCGGTGGTTTAGGCGCCGCGCATCGCCTTCGCTATCTCTTTCCCCGCGTCGAACTCCGCCCGCCGCCGCGCGATCTCCTCCGGCGTCAGCCCCTCGGTCTTGCCATAATCGCGCTTCCAGCTTGGATCGTCGCTCCAGACGAGCGGCGATTGCCATGTGGCGCGCGCTGCCGTCGCCTGTTCCAGCAGATCGAGCGCAAGGCCAAGCGTCAGGTCCTGCGAGGCGACGTCGCCGGGCCTCCCCGCCGCATTGCCAAGGGGAAAGTCCGAGAACAGGAAGCGCGGCACGCCGACATGCTCGACCACGTCCCTGGCGGCGCCCATGATCACGGTCGCGATCCCGCTCTCCTCCAGGTGCCGCGCCATCAAGGCCAGGCTCTGATGGCAGACCGGGCAGTTCGGCACCAGCACCGCCGCATCGGCGCCATCCGCCTGCAGCCGCCGAAGCAGCTCCGGCGCATCCACCGCCAGCGTGTGCCGCTGGCTGCGATTGGTCGGCACGCCATGGAAGTTGGACGTGATCCCGCCGATCCGCCCGGCGGCCGCTGCCCGCCGCAACGCCGCAAGCGGCAGGAACGCACCTTGGTCCCGACCGGTCGTGTGTGTGAAGTCGATCGCCACATGGTCGATCCGCAGCACGGGATCGCGTGCCGTCGTCTCGGAGTAGACCGAAGCGAACTTGGCCGCCGCGCGATAGGTCCCGTCCGGCGCCGGATCGCCGTCCCGCCACCGCGCCGCCGTCGTCACCAGCGCCACCCGCGATTCCGCCAGCGGCTTCGCCGGGCGCTGGAACGGCACATCCTCGAACTGCGCCCAGCGATAGGGCGCGCTGTAGCCCAAGGCCGCGTAATAGGCCCGTGTCCGCTCCATATATGGGATCGGCGCATCCGTCATGGTCCGCCGACCACGGCCCGGAGCGCCGCGCTGCCGCAGGCCCGCGACACCCGGCGATACTCGTCGGGCGTGTCGAGCGCACTCTGCTGTCGTTTCTTCTGCGCGGCAATCTCGCGCATCGCCTGCTGGATCGCGGCGTCCGCCGCTGCGCCGAGGCTGCGCTGCGCGACGCCGGCATCGCCGGCGGTCTCGGTGCGCGCCGCGACGCCCGTCAGCACCACCGCCACCCGTGCCTTCGCCCGCGGCAGCATCTTGCGCTCGACGATGACGTGTCCTTGCTCGTGCTGCAGCGCCGCGTTGTAGAGGCAGGAGCCGGGCTTGAGCTCGGCGGCGACATGCACCTTCATCGCCAGCTGCAGCTCCACCGTGATCGACCGGAAGGAGACGCAGAAGAGCCCGTCCGCCTCGGGCGAGACCAGCATCTCATAGCGCGTCGTCGCCGAAACCTCGCTCTCGGTCAGCCCAAGCGCATAGGTGTTTCGGTCCGTGACCCCGGCGCGCCGGTTGAGATCGGCGATCGAGAGCGCCTGGTCCTGTTGCAGCTTCTGCTCGGCTGTCGTCACCGAGATCGCCGGCGTGGCCCCGCTACACGCGGCCTCAGCCGGAGCGCCGGCGAGCAGCAGGATCGGCAGCAGCAGGAACGGGAACGCACGCATGCCGCCAGTCTAGCGCGGCCCGACTTGGAAAGCACACGGCGGGTGCCCGGAACCGGACACCCGCCGCGTTCATGCTCAGTCTTTCGAAGGCTCAATCGCCCCGTTGCTCTTGGCGCCATCGCCTTTCGCGAGCGCCATCAGGCTGGCGACCGGGTTGCCGTCGGCGGTGAAGCCGGCCTCCTTCAAAAGGCTGTCGATCACCGGCGACTGGGCGCGATAGGCGAGCAGCGCATCAACCAGGCTGTCGGCGCGGCCGCCGCCGCCGCCGTTGGCCGCGAGGCCGGCGAGACCGCCACCCATATCGATGATCCGGACGTCGCCGATCTTCTCCAGCGGCTTCACCGCCTCGGCAAGCGCGATCGGCAGGATGCGCAGGCGCTCCTTGGTGATCTCCAGCTCGATCACCGCCGCGGACATGGCGTTCCGCGCCTCGTTGATCTTGCGCTGGCCCTCGGCGTCGACCTCGTAGGTCTTCGCCTTCGCCTCGGCCGCGATCTTCGCCGCATCGGCCTCGGCCTGGGCAGAGATCTTGATCGCCGCCGCCCTGTTCTGCGCCGCCTCCTTCTCCGCCTCGGCGGCGACGGTGATCTTGGTCGCCTCCTGCTCGGCCTGCTGGCGCGCCATGATCACCGCGGTCTGCCGGTCGCGTTCCGCAATGGCGACCTTGCGCGCGGTCTCGACCGATTCCGTTGCACTGGTGGCGATCGCGCGGGCCTCTTCCGCCTTGGATTGCGCGACCGATTGCTCCTGGCTCTTGTTGGCGACCACGATCGAGCGATCCTGGTCGGCGAGCTCGACGTCCCGCTGCTTGGCGATGCGCAAAGTCTCCGCGGTCCGGTCGGCCTCGGTCTGCTTCTGCGCGATGGCGAGCTGCGCGTCGATGCTGGCCGATTCCTGCACCTTCTTCGCCAGCGCCTGGCGCTCGGCGATGGCCTGCTCGGCCTCGATCTTCGCCGTCGCCTCGGCGCGCTGGGCCTCGGCCTCCTTCTGCGCCGATTCCGCGCGCGTCGTCGCCGACTTGTTGACGATGTCGCGCTGCTGGTTGAGCTCCGCCTCCTTCTTCTGGCGCTCGATCTCCAGGGTCTTCTGCCGGGCGTCGAGGTCCTGCTGCGCAATCGTCACCTCCGCCGCGCGGACGAGCTGGTTGCGCTCCTGGCGCTTCGCTTCCGTGATCTTGGTGAGCGCGGTCAGGCCCTCGGCGTCGAAGGCGTTGTTGGGGTTGAAGTACTTGGTGTCGGTCTGGTCGAGCTTGGTCAGGCTGGCGCTTTCGAGCTCCAGGCCGTTCAGCTCGAGGTCGCTGGAGACCGTGTTCTGCACCGACTTCACGAAGGCGGCGCGCTGCTCCTGCAGGTCGGCCAAGGTCATGGTCGCGGCGACCGAGCGCAGCGCATCGACGAACTTCGCCTCCACGAGCTCGCGCAGCAGCGCGGGATCGCTGGTGCGGGCGCCGAGGGTCTGCGCCGCGAGGCCGATCGACTGCGCATCCGGCTTCACCCGGACGTAGAATTCGACGCCGATATCGACCCGCATGCGATCCTTGGTGATCATCGCCTCGGCGCTGTCGCGCTTGATGTCGAGGCGCAGGGTCTGCAGGTTGACGAAGGCGATCGAATGGAACACCGGCAGCACGAGGGAGCCGCCGTCCAGCACCACCTTCTGCCCGCCGAAGCCGGTCCGGACATAGGCGCGGTCCTTTTCCGAGCGGCGATAGAGCCGCGCGATCACGATGCCGATCGCGAGCATCGCGATGAGGGCGATCACCGCCGGCACCATCAGCTGAAAGATCATGTCCATCTCTGGTCGTTACCTCCGATAAGCCGGACAGCCGCCGGCAGGCCCCGCCGCCACCCGCGCCGGGTCAAAGCTCACAGACTCTTCTCCAGCTGCCGCTCGCTGGCCGGCACCACGGAGAGCGCATTCTCCACGCGATCGACCACCAGAATCGTGACACCCTGCTGGATCACGAGATCCGGCCGTGCCGAGCGCACCCGCGGGAAATGCCAGTTGCCGAAGGAGTCCTGCACCTTGGCGCGGCCCGGCGAGGCCGCTTCGACCGGCCCCAGGGTGACGATCCCGGTACGGCCGATGAGGTCGGTCTCGTCGATCGCATAGCTCTCGTCCCGCGGCAGCAGGCGGGCGATGGCGCGACTGACCGCGCGCGTCGTCGGGATCACCGCGAGGAAGGCGATAAGGGCGGCGACCAGGGTCGGCAACGGTGCGGCTACATGGCTCGCCACGATCTGCAGCACCAGGCCGGAGACTGAGAAGGCGCCGAGCCCCGCCATCAGCAGGATCAGCAGCGGCACCCGCCCGGCATTCAGCCAGTCATAGAAGGTGCCGAACAGATTGCCCTGCGGCGCATCGGCGCCGGCATGAAGGTCGACCACGCTGCCGTGCGGGATGTCGGCATGCGGCATGTGGATATGCGGACCGGCATCCACATCCAGATGGTCGATATGAAAGAAGGAATCGACCATGCTGGAGAGCGAGTGGCCGACCATCATCCCCAGCGCCTCGACGGTGCACAGCCCCACCAGCACCAGCCCCGCCAAAGTGAAGGGCTGGAATCCCTCCGCAGTCAGGAACGCAAACATCGCCTCACCCCGAAACGGTCACGCTCTCCACCAGATGCAAGCCCACGGCGATCAGCAGCTCAAAGCGATCTCCCTCCCCCATCTTTGGGGGAGGGCCGGGGTGGGGGTGCCGCCGCATGTTCTTGCCGTCGTGCGCCTCGGTCCCGTTCACCTCTTTGAGCCTCGCCGGGCTCTTGCCATTCCATTCCGCGCCGTAGCCGGCGACGCGGAAGGGAATGGTGATGCGCCCGTTCGGCGTGGCGATCGACACGCAGTCGATGCCCTTCAGCCCATAGAGCTTCTCGTCCAGCGGCGCGCCTTCCACGACCTTGCCGCGTCGCCGCTGCACGAAGTCCTTGAAGGCGAGCGTCACCGCGCGCGCCTGCAGCCCGCTCGCCGTCCTCGCCGCCTCGTAGAATTTGCGGTGCAGCGCCACCAAATCGTGGCTGTGATCGGCCGGCACCTCGCTGTCGAGCCAGGCCAGCAATCCCCGATGCGCCTCCACCGCCTGCCGCAACGATGCGGCCGCAGGTTCACCCGCCAGCAACTGCAACCTGCAGTGACCGAACGCCCCGCCTTTTCGACCCCTGGTCACAGGAAATGAGATAAAGCACCGATCGGGTGCTTTTCAAGACGGCCCGCTCCGCTTTCGGTGGATAAGTCCAGGAGCTGAATTGGATCAATTGCTTGTGAGACAACTGTCCGCGAGGCCAAGCCGGCCGGTATCTGCTAACATCGAATCGTCGCCCTGTGTCAGAGACCGGAGCCGATGAATACAAACGAGGGACGTTATCCCCGCACCACAGCGCTCGATTTCATGGCGCGCTGCCGCCCCTCGACAGCGGCCTTTTACAAATACTGGGACTCCAAACGCCGCGGCCGCGCGATGCCGGCGCGGGCCGACATCGATCCTCTGGAGATGAAGGAGTGGCTCGCGGGCACCGCGCTCATCGACGTCATTCGCGATCCTGCCGCACCCGGGACGTATGAGCTCCGCTATCGTCTGGTCGGCTCGCGGCCGACCTTGTTGCGCGGCATGGACGTGACCGGCATGCGGGTCGACATCGCCTATTACGGCGCCAACCGCGATGCGGCGATGGAGAACTACCGGCTGGTGATCGAGGAGAAGAAGCTGGTCTACGACTGGGACCACACGCCCTCCGCCGACGGCTTCGCCCGCGAGGGCGAGACGCTGCTGCTGCCCTTGTCCTCCGACGGCGAGACCGTGGACATGGTGCTGGTCTACCAGGAGGTGGACACGCTGCGGTGACGGCGAGATCGGATGCGGCGGCTTAAGCGGCGCCGACGAGATGCCGCATCGGCTTCAGCGGAAATTCCTGCGGGTTCAGCTTCGACATCGGCACCGCAGCTTCCATGAAGAGCCGCACCGCCAGGCGCGGGTCGAGCAGGTCCTTCGACATCCGCACATACTGCTGTGCCACGAGGCCGACGCCGATGGGCCAATATTTCTTGGCGAAGGTCTCGGCCTGCGGCCCGGTATGCGACCCAGGTTGTAATCCGGTCTGCGATCCTGGGGGCGGCGCTCCCTTGCGGCCGAACATGCCGCGCATCGGCTTGCCGACGCCGAAGCTTTCCGGCGGGTTGACATCCTCACCCTGGGATGGCCCAGGGGTTGTCGACAAGCTTTCCGTCACCGGGCTGCTGAGGATGGCGTGGGCGAGCGGCCAGACCAGGCGCAAGGCTTGCCGCGGCTGCAGGCCGGGCTGATGCTCCTGCGGCGTCCGGACGATGCCGAATTCCGCGCCGGCCGCGGTCCGGCTCACATGGGCGAAGATCTCCTGCCAGTCCGGCAGCTCGGCCATCGGGACTCCGGCCTCGACGGCGGCGCCCGCGACGAGATTCCAGATCGGCAGCAAGCTGCCGGCCTGGGGCACCAGATAGGCATTGAGCTCCTCGCCGAAGAAGAGATGCAGCCCGCCCCGCGCGGAGATCTCCTTCAGCAGCACCTTGCCGTCATGCACCTGCTCCCAGACCGCATGGGCCACAGCCTGGCCGGCAATCGCACCGATGGTGACGAACAGAGTCTCCGCATGGATGCCGCGCTCGCCCTTCAAGGAAGCGAGAACGGAATCCCGCAGGCTCGCGATCGCCAGATTCGCGGCGGTGTCGCCATGCGGCGACCAGGGCATGCGCGCGGCGGACAGCGCTTCCGCTTGCACGGGTCCCGTTCCCTCGGCCATGGGTTGCATCCCGGTTTCTTCGGCCCTCCTTCTTTGTAAACTCTGGCGCCCCGATTCCTCCAGCACTTTGCGCGTAGCACTTTGCGTGCCGCCGAGCGGCTGTTAACCTGTTTCCCATCGGCCCCCACTGGAGAGTCCATGTCGCGATGACATCGCCCCAATCCCCCGCCAAATTTCAGGGCACCGCCCGCTACATTACCACCCGCGACCTCGAGATCGCGGTCAATGCCAGCGTCACCCTCGGCCGGCCGCTGCTGGTGAAGGGCGAGCCGGGCACGGGGAAAACCGTGCTCGCCGAGGAGGTCGCGGCGGCGCTCGGCCTGCCGCTCATCACCTGGCACATCAAGTCCACCACCAAGGCGGCGCAGGGGCTCTACGAATACGACGCGGTGGCGCGGCTCCGCGACGGGCAGCTCGGCGACGCGCGGGTGAACGACATCCGTAACTACATCGTCAAGGGCAAGCTCTGGAACGCCTTCGAGAGCGACCGTGCGGTGGTGCTGCTGATCGACGAGATCGACAAGGCCGACATCGAATTCCCGAACGATCTCCTGCAGGAGCTCGACCGCATGGAGTTCTTCGTCTACGAGACCAAGGAGACCGTCGCCGCGCGGCATCGCCCGATCGTCATCGTCACCTCCAACAACGAGAAGGAGCTGCCCGACGCCTTCCTGCGCCGCTGCTTCTTCCACTACATCCGCTTCCCCGACAAGGAGACGATGGAGCGGATCGTCGAGGCGCATTATCCCGGCATCAAGCGCACCCTGCTGCGCGAGGCGATGGCGCTCTTCTACGAGATCCGCGAGGTGCCCGGCCTTAAGAAGAAGCCCGCGACCTCGGAGCTCTTGGACTGGCTGAAGCTGCTGGTCGCCGACGAGGTCCCGGTCGAAGCCCTCCGCTCCAAGGACCCCCAGGTCGTGGTCCCGCCGCTCTACGGCGCCCTGCTGAAGAACGAGCAGGACCTGCACCTGTTCGAACGCGTCGCGTTCCTGGCGAGACGGGGGCAATGACATGATCGAAGCCGCACGCGCCTATCTCGCCTTCATCGAGAACCCGCCGCGGGAGACGGCGCAGCGGCTGACCGCGCTCGCCGAGATCCTGGACCGGCTCGCCGTGGCCTATCATCAATGCGGGGAGGTGCGCTCGACCGCCGACGCGGAGCCGCCGGAGCTCAATCACGAGAAGCTGCGCGAGGCGGTGGCGCCGCGATTCCCGGAGCTCGGGATCTACGCGACGATCGAGCCCGGCGCGCTCGACGATCTCGGCGGCGAGGTCGGCGACGCCATCGACGACCTCGCCCATATCGCCAACGAGATGCGCCAGGTGGACTGGCTCGCCAAGAACACCAATCTCGACGAGGCCACTTGGCAGTTCCGCTTCGGCTATCGCACCCACTGGGGCCGCCACCTGATGGAGCTGCGCCGGCACATCCATGTCATGCTCTACCAGGCCTGACCATGTTCGCCGGCTTCGTCACCGCGCTTCGCAACGAAGGGGTCAACGTCTCGCTGACCGAGTACCTGACTCTTGTGGGTGCGATGCAGGCCGGCGTGGCGCAGCTCGACGTCGAGGACTTCTACTTCCTGGCGCGCGCGACCCTTATCAAGGACGAGCGGCTGATCGACCGCTTCGACCGGGTCTTCGCCCTCTATTTCCACGGCCTCGCTTCGGTCGGCGGCGAGGTGCTGGCCGAGATTCCCGAGGACTGGCTGAAGGCGCTCGCGGAGAGATACCTGACGCCGGAGGAGCTGGCCGCAATCAAGACCCTCGGCGGCTTCGAGAAGTTGCTGGAGACCCTGCGCCAGCGCCTCGCCGAGCAGCAGGGCCGCCACGAAGGCGGGTCGAAATGGATCGGCACGGCGGGCACCTCGCCCTTCGGCGCCTACGGCGCCAACCCTGAAGGCATCCGCATCGGACAGGACAAGTCGCGCAATCGCCGCGCGGTGAAGGTCTGGGACAAGCGCGAGTTCAAGGATCTCGACGGCGAGGTCGAGCTCGGCACCCGCGCGATGAAGCTCGCCCTGCGCGGCCTCAGGCGCTGGGGCCGCGAGGGCGAGGCGAACGAGCTCGATCTTTCGGGCACGATCCGCAAGACCGCGGAGAATGCCGGCTCCCTCGACATCCAGATGCGTCCCGAGCGCCGCAACAAAGTGAAGATCCTGCTGCTGCTCGACATCGGCGGCTCCATGGACGACCACATCGAGGAGTCGGCGCGCCTGTTCTCCGCCGCGAAGTCGGAATTCAAGCACGTGGAGACCTGGTACTTCCACAACATGCCCTATGAGCGGCTGTGGCGCTCCAACCGCCGCCGCTACGACGCATGGACGCCGACCGGCCAGGTGCTGAACACCTATGGCGCCGACTGGTCGCTGATCGTGGTCGGCGACGCCACCATGAGTCCCTATGAGATCACCGAAGCCGGCGGCTCGGTCGAGCATTGGAACGAGGAGCCGGGCTCGGTCTGGCTCGGGCGCTTCCTCAGGCACTATCCTCGCGCCGCCTGGATCAACCCGCGCGATCCTTCGCATTGGGGCTACACCAAGTCCCTCGGCATGATCCGCCAGCAGATGGGCGATCGTATGTACCCGCTGACCCTCGACGGTCTCGACGATGCGCTGCGCGCGTTGAAGCGGCCGCTCTAGAAAGGTGCCGCGAGCAACGCCTCTTCGAACGCCACGGGTTCGACGCCGGCGATCTCCTGCAGTGTCCCCATGCGCGACCGCGCGAATGCCTCCGATGCACCCGCGTCCCGCAGGAAGGTTTCGAGCGCGTCGATGCCGTCGGGCAGATCGCCGTCGAGCCACACCATGGCATGCACCAGGATCGCCGCAAGCAAGGCTCCGTCCTTCGATCCCTGGCGCCGCCGTTGCGCGATGCCGATGATCTTCCGCGGGCCGTGTTCCGCCGGGATCGAGATGTCGTAGCGGCCGGGA